>Ga0209212_1000024_pt1 | contig 332731 bp, 450 predicted proteins | sample RifGroC2_FD_183996 | JGI IMG/M metagenome (GOLD analysis project Ga0209212, IMG submission 183996) | Groundwater microbial communities from Rifle, Colorado, USA - Groundwater C2 (SPAdes) (version 2) | ecosystem: Environmental > Aquatic > Deep subsurface > Groundwater | place: Rifle, Colorado...
GCGAAGAGGCCGGCGAGGCTCTTGAGAAGGCTAAAGAATCTCTTACTAAAGTTAAAGACTTTGTAGTTGATGAGCTAAGTTCTCCTGATTTCGATGCCTCTAGTGCAGATGCTGGCGTTGATATGGTTGAACAGGGTAAGGGCCTTGTTGAAAAGGCCGAAGGTGAGGGCCCCGAAGCGCTTGCTTCCGAGTTGATGGAGTTCGTAAAACACGCAGAGCTTTTCTTAGAAGCAAAGAAGAAAGCTCCTAAGTGCAAAAAGTGTGGTAAAAATCACTTCCCCTTCCAGAAATGCCCCACCGGAAAAGAAGAGAAAGGTAAGGGTAAAGAGAAAGAAGAGAAGGGTGATAAATCCGAAGGCAAGAAAAAGGAAGCCGCAGCCACTGGTAAGGAAGTAAAAGATATTTCCGCTCCCGCTAACAAAGGAACTGCTGCTAAGGATCCAACGGGTAAGGAAGTAAAGGATATTCCTGATGTTGTTTCTCCTCTTGCATCTGACTCAGTAGATAGTGATAATGTTGGCGGCCAAGATATGCGCATAGAATCTAAGCCCGAGCAGCACGCAAAGGATATGGCCGCCGCAACATCCACCCCCTCTGGCAAGGTTGCTTCCGAGAGCTTTGCTGAGAAGGTTGGTGCTACCATTCAGGCCGAGCAGCTTCGTCGTGAAAAGGACCTTGCAGTTGCTAAGATGAAGAGGGCTTTTGATTTAGCTTCCATTCTTGCCAGCAAGGGCCATATTGCAGATACCGAGATTCGTAAAAAGGCTGATGAATTTTACGAGCTTTCTGATGATGCGTTCTCTTCTGTTAAGAGAATTGTTGAGGCGATGTCTAATGCTCAGGGTCGGGTTAAGGTAGCCAGTGCAATTGCTTCTATTGGCAATGTTAATGGCGAACGTACTTTAACTGGTGATACTCCTGCAGATGAGAAGTCTCTTACTGAGAAACTCTCTGGTATCTTCACTGGTCCCAAGATTCGCTTTAAGTAAAATATTTAGTGGTGAGGGGGTCTATATGACCCCCTCACTTTTCCTAATTTTTTAGGCGGAGGATGATATTATGGATATCGGTAAAGAGCTTGTCAAGTTGGCAGACGAACTCGATAAAGAGGGTTATGTGGAAGCTTCTAATAAAATTGATGAAGTTCTTACACGCATTGCCGCCAAAAAAGATGACAAAAAAGAAGAGAACTTTCTACCTGTTCTTAAAATGCGTTGCACAAAAGATGGCGATGATGGTTCTTATACTGTTATAATTGAAGCTCCAGCGGGTATAGCCCCAAATGACCCAGTCGTATTAGAATACATGAAAAAGTATGGGCCATATGATGATATTGATGTTGACTATAGAGATATGATGGCTGATTCTGATCCATCAAGACTTAATAAATTTACTTATACCATTCAAAATAGAGGTAAGAGTCAAAATCCCGAATTAGATATATCTGGAATTGTCCCCCCTAAGCCATAAAGTTAGACAGTAAAGGAGAAGCTTATTATGATGAGGCCGTTAGACGTAGAAGGATTACCGACGGGTCTTTATAGTGTGGACCCAAATGCCACGTTTCAACCTGGAATGGTCGGCGGTCTGCAGGCTATTGGTGGTGAAATTTTTATGACTGTGTGTGATGGTGTAACAGTTCCTCCATATGGTATATTTGATGATGTTAAAACTCATGCTTTTACTAAGCCAGTATATCATGAGCGCGTTCTTTTAACCCCAGATCCAACTTTTGTTAGTACTGATCAGGCTGGAATTTTATATATCAATCGGTCTTTAGATAAATCTTTAAGAACTGGAAATATTATTCCATATTCTTTTAAGGTGGACGTTGATGTGGTTTTGAATCCAATTAATGGTATCGTTACTTTTCCAGCAAATACCCCTCTTAATTATTCTGTGTCTGGAACGTTACCATACGACTCCATTCTTGCTGTGGCCTCTTATACATTTGAAATAGCTGGCACTCCTGGAGATGACACAACGAGGGGAAGTGGGAAGGTAACAGTGTGGAATAGACGTGGAGAGTATATTACTGATCAGTTTGACACTCTTGCCACCTATCCACTAAACGCTCCATTATATGTGTGTGGGGGAAAGTTAACCACCACAGCCCCGTGCGATACAGCACCTATGGTGGGATTTGTTACTGGTCCGCCTTCTACTATTAATGCGACTTTACAATTCCTTTGGTGGTGATAGATGCCTAATGCGAACTTAAAAGAAAAGGTGACCGAACGTATCGCGGATACTTTACTTAACACTCCGTGGTGGACAGTATTCAAAGAAGAAAATTATAGACTGTCCTTAGCTAATAAGCTAATCAACGCTTACCTTATTAATAAAGGCAAGAACACACTTACGGAACCTGAATTAAACGATTTACTTAAGCGTGTTGTTTCAGCGGTTACATACGCCGCAGCAAAACCCTCTGATTTATCTAGAGGTGATTTAGCTATGGCTCAAAAATTTACACACGATGCATACTCAGCAATGATTACAGCACTAACCCCAGTAACACATATTCCAGAAAATATTCCAGAGACAATGTCTGTTCAACCTTATGCTGGAAAAAATGAATTTGATTTACCATTACCACGTATTGCATTGGGTAAAATGTTCAGGGGAACTGTGGCTGACATTTTTAGTATTCAATCTATTTCTAAAATGTTGGATGAGGCCCTTGGTGCACCAGATAAGGAAAATAGAAAAAACTTTTCGTTTACAGAAATAGAGGGACTTTTAAAGGCTTATTTTATAAATGGTGTTTCTGAAGCTTGGCGTAATGCTGTGAAGGAAACATATCATATTTCCGCTCCAACTATTTTTTCAATGATTAAAATCGCTGATGCTCTAGACGAAGCGGGTTATGAGCAAGAGGCTAATGAAATTGATTCCATTGTAAGGGGGCTCTTAGATGACCAGCAAAATTGATTATTCTGGGGCGTTTGTCGCTCTTCACCGAATTGCAACTGTACTAAAAGAGTACGACAAGAGTGTTGAGGCTGACGCTTTAAAGGCGGTTATGTGTAATGATATGGCCGCATTAGAGAAAACCAGTTTGTCTGGTGAACAACTTTTGAATCTTCATAATGAGATTCAAGCTGCAATGGACGAAGAGAAAGCCCCCTCTGTAGTTCGCGCTGCAGTAACTGAAATTTTTAAAACCCCGCTTAAAGCCATGGGAGTGAAAATGTCTAATAAGAAAATAGTGAGTTCTAAGGTTAAGATAGCTGCTAAAGCGCCAGTCACCACTTATCTTAGATTGGAATCTGACCGCGCCTCTCGACCAAAAGAAATCACTCGTCCCTTGGTGTTGCGTAAGAATCTTAAAATTGACACCACTGGCTATAGTAACTTAGATCAGATTGGGAGTGGCGAAATACCCTCTATGGTTACAGATGCTTATGATAAAGCAGAGGAGAATTATAACTCTAATCCTAACTCTAATGTTAATAAGGGCCGATTTAAAGATACCCAAGAGGCCCATGATAAATCTGGTGTGCTAATTGTTCCATCCTATATGAATTATGGTGTTATGTTTAGAGATGATGTATCTCATATGATTATGGAGCAAGTGGCTAATCGTGGAACTACGGGATTGTCCACTTATGTTGGTGGTGTTCCTTTAAATAATAATGATTTAAATACCATTGGTGATGTGGCCGTTCGCTTAGTTCTTAAAAATGAAACCAAACTTGCAAAGCGCGCCGCAGCAATTATTTATACTGAGTTGTTGAGACGAGCTGCGGGAAAACCAGAGGGACTTAATAAAGCCGCTTATGATAATACATCAATGGCATGGCGCTGGCCCATGGTTTCTAGAGAAGTGGTTTATCCTATTCGCCCAACATCTAATGCTATTCAGTATGCACACCCAGATCAAGCCGTGAGTATTGACCCACGTTCTTTATTCGGTATTATAATGCGTATTGATATTAAAAATAAAGTAATGCAGAATGCAGCCACTAGTCGTCCTATCGGAAGATCAGCTGAAGATTTGAAAGTTCATTATCTTAAAATGTTAAATGCTGGCGAGTTTGCTGAAGCTTTGAAGTTTCGTAAATCAGCTGCTGATATTTATGATGTAAATTGTGGAGAGTATGACGATAAGATTGTTGAAAGGGCCCATAAAGAGCCTTACGTGAAAGTGGAAGATGGTATTTTCCCAACAATCACCAAACAGCAGGATATAGATGAAGCAGCAGCTACAACTACTCCTACTGGAAAAGTAAGTGATGAACCTAAACACTTTGCTTTTATTGATTTGAAAGATCTAACGGATAAATTCATATCAGCTAAAAAAGAAGAAGATAAAAAAGATGAAAAAACTAAAGAAGAATCTGAACCAGTAGATTTATCTTTTGTTGTTCCCTCTCTTGAGGATGAGGGAGAGTATCCTTTTTCTCGGGACATTGAAACCAAGGACATGGAAGATGTTTTAAGTGGCCCTGAAGTAACAGAGATTGGAGAAGAGGTAGAGTCTCCTCTTGGGGAACAGATTCAGAATACTGGTATTAATTTTTCCATTAATCCAGATACTGGAATTGTAACACTTAACGTTAATATGACTGCTAATAAAACTTTTGATTCTACTGCAGAGGCTATGGACTGGGCAGTAAAATTAAGTGAGTTGCTTAATTCCAGAATGGCAGATATTAAAGCAGCTGGTTATAAACTTCCTGCTATTATTAGAGCTGCACAGGTACATAATGAGTTTGTTAAGTTTTTAGCCTCTAGTGTTATTTTTTCTAGAAACATTAACACTCTACTTGATATGGTGGGTGATTTTGATTAAACATAGTGATTCAAAAATTGAAATTATAGAAAAGGCCACTTCTTTTATTACTTCTTCTAAAAATAAACTAGAAGAGGGTGATAAGTTTGGAGAAGAAGTAGTTGCCACAAGCCAGGCTTTAATGAGTATGGAACTGTATTCTAAAGACGCCACTTTACTTACTCAGTTAATTGGATCCGCATCTATAGTTCATGATATACAATTGAGAACTGGTCTTTTAGATACAATTGATGTAATTTTTCAAGAGTTTGGTATATATGCTGGTTACGTGATGGGCATAAATGATACCATTGCTATAGAGTTCACGTCATTAGTGGACGAAAAAGTATTAATTCCCACAGCCCAATTAAGAAAAGTAATTGCTGATCTCTATGAAAGTTCTGGAGATAAAAAATTATTAACAAGCCTTTCTATTTTAGATGGCATCAGGGCACAAGTAGAACAAAAACTTTTGGGTAAAAATACCGATGAGTTTTATGTTTGTAAAACAAAACAGGATTTAAATTGATATCTATTAATATTTTCATTTGAAGGTGGCTTGCAAATGTATATAGTTTGCAAAGCTTATTACTAAAGGAGGATGCAAAATGCTTTATTTATTTTACGAGGGTGGCAACCCGTTCGGATTTTTTGATTTTTACAACGATGCCACGTCCGTCGTAACCACAGCACCTCTCATTCAGGGCGGCATGATTGGCTTCTTTAAGTCTGTCAGCGGCGGTCCCTTGGGTGATGGGTACGGTCCAGTTATTCCTCTGGGCGATGGTCAGGACGAAGGCGCTGGTTCTCAAATTAAAACGGCGATTGCTCCCGCAACAACTCAGAACGGTTATGTTCACGAGTCATATACTCCGCTTGTGCTGATTGATGACGGCCACACGGGGTATGGTACTATGTTTGGTCATCAGTTTGGGTATGATAGTGGTTCCACTGCTTACAAATATTATCACGGTTGGCAGACTGGCGACCTAGTTGGTCCTAATACCATGGCGGGTTCTGGTAAAGTGACTGGCTGGTTCCAGAATGGGCTTTATGGTACGGACAATTATTTTGTTTATGATGAGGCTACCCCCGAGACACCTGGTACTGCTCTTGCGTGGGATGTCGTTGGTACTGCTGGTAACCACGGCGCTTCATTCTATAAGGGTGGCGGAGCCACCACTGGCACCGATTCTAAGACAACTGCTTATTTCGTGTCTTGGATGGGTGACCCATCTTACGTTTCGACGTCTTTCGCCGGCGTCGGTGGCGACACTGCAAAGAGCGTGATGCTCTTCGCGTGGGCGCAGTAAGGGAATTTAAAGGAGAAATGACGATGCCTAATATTAATTCTAACTCTCAAGTAGATGCCCTTAAGGAGCTGGTACGTTATGCTCAGCTTATTGCAGAAGGCGGCGAAAACCTTCCTAGCAATTTTGGACTTTCCAGCAACGAGTCCAGTTATTCCGAAACAGAAAAAGAGGCTCTTCTTAAAGAGGCTCTCGCTACTGATTCTGGCCGCGTAGCCCTCGGTCAGGCAATGGCAAATCCTATCCGCAGAAACCTTGACTACCAGGGTATTGGTCGCAAGGCCCTTATCGTAGATCCTCTCCCGCCCGGCGCCATTGCCGTATACGATAAGGATATCGACGTGGGTGCAACTGTTATTTCCTCTAACGGTGCTGCTCCTGAGTCGCGTGTGTTCGGTGACAGAGTATCTGTTCCCGAATTTGAAGTTGTTTCCTATCCTACAGTCCGTATTGCTGAAGTTCGTCGTCGTAGATTCAATGTAATCGACCGTGCCCAGCAGAAGGCTCGTCAGGAAATTCAGGCTCAGGAAGATGCTAATATCTTCGCGGCTCTTGATTTTGCCGCTGGCCAAGAGAACACTGCTCAGTCGATTCCTGCTGACTTGACTGTTCCCGACCTGCTTGCTCTTAAGAAGCAGATTGACCGCTGGGACCTTGTTACGACCAAGTTCATGCTTAATATTGAAGAATTCACCGACATCATGGGGTGGTATGCATTAAACTCTTCTGGTTATGGCGTGGATATGGTTACACAGCGTGAGATTCTACAGACTGGTCTCTACGCTCGTATCTGGGGTGCTGATATTATTGTTAGCAAGATGGTTCCTCGTGGCACCATTTACGCCCTTACGGACCCAGAGTTTGTGGGTGTAATGCCCGTGCGTCAAGATATCGAGGTATTGCCCGCTGATGAGCCACGACAGCTCAAATTGGGTTGGGTTGTTAATGAAATCATCGGTATCGCGGTTGTAAACGGTCGCGGCGTAGCCAAAGGAACAAAGGTTTAAGTTTTTAAATATCAATAGTTACGCTTAATAGGGGGCCGGAGAAATCCGGCCCCCTTGATTTTTGTCTATTAATGTATTATATTTACAGTGTAAACCTAAAGACATGAAGGAGAGTAAGATGGCGACTATGGGAGTATATGCAATTAAAAATAAAGTGAATGGTAAAATATATATAGGTTCCTCAAATGACCTTCATCGACGCAAGCTGGTCCATTTTAGGGAATTAACTAATAATAAACATTGCAATCGTTGGTTACAAAAAAGTTTTATCAAACATGGGATGGATAATTTTGAGTTTGAAATTATTGAAGAGGTTCAAGATGAATTAAAATTGATTGAGCGAGAGCAGTATTGGTTAGATTTTCACAAATCATATCAATCTCGAAATGGTTATAATATTTGTAAAGTAGCTGGAGGAACAGACGGCATTACGTATACAGAAGAGTCCAAACAGAAAATTTCGGAATCCAGATTGGGTTGTCCTGGCACTGGTAAAAATACAAAAGGGGACCCAAATAATTTTAAAGCCAAAACATATTGTTTTAAAGACCAAGATGGAAATAACATCGAAATTAAAAATCTAGAAGAATATTGTAGACAACATAGTCTCGATGAATCTCATATGAGAAAAGTCTTTTATGGTCGAGCTAAAACTCATGCGGGTTATTCTCTACCAGACTATAATCCTCCTCCAGTTAAAGAATACGATTTCAAGGACCCGCAGGGGAATATTCATCACGTAGTTGGGAATCTCAAGAAATGGTGCAGAGAAAACAATCTTCGATACAGTTCTGTTCAGTATCTAGTCTCTGGCAAAGTCTACCAAGTCCAAGGCTGGTCCCGCCCCCTTACCGAGCTGAAGTCAGCTTATTACAAAATCCAACATCCAGACAATAGTATTTCAGAAACCAATAACCTTGCAGAGTTTTGTAGGCAAAATAATTTGGACGGAGGCGCCATGGCTTTAGTTGTTCAAGGCAAACTCAAACAGCATAAAGGATTTAAGGTTTTAGAATCTTATGTTCCGCCTAATAAATCTCGGCGTAAGAATGTTAATTAACATGAGTCGTCGAGGCTTAAGAAATTGGGTATGGTTTAGCCGATATCGAACCGCAGTATTGGCCCCATGTTATATTTGTGGTTGGTTGCTCTCTTTTGATGAAGCCACATTGGATCATGTTGTGCCTAAATCCCTTGGGGGAAAAAACGAATTAAATAATTTAGAAATTTGTTGTGCGAAATGTAATCATAAAAAAGCTGACAGGCTTTTAAAAAATAACGGTTGACATTCCCTCTCTTTTAAATTATATTTCTATTGCACAACATATATATTAATAAAATAAAAATAGCGTGATATCACAATGGAGGGTGACCATAAGGTGAACGACGATTCGTCGCTAAAAAATAACTACTTCCCTGAAATTTCTATTGAAGACTGGAGCGATTGGAAGTGGCAATATCGTAATAGAATCAAGACAGTCTCAGGACTGTCTAAATTTTTACCTGTAGACTCTGAATTGTTTAAACGTAGCAACCATGAGCTTCACATGGCTATTACTCCTTATTACCTTAGTCTTATTGATAAGAAAAATTATCACGATGATCCAATTTACAAACAGGCAGTACCATCATTAGAAGAATTTAATGATGCAGGGTTAATCGATCCTCTTCATGAATCTGAGCAGTCTCCAGTAGACGGCATCGTTCATCGCTATCCAGATCGTTGTTTGTTTATTAGTACATCTTGGTGTGCGATGTACTGTAGATTTTGTACGCGAAAAATTCAATGGGAACACGGCGAGATGCCTAAGTCTCGTCGTCAATTAGAGGCGATGCTGGACTACATTCGTAAGACACCAGCAATTAGAGATGTTATTCTATCTGGTGGAGATCCATTATCTCTTCCAATGGATACCTTGGAATTTATTCTATCTTCTCTTCGGAGCATTTCTCATGTTGAGATTATTCGAATCGGAACGCGTTTTCCAGTAGTATTGCCCCAAAGAATAACAGAAGATTTAACAAACATATTAAAAAAATATAGACCATTATATATCAATACTCATTTTAATCATGTAAATGAAATTACAATAGAATCTTCAGCTGCATGTGATAAATTACTTTGTGTTGGTATCCCCGTAAATAATCAATCTGTACTTTTACGTGGAGTTAATAATACCACTCAGGACATGCTAAACCTTTGTCATGGTTTATTGAAAATTGGAGTTCGGCCCTATTATTTGTTTGCTTGTGATGCTGTCAAAGGGGCTGAGCATTTTAGAACTACAATAGAAACGGGTATAAATATTATTGCTGGTATGCGTGGTTTTACTTCTGGTTTAGCTATTCCTCAATTTGTAGTTGACACAGAGGGGGGTGGAAAGGTTCCAGTAAATCCACATTACGTTGCTCGTAATGAAAATAATGAAATTGTATTGTATAACTATGAAGGTAAAGCTTTTAAATATAAAAATCCAGAAAAAAACAATAATTGACTTTTCTAGTTCTCTGTCTTATATTTCGATAGGAGAATAAAAATGAAAGATATTAACGTGGTGTTGTCGTGGTCAGAATTGTCTGTTGCCGCAGATGTTGGAAAATATAGACACATTCGCTCTCTTCAAAAAAATCTAAAAGATAAACATGGTTTTAACGGCGATGATGGATGGACAATTCATGTTGAAGGTGCGGCAGGAGAGATGGCTTTTGCTAAAGCAATGAATGTCTATTGGAGTATGGCCTGTGACGTGTTTAAAGCCCCCGACATTGGTGGTAACGTACAGATTAGAACTAGGAGTAAGGATGACTATGAACTCATTGTACGACCCGGTGACAGCGATACAGACGCTTTTGTATTGATGACTGGGAAAGCTCCACATTTTTGTATTAAGGGTTGGGTTACTGGGAAAGAAGCAAAGCAAAAAGAATGGAGCAAGGCTTATGCTAATCGCCCTGCCGCCTTTTTTGTTCCTCAGTCAGCCCTACATGATTTATCTACATTAGTAATCCAATCAGAAGTTGGTGACATTTATAATAGTGTTACTGATAAAAATGCTATCGTAAAGGACGACACTCCTCGGTTTAATCTATAATGTATGTAGAAATATCTCCTAGACAAACTGGTAAAACTACTAGACTTATAGCGGCTATTAAGGCTCATTTAGCAGCTCATCCGTCAAATGAAGCTATACTGTATGCCGTTAATTATAATTATATTTATAATTCTATGCCTCTTGTGGATCAAGGCCGCATTAATCGTTTCAGTCGCTGTAGCTATGCCGGTCGCAATAAAATTAAACTATTTGTAGATGAATTCGATTACTTATTATCAATGGAAGATTTTAATGAAATTCGTTGTAGATATAATTTAAATAATTCATATTGGAGCACAACACCAAGGTTTATAAGGAATTCAATTAAGAAAGACGATGATGTTTTATTATCTATCTTATTTCTTAATGGAGGAAAGTGGTTTAGTATGAATAAGGCTAACGTTAGACATGTTTGGAGGAATCGTTTTTATCTTAAAACTATTTCAAAAGAAGTTATGAAAATAGAATATTTTGGTTACTGGTTTCCGCCGGGAATGCTTCCGGTGTTATCTAAAGATGTTTATAGTCCAGCCGGATTTATAGAACATTTTATTCCACCTAAATGGCTTGACTTTTGACTATTAATATTTTATATTATTAATGAAAGAGAAATGAAATGAATATAGTAAATAGTTCACTCCTGTTATCGTTGTCTAGTCTTCCTAGCGCCCGAGGGGTGTTCTAAGTCTATCTCCCTTTAGACTTTTGACAAGCCCCTCGGAAATCGGGGGGCTTTTGGTTTTTTATGCGGATATGGTGGAACTTGGTAGACACAGAAGTCTTAAAAATTTCTGGCCCATGGCCGTCCCAGTTCAAATCTGGGTATCCGCACCAAATGCGGTGGTGATGTAATTGGTAGCCATGTCAGCCTTAGAAGCTGATGGAAGAAATTCCGTATCGGTTCGAGTCCGATTCACCGCACCAAAAAGGGGATACTGGACGAAGATTAAATATGGTAAATTATAATGGGCCGGTGATGCAATTCGGTAGACATCAATCTCTCAAAAAGATTGTTTTAAGGTTTCGAACACCTTCCGGCCTACCAAAATAATGGAGGGTGGGGCCACTTGTCTAGTGGACACCGCCTTGAAAGCGGTTGAGACTTTAGGGTTTTCGGTTGAATTCCGACACCCTCCTCCAAATGGAAGATTGGCCGAGTGATTTAAGGCTCCGGTTTGCTAAACCGGCGAGTCGAAAGGCTCCAAAGGTTTGAATCCTTTATCTTCCGCCAAACGGAGAGTGAATCGGTCGGGGACCGAACACGCTCGGAAAGCGTTGTGTATCCGCAAGGATATAGGAATCGTGCTCTTCGCTCTCCGCCAATTTATGGGAAGTGATCTGAACCGTTGTTCAGCATCGTCTCGAAAACGAATGGGACCTTCGGGTTTAGGGTTGAACTCCTTCGCTTCCCGCCAAACAAAAAAGCCCAGGTATAAATACCTGGGCTTTTATTAATATGTTATTGGATTTTATTTCTTGTTATACAATTTCAAATTTGATCTTTTATTAAATTTACTTATTGATAAATCTGAGCCCTCAATCCATGCAAAAAACTCGGCTCTAGATAATGGTACAGCTTCTCCTGTTGCATAATTTTCTATATATATACCAGCTGGGGTATATGATCCCCGCACATATTCTTTAATAAGATTTTTTTGTGCACTAGTTATGTTTCCATCTAATCTTATGGCCATTCCGCTACCAGGAAAAACATGTATCTCAATGGCATTCTTTCCTTTAACTCCTAAAGCCTCTTTAGTACTACGATGTTTACCATTTAAAGTTGGAACAAAAGAACCATTTTCTAAAACTATTAAATGTTGTCCTTTATATTCTTCTATATTGTTAGCTGGTTCTATTTTTAAAGCTTGAGCTATAAAAAGACGCATAGATAGTCTCCCAATCAGGCTATAATTATTAATAGCTTGACTTGAACCCTAATGAGTATTATATTATTATATGTTACATAAGTTTGAATGTTTATTAGTTAAACTTAAATTATATGATTTTTGGTGGAGCCTACAGAGGCGGTGGTGGCAAACACATGTTATCAAAAATAAGACTCTTATTCCATGTGGATCATATTGTTATTGTTATTTAGATGACTTGATTCCAAACAAATATAAGCTAATTACAAAAAAGAGGTGGAAAGCTTGTCCCTATCTTAGAAATAAAATTAATGCTCCTGATCAAAATTACGGTTATTGTATTTATTTAGATTTGGGAGATTTTGACGACACTCCTTATATTTCTTTATTGTGGGATCAATGTAAAGAATGTGGAATAAACAATGATCTTGACTTTTAAATGTATTTATATTATATTTATATAGAGGGTAATATGAAGAATGCAGCAGAAACTTGGAAAAAGCTATGGAACGTTAATTATAATATTAACTTTAAAGGTTTGAATACGTTTGGTAGAATTGTCTTTTTTCCTGTTTTTATTGCTGGTGCTTTTTGTATTGTTTTAGAATATCCTGTATTTTTATTTCAAGGGCTATGCGAAAATTGGAGAAGATTATGGTAGAAATGAAAGAAATCCCTATTTCCGAGTGGCCCGAAGAAGATCGAGAACAAGTTCTAAATCTTTTACAGTGGTCAGCAAATAGATGTGTTCAAGCGGCCAAAGAGGCTATGGAACAATCAGATATTAAATTTACAGAAGAAGAATTAGAGGAAATGGGTAAAATAGATGTCTAAGATAGGATTATTTAAAACAGCCATATATCCATTGCCCGTTATTATATCTGATAGTAAATCATCTATAGATGGGCTTTGGGCGAAGATTAAAAATACACCAGATTACAAACGTTTAATCCAGCATCCAAATAAATATAAGTTTAATCAATTAGATATGTTGGTTAATAGAACTTTATTCTTTGCTGTGATATTAGCTGATAGTTTAATCTTATTGAGACGGGACTATGTTGAATGGAAGGCGGCTGGTAGTAAGGACCTAGACAAACAACGCCTCATGGAAATAGATTTAAATAAGTTGAATAGCCTTTCTAAGGCTGGGGGATTATTTGGAGTTGGTATGGAAAAGCCAGAAATTTCAGATATAGCTTCAGAAGTTGCTAGTCGAATCTCGTATTGGAAAGACTATAGATATATTCATGAATTACTATCTCAATTTTATAGAGATACTTTTGGAGGAACTATGTCTTAGAATTCTTCGGTTGGTCCTCGCGCACCTCCTTATTAAATTAGTGTAAAAACATCTATCACGCTAATATAATTGGAGGACACAATGGATACGTTCAAAACTGAATTTAAAAAACTTGCACACGAAAAGAAATTAACCCGCTACGACATGGCATTATATTGTTTGTCAAAGGCGATTCTGAAAGATAATAGTTACGAAAGAGCGAGTATCTTTCTTAATAAAAGTTTCACCCCTGTTACTAAATCCATAAAATTAAAAAATGGAGCACGTCCCTGGTTTTCATTGTGGGACGCTCTTCATTCTCTAGATAAGGCCCTCTTAACTATAAGAAAGCAATCAGAATTATTTAATTATAATTTCTCTGGTCCTTGGGCTGAAAACATCAAATTGTTAACTAGTACAATGACAGAAGATGATTTAGTTAAGATATCATCTTTATTAATTCAGTTTAAATCTACTTATGGTGAGATTAGATTCTATGAGAAAGTTGAGGTGGTATCATGAGCCTCAAATCTCTCAGAGAGGTACAGAGACTTATAGAATTGGTCATAGCACATGTCTGGTAAATCTGAAGATGAACAAGATGTCATCAGAGATAATATGGGTTTTCTCTTTCGTGATATGACAGATGAAGAGAATAAGATTGTAGAAGAGCTATCAGCTAATCTGTATAGGCTGGAAGATGTGTTGGGAGGAAGTCATGAGTGATACTCCTTATACTTACATCATAGTCCGTAAAGACATCTCTCCAGAGCAACAGACAGTACAAGCTTGTCATGCTGCATTGGAGGTTGGGTTTAGATTTGAGAAACCAGAAAAAACATCTTTCTTGATTTTATTGGAGGTGGTTAATCAAGCAGAATTGTTAGCCGCTTCTTAGGAACTTGACAAAAGATGCATTGCTAGTTATATTTTCTTTGAGCCGGATAATAATATGGGGTATTCGGCTCTATGTACTAAACCTATTTATGAAAGGAAGGAAAGAAATGTCTTTAACAGATGGAAGCTCTTCACGGGATCTAGTAAATTATGAGATTGTGCTGCGTGGTCCCAATGGAATGTTTCAAGTGGCCGAGCAAGATAGTGCTGTGGTTTTAGTTAATGAAGAAGGTAAGGTTATTGAGAGCAGATTGTATGACGATAGAGACTTTAGAATTATTCAAATGTTCAAAGCTGGTTTACGTCATACTGGGATCGGAAGTTTCTAAATTAAGTTATTTTTAAGGGTCCAGTTAGCTCAATTGGCTAGAGCAGTATTCTCTAAAAACACTGACATCCGTTCGATCCGGATACTGGACACCAAAAGGAAATAAATTATGCCATACATACCAGAATCAGATAGAGACAGATTACGTCCTCATTGTGGACCGGAAAACGTTGGTGAATTGAATTATGTTATTACATCAATTATTGATAATTATATCGGTCCATCTATGAGATATTCAGATATTAATGCAGTAATAGGTGCTCTGGAGTGTGCTAAACTTGAATTATATCGACGTTTAGCGGCTCCATATGAAGACGAAAAAAAGGAAATAAACGGAGACGTTTATCAAAATAGATAGGAGATATGGAAATGCAGAAAAAGAAAGTTCATCGAATCCTTGCTCCCCGCCCTAAAGTTTATTTGGCGGGACCTATTAAGGATTGTACTGATGCAGAGGCAGGTGATTGGCGTAAAGAAGCTACGGAAAAACTAGCTGAAATTGGATATGACGTATTAGATCCATTCAAGCGAGACTATCGTGGTGTCGAAGATAATCATTGGCAAGAGATTGTCGAGGGTGATAAACACGACATTGAAGCGGCAGATTATATAATTGCTAATTGCCCAAAAGCCAGTGCAGGGACTAGTATGGAAATTTATCTATCTTGGGAAATGGGAAAGGCTCCAATTGTTATTGCTCCTAAACCTGTAAGCCCATGGGTTAGATATCATGCTGCGGACGTGGTTGATAGTTTAGATGAAGCTATTATGATGTTGAAAATTTTTGGGTCTCGAAAAATAGCAAACAAATAACTTGACTTTTTTATAGATCTGAGTTATATTATCAATGCACGCTAATCTTGAGGAGGATATTTAAAAATGAAGAAATTTATTTGCACAATGTTGGCAGCGGCTCTTGTGGGGCTCTCGGCCTTTGCGGCTGCACCTGAACGTAAGTATGAGCTAACTTTTGGGCCTGCTTATACTTGGTCTGAATCAGCTCATATGCAGAGTTTGAATGGTCTTTCGTCCGCAACTAATATTAAGCTTTCGTTTCAAGATGATATGGGTCTTTATGTCGGGTTTTTCTTGCCTATTAGCAAGAATTTAGGATTTTATCCTGGCCTTACGGCAAATTGGGACGGAAAGTTTTGGAGAGATGGTCAGTCTTATAATCAAATTACCTTTAAGACTTATGCTCTTGATCTAGACGCACGATACAATTTTAATTTTAACAGTGGCACTTTTTATTTGATGGGTGGACCTACTATCACTTTCCTTCCCGAAGGGCAGCGACTTTCCGCGAATGTGGGTGTTGGTCTTAACTTTAAGTTGTTTTCATCTGACGCGTTTCGTCTTACCTTTGAGGGTAAGTATCGCGTCAACCCTAGCACTTTTTCCTACACTGATGTTAAGGGTGGGGATTATGAGTCTGCTCGTCCTGAGACTTGGACGGCTTTTACTGGCTTGACTTTTAAGTTCTAAGGTTGTATATTAATATTTATTGTAATAAATAGAAAAGAGGAGAAAATGCTTTCTACTTGGTCTCACATCGAATTTGCCGAACGCCATAACGTGATGTTTAATGATATCGCGGGCGTTGGGAGCATTTGTTTGTAAGGCCAAATTAAAAGGCGTGCAAACAAAGGCTCCCGGGAAACTGGGAGCCTTTTACTTTATGTGTGGTGACGGAACGCGAAGCGGACGAGCGGACTGTCTGTGAAACAGTTGATTAGAGGTTTCGAGGACCTTCCGTCACACCAAATATGCGTCTGTGGTGTAAAGCCTAAGCATGATGGACTCCAAACCCATCGGATTCAGCTGGCAACTGAGCGGACGTGCCAAAATATTCAGGAGAGCGCATATGGGTTGCGACCTGGCTGTTAACCAGATGCGAAAGCACACAGAGTTCGATTCTCTGCTCCTGAGCCAAATATATGCCCTGGTAGCTCAGGTGGTTTAGAGCAATCGCTTGATAAGCGATAGGTCGTAAGTTCAAGTCTTACTCGGGGCACCAAATGCCGCTTTAGCTCAGATGTAGAGCGCTGGCCTGAAGAGCCAGGCGTCGGAGGCTCAAGATCTCCAGGCGGCACCAAAAATTGATGCGGGGTAGACTAGCGGTTCAGTCACTTGGTTCATACCCAAGCCGCACGGTAGCCAATCCGTCAGGTGGGTTCGACTCCCATCCCCGCCACCAAAAATTTATACCTTGGTCACCAAGACGGTAAGGTGTAGTCCTCATAAGACTATTATACGGCAGTTCGAGTCTGCCCCAAGGTACCACTGCCGTTAAAGAGGAAGGACACGACTCACCTGCCTGTCACGCAGGGGAAAGCCAGTGGAAGTCTGGTTGGCGGCGCCACTTATGGGTCTATCATCTAATAGGGCCATCCGTGATACTAGAGGTATTTAGTACATGCAAGGGCGAAAATTAAGATGCTCCCGCAGAAAGGGAGTCATGTGGGTGCAAGTCCCGACGGATCCACCAAGTTTATGGGGTAATCGTTTAGTGCTAGGACGAACGGCTCTCTACCGTTAAACCGGAGTTGAATTCTCCGTTACCCTACCAATGGCGTAATCGAATAATATGGACTAATTCGCCAGGCCTTCACCCTGGATGATACGGGTTCGATCCCCGTTTACGCTACCAATTGACAATTCCTATTAATGGAATTATATTTATTTCTTAAAAGATTTATGCGCCCTTGGCCTAGTGGCGAAGGCATCTGGTCTACACCCAGAATATCGGGAGTTCGAGTCTCTCAGGGCGCACCAATTTTGGGCCGTGGAGTGTGACGCGAGCACGTTTCCCTTGCACGGAAATAGAGGGGTTGAACTCCCACACGGTCCACCAAAATCCTTAATCATCTGATAATTGCGGGGCTTCGGCCCCGCTTTTATTATATTTAAAGTCTATTAATTATAGATCATCTTTCTGATGGTAGTTCTCATCTCCCCGAACATAGGAGTTTAAGTGTCTAGATTTCTAAATCGTGTGGCTTGGCCACCCCCACCCCTATCTATTGAACATGGCGGAACCGGCGCCTCCACTCAACCTGGCGCCGCTAATAATATCTTACCCCCACAGGCTGGCCATAACGGTGACATACTTTTTACGGATGGTTCTAATGTATCCTGGATTTCCCCTGGTTCTGGAGGAATAGTTACCTCTGTTATAAACTCGGATAGTTCGTTAACTATTTACCCCACCATTGGAGACGTTACAGCTAGTATTAATTTAGCCCACTCCAATGTTTGGTCCGCCTCTCAATCTATTGTTCTTGCAGATAGTTCTGCAGCTACTGATTTTTTAATTAATCCTGCAATTAAAACAAGTGGTAGTTTATTTAAATTACAGGTTAATGATGTAAATAAATTTGTTGTTGATTATGAAGGTAAAATCACATCTGCAACATGGAATGGAACTACCATTGAGACCCTTTATGGTGGTACGGGACTTACATCATATTCCAAGGGAGATTTAATATATGCCTCTGCGATCAACACGCTATCTCAATTAACTAGTGCGGGCCATTTAGAGGGGCAGGTGTTAAAATTAATAAATTCTGGTGGATCTTTACTCCCAGAATGGTCAACACATAAAGCTTCTGTGGGCGTGGTGTCTACTCCTTCTCCTAAGTACACTGAGAATTCTGATGGTACCATTACAGTAGATTGCTCCGCAGCGCCTGTGTCAGTAGCATTAAGATCCACATCAGACTTCTCAACCCCGATTGTGAGTTACTCTTTAACTGGAAGCTATGGCCCATTCACAATTGTTCCCACGGCGAGGAACTATATATACATCGCCTATAATGGTGGGTCTCCGGCTATTTTACATACTACAGATGTTAGTCTCATTAATGAATCTGACTCAACACCCTATATCACAGTGGGTAGAATTGATAAATCAGGCACGGCAAATATAACCGATGGAGGCGCTGGCACTATTTTAGTGACAGTTACTCCAGCCTTAACCCAGCATGGTTTAGTATCCACTTGGGATGAGGTAACGATAGCAGGAGCTGTAGATCTCACATACAATGGAACTTTCACAGTTACCAGGATAGACGCCTATTCTTTTAAGATAACACCACCTTCAGGGTATACTGCTGATGATACTTGCACCTGGTCCAGCATCGAACTTGACGTATTGGATTGGGACGAGCCTGGCAGTGGTCTTCAAAATAAATTACATCGTAGGTTTGTAAAAACACAACGATTTGCTAGGGAATCTGGACTTGAATTATCTGAAGACACCGGTAGAGTCGTCGTAGTTCCTACAGGTGTTGCTTGGTATGGTGGCAAAGCCATTACGATGGCCGCTACGAGATCTGACACAACTACCTCCCGAACTTACCAGTGGCATCACGTTGGGGGTGTCTGGACAAAAACAATTACCACACAATACAACAACAGTCAATTTGATGACGGCACGGACACACAGTCGCTAAGTCCAGGAAGATTTGTAGCTAACTGGATTTACCGGGATGTCAGCGATACGGATAGATGTCTGCACATCATTTTAGGTCACGGCACAGGCACCGGACACACCGTACTAGAAACAATAGGTGAGGTAGCCCCCACTTCAGCGGAACTTCCACCTGAGATGAGTGTCACCGCGATGCTGCTTGGAAGGATAATCGCTCGCCAAGGATCAGAGACGGCTGAACAGATAGATAGCGTTTTTGATCTGATAGCCTATCCCTCTGAGCACATTGTCAAAACCGCTCTTGACACCGTTACAGGCTATGGTGTCGTGTCTGGAATGAGCCTTGCCTCCGATAATGAATCTTGGACTGATTTGGAGATAGACGCAGCGGACAACACCAAAATCAAATCCACAGGAAGTACACCCAGAGCGTTCGCCGCAGGAGATATAGGGAAAATCATTACTGTCACCGCAGGAGTAGGCTTTACCACAGGAGCTTACACCATCACTGCTGGACCAGATCTCAATGGGTTTATGACTCTATCGGGAGCGGTGGGAATAGTTGGTTCGGTGAATGGCTCAGCCACTATTGCAGCTTTCAAAATCAACTCTGGAGCATATTACACCCCGTCTACTGGAGAAAGATATTACACCACAGAGACCAAAATTGCTCTTCCCAATATCTTAACCCACCTCGTTACCTATGTAGCCCTGGATGTCGATGAGACCGTTATACAACATACGAGTCCTTTCACAGATGCTGAGCGCAGATCCCAATTGTTCTTGGGGGTTGTGGTTCACAGTAATCATATCTCTGTTAATGCGGTCAACAACCTTCCAGATGTTGGCCTCGCCGCACTTTCGCAATATAACGACTTGTTGGACGCGCTCAAAGGTTTCAATGACAGTGGGAACGATTTTGAGGCTAATGGTGCCAATTTACAAATCAATAAAACAGCCGGTACTCTTTTTAAGCGTGGTGTCAACTTCGCTAATGATACTACCACCCCTCATGTTATTACTACTGGAGCACTAACTGCCCCAGCTAATCTTCGTTTCCGAACTCAAACTGGTGTAGAGACAGCAGATTTAAACTACATAGACAGCGGTTTCTATGATCTCGCTGGTGTGAGGACTGCGGTGTCTCCCGCAGGGCGTTTCCAGATAATGCGGATTGCTCTATTCCCCTCTAACTTAGTGCGCATCCAATATGGTCAGCAACTTTATGTGAAGATGTCGGATGCTTTCGCAGGTCTTGCAACTGAGCCCTTTGTAGTGGAACAGAACATTAATGAGAATGGTCTCTTCAGAGCAATTCTAGTTGTACAAGGGAATGCGACAGCTCTAAATGATTCTACACAAGCCCAGTTTATTATGCTCAATCGTTTTGGGGACGTTCCTCAAGCTGCGGGAGTAACTGGTGGTGTAGATCTTCAGAGAGCCTATGAAAATTCCTTACCCAATCCTGAGATTCTCACAAATCTCATTAACGGCGCTCTTAATATTCGCAGAGGAACAGCAGCGGATACCGACTCCGTGTGGACCGTGCAGAACAACGCAGGAGATAGTGTAGCGATATTCGATGCTAACGGTCTTCTCACTTTAGGTGCTGATTTAGCCACCAATGTTCCAGGCTCAATAAAGATGTGGGGGGCAGGAGCTAATTCTTGGTTTACCTCATTTATTACTGGAACCCAAACGGCTAATGTTACATATACTTTACCCACAGCAATGCCAACACTAACGGGACAAGCTCTTGTATCTACGGACGCTGGAGTGATGAGTTGGGCCACTGTTACAACTCCACCAGCAGGACTAGATACCTACATACAATATAATAATAGTGGAGTTTTTGGCGCTGAAGCAGAATTTACTTATAATTATTCTACTAATCTTCTCGCTGTTGGTGAAACTTCTATTTCTTCTAATGTCATTACTATGTTGACATCGGATCCTAAAATTTTCTTACGACATGGTCAAGGCAATCTTAGTGTTTATTTTAGTGGCTTAGGCTTAAATGATCTTACCGCAAACGGCCCATATATAGGAGCCGAAGGAAGATTAAACACTTATGATTTTATTATAGCTATTGACAGTGTCTCTGGTCCAGTGGACACTTTCCAGTGGACAAGTCCCACCAATATTCAGACTTTTGGTGTGGCAATTACTGGTGCCGCCCAGTACTTAACTGATGGAGTGTCAATTACTTTTGCTTCAACAACTGGACATACACTTGGAGAATATTGGACGATTATTGTAGATAATACTGATCTTTTTCAATTAGTAAATGCCGCTGGAACTGTAGCTTTTAATGTGCAAAATGATGGCCGGATTGGTTCTAGTTTACTAAATGCCAGCGGCTTGCCTAGAATTCCTATTTTAGCTGAGCAAGGATTTGGTTTTACTTGTGCGGGAATGATTCCTGGTGGTGGTTTCCCTGAATATTTTTTATTCGCTACTGTTGGTGATGGCCTAGACACAACGCCAGTTTTTAGACTTATGGCCCCGACGAGTTTATCTGATGGCACGCTTATAGACTCTACTTGGTGGACACCAACGGGCGTTCATTTTGCTAATGATATATATTATTCACCTGCTGGTCCGTGGGGCGTAGGAGGAAACACTCCTAAACCCTATGCTACGCAATTTTGGGTGACTTCGCAGGGGTATTTAACTGGCGCAGGTGGATCAGATACATATGTACAATATAATGCTTCAGGGGTATTAACTGGTGATTCTGGCCTCACTTACCAAGCAGGTACCAGTGATTTGTATGTGGCCGGATCAATCAGCATAGCAACTTCTGCTGTAATGACACCCAATGTGGCCGATGGAGCTTTGGCAGTAGCTTATTTGTTTGATTCTCTTACTGAATTAACTAATGCCGCAGGGGCAAAGAACCTTGTCGTAGCTAATGGCACGGTAGAAAAATTTAGTGTCAATCCTCGTCAAACGGTATTAAATACTGAATTAGTTATCCATCCTCCTACCTCCACAACAGAGATCTTTGCGGCTCCCTTTTATAATATAGACTCACGAGATTCTAGCGATGTGTCGCGTTTCAAAGTAGATTCCGATGGCAACGTTACCATGTCCTATGACATAGCCATAGGACCAACCACGTTACTATTAGATGCCCCGCCAGCTAATGGTTTAATTGTCGACACAGATGCTTGGTCTCCAATTATAGAATTTGAATCCAAATTAGGCGATCAAAGTGCTGTTATGGAATTTGAATCTAAAGTAGGAATGCAAAGTTCGGTAACTGAATTAGAAACTGCATCCACTAGAACAGTTGTTGTTGGAAGAGATCGAGTTAGATACAATTATGATTATTCAAATAAGATATACACTACTGATAGCACCGATGCTAAAATATATGCTACTAATGGAACTATAGCAAAAGTGCAAAGTCAATCTGCACCTAGTAATTCATTACATTTTCTTATAGATAACACGTATGACACACTGATAGATGGAACGGGTTATTGGTGGGCAGGTGGGTATCGGGATATTGGTGGTGGACTTGGCAATCCAGGCTTTGTTGTTGACACAACAGCTATAACTTGGTGGGCCGGCACAATCTATAATTATATGGATTCTAGTGGTGTTTGGACAACCAACGATGCTGAAACCACATACGCTTGGTTAGATCCAGCGCAGGGACTAAATCTTTATTCAGATACAATGACTCTTTTAATGGGAGCCACAACTCCATATTTGAAGTTTAATCCTGGAGTAGCCTCTTCTGGTACATCTATTGCTTACTTATTTGACACAGTAAATAATCTTAATACACCAGGTGATAGACTAGTATCAATACAAAATCAAACGGTAGAAAAATTTAGTATATCAGATACAGATGTGACTAGTTTAGTACTTTTCACAGCACCAGATGTATTTGTTGGTGACCTTAATCGCTCAGATGTCACTTATTTTTCAGATCTCAAGATGGCCACTGGTGTGCCCTTCAGCGAACGCCAGAAGTTTAAAATAGCTGTCACTTATAGTGGTGGAAATGTTACAGCCACTATTTCTTTTGTGGGTGCTTATACAGATTTCAGTTACTATATCAGCGGTAAGAAGTTTACAGTTACTAGCACTGAATTAGCTGCTTATACAGCCACGACGGCTTCGGCAGAAGGTGTGTGGTTCTTTTATATCAATAATACAACGGTAGATGTCGCCGCCCCCGTTATGATTCTCTCTCTCACTCCATGGGTGATTTATGATCCAGATGTTCTGTTGTGGGATTTCTATTTCAACGCATCTGATAATAGTATTACTTGGGTGGGTGAAGAGCGCCATACGGCAGGCCGAGACATTTTCAATCACGCCAGAAATCATGCTCAAGGTGCACAGTATAAAAATGGATTATTGATTAACCACTATAATAATCTGACCACACTTTCTGCAAACACAGATGATAACTTCGGTAGAGCATTAGTGGGAGTATCGAATGGTAGTTTCTATGATGAAGATATTTTCGATTCCATCGCTCATGCGGACACTGCATATACATCTACAGTAGCTGCCCCGGCCACCAACTGGAATCTCATCGTATCTCAATTCTTAGGTTTTACAGATACAAACAGTTCAGTGGTAGCCGGAACCCTTACCTTTCCCGCTTCTCATACTTTAGTCACAGGACAACCGCTTACAGTGTTTCAGGGTAACACTACCACTGTTCGTGGAACGTTTACTGTAACTCTTGGAGGTACTGGTGCCTCATTCTCCGTAACTACAGTTACTGGATCTAACGCTTTTGCTAATAATGATGTGGTAGTTGTGGGTAGTCGCATTCCCATCTACTATATTTCCTCAGTGGCGGGATCCACATACACTTGGAGGAAGTTAGCCACCACGGAGTTCTTAGGTGTCTCGGGTGGTGCGGCTTACACTACAGCAAACATAGCTTCCGGCGCAGCACAATATAATGACCCCTCTGTTGGTGGATGGCTCGGAATAACTGCCAATAGGTACTATCCAGTCTATCTCGCGGCGACCAATAGCACTTCTGAACCAGTCATTGCCATTATGGGCCAGTCATCCTCCACAAGCTCTATTCTAACTACTGTGTTGACAGAGAACGCATGGAATTATTCGAGTTTAGTGGGCTTGGCTGGTCTTAGTATTCAAGAGGTCGTGCCTTTTTACAGATTGACCTTTTACTATAACACCACCGGACTTTTTTCAAACACTCGCATTAAATTAGTGGACGCTATGTTCATCAATATCCGCGTTTCCACTGTTAGCGGTTCAATAGTCGCTCCTGCCTCGATCTCTAACCACGCATTACTTACCAACTTAGAATACCCCACATCGGAACACACCTACTTCTTGGGGCAAGATGCGACGTGGACGGCGCCCGTTGTGGGACAGATTCCATACGCCTATGATGTGACCGCTCCCACTAAGCCTTTATTCTTAGGTAGTTCTGATTTCATGTGGGCCACAGAGTTGTCGATTACTAAGAACAATATCACCACTACATCCACTGACGCCCTCCGATTGAAGAACACTACAGTATCTTTAGTAGGAACTCAAGTACAGCAATCTCCCAATTTAATGTTTGAAAATCATGTTTGGGATTTGGATGGGGCAGTAGATGATAAGTGGGAGTGGTTTGTCTACACTAAGGGAACCGCAACTAATATCACAACTAATACAATGTACTTCGATGTTAGTAAGAATGATGCAGCAGCTACCACTCCCGCATCTCTCACCTCTGATGGTGCTCTCTATATTAGTAAAGTCATCGGCCCAGTATTTGAGAAAACCTTTGGATTTGATGGCGTTCTAGTCACATTCACAGGGGCCCGCAGATGGTATCCGTCAACGGCAATTACAGTAATATCATGCACTGCCTCTGTCAACACAGCTCCTACTGGTGCCACTGTTTTAGTGGATGTTGATAAAAATATCAATGATGGAGGCGCCACTATATTTACCACTCAAGCTAATAGACCAGAGATAGCGATAAGTGGATACGTATCCGCAGCAGAAGTACCAGATATAACATCATTCTTATCTTCAGATTATATGACAGTGGACGTGGATCAGATAGGCTCTACAATAGCAGGATCTGATATCACCGTCACTATTAGATACACTTATGCGTAAGGAGTAATTGATGTCAGAAATAATAATAGGCACATCATATTTGGAACCCACTCAATGGTGTGTTGATGTTTTTATAGATGGGGCGAAGACTCAGCTCACTTGGAGTTTAATGCCCAGAGAATGCCCAACACAGGAAGAGATAAATATAGCAGTTGCTCATCTTTTAGAAATATTAAATACCCCAATTATTATACCTGAGGATGTGACATAAATGGCAGCAAGAACTAGTGCAAACAATGGTAAATGGAGTGACCCAGCATCTTGGAATGGTGGCGCAACTATCCCAGCAAACGGCGACACGACTACCATCACACATGCTATAGAATTCAATGTTGACCAAAATGCCATGGCAACGGGAGTTACGATAACAATTAACTCTCCCGGCGCTCTAACTGCGTCTGAAATATATGGGACCTACGCCTCTTGTAACGATGGTACAGATACTATTACTGTGAACGAAACTCATTTGTTTCAAACAGACCAAAGAGTTGTTTACAGAAAGAATACTTCAGCTGCAGTCATTACAAATTTAGTAGATGGAACGACATATTATATAAGGACTCCTTCTGGAGCTACATTCCAGTTAGCTGCGTCTGCTGGAGGAGCAGCTATAGATATCACAGGCACTGCTGGCGACCATACCTTTGAGCCTATCTATAATTTTAAGTGTGGTGCAGCGCACATTACCGTAGCTTCTGGAGGAACTTTCTCGGCTGGCAGTTCTGGTACGCCTTATGATAGTCATTGCCAATTTGTTGTTAATCTTAATGGTGCCCGATATTTTACGGGTGCCGGATCTTTGAATCTCTATGCTACCCATCCAACTACTCTTAGTACCACCCTTACCACAGCAGCTTTAACCACAGATACACATCTCCACGTAAACACTATCGATTTGGATAAATGGATACCTGGAACATTAATTGTAGCAGGCTCGAAAAACTCTCCAACTCAAGCAACATTGGGTAGCGGTTCCACAACCACTCAACTAGAATTATCTGGAGCGATAGGAGTAGCTAAACCTATAGGTAGTATAGTGGTAATAGCGACCAGAAACGTACGAATTACGGGATCGACGGGATATGCGGTTACGAATTTTACAGGACTAATTAACTTCAGTGCTGAAGTGTCTGGATGCACCAATTTTATGAATACAGCTACAAACGCTGTGATTTCTGGAGGAGCTGTCGTAGGGGTAGCCCAGATTGGAAACTCATGCTATGGCGTTCAGGTAACTGGTGGGGCAATATGTGCTACACAATACTGTTTCATATATTGCTATGGGGCTACAATAACTGGTGGCATCATATTTTCCAGTCCTTACGTGTTTTTTGCGGGCACTGCGGTGAGGCTACTTGGTGGTACTTATTTCGGTAATAACATTACCACAATTAACTCTGCTGATGTATGTGCTCAAAACATTACTATTGATAATAGTACCTACAGTTTTGCTAACTCCACAGGGGTACTGGATTCTGTGGTTTTTGCTAACACTTCTAATTATAATTTATTTAAGTGTCCTTTTTTCACTATGCAGAACACTTTTATGGATGCAGCAAATGAGGTTACCGGCTACTCTGAGACAAACAGTGGTTCCGTTCCTATAAATAATTATGCATCGAGCAGAGATCACGATCAAGTTGCTGGAGCGTACAAAGCCTGGAGTCGTGGAGGGATTATTGTTAAACAGGCAGTAACATACCCGACAGGATACTCGTTTGCATATCAGTTAACTTGTGAAACAGCATCATACTGGGGATACTATCAAGAAAAAGCCACTGTGGCACCGGGACAAACATTGAAATATCTGGTTTATAGATATCAGACTGCCGACACCTCCAGCAAGACTGAGATAGTGGCTCTAGGTAATGATCCTCTAATAGGTTCAGGTACGGCTTTAGCTACTACTACATTCACGACGGGGACAGCCGCTTGGGAAGCCAAACAAATAGAGTGGAAAAACACAGATACGATACCTAGAGAAGTAATGCTTAGGGTATCTGGTAAACATGCTTCTGGCGTATTAACATTTTTGCCCGTGCTAATCCAGGGCAGAGAAAGCTGGGGCTAATTTGAACAGAGAGCAATTAGAGTCTCTCCATAAATATCGCTTAGATATCCCAGAAGGGCAATCAGGTAGTTGGATTATTGAACGATATTCTTATATCGATACAGATGTGCTGGATCCTAAGAGAAATTATCCTTATGATCCTACTTATGTTCCCTTTGTGGATGTTACTTATACTCGTTTAAGAGTGCACCCACCCTTACAATTGTCCCCTCCTGAACAACTTATTAAGCCTTTTCCATCTAAATGTAAACAACAGTCTCAATTTGTAGCCGAACACTCACACGCACATTCTATAACAATACATCCAGTATCTGTAGTCATGTCGGACGAACCTTATGAAGTAGCCGCTGCATTACCCTTTGTAGATAAAGCATATGGTAGTGTACTTATGTTGGGATTAGGATTAGGTGTTGTATTAAATATGTTAGAAAATAAAACTGAAGTGATTAAAATTACAGTGGTTGAAAATAGTCCTGATGTTATTAAACTTGTGGGTGGGTATTGGAAGAGTCGTTTAGGGAATAAATTACAGATTATAGAATATGACGCATGCACTTGGGAACCTACTGAAAAATTTGATTGTATTTTTCATGATATGATTTCTTCATCGGATTGGGATGCTTTATCTGCACGTTACCCAGCTAGTGTTAATGAATCTTTTTGGGCTGATGGTTGGAATAGAGTTTTTAAAAACACTGAAGGAAAATATGTTTTAAAAAATATATAAATCTATTAATGATAATGGTTTGTATTATGGTGGGTCTATACCAATAGATAATTTAATTATTGGACCATGTGATGCTACCGTGGGGGCTATTGGTATTTGGCAAACTGATGATGCTAATAATAATCCAAATCCAAATACAGATGAAATAATTACATTTATGAAAGAGGTGGGCGCTCGTCGCGGATATACCCCCATTATTCCACCTTTCACACTTTAAGGAATGGAGGATAAAATGATTTGGTCTTTAGCTAGTTTTATATTAGGTGTTTTAGTAACTATTATAGCTTTATCTATAATTGCACCAGGCACTTCCGCTCATTTTTTAGTTCGGGTGGGTGAGAGGAAAGCACAACTTTGGAGATGGATTAAAGCTAAGGTTTCTGGGTTGTTTCATAAGTAACTTGACTTTTTTAAATTATTGTGTTATATTTACAGTGAATGAGAGATTGTGACAGAAACGGTTACTTCCCTTTGAATGGATCTAATGTACCGTTTCGAATGCTTCTTCTCTTGTTCCACAATTAAAATGCTCCGGCGATTGTGCTAGAGTTCGGTTACTTCTCCTATTAAGAGAGCGGTCGTGGGTTCGAGTCCCACGGGGTCCATCAAAAACAACACGGGCCCCTAGCTCAGTTGGTAGAGCGCTAAAAAATACCGTACTCGACTGTTTCTTCGCTGGGCTTAAAAATTAAGCTCGGCTCCGATTGTGCTTGAAAACGGTTACTTCTATCATAAGGAATAAACACCGTTTTCGTTAGTTTCTTCGGGGCCTATTTTAATCTAAGGAGAGAAAGATGAAAACTAATAAGAAAACTCATACTGTTGTTCATACCGCTGAAGGCGCCGTTGCAGCTAATATTAACGCCAAGCAACAGCTCCGTAGGTCCGTTATGAGCTGCCTCCTTTGGGAGGATTCCTTCTATGAGGAAGGTGTGTCCATTGCTAAGCGTATTACCGATTTAGTTAAAAAGGTTGATCCTGAAGATGTAGCTTCGCTCGCTATTGAAGCTCGTGAGGATTTCAAGCTTCGCCATGTTCCATTGCTCTTAGTTCGTGAGCTTGCTCGTGTGCATAAGGGAGATTCGCTTGTTTCTGATACTTTGGCACGAGTAATTCAGCGTCCAGATGAAATGGGTGAATTTGTAAGCCTTTATTGGAAAGAGGGAAGACAGCCTTTGTCTATGCAGGTTAGAAAGGGTATTGCTAAGGCCATGGGTAAGTTTAATGAATACTCCTTAGCTAAATATAATTCTTCTAAATCTAATATTAAGCTTCGTGATATTCTCCGTTTGGTTCATCCTTCTCCAGTTGGTGATGAACAGACTCGTTTATGGAAGCGTATTTTAACCGATGAATTGGCTACTCCCGATACTTGGGAAGTTGCTTTGTCTGCTGGTAAGGATAAAAAGGAAACTTGGACTCGCCTTATTGATGAAAATAAGCTTGGTGGATTAGCTTTTTTACGTAATCTTCGTAACATGGAAACAGCTAAAGTAGATAAGGATATTGTACGTAGGGGCTTTGACCAAATTAATGTTTCTAGGGTTCTGCCTTTCCGTTTCCTTTCGGCTGCAAATGCTGCTCCTAAGTTTGAAGTTGAACTTGAGAAAGTAATGCTTAAGAGTTTTGAGGGTCGTGAAAAACTTCCTGGCAAGACATTGTTTATTGTAGACGTGTCTGGAAGTATGGGCGGTTCGTTATCTCATAAGAGTGAAATGAATCGTCATGATGCAGCGGCAGCTCTTGCCATCGTTGCTCGTGAGATGTGTGAAGACCCAGTTATTTATGCTACAGCAGGAAACGATATGACTCGCATTCACAAAACTTCTATCGTTCCAGCTCGTCATGGGTTTGCCCTTAAGGATGCTATTCGTACTCAAGCTAACCAACTTGGTGGTGGAGGCATCTTTCTTAAGCAAGTTATGGACTATGTAAAGAACGCAGAGGGTGAGGCCGATAGAATTATCGTCATCACTGACGAGCAGGATTGCGACATCAAGCATAAGCCATCTACGGCTCAGCCATTCGGTAGGTATAATTATATGCTTAACGTTTCAGTAGAGAAGAACGGTATCGGCTACGGGCAGTGGACTCACATCGACGGTTTCTCTGAGGCTGTATTAGATTTCATTCTTCTTAGTGAGAAGGAAAACGAGCAGGAGATATGTCAGACTAACTAAGACTGTCACTTGCTCGGTATTTAAGGCCCCGGGTAAGTTTTCCCGGGGCTTTTTTACTTGCGGGAGTCGTCCAGCGGCCAGGACAGCGGTCTTATAAGCCGCCTCGCTCCAGATTAGAGCAAAACGGGGGTTCGAGTCCCTCCTCCCGCACCAAATACGGCCCTCCGATTCTATATCAATACTCAACCATAGAATCGGAGGGCCATTATGTCTACTAAGAAACCAGGTCCAGGCACTTTCCCAATGTGGGAAAACAGGATTGTCATTAAGAGGAAGATTTTTTGTTGGACATGGAATGTCTCAATTCCAGGCGCAACTGATACAGTTTTCTCTCAATTCGCTCTAGCTATGAAGGCTCTTGAGGACCATGGATATAAAGTATATGATATAGACACTTTTCCGTATCGCAAGGATGAAATTGGTCAAGTTACTGTGGTCGGAACGTTTAAAGTGAAGCGTCATTTTCTTTGGAGAGGCGAAATCCTAGCGACATATGTTGGGGAGGGCTGAATTTAATTTGACTTGACTTTCTTCTATTAATATATTATATTATTTGAGAGAGGACGATGAATATGTTTACCCAAGGAACCCCTAAACCACAGACAAGAACATACCAACGCTATTGCGGTAGGTATGTGCAAAATTTGGGGGCTTTGTCCTAAGTATCTGTATCGCGGTTCAAAGACAAGCCCCCGAGAAATCGGGGGCTTTTTATTTAAAGAAAAACGGGTCCGTCACCTAGTGGCCGAGGGTTCCAGCCTTTTAAGCTGGCGAGGTTTTACCTCCACCGTTGGTTCAAATCCAACCGGTCCCACCAAATATAATTTTGCCTCCGTAGCTCAGTCGCGTTAAGTAGCATCCGGCTCTTACCCGGAAGGTCGCAGTCATCGCAAGCTGCCGAGGGCACCAAAAAAGTCTGGGTGTAGCTCAGTCTGGCCAGAGCATCGCGTTTGGGACGCGAGGGTCGGGGGTCCGAATCCCTCCACCCAGACCAAAGGAGATAAAATGCCAGTGTGCGTTCTTTGTCATGCGGAGTTTCCAAATAGGCAGCGAATAGACGATAAGATTAGAAATTTAAAAAATAGGAAGCTTTGTTTAAAATGCTCTCCGTTTGGAGAACACACTCAGGCTCATAATTTATTGCCCAGAAAGAGAAATTTTACAGACGATCAGTTTATGGAGGCGGTAAAAAATAATATCACTATTAAGGCTGTGTTGTTGCAGCTTAAATTAAGCCCGAGAGGAAATAATTATAAATTAGTACATAGGCTAGTGGAACAATTTAATTTAGACGTATCTCATTGGAGTGTGGAGTTATCAAACTCTAATACTATGAAGAAGAAGTACTTAAGTATTAAAAGGGATGCGTCAAAAATCTTATGTTTGGGGAGCACAACCGGTCGGCGAGCGGTTAAGGCGTGTCTCTTGAGAACTGGAGTCAAAAACGAATGTGCAATGTGCCATTTATCTGTGTGGCAAGGCCAGCCACTGTCTTTGCAGCTACACCATATTAATGGTCAATGGGATGACAACAGAGAAAATAATTTGCTGTTACTATGCCCAAATTGTCACTCTTTGACAGATACGTTTTGTGGCAAGAAGAACGAAACAATTAATAAAGCTTGTGCTTGTGGTGCTCGCATAAAAAGTAAAAGTACACAGTGTGTGAAGTGTTACAAGGGGAGTCGTAAATTAGGTAAATAATGTCCTTATAGCTCAATGTATAGAGCGTCTGGCTACGGACCAGAAGGTTGGGGGTTAGAGTCCTCCTAGGGACACCAAATGGTGGGGCGGCAGCGACGGTGAGCTGCAAGTGGCTGTAACCCACTCGCCTTAATGGCTTAGGGAGTTCGAATCTCTCCCCCACCACCAATAATATACTGAGGAGTGGCCCAATTGGCAGGGCACGGGGCTTTGGACCCCGCGTGGTCTCCACATTGAAGGTTCGAGTCCTTCCTCCTCAGCCAAAATATGCAGGAGTCCCCTAGTGCTCGATGGGACCGCACTTGTAATGCGGCGGCGAAAGCCCACGTGGGTTGAAATCCCACCTCCTGCTCCAGCGCTTATGGATCAGTGGCGAAGTGTTAAACGCGACCGCCTGCAGAGCGGTTTATCGGGGGTTAAAATCCCTCCTGGTCCTCCAAAAAATTTGATGGGGAGTCGCGTAGCGGCCTAGCGCATCGGTCTCTGGAACCGACAGAGGAAACTCTAACGAAGGTTCGAATCCTTCCTCCCCTGCCAATGAGGATTTGGTATAGTGCTCGTGCCCTCGGTTGCCTGCCGAGAGAGGCGGGTTGGATTCCCGCAATCCTCTCCAATTGGAGAATATAATGATTAAAATAAAATTCACGTGTGAATATTGTGGAGTTGAAGGCGAAAGGCGAAAATCAGATTACAATCGAGCTAAACATCATTATTGCTCTCATAAGTGCAGTGTAAAGGCTTCGGATTCTATTGTCTACACAGAATGTGCTTTTTGTAGAAAGCAATTAATATTAAAAAGAAATAAGGTTAGGGCAAAAGCTAGAGTGTTTTGTTCTCATTCTTGTGCCTCTAAAATGATAAATGTGGAGCGAGGTGGAAAACTAAGGAAGGGAGAAATTAACTGTAGCTATTGTGGAAAAAAATTGGCCGGGGAGCAATTCAAATATTGCTCTATTTCTTGCCAACACCAACATATCTATTCAAATTTTATTAAAGCCTGGCAAGATGGAATAGTTTCTGGTTCCACGGCAAATGGAGGTGTCGCCTCGACCATTAGAAAGTATTTACATGATAAATATGGATGTAGGTGCGCCATATGTGGATGGAATAAAATTAATCCACATACACATAAAATCCCACTGCAAGTCCATCATATTGATGGAAATTCTCATAATGCCAGTGAAGATAATCTTATTTTGATTTGTCCGAATTGTCACAGTTTAACTGATAAATTTGGCGCCAGAAACAAGGGGAACGGTAGAGACTCAAGAAGAATACGAAGAGCTAATCAAAAATAAGCTTCCATAGTGTAGCACCAACACGACAGTCTTCCAAACTGTAATCGCGGGTGGGACTCCCGCTGGAAGCTCCAAATGTCCTCATGGCGCAAATGTATAGCGCGAGAGTTTCTCCTAAACTCTAGGCTGGGGGTTAGAGTCCCTCTGAGGACACCAAATGTCAGTGTAGACGAGGTGGTCTTCTAAACCACTATTCGTAATTGGATCTGAAAATGTGGGTTCAAGTCCCACCGCTGACACCAAATTTTTGCAGGCTTCGTATAGTCGTACTAGTACGCTAGTTTCGTAAACTAGAAACGGTGGATAATAGCCGCCAGCCTGCTCCATCGGGCCTGAATGATGAGGGTGAATCAAACCTGAATCATCCCAGATGTCCCATAAATGCACGGTGATGAACCGTGCATTTGACTTTTATAATCTTATATCTTATATTGTTTTGTGGAGGAAATATGACCTGGAACTATAGAGTTTTTAAAAAAAATTCAGTTAGCCCATCAGGCGAAAAGTCTTTTTATTATGAAATTCATGAAGTGTATTATAAAAAACACATAGACGACATTCCTAGTTTTGACGATATTGATTATATTTCAGTAGATAGTATATCCCCTCAAGGTGAAACAGAAGAAGAATTACGTTTGGACTTAGATATAATGCAAAAAGCATTTAATTTACCTACAGTAGATTTTGATGAATTATATAAAAATAAAGGATGGGAAAAATGAAAGATAAAGGTTCACAATTAGCAAAAATGCTAGAGGACTTGGAGATGGCAGAGGAAGCTGAAGCTAACGACGAGTCTTCATATCCTGCTATAGCATCCAATCCAAAATCTAGACCAGCAGCACCCGATATGGCAACCTCGACTCTTCAACGTGGAACAGTAACAAACTCTAACAATAAACATATCGCTATGGTTGATTGGATTCCAACTGTACTAGGTATTACCAGAGAAGAGCAGTTTCATAGTTATCTAAACGATATTAATGATACTACTGATGTTTCTAATTTTACGAGTATTGATTCTCGTATTGCCTTTTGGTATACTTTATTGACCGCTAATAGATTGAAATTAGTTTCTTTTGAAACTATTAAAGATGGTAATAAAATTATCTTGAGATATAAAATCAATACCAGTGATTTTGATGATGCATGTGGCTTTTCCGACATCACAATTGATGTATATTCTACTAATATTACTACCACTGCTAATATTAGTAACTTTATTTTAGATGAAAATGATGAAGATGATAAAAAATTAGTATTGAATAAAGTGGCCATTAATAGTTCTGGAGTGGATGACTGTTCCGCTATCGACTTGGGCATGGCTAAAATTACTACATCTAAGGGTGATGTAGTTTATATGTGTCGTCACGTTGCTCGGGCTATGGATAGAGCAGTGTCTACTGATTGTTTTTGGTTTGAAGACCTTGAAATTGTTCGCAATGTGGGAGATATTATTTGCGGACTTTATAAGGCATGTAGAAATAAAGAACGCACTGTCTATATTGTTGAAGGCGAAAATGAAGTTGTGCGAGACCAAGAAGGGTTTTTTATGCGAAATATTTACAAAGACATTGTGAATGATATTAAAACATTTTTGGATTCCAAATCTTTATTTAGAGAGGCGGGTATTGCTTATCGTCGTGGTTATTTAATGTATGGTCCTCCTGGTAATGGTAAAAGTCAATTAGCAAGATATCTTTTTAATGAATTTAAGGATTTTAATTTGTATGCGTATTATCATACTGAGCGTCGTAGGGGTGGATCGGTAGACGAACGTCTTGAGAGAACTTTTGCCCTGGCAAGAGACAACGCTCCTAGCTTTTTACTTTTAGAGGATTTGGATCGTATCGTTAGTCATGGATCTGCGTCTAAAGAAGTTATTACTATTGATAGATTGTTTAATATGATGGATGGTGTTTGTTCTCCCGAAGGAATTGTTTTGTTAGCTACCTGCAACCACCCAGAAAATCTTGATATGGCTTTACTTGGTCGTCCAGGAAGATTTGACAGGGTAATTGAAGTCGGACATCCAGATAGGGCAGAACGAGAATCTCTTATCGGATATTTATGTTCTTGTGGTGAAAAAAGTAAACTTAATGCTAAAGAAATTAAAGCTGTAGCTCAATTAGCAGATTCCACTGAAAGCTTGAGCATGGCTTATATTAAAGAATTGTATTCTAGAGCTTTTCTTAAACAACTTAATGCGGGTAATAGAAAACTTCCTATTAGTCCTTTTGTTCTTTTGGATTTAGTCCATGAAGTTGTTGATGAAAGCAGAAATGTAGATGTAATTGCTCGCCGCACGGGATTTCGTACTAATTATGAAAACTCTGCTAGGGGCGAGGATCATACGTCGTAATGAGGAAAGATAATGACTATTTTAATTATATTATTATCCCTATGGTGCATAGGGGACTTATCACTGTTTGTTTATTTCTTTAAATCTGGAAAAGCTGAACGAGAAGAAATATTAGCTCAAAGAGAACGATTATTTCAAGAAGAATCAAATCAACGCGCCAAGCTCAGTGAAGAAAGAGGGACCTTTTATGATGAGCAAGAGAAGTTTCATGCTCAACTTGCACAATTAACGCTTACTGCTTCATCTATATCCGAAAGAGAAGATAATCTTAAGGAATATGGCTCTCAACTTGATAATGCTAAGTCAGAGTTAATTGATAAGTCTGGAATACTCAATATTAAAGAATTAGCTATAAGTGCTAGGGAAAAAGATTTATCAATTAAAGAAGCTTCTCTTGAGCATTTAGCAGAGGAATATAGAGCTAGGGTCGAACGCGCAGCGGAAATGTCTCTTTCTGAGGGCAAAGCTATTGTTTTAGCTAGTGCTAAAAAAGAAACTGAACGAGAAGTGGCAATCCTCTTTCGTGAAGCTAAAGAAGAAACACAGCGTCTTGCAGATATTGAAGCACAGCGGATTATGACTTTAGCAATTGAACGGGTAGCTATTTCACAGGCTCCACTTAAACTTACGTCTCAAATTATTATTGCGGATGAAAACTTTCGTGGAAAGCTAATTGGACATGAGGGTAAAAATATTAAGTTATTGGAGGAGTTGGCAGGAGTTCAAGTCCTCACTAATAATGAAGACACTAAACTGCTAACTGTGTCTGCCTTTAACCCAATTTCAAGAGAATTATGTAAAAGAACTATTGAAGAATTAATGACTACTAATTTTGTTAATCCCAAAAAAATTAAAGAGATATATGAAAAACATTCCAGCGAGTTGGAGAAGGAAATTTTGAAAACTGGTAGAGATGCTTGTCGTGGTTTGGGACTTTCTATGCCCCATACAGAAATAGCTAAGCTTTTAGGAAAATTAAAATATCGCACTTCCTATGGTCAAAACGTACTCAATCATTCAATTGAGGTAGCTCAATTATGTGGGGCTTTAGCTGGTGAACTTAAACTCGACATTCGGTTAGCAAAACGCGCTGGCCTACTACATGATATTGGTAAAGCTATAGATATTGAAAAAGAAGGCACTCATCCTGAATTAGGTGGGATTGCTGCTAGGAGATATGGGGAACATGAAATAGTTATTAATGCAATAGAAAGCCACCATGAAGACATAGAAGTGATTAATCTCATCTCCATCTTAGTTGCAGTTTGTGATGGTATTTCTGGTTCTCGTCCTGGAGCTAGAAGAAACAATCTTGCTGATTACGTGAAGAGAATAGAAACATTGGAAGGTATAGCATTGTCTTTCCAAGGGGTTACTCAGGCAACCGCCCTTCAAAGTGGCAGAGATTTAAGGGTTGCTGTGAATGCAGATATAGTGGATGATGCCATGTCTTCTCAATTAGCTAGTTTAATTGCTAAGCAAATTCATGATCAAATGGATTATCCAGGTAAAATTAAAGTTACAATTATTAGAGAAAAAAGAATGATTGCTTCTGCGGGTCATTCCTATTAATATTTTACAATTCTACGGAGACTTGTGTCTCCGAGCCAGATAGAAGGAGGATACTATGGCTTTATATAAGAATGTTTCAAAAATGGCGTTGAATATCAGGACTCCCAAGGCAAAATCTTTCTCGCCGGGTGAAGTATTTGATTTAGACGCTATGTTTGCAGGGATGAAAATGGCAGGTTCCGATTTGGAGCGCTACATGCACAAGGGATTAATTGTATCTGTCTCCCCCGCAGCTCAGGTCATTAAAACGGCAGATGGAGCGGTAGTGGTGACTCCCACTAAACCTGAAGAGGGCCCATACATTCCCAAATCTGTTATGGGGACGGTAGAAAAGAGAGCAGGAGCCGCAGCCACTGTAGTCCCCCCTGAAGACATTCCTGAGGTTATTGGTCAAGATGCCGAAGGGGATGGCTTTACACCTACTTCCAATCTTAATCTCTCAGCGGATGTTTTAGCTAAGATTGAACAGGTTAAAAAAGTAATCTCCGGTGAGGTTGCAGCTCCGAAAAGTGAAATTAAAAAAAGCAAGAGCGCCCCGAAGACAGCTAAAAAGAATAGCAAGAAATAAAGGCCGCGCCTCTAGGAGGTTGTAGTGGCAATTATAATTGAAGCTAAAGACCCCATTACAATGGAGTCTACCCCAGTAAAAACCGCAGTTTTGGGGAGTAATTGTGATTTATCTAATGATAATGTAACTATTACGCAGTCTGGCGGGTGTTGTCCAGGTTCGTCTGGTAATAATCATCAGATTCCTGGTACTGCCCGTCAGACTGTGTGTTCTTCCTGTGGAACTTCATACCCAGTTGAAAGATCTAGAACTACTGGTGGTTTTAGTACAATTTCTTGTCCAACCTGTGGAACCGCTGCAGGGTATGTCGGCGATGGGGGAACCTGTCAATGGTATACCTGTAGTGGTTCTAGTTGTAGTTCTTGTGGCACTTGCCCAACTAAACGTATTATAGATGAGTGTGAATTAGAAATTCTCAATGATTTAATTTGTCAGATGAGGGCGGAATTGAAAGATTCCAATACTTCTTGTTATGCTTTTTCTGCTGCCGAATTGTCTGCCTTTTTAGATGCAGCTTTGTCTGAATTTAATGGTACTCCCACTTTTACTAATTTTACCTGGAAAAGTATTGACCTGAGAAGATTCAGGTTTATTATAGTTGAGGGAGCTGTATTATTAGCTCTTGGTGCTCAAGTTCTTATTGAAGCTGGTAGAGAATTCACTATTACTGAGAATGGTATTAATTTTAATCCAGCTCAAGTTTCTGCCGCTTTGCAGAATCAATTCACGGCGAGATTTACTCAATACAAGAATGATTTACTTTTTATTAAAGATCATTTCCGCGCTTCGCCTGCGGCTGTCCTTAATTACCAGAGTTTACTGGTTAATGATGGTATCCTTGGCAATCCCGCGATCGCGCGCCTGAGACACCTACGTCAGAGACGTATCTTTTGACAACAAAGGAGATATAGGCGTATGAACAGTGTGGCAAACGCGGCAATGCCTGGAGACCATCGTGAACACAAGGTTTGTTCAGTGTGTAAAATAAAAAAGCGACACTTAAGACCGAGGAGAATGAAAATGTCAATTAAGGTTATTGCAAAAAAACTTACCGGGAAGGCGAGAAAAAAACTGCCTGAATCTTCATTCGCAATTCCAGCTTCTCACCCACAAAACAAAGGCAAGAAGGACAAATTCCCGATTAATGATGAATCTCATGCCCGGAATGCAATTAGCCGAGCCAATCAGTTTTCCACTTCGCCTGATTGGTGGAGCGGCTCGGCTCAAGAGTTAGTCAATACCGTAACTAGGGCGGTTAAAAGTAAATTTCCTAAAATTGAGATTTCTGATAAAGCCAAGAAAAAGAAAGCTAATTTATCTGAAATTTTAGATTTAATAGTAACTGCAGCCGACGAGCTTGATAACCTGGGACTAACCAAAGAAAGTACTATACTAGATAATATCTCTCGTCTTCTGATCGCTACTGAACCTCTTAAAGTTCAGCAACCTCCCCCACCTTCTACAAATCAAGCTAAACCAGGAACTGGAGATGTTAATCCACCACCTATTCAACAACCTGAAACAACCGATGGGAAAACTCCGATAAATGTGAAAGATTCTAAAAAAACACCATCGCTAACTACCAAACCTGGGGAGGCAGCTAAACCTGTGGAAGGACAAACTATTTCTACAACACCTCCCGCAGAAACGCCAAAGGTATAATGGATAAGCGTAGGGGAGCTAGAATTATATCTCCCGCTTACGTTGGTTCTTATAGTAAGAAAGCTATAATTCAATCGATACCGACTGATGTTGAACCTAAAAATAAAAAAGAAACACGTTCATCTAAAAAGAAATATAAAACTCAAGATAAGCTTAAGAAAATTTTAGAACAAATTTTAAAACAAAAAGCTAAAGAAGAACAAACTTTTTCGTGGTTACTGAGTCCAAGGGGCGCAAAATTACGTGTAGATATTTATTTTCCAGATATTAAATTAGCAATAGAATATCATGGTAAACAACATTCTTATTTTCCAAATGCGTTTCATAAAACTGCTGAGGACTTTAGATATGCTAATATGTGTGATGTGTGGAAAAAATCTCAACTTCAATATCACGACATTCAATTGATAGAATTCTCATATAAAGATAAAATATCTATAGATCTGGTTCGTCGTCGACTTATCGGGTCGGGCGTGGTGATTAAATGATAAAAATAAATACAATTAACGTAAATGAAGTTCAAGATTGTGTGCAACAAGATTCTACTGTTCCTCCATCGCCCCATCGCCCCACTCCACCTTTTGTTGGAAATGTAGGTGGAATTCATATTGATACAATTAAACATATCACAATTCCTGAGTGTCAACATTCGTCTCAAAATTAAGCTATTAATAGTTTTAGTTAATTTTAAGCCGTATTGTAGTATAGTAAATATAGGGGAGAACAATGGCGACTATAGACGATGTTTATGATCTTTTACAGAGAATAGCGGACACCGTTGGTGTTAATGATGGTTATGGTGAGGGGTACGGTGATTCAGACGCTGACGGCTATGCGGATGGTTATGGTACTTATGGAGAGGGAGCTGGATTCTCTCTATATAAAGAAGTTCTCCGTATTCAGCAAATGCTTCAATTAAATTTAGATGCGCCCATTAGTTCTCGTGAGCCAGCTCTTAAAGAGCCAGGTCGCGGCCCATATTTCATTGCTAGATATATTAAAGATGACACTTCATCTCATAATCCAATTTACAATGCGCTAGTAGAGGCCACTTATAGTGGAACAGCTGATATTATCAGATCTACTAAAACTAATCAGAGTGGAAAATTTGTTTTATTTTTTGATGCGCAGGATCCAGTAGATGTTATAATTACATCTGATATTTATCAGGGCACTAAGTTATATGGCGTAATTCCACAACCATATTAAGTGAGACTGGATTAATAGGAGTTAATATGTTTTTTTTTGCTGCTGATAATTTAGATATCGTTTTTACATTAACTTCTAATGGACAAACCATCACACCAGACCCATATAATGTAGTAGTTTCTATATATTTAGATGGAATTTTACAAATAATGGGAAAACCGGTTTTATCTGGTCAAGTGTATCATTATGCTTTTAGTGTAGTGGACGCAGATATTTCACCTCAATTATATAATGTATATTCTTTTGTGGTGGAAACGTTTGATGCGGGACTATCGCTTATAGCTAATGGTTCTTTTATAGTTCATATTTCGGAGTATGACAATCTAGATTCCACTGAACTATATTTATCAAATGACTCTTCAGAAATATTTCTCGCTCCAACCATTAAAACTTACGAGGAGTGTTTAGTTGCTCAGCCTGCAAAACCCAAGATTATTGCACTGGAAACATTTAAGCAAACGGGGACAGGCTGTGACTGTCTAACTAGGTCGTAATGTCTATTCTTTTAACATTAGATCCACCAATCAGTCCAGAAGTCATTGATCGTATTCGCATTTATAAAAGTTTATTTGTAGATGGATCATATTCGTTAGTAGCTGATTTAAATGCGAGAGATGGTAATGGTGCTTTCATAACAACATATGAGGACAGTTGTGGTCATAGGGGCTATTGGTATAAAGTTGGTTATCTTAGTAGTGATTCGACTATAGTAGCTGGTTTTAAAATTTATAAAGAATTTAGTAATAGAGTAAATCTTTTTACTTTTCCTTCGTTGGCAACGGTCAATAATGGTCAAGCGGTTTATTTTGGCCAAGAAGGAAGTAGAGATGAATTTGAAGCAAAACATGGCACTTTACCATCTACCGCTTTATATTATTCTGTTCCATCTTTTTTTAATACACCAAATGATCAAGCTAAATTTAATCTTAAAACTGATACCAATACCGTTATATCTGGTGTAGAAATAAATGTTTCTGATCAATCATATATTTTGTTTAATTGGAAGCCGTGCGAAGTAATATCCGACCCAGTAAGATCCTGTGCTGTCACTCCAGTCAAATTAGAATATGCATTACCAGATGTCCCCAAAGACTGGCGAGTAACCGCTGTACACATTAAAAGAGCTGACGCAATAGATTCTACATATGAACTTATTGCAAAATTAAATGCTAAGATTTCTTATCATAATTGGCAAACATCATTTGTTGATATGGGCGGCTCAGATCAATTTTTTTATAAAGTAGCTTTTGAACTTTCTAAATGGGACGATAACAATTGTCAATCTCAAATTGTAATGAGTCAAGATTCAGATCCAATGTCACCAATTGTTGTTGATGGTGAACATTTAGTTAAAATTGTATATAATTCTCCAATTATTAATGACCAAAGAACATCTGAAAGTATTCCATTTAATACCTATCCTTATTGTGGATATCATAGATTTTCTCCTCACGATGTATTTTTAGGTAGAAGTGCCTCTCCATATTCTAGACCAAATGATTTAGCGCGAGGCAGTGATTGCGGTAGCCCAAATATGTTTGGTGGTCCATTAAGTATTTATGATCAAAACATTCAAAGGCAACTTATGCTTTTACAGGTCACAGGGGAAGCTGTTATTCTTTTAAGAAGAAAATGGACAGGACCTGTGTGTAAGTGTGTCGGCAAAACCGAAGAACACCCAATTAAGCAATGTGCATCTTGTTTTGGGACGGGTTTTACTGGGGGATTCGATAGGATTTACTTTAATGAAGATGCCTCTAATCCAGAAGGACGTATTTTACTTCGTTTTAATCCAACTGTTGATGATTTAAATTTAGGTAAACAAACTGGTCTTACTGTTATTAATCAACCGACAGCATGGACAATAGCCCAACCTATTGTTAGAGATAGGGACATTTTAGTTCAATTTGATCCAATAGATAAGAATAGAGAAATTTGGAGATACGAAGTCTTAGATGTGACTAGAAACGCTTTTATGGGTGGTGTTGGTGGGGCCCAAGTTATAAGATTGCAACGATTAGATAGATATAATAATATTGCCTATAGCGTGCCCCTTTCTGGTATTATGTTTACTGAAAAATGGGACATGGAATCTAATTTGCATAATTCATACGGAAATAGAACCGGAGAAAAAGATCAAGCAATTAATTTAGATGCTGCGACCCCCGTTTCTAAAACCTCCACAGAAATTACTGCCCTTTTACATAGTTATAGTTTAAAAATTTGGGCATTTTTAAGAGCCGGAATTATTCCAGGTTCCACCATGGTATCTCAATTTGTAAAAAATGATAACACAATTATTTATGCTAGCCTTGGAGATAAACTAACTCTTGTCCCTATAACATATGCGACTATTAATAACTATAGTTCATTACGACATGTCAGTGTGGAAATAGAGTCCGCACTTAATAAAGATTTAACTGTGACGGCTCGATATGTTTCAGTTCCCGTTCCACCCGACTCCACTATGTATTTTAATTTGGCAGCCGGGGAAACAGATACGATTTTAACAGATAATCGTATGTTGGTACGCGGCGGTGAATTAAGTCTTACACAATCCAGTTTAGTTAAGTCTTTAGTAATGATTTATTTAGATTAACGGAGAGAACAGTGGCCACTACTGATGTCCGTTCCACAAGATACCCCTTAAATCTTGACGATGATTCATCACTTCCTTATTTAATACCACAGGTTAGTGATGTTTCAGCAACAGACTACCTATCTCTTAAGAGTTCTATTCTCGCTCTGGAGCGTACGGTGGGTGTTTTTGAAGATCCGATTTCCGATCCCGAAAGTTATGAAAATGGTGAATTGATTTCGGTTTCAGATAGGCTCAAGAATTTTTCCACTACTGAATTTGTTCCTAGAGCGGGTAATGTTTTAATTACGGGTCCATTAACAATGGACAAACTTCAACGTATTAGTTTTGGTTTAAATTGTGAAACATATGTAGTTTTTGCTGGAGAAAATACTAATATTTCTACAACAGTGCCGGCCATTTCTGGTACTGTTGGCCTTTTTCCAAGTGATAGTGCTCAAAATACAACTGCTGTTGTTCCATTAGCAATTGTTGGTAATGATGCAAGTCCTAATTTTGCTCTATATCATCGTCGAGTTAAAATTTTTGATGATTTAGAAGTTAATGAAGATTTAAGAGTTAATAGAGATTTAGTTGTTTTAGGAACAGCTTATTTATCTGCAGATACTCTTATTGATAATCAAACGCTAGATCAGAGATACATTATGAAGGCTGGCGGTAATCCTGGTGGTTATATTACTGGCGATTTAAGCCAGTTTTCTGGTTCTTATAAAGTTTTAAATCCAAATAGTACAGTATCCCTTTCCACAACCGGCGTGTCGGGCTCACCATTATTGGTAATTGAAGACATTGCCTCTACATGGAAAATGGGGACTCAGTCTGGAACTTTACGTATTTATAGTTCTAATGCTGGCGGTACAAATGTAAGTATTTTTAATTCTTTAAATATTGCTGTCGGATTAACAATTAGTGGAAATGTTACAGCGGCTGGCCTTTATCTTGATGATGGCACTGGCCGAGGTATGTTTAGAGGGGTAATTAACAATACACCATTTGCTGGCTCCACCACGTCCCCCAATCATTATATGTTGGGGCCATCTCAGGCTTCACAGGGGTTTAATGGTGAAGCGAATTTAATTGATCATTTGAACAATATCAATGCTCACCACGAGGAATTACATTCCTTTGAATCTCATGTTGTTCAGGTGGGATACAATAGTGGTGTCTACAGGTCTTTCATTCAACCTGCTGGTAAAATTAAATCTTTGGGCGAAATGATTGAAGATTTGTTGTCAGGAACCAATGCTGATGGGTATCACACTCATAGTTCTCAACAATATTGGTGGACAATGAAGGCTACGGCTTCCGATTCTACCACTATTAGATCTTGGGTGGATGCTAATTATTGCTCTAAAACTGGTGGCTGTAATAGTTCTTCTTCTTTAGATGCCCATCGTACAGCCACTATTATTGATCATCCAAATCGATCTATTACTGCTGAAAAAATTGATGAACGAATAATTGGAATAACTTATCTTCCTGGTGTAGACTTGAGCTTACAAACTGTTAGTGCGGATATTATTGCCGCTAGACAGGGTAAAGCCAGTCTATATGCAGTTTTGGGATCTTTATCTTCTCTCACCACTCCCGTTACAACTGATTTAGTCGCAGCCATTAACTCAGCATATGCCTCAGCCATGCCCACAGGAACAATTACCATGTGGGGAGGAACTGCTGCCCCGTCTGGTTTTGTAATGTGCGATGGAACAGCCTACACAAGGGCGGCTCAAACGTATTCTGCTTTATATAGTGTAATAGGAATTAGATATGGCTCTGGCGATGGATCTACTACATTCAACGTACCAAATTTGAGAAGTAAATTTCCAATGGGCGGTACAACGGCCACAGATTTAGGCCGCACAGGAGGGTCTATTTCTGGACACACCCACGGCTCATTTGGTGCAGCAACTACAGCTGGATATAATAGTGGTGGTGTTAATGGTAATATTGATGCTGGTGACGACTTCCCTAATTGGTTGCAACACACACATCTTCTGAGGCCCAATGTGGCAAATTATAGTTCAGCTTCAGGTCAGGTGATGCGCTTTACTAGCGGTGGTTCAGGGATAACCAGAATTACAACACAGACTTCTGGAAGTATTTCTAGTTTTTCAGCTAGCTCTACAACTGGTTGGACGAACGTTACTTGTTCAGCCGCGCACAATCTCAAAGAGGGTAGTTCAATTACAATTTCAGGTACAACTGGTGGAGCATATGATGGGGATTATTTGATAGCCACATATGCCCTTGCTACTAATCAATTTTCAATTTATAGAACTTTTAGCTCGACCAGCACAGGTACATTTATCGGCGGATTTGCACATGGTTTATCTAATGGTAATACTATTAAAATTATGCAATCTACACATTATACTGGTTCTTTTATGATCTCAAATGTAACTAGTACTACTTTTGATATTGCAAGAGCTTACGTTGGAGACGAGTTAGCCGTTTGGAGCGTTTCTGATGCAGCTCTTCCACCATATGTTACTGTTAATTATATTATTAAATTGTAAGTAAGGCGGGGTAGAATGATTACTGATATCAATTCATCTAAGTATCCTCTGAGTTATGACGATGACGCAAGTTTGGGTTATTTAACTCCTGGCCAGAGTGATATTTCTTCTACGAATATCAATCAAATTCGTAGCTCTATTTTCGCCATAGAAAGAGTGTTAGGATTAAATCCTGGCGCAGGTAGGACGGTAGCACAGCGTATCACACAATTGTCGGGCGACTTAGAGAGTGTTTTTAATGGTTCTTTATCTCATTCTTTAATTTTTGGATATGATTCTCAGCATTACAGCGCCAAGGCTATTTTCGGCACTAATTGTGATGCATTTATTACTTATGATGGCTTTCGTAAAAATCGTAGTGTTGCCCCATTAACTGGTGATACGTTTCTTCCATTTGATTGTGAATCCAATACCGCATCAGTGGTTCCACTTTCTATTGTCGGTGCTCAGGCGTCAAGTGGAGATGATAAACATTTTAGAATTAGATTATTTGATGATGTGGAGATTACCGGTTCATTACGTATTATAGATAAAATGGTTGGTCCATGGGGCCTGTTAACTAAAGGTCAATATGATTATTCTAATGGTCAGTGTTCATATAATTTTTCGGATAGTGCCATGACCATTCCAGAGTGGGTCGATAGGGAAATAGAATTAATTGGCAATCCTCTGTGGGTAAATGTTTCGGGCGATTGCATGTATGGAGATTTAGCAATGTCTTTCTCTGTCCCAGATGGGTATGGAGACGGATATGGGGAAGGATATGGGGAAGGATATGGAGAGGGATACGGTTCAATTTATCCCGCAGCTTTAACATTTGGAGCTTGTGCTGCCCCATCAGCTATGATTATGTTTGATTTATACGGAATGAGAACACTTCCAGAAATTAACACGTTTGATTTATTTGTTCATGAAGCGGTAACTATTAGTGATGTTGCTCCACTCCTTATTTATGGTGTTCCAGCTATAGAACCTGGAATTGAACAAATTCAACATCGTCGTATTAAACTTATTGACGATATAGAGGTTGTCGGAAGTATTAGAGCTAATCAATTTATTTATGCTGGCAATAATACAGCTATTAATGTTCCCCCAGAACTCAATTCGTCAAATGCTATTGTATATAACCAATATATAGATTATCCAAGTGCTAGTAAATTTAGAAGTAATTTTAGTGCTGGGTTTGTTGGTCCTGGTGTAACCATTGGACATCGTCCTGGCCACACACATTCTACTCAAGATATTTTAGATCTCGCTTTCTTATTACAGGGGCCCCAGATTATTAGTATTTACGACACTTATGATACCGCAGGTGATCCGCCCCTTGGTCCCACAGAAAAAAGTGATGGCCTAGCTGGTAGAGCTGTGTGTAGACCAGATGTTGGAGCAGATGATGTGTTTTCCCAGAGCATGATTTTACGTGCTAATTATCTACCATTTATTGACGGCGAACCCCTGCCTCAAATTATTATTCGTGGACAAAACACTAGCACAGAAAAAACCATTGATGCTATTGCGGCTTGGACACTGTCCACGGGCGAAACGGAATTAAAATTTGATATTCCAAACACTTCACCCACAGATGATTATGATGTAACGGTTATTGCAACCAATGGACTAATGGGACGCTCTACTCACCGTGCAACTGTAGGTGGTATAGAGTTGGTGGAGCCATTAGCGGCTACATTAACAGGTGATGCCACTGGATTTACTAATGTAGATGCTTTGTTTTCAATTACCTCAGTGTCTGGTGGAAAACAACCATATGCTTATCAGTGGACCTTTGGTGATGATACCGGAGAAGATGGTAGTGCAGACGTGGCTCATTCCTATACTGATGCTGGAGATTATACTGTTACGGCCACCGTTACTGATGTTAATGGGTTTATTGTTGTAAATTCTCAGGTTGTCACTATATTAACCAATTGCAATGTATACGTAGGGTATACTATATAAAGAGAGGCTGATAATGTCAACACTTGTTAATTTTACCGCTTATGGAGATGAGGATCAGACTCAGCCTTCTACGGCTGATCATTGGGTGTGGGATTTTGGTGATGGTAATACAGCAACAACTTATACCAATGCCACCACTCATGTGTATAATCCAGATGGGGTGTTTCAAGTAACTGTATCAGCATATATATCAGCTGACCCATATGATCCATACGTTCAATGCGTAGCCACTAATATTATTAACGTATGTACTTTGTTTTCTGGTAGCTTTACATATTCTGTAAGTGGTTTATCTGTAACTGTAACTGGTTCTACTGTTGGTGCTCCAGCTGCCTCTTATAGTTATTATTATTATGATTTTGATGATAGTGGTTATGCATATGCGGTGGAGAGTAATACTGGCACCGCCCCCGCCGTAGTTCATGGATATACCTCTACTTCTGCTACTCCATATACCCCTACGTTAGTTTGTAAGAATGGTGGTCGTGTTGTAGACTTTGGTCCTATGGCTGGCGGCGAAGTTGATTTTTCTACTGGTGGCGCCCTAATAGAAAGCGGGACGGCTGTGGTTTTAATGGGAGCGAGTCTTAACCATTTAACTGTAGTAAGTCCCTCTGATTATACTGTTGGCACTGATAAAATTACATTAGATACAGGTATCACGGCAGGATATTATCTACAATTACTTTATGTTGACAGTGGTTCGGGGTATAATCAAACTTCTTCTGTTTATGCTGCAGACGTATTATTACCCGCAAATGGCTTAAGTGTAGGTTTAACTCCTTCCGGTATTGCAGAGTGTTTTAATGGCGGAATAACTTTTGTTAAATATGTATTTGGTGGTTCTGCCCCATATACCTATAGTTGGAATTTTGATTCTACTTCTGAGTTAGGAACTTCTTCTGCAGATGATACATGGGTGACCGTAGCTGGAACAGAAATTAAAACATCCACTAGTGCGTCCCCAGGTGAAATCATTTATAATGCAAATCCCACGGCTTCATTGCCGGTATCTACGATAATAACGGCAACATTAACTGTAACTGATTCTGCATTAGTTTCTTCTACAGCTTCTGCTGTTTTAACGTTCGGTGAATTACCAGCCGTGTTTCCCAGTGGATATGAAAATTTTAGCCGTAGATATATCAGTAGCTCTAGTGTAGGTGCATTATTTACTAGGGTTTATTCTGTTCAATTGGGAACCTCCACTGAAGCAGATCACAATTATATATGGACACCAGAAGATGATTTAGATTCTACCGTTATTGCGCAGCCAACCTGTACCCCAACAGCATCTTCCAGAAGATATCTTGAAACCATAACTAAGGTAGAAAATGGATCCTCTTGTGTAGAATATGTTGGTTGTGAAAATTTTGCTGAATGCTATGTGAATATTCCTTCTGTCACTTTAGGAGCGGTAACATTAAGTAGTAGTCTTGGTACTTGCCTCAAGGCAGTTTCTATTAAAATCAATAGCGTCAGCCCAGCGGCGGAGGGCCTCGCATTAATAGTGGAACGGGTTCGCGGAGCAGCTGGAACGGTTGCTGATGTGGGAGTTAGCGGTGACTTACCTGAAGTAATAGACTATACAGCTTCTCCAACTTGTAATTTTATTACTGCGGGTTTGCCTGGTGGAATTTTAATGCTAGACACACCATATAGAACTTTCAATACTTCAAATAGGGTGGCATATAAAATTACACAATCGACTACATTCCCATTGTATATTACGGCGCTAGACCCGGTTTGCAGTTCCACCACAGCAACTACACATGACTATAGAGTCAGATTAATTGATGTTGCCGGCATATTAGATGCCTCTGTTACTGAAGCTATGATGGTTGATAATTCTAGAGCCTCATTAGCAATTTCAAATGATATAACTCTTCAGCACACTGGAGTGGAATCTTGTTTATCTAGTGCTACAATTAACGTATCTCCATCTGGTCATCCAACTAATTATTATTATGGTGAAACTATTACATTCTCTACCACTGTTTCGGGTGGAGTCGCTCCCTTGTTTTATAATTGGAATTTTGATGGTCTTGGTAATTTTACTGGTGGAGGTTATTCTTACGAATTTGTTGATGGAACGTCTGCAACTAGTGCCTCTCCACAAGTTAGATTTTTAAGTCCTGCTTCTGCTCCAAATAAAATTGCAAGAATTGGATTAACAGTACATGATTCTAGTAATGGCGGTGCAGGTGTTGATATTATAGCTCCGACAACAGATCTAACTATGGAATACATCGCCCCCTGTGTGGTGTCGTGTTCAGCTTCGGTTCCAACCACGGCAGTAGTGAGCACCTCTGTTGCTTTCGCTGGATCAGCTCCAATTACTGGTTGTACTAGTAGCGTTACTTATGATTGGGATTTTGGCGATGGAACTGCTCATTCTAGTTCTCAAAATCCCTCACATACATATTCTACCCCAGATACCTACACTTGGGTGTTGATAGCCACGGCATCTGGTCCACTTGGAGTAACAACTTGCACACGCTCTGGGGCTATTGTAGTGAGTTCCGCTTGTGTAATTACGGCGTGCGGCACGGCCACTGAAAGTCCAGCCCCACCCGAAGTAGGATGTTATTGTCCGTGGGACGAAAGTGTTCCATTCATAGCAACCTATAGCACCACTGGCACTTGCGGCACGCCTACGTTTACTTGGAATTTTGGCGATGGTAATACTGGATCTGGTCAGAGTACAACTCACATTTATACCACTAGAAACACTACGTTTAACTGGACATTAACGGTAAATATAAATGGAGTAACTTGTTCAACAAATGGACAAGTTAAAACTTGCACTTTAGCTCAATGTGATGGTAGTATTCCAGGTTGTTTTGTGGCTGGCACTTTAATCACAATGGCAGACGGCACTTTAAAACCAATTGAAAATATTCAATCTGGAGATAGAATTATTGGGGCTGACGCTAGTGGGCACGTTATAGCTGATGTTCTTGCTCCATTGGTTCATAATAATTATTCTGAGTTTATGTTATTGGGAGTTTCTGCTGGTCCAGCAACAATGATAATGACTTCAGAACATAAAGTTTGGATTGAAGAGAAACAAGATTATATTGAAGTGAGCGAAGCTATTAGGGGTGGATTCACCGCCAAATTATTTACTGGTAAAACTTATCCCTGGGCTTTGGCTAGTACTGGTCATTTTGCTGATACTGTATACAATCTCACCACTTCTACTAGAAATTATTTTGCTAACGGTGTTTTAGTATCTAATATGAAAGCAGTTATAACGACCCCAAGTTAAACATAGGAGTGTTTAAATGGCAATCTCAAATGATGATATTTCTGCTCAAGTAGCCACACTAACCAGACAACTGAGCGATATGCGCACACAGGTAAATGAAACTAATCGTCTGGTAAGTCTGTTGTTTAATTCCATAAGTTCATTATCTGAGACCACTGCCATTGTATCCAATCAGGTAGAGGAAGTGGCTACTACAACGACCGACATGAACGCTATAGTGGTAACTCTTCCCACTACAAGCTATACAGCTACTTTAGCGGCTATATCTCAAACGCTTGGAACAATTAATACTAACTTAATGAATATTGAAGCTGCTGTTTTGGCGTTACCACATGATGCGGTTTTTGATGCCATGACTCAGTCTTTAGAAGACATTAAAATTATTCTAGGTGCCCCTCCACTGGGCCAAAATATTTGGTCTAGACTCTCCACTATTACAACAGTAACAACGGCTGATGAAACGGCTAAGGTGAGAGTATATGGTAGATTAACGGGCGAGTTGGTATGCCCCATTACTGTCACCGTTTTTGATTGTATGACCAGTAATACTGTTACATCTACTTCGGTTAATTTGACAGACGGCACATTCCAGTTCTATGTTATTCCCGGGAGATATGTTGTGGAGTTCACTGGGTCGGCAGTTAAGACAGTAAATGTAACTATCGACGTACCAGAAGTTACAGAGTTCAACATGACGCCCTAAAAAATGAGGAACCTATGATTTGTCCGCGTTGCAAGTTAGATAAAGATATTGATAGTTTTGATGGGTATAAGTCTTGTGACGCATGTCGTCGTCGCAGAGCTCAAATTCATAGAAACTATATTAATTCACATCAAGATAAAATGAAAAATTATAACAAGGAGTATTATCATAAAAATAAAGATAAAATGTTAGCTAATTATAAAGTATACTATGCCACGACAAATAGCAGAAGGCAATATAGACAAAAATATGAAAAAAATCATAAGGTAGAATTGCAAGCAAAAAGAACGGAAAAATATCAAAACAATCTTAACTATAGGCTTACGGCATGTCTAAGAAGCAGAATTAATAAAGCAATTAAGGGAAATGACAAGGCTCATCGAACAGCAACTCTTTTGTGGTGCAGTGTTGATGAATTTAAACTTTATTTGCAGTCTCGATTTCTTGATGGTATGACGTGGGATAATTATGGCAATAAGGTAAATCAGTGGTCAGTTGATCATATCAAACCATGCGCCTCTTTTGATTTATCTGATCCAGAGCAACAAAAACAATGCTTTCATTATACTAATCTTCAGCCTTTGTGGCACGTAGATAATATAAAAAAGGGTGCGAAATATGAGCGACCTTAAGAGGCTAGAGACAAGAGAAGATTTACTTTATAATACTCTGGCTGTTGATGCTAAGGATATTATCATTGGTTCATTGAGAGAGTGGTTTAGTCATGATAACATATTTACATTTCGGCAGGATGAATTTGGATACCCCTTAATCCCACAAACTGACTTAAGGGGCGGCGGCTTAGCTGGCTCTCAGGATATAGTCTGGGGGGTTAATTCAACCAAAATCATCATTACGGATGACTATCGTTTTAATAGCAGGTTCTTCCCAGCGATTACGGTGACAGATAACGGCGGCAATAATAGTGAAGTTTCCTTTAATCAGGAGATGGGTGGCGTTAAATATCAACTAGAGGAAGTAGTTATAGACGGGCAAATAGTACAAAGAAGGGTTCCATCTCACATTATTTTCGCCGGGGCATGGAAACAAAATTACGCTATTAACGTAGTGGCCGAGGACCATCAAACTCGCAAAAGGCTCAAGGATATCGTATCAATGCTTTTTGTAAATGTCCTTCGTGAAACCCTTCTGAGTCGTGGCATTTTTATAGAAAAAGTTGGTCTTGGCGGAGATAGAGAGGACCAATTTGCCAATGACTACTATTATTCTTCTTCCATAAACCTTGACTTGTATTCAGAGTGGCGTAGAGAGGTGCCAGTAATAATGTTAGTCGAGGCTATCGTGTCTCAATCTAATTTGTTATCAGCGGCCCTTTCCCCACAAGATTTACGAATAGTTAGAGATTGTGTTTCTAAACATCCTATGGCGGCTTTTTATTCTTCCCAGCAAAACGACGGAGCAGTCAATAATATTGTTCCTGGACATGCTCATGCCGATTTTAAAATTTTCCCTAAACCTAACGACTGTAAGAAGAAATAACGTTCATATGGTCATTATCTTCTATTAATACTTCCTGCTTCAACAGAGAGGCTGTGTGTTATTAACAGCATTTGAATTAGGAGGGTCTAATGTCTAATAATATTCCTGGTATCGTTGGGTATGTCCAACCTAACGCTTTCAGCCGTTTAATTTTTACGGCATCTGGTGTTGGAAATCCAGGAGGCGTACGAAACGTTGCTATCATTGGGCTTGGACAGCGCGAAGAGTATTTAGTCTATCGTGCGTCTGGCAATGGAACTGATGGCATAAACGTAACGACTTCACTGGAAAATAACTACAATGCTTTGTCAATCGGCATTGGGGTAGAATCACCTAACGGTCTAGTCTACCAAACTTCTAAATTTCCTATTGTCACTAATCAATTTACGCTGTTTCAGAATGGCAGCGCTTTATTGCGTTCTCGCAGTACTGTGGTTAGCGACACCACTCCTGTATTTGAGAGTGGAACAAATTATGCAGTAGACTTTGAAACTGGTCAAGTTTTACTTGCCCCCGCTTCAGCTGTGGTTTCGACTAATCTCACGGACGGCTCTTTTGAGCATTTAGCGGTTCCCGCCAACGTTCCCTCTGAGGTATGGACATTAGCCGCAATCGCTCAACCTGAAACACGCGGTACTGTGTTTAGTGTTATCGGTTCGAAAAGTGGCCAGGTCTTCGGTGCTGAGACCTTTACCGAACAGAGAAATACCACTTATTCGGCTGGCCCAACGTTGGTTAATGGTGGTATATTCTACTACGATAACAACGGCAATAGAAAAGCTGTTCCAGCCTCCTCTTATGTTACTTCTGAACCAGATATGTATTATGGTACAGTGGTTGTACCTCCTGCCACTGGAGCCGTGACACATGGCGGAAATATTATTCAGGACCCAACTAAAAATTTCCAAACCCTTGGTGTCCAGGTCGGACATTATATTGAATTTTTGGATAATGGTTGTCCTAATTTTGGACAATTTTATGAAATTTCTGCCGTTGGCGTTGACGAAGGTGGCGGCATGGATTATTCCAAGCTTCAGGTTTCTGGCTCCTCTTTGGTGAATTACGGTTCTACCGCTTATTCAATTGTAACTTCTGGCGATGTTGGTCAAAATTATTACGCTCGCCCATTAACTATCTATGGTGCTAATAAACTATCTACCTCTAGAAAACGTTATTTTGTTCGTGTTATCGGTTCATTACCTACTGATCTAACTGATCCAGACTATCCAAGGGTTTATCTTTCTCCTGGCCAAGCTCTTTATGCAACCTCCGATGACTATGCTTACAATCCCACCACACATGAATGGGGTGGAACTTGGTATGCTGGAGAAGATGGCACTGGATTAACCACCAATGAGGTTACCGGTAATATTCCCACTGCGGCCTATGGTCGGGCTGCATCGGTATCAGTTTATACTTCTGCTGGTGAAGATTCTGGTTTACTTGTAAACTTTGCAATGCCAACAGGTATTGATGATTTTGATGATTTTACGGCATATTACGATGCATTGTATAACACTATTCCCACTTCTTCTGCAACTGACACTGCCACCACAGCGGATGGGTCTATCGTAGAGACTCCAGATTCTATCATTAAAACTTTTACTATTTCCCCTCTTGGTGGCTGGGGTACGGACCAGGGTTATATTCAGGGTTCTTTAACTGTCACAGTAAATGGTGTTGAAGTAGATATCGTCGAACCCGATCCTCCGTTTGCCCAATTCATAAATCAAACATTTACCTTAGCTGTTGCTCCATTGGTTGGAGATGTTGTTGTCGCTACCTATATCGTTGGAGATCTTGGTGTTGCTCGCCAAGTTGGTTTTAGACTTGGGGATGTTTGGATGATCGAGGCTGACGGTAAATATGATAATGGTAAGATTTCATTCTCCCTCCTATCTGGTGAAAATCCATTTAGCGTTGGAGATGTTCTTTCTGTGACCGTAACGTCTGCAGCTTTAAGCACGGGAGACACGTTAGTTGCGGCTTATGTTTGTGAGTCGGATTTGAATGATCCAGAAGAATTTTTTGATCCGGTTTCACTGTATAAGAAACATGGATATCCGAGCACAACCAACACTTTGGCTTTAGGCGCTCAGCTTTCATTTGCTAATGGTGCTAAATCTGTAGTGGCTTTACAAGCTAAACCAACTTCTCCGCTTCGTACCGCTGAAGACCTTTTAGCTTCTCGGGCTTCTGAATTATTTGTGGGCAATGGTGGTGTATATTACACTGCCCACACTCACGGTGGACAAAATCTTGGGAGTGACGATCAGGATCAGGGCGCTAATCGCTCTCACACGCTTATGCACGCTGGTGATTATGCTGATGCGATGACCACTTTACATCGTCATAATGATGGTACTACTTATATTAATCCAAGCAAAGATAGCAATGCGCTTTATCTATTTTTGAGGGAAACTCCGTATCAGGACGAAATGCATTTCTTTATCACAACTGCGGCTTCTATCGTCCCTCGCCAAATTTTCCTCAATAAAGTTCCGCGCACGTTGGTAACGGATGTCATCTCCATGCCATGCTCTCGTAGTTTTGGTACTGAATGCAATACAGAAGCTGTAACAGCTAACCCATACTTTCTTGATTCCACTAGTATTTATTATTTGACCGTATTCCCAACCGGAAACACTTGGGATGTATATGGGGACCCGTCAATGACAGCGGCGTTCACTTATCCTGACTCGATAAGAAATACTTATTCTAATGATGGTCTATTCCCTATTCCTGACGCGACTGCATACGATTGGTCTACTAATTTAACATCTAAGAAACCTTGTGGTGGACTTTTCCGTTTACGCAATGGATATGACATCAATGGAACAGGTACTACAACCACAACGGTTGATGGCCTTCCTTTGTCTGCATATACCGACGCTGAATTAGCTTTTAGAGCTACTTGTTCTGATAGTTATGATGCTGTTCTTGGTACTTTCCTCAAGTTGCGCTATAACGGTGGCTCTTTGGATCCTAATGATCTTAACATTGAAGACGCTAAACTTTATATGCGCACTCAGCGAACAGACATGAGCTACATGGTTTGGACATCTGGCGAAATCATCTTGTCTGACCGCGCCGGTCTCACGGCTGGTGAGGGTATTTCAGTTTCCTTTATCGCAGTTGATGATGCTCCATTTGTTGATGCGGAATGGGCTGAAGCAGCAGCAATATTAGAAGCTGCTGACGCTTATTGGATTGTTCCATTGCCGACTGATCACATTTCTGCGGTACAGCAAACATTTAGGGCTCACGTAGAAGTGATGTCTGATACGCCGAATAAAAAAGAGCGTCAATTAATCACGGGCGCTTTTTATGGAACCACAGATGCTGGAGTTGAAATTCCTCTTCTTCCTCAGAATTTATATTCTGGTTCAACTAACCAACTTGCCATTGAAGATGTTGGAGTTCTTGAGGGTATTCAGTCTGGTGCTCTTGGAGAAGATGTAGCCAACTATGGTGTTCCTGAAAACTTTGGTAGATCTTATAGGACTATGTACTTCTATCCCGATAAGATTGTTGTGGATATCGCTGGAGTAAATTATAATATGCCGGGCTTTTACATGGCCGCAGCAGCCGCTGGTTTCTTATCTTCTCGCGGATATATTGCTGAGCCACTCACTTGGAAGCACCTTATCGGCTTTAATATTCCACGCGACCGTAACCTTTTAGTAACGAATTCAACAATTGCCAATAGACTTGGTGCAGCCGGTGTAGTGGTTGTACAAGGTCTTGCTGCTGGTGGTAAGGTTCTACACGCTAAGACCACTATCCAGGGCGGTTCGGCCTTCCAGGAAGAGCCTACGGCTATCGATGTTGCGGACTTGATTGCTAAAGAAGTCCGTGATGACCTTGGTAATAGATTTATCGGAAAAGCACAAACGACAGAATTACCACATGAAATTCTTCGTACCGTAAAATCTAATCTTCAGGGTGCAATGTTCCGTAAGTTGATTAGTAATTTTGATTCAATTCAGGTAACGCAGGATTCCGTGGAACCTCGTCAGTTTAACATTAGTTTCCAGATTGCTCCAGTTTTACCGCTACTCTGGATCTACTGCGAAGTGACAGTCGGAATATAGTGTAAATTTCTCGGGTCAGCATTTATTGTGCTGGCCTGAGATTTTTTCTTTATGGATAAGCTAATATGCAAAGCGGCGTTTATCTAATTCGTAATATTATCAATGGTAAAATATATATTGGAAGCTCTGTAAACATTTATAATCGGTGGAAGCAGCATAAAAGAGATTTAATTAAAAAAGTGCATAAGAATACTCATCTGCAGACCGCATGGGAGAAGTTACGGGGAAAAATTATGTCAGGAGAGACTAAAGCTAAAATTTCGGCAGCTCTACGGGGTAGGACGCCCTCCGCGAAGGCCAGGGAGAATATGTCTTTAGCTCAACGTGGTAATAAAAATAAACTTGGTAAACATATTTCTGAGGAAGCAAAAGTAAAAATATCTCTTGCTCAACGTGGGAAGTCTGTATCTCAAGAGTCTAGAGCCAAAATGTCATTGGCTTTACGCGGCAACAAACATTTGCTAGGACATCGACACACAGAAGTAGCTAAAATGAAAATGTCATTATCTCGCAAAAAATATTTAGAGTCTCGACGGAACAGAATAGCAAAAAAATTCAACTAAAGAATAAAAATGACTGATCAAAACTTTGGCGAAGCCTACCCCATTACTGGGTCCACCATAACTCGCAGGATTACTGCGGGTTTGTCTACACATATAATTGTATATGTGGAAACCGACTCTGGTTGGGAAGCAGTCGGTGCCATTCAAAATTTAACGGCCACAGAAACAAATGCCCTAAAGAGAATTGGGGAAACAAGAACTGGTCGGACTATAGAATTAATCCCACAAGGCCAAGATGTAGTAACGCTACAAGTTACTAGATTAGTATTTGACAATTTAAGACTTACTCATGCTTTAGGGGCCGGCTTTTCTCATATCAGAGCCCAAAGAATTCCATTTGATATTGTGGTATTTGACAGAACACACGATGAGGCAGCTAATGCCTTTAGGGGCCCATCTGCTCCAAAACCATATATAGTTATATATAAAAATTGTTGGCTTGGAAATCATACCACCACATATAATTCTAATTCATATATAATTACTGAATCGGCCACCTTAGAGGCTGAAGGTGTTGCGGATGAACATCCTATAATTCAAGCTTTAAACGAGCGTGGTATGAATACGAGACAAGATCAAATTGAAAGTGAATATGATATAATGGTAGACAACAGAGGATCAATTAGGCCCCCAGGTCCTCCATCTCAAGCCGATATGGACGCTAATAAAATTAAAAATGCTCCATATCCAAAGACTGGTATGGGAGTACCTTTTCCAGGTGTTCAATAAATATGTTAGTGCCCTATTAATATTTGTAGTTTAATTTGGAACAATAGTGTTTCTTAGGAGGAAGTAATGGCCAGCAATGTAAATACCGACTATCCTTCTACTGGCTCTAATCTTGATCGTAGAATTCGTACGGGTTTATCCCCACTTATTCTAGTAAAAGTCAACGGTGAAGCAGTAGGGGCGATTCAGTCTTTAAATCCAACAGAGTCTAGAACTCTGGCTCGTGTGCAAGAGCTAGGTACGGACGGCTTTATTGAGCTGGTTCCTAACTCTCCCACCACTGTAACTTTGCAGGTGACTCGTATTGTTTTTGATAACCTGCGCCTTCCACCCGCTTTTAGGCGTGGATTTGCTCATATTCAGGCTCAGCGTCTTCCATTTGATATTGACGTGTTTGATCGTTCTCATGGTACAGCTAGCCCGAACGTTAATATGCAAGTAACCTCATATCGTAATTGTTACTTCTCTAACTATTCAGCTACATATCAGGCTAATAACTATCAGATTAGTGAAACGGCCACAATTGAAGCTCAGTATGCTGAAGACTTGCTACCCGTTACCACCGCTTATAATGAACGTGGTCTTGCACCGGATATGCATCCCATTGAAAATCTTGCAAACTTAGGTATTAGAATCGGCGCCCTCGATTTCCCAGATTTAATTGATGAGTTCTGGATTGGTGGCGCTACTCCAGAGGAAGCTCCACCGCCACGTATTTTAGTTACTTATAGTACCCAACCTCAACGCACCGTTGCGTATCTACATGGACGCAATTCCCTCGGCTAAATTTCTTAATGGCTGGCGTCCCTAAAAAAGACGCCAGCCATATTTCTAAAATTAAAAATTAAAGGAGAGATAGATGAGTGATCTTAAAAATCCCATTCCAGATGAAATTTTACATGGACGGAGAGAGGACATCCCTAGGGTTACCGCTGCCAATACGGCCCCCACCACTCTGACCATTAATACCGGTAATTCAGTAAACACTATTGAAGATTTGCTTATGCTTGGATATCTGTCTAAAGCAGTTACAATTGGAAATTTTGTTTTTAAATTAAAAACATTAACCAATGAAGAAAAAGTTTCTGCATATACTTCCATTCCGAAGTTAGCTGAAAATACAGTAGAAACGGCATCTAAACTTCGAGATGTTTTGCTTGCAAGAGCTATTTCAAGTGTTAACGGTTCACCGTTGGAATATTATTATGCGGGCACCGTTACGAATCTTGCTGTTCATGATCAGCGTTTAGAGGTTATTAATAAGCTCTCTACACCAGTTTTAGATAAGCTTTTTTCTTTGTATTCCAGCCTTGAGGATGAGGCCGCGAAAGTCGTTGAAAATGTAAAATTTGATGACGTAAAAAACTCCTAAAGGAGTCGGGGCAGCGACTCCTTTGGAAGATTTGTAAATCTCTCGGTAAAACAATCGACGATCCAGTTATTAAAAACATGACCCGTTTGCAATTTTTTTGGTATGCTGCCAACGTTAACGCAGATGACGAAGATACACTGGAATATGATCGCAATATAACAGAATATTTAGCTGCTTTGTCTAGCAATGAGGGAGCTGAGAGAGTTAAAAGCACTCAAGATTCCAGAGAAAATAAGATAGGAGAACATAGTTCAGCCCAAGATAATAGTTTTGATGATACGGTGCAGGGCCTTTTTGGTAGGTCCGCCGGACCAGATGGAGCAAGCCCCCCAGTTATTTCAAAAAATCCTCGGGGCTTATCTCCTAAGGACCTAGATGACATACGAATTATTAAAAAGGGCTCCCACAAATAAGGGAGCCCTTTTGGTATTAATATTTATTAATGTTTTAGATTCTTCTCTAGGTGAAATCTCATGGCAGATGAAGTTACTGTAGATAGTAAAACTGGCGCAGATATAATATCTGCAGTTACCGCCCAACGTAAACTAGCAGAAGCTTCCGGTCAGGTAGCTGAAAATATTGCTCAATCTTTTGAACAAGTTACCGAAGTTTTTCAAAAAACCAATAAAGCTGTTTCAGAGTTGGGCGGTACTTTTACTAAATTATTTGGTGATATTAATTCTGTTAACGACATCCCGTTAATAGGCACTATTGAAGATATTGCTATGTCAGTAGATAAACGTATTGGCGTAGCAGTAAAAGCTCTTTTAATAGCAGCTGAAACTATGAATAAAATAGATAGTGCTTTTGTGGATCTTAAACGTAGTAGTGTTATAACTGGCGCTGCATTTGGTCAATCATCCATGGAAGTGGAAAGATATGCCAAGAGCCAAATGGCTACGCTGGGAAGATTAAGTCAAACGTTATCAGTTCACACTGAAGAATTTAATAAATATCAAGAAGTATTACGTAAAACAGCTTTTTCTTATAGAGATATGGATACTATGATTCAAGCTTGGGGACCAAAGAAAGCAATAGTTGACCATATGTTTGCAATGAGCAAAGGTTTGGGTATGGAATTTTCTACTGTTCTAAAGGATTTTGAAGATCTAACGTTACGAGCTGGTCATGCAACAGGAGATTTTGCAAAAAATGCCACAACAACCGCTCAAATTTATAGAGGATTTTCTTATTCAGCTAATAGATTAGGAATAACCGTTCCATATCTTCGTGAAGAAATTATGAAATCTGTGTCCGGTCATTGGGCTTCTATTACTAATATTGAAAATAGAGCTATGGATTTAAGATTGAATTATGAAAAATTTTATATGGGCCTACAGCAACGAGGTCAAGAAGGATTAGCTGGAGACTTTTTAGCAAAAGTGCAAACCGGCTTGACTGGCCTTAGCTCTGGAAACGCTGCGTGGTTATTGGGAGCATCCGGTGGCGGCACAATGGCCGACGTTCAAACTTTCTTTGCTCAAATCAGAGAAGCTTCTGGTCAAGGTAAAATGGCCCCAGCTTTATTAAAAATCAAAACTAGTATGCAAAAGTATTTTGGTAGTTTCGAGTCTGTCCCAGAGTTAATAGCTCAGGGCGTAGCTAAAAACGACCCACGGTGGAACGCATCATTTGTAGTTCAATCTAAAATTCAAGAAATGTTTCATGTTAACGAAGGAGAGGCCCAAAATCTTATTCAATTAGTGAATTCAGTTTTATCTGGTAAATTAACGGCTGAAGAAAAATTAAGTGCAGAAGAAAAAATAAAAAATGTTTTTGATCAAGGACAGGGAATAGCTCAGCAACAACTTACCACTTTACAAAATATAGCGATTAATGTTAAGGGTCTGTTTTTACATTGGGTATATGGTAAAAACGCTGAAGATTTATTAGAGAAAAATTTAAAAACTACTGCAGAGACATTTGAAAAACAACATTTAGCAGATAAAGAAGCGAAACTTAAAAGGCCTCTATCTGCAGTTGAAAAACAAAATGCATTATCAGAAGCCCGCAGCCTTTGGGTTTCCCTCAGAGAAATGGTTGCGGTGGGAGCCATAGAGCCAGATAGGGGTTCCATTGAAGATGCATTGGCGGAATTAATGGGGAAGGGAACTGTTTCTTCTACTGTAACTGGCGCTAGAGGCGCAGCTCGGGTTGGTTCTGGTGGCTCACCTCCAGGCACTATTAGAGGTCAATATGGGGAAACGAGAATAGACAGTAGAGGTCGTAGATATTTACATAGTGGAATTGATATTTCCGGTAAAGAAGGAACAGTATTTCCTTCTCCTGTGACGGGGATAGCCACCTATCACCCAGAGGGTTTTCCTGGATATAAAAATATGGGAAATACGGTTAGCGTAATTACTGGTAACGAGGAGCATGTGTTTGGTCATTTATCTGGTATTCCCGATGGGTTTAAAAACGGTCCAGTAAACATTGGTGAACCAATTGGTCTAGTTGGAAGTACGGGCCGCTCTACGGGCCCGCATATTCATTACGAAGTGAGGAGTTTAGACTCTTCTAATCGTTCACGCACGGCTGGTGGCAGAATAGTTACTATCGAACCACCTCAAAATAATGTTTTATCATTACGCGCAGCGGTAAGTAATCTTCCACCTCGTATTTCGCCCACTGTGCCTAAGTTACCCTCTTCATTGCCAACTAGTGACGTCACTTCATCGTCCAAGTTAATCGCTAGCAATGAAATGGCAACCAACACTAAAGCCCCTTCTTCGCAGATGGATTCAAATCAAAATGAACCCAAATCAAAGGGGCCCGTTAATAAAACTACAACTGTTAATGCCGCTCTCATTCAAACCAAAAATGCTCCTCTTGAAAATGAATCTACTGGCGGAACCCCAGGAAGCAAATGAACGAACAAGATAAAAATATTCAACGTGCGACTAAAGCAGCTATAGAATCTTCTAATGTTGCATATGAGTCATATTTACGCGTTCTTCAGCGATTAACGCGGTCCTTTAAGTTAATGGAAAATACTGCTGATGATATGAATAGTATTTTAAATGATCAAATTAAAACTTTATCAGATTCTGGTGTAATAAGAAATCTTACTTCCATGATGAAGAAAAGTGAAAATTTAAAAATTAAAACAGCTGGCAATTTATTAGAATCTGGAGCTAATCTTATAGACACAGTAACAACATTTGAACAAGCTATGATTAAAACCAAAACTAGTGCAATTCAATTAGGAGCCTCTTTTGGGCAAACCACGGAAGAAGTTAGTCGATTTGCTAATGCCACACTTTCTCATATTGGTGAATTAAAATCAACACTACATGTTCAGCAAGACAGAATAGATCAATATCTTAATACTGTAAAAATGATGGCAGGTTCTTATGCCATGCTTAATGCTCAAATTATTGATTCTAGCGGTAATGTTGTTGATAATTTACAAAGCACTTTATTTAAATTTAGCAACGCCTTTCAATATGATATTATTCCCCTCACTAAGATGGTATATGGCGCCGCTGGTAGAATGGGCGCCTCCGATGATCCAAAAATTGCAGCATATAGAATGATGGAAGCTTGGGTAGATGCAACTAAAATGTTACGTATAGTTGGAATGTCTACCACTAAGGGCCTTGGAGATTTAGCTTCAATTGTGGCTGGGACAGAAGGTAGTATTGTAGATGGAACTAGGCGCATTGCGAATATTACATCTTTATATACTAGTGTTTTTACTATTTTAAGAAATAAGGGACAAGAAGCTTTGACTGATGAATTTACGCGCATTATGGATGATGGAATGCGAAATTTATCTCCAGTTATATCTGGTCTTATGGTGTCTGGTGGTTTCGCTAAAAATATTATTGGTGATGTTCAAGATCCATTAGTTGGCGGTATGATGTTGCGTGCTGCAGTTCGAGCTGGAAAGGATTTAAGAACTGGAAAAAATGTTTCCACAAATGATGTTATGGATATGATTATAAACACTCTTGAGGGTTCTGCTAAAACGCCCCTCTTTGTTTGGGGCCCAGAATTTACTAAGGGCTTAACTCATTCACAAGCTAACACAGCGGCCAATCAATCTTTGTTGTTTGATCAATTACTGTCTAGTGTCTTTGGAGTTAAAGATAAAAACCAAGCAATGTTAATGCGTGGAATTTTAATTGATTATAAAAAAACTAATAAAGTTACAGAAGCTAATTATAAAAAAATGCAACAAACAATGGGAAATGGTTTAAGTGAAGCTGAAGCAATAGAAAGTATGAAAAGAACCACATTACAGCAAATTTGGGACCATGTTTCTGGTATGTATATGAAAGCGATTGGAATGGCTGGTAATAATGTAGAATCCACTAAACGTAAATCCGATATATTATTTTCTCTTACTTCTGGATCTAAACAACACTATATAGATACTAGATTGGAAACCTTTCAAAAGGAAAATAAAACAGATAAAGTAGTGGCTGCAACAGCGCTTGGTAAGCAATGGGAAAATATGAAGCGCGCAGATGTTATGGCTTCTTCTGATCCCATACATGGTTCAGAATATATAGCCGACACACTTAAAGAAATTTCTAAGAAATATGCATTACGTGTGAAACTAACTGCTGCGGAAGAGGCAATTTTAAATGACCCAGCTTCTTCAGCAGAAGCTAAAATGTCAATATATGGTAAGGCACTGGGAATAGTAGTTGCTCAAGATTTGTCGGCATCAGGAATTAAAGACGAAGCATACACCCGCGAAGCAATCACTGCATTAAATCCCTGGAGCGTTGAAGCAGAGGCTAATGAAAAACGAGCTAGATTACAGGGAGAAGCCTTGACACCTATGGGTGGTTCAGGTGGCTCTCTCGCCGCCGCCTTTAAAGAAACAACTCAAGGTAGTTCTACATCTTTAAAAGATATAAAACAACAAGGTATTCCATCTGGAGACACCGAGGGAGTTACGATGCACGGCCAGGGCCAAATTCTTAGACACCAAGAAGGAGAGGCTACGATAGGGGCTTCAGATATGTTACGTATTCAGAACATGGGTGGCTTACAATATATTCTTAGTAAAGCAAAAATGCTTTCTGAAGCTAACCTTTCTGGTGCAGCATTAGATGAATTAAAAGCTGAAGTAGCGGGAGTAGAATCTGGACCAGATGGATATTATGCCGCTAATAAGCAAACAAGTGCCACAGGAAAATATCAATTTGTACAAAGCACAGCAAAAGAGCTTTATGAAAAACATACGTCGGCATTTTCAAATATGGGTGTTTCCACTCAAGATTTTTCGTCTAAAGAGTCTATGCGCCAAATGATGTTTGGTCCTGAAGGTGCTAAAATTCAAGAAACAATGATGGGTTTAGCGGTTCAGGATTACGCTAAAGGGCTACGTAATATAAACATACCAGTAACAGCGGAAACTTTAAAATTAGTACATTTTATGGGTCTTGGTGGTTTTAAAAAATGGATTAAAGAAGGGGCATCATTAGATTATAATCCAACAGCTGGTGGTGTCAAAAATGCTACAGTTGGTCAATATTTAGGATTAGGTAGACGTTCTGGAGCAATGGCATCGGCGGTTGCCTCTCAGCTAACTGTTGGTGGAATGGATAATTGGTTTGATGTAGACGCGGGTCCTCAAGAGATTAAGATAGATAAATTGATTGCAGCAGTAAACACATCGGGTGCTCGCACTGGTGAAGAATATCGTCTTCAGGCAACTATTAGGTTTTAATGGGAGATAATTATGGCTGAGTGGAAAAGACACTTAATGGTGTGGGAACTATATGATGGAACTATGGTTGAAATGTATATTAATCCACAACAAGTAGTATTCAATCATACTAAAAAAATTACATCCACTCGCACAAAGGGCGGGTTTGTTGTGCAATATTGGGGAGACGACCTTGATACTTTACAACTTACGGGCACTACCGGCTCCGCAGGAATAGAAGCGATTGAGGTATTGTATGATATTTATCGATCTGAACAATTAAGTGAATCTGGTCTTTCCGTTTTAGGCCAAATAGAAAAAAGATATAACAAATCTTTAACCACAGACAAAAAACAAGATGATAATTCTCAAACAGCATATCATAGTTCAGATTTAGTGTCACGAGCCACACAGGTGACACTATGGTATGGCAATAAAAGATATTATGGTTTTTTCACAAATTTTAGTATTACTGAATCGGCCTCTTCCCCAGGAGAATATACATATACTATTAATTTTACTGTATGGAAGACGAAGGGTAGGGATGCCAATTATATGCCTTGGCATAGGACCGTTCAAGGTGAGCTTACCTTTCCCTCTTCAAGGGAAAACGAAAAAGCAGCTCAAAATGTTTCAACTCAGCAGGCAGCAGATAAACAATCTGCTTCTAAATCACAAATTAGTGAAGATTAAAATTTAATTTTAAAAAGGAAAGAATAGATGTCTAATCCCAATAATTATTCTATTGTGTTACATAAACCACCTAAAACGCAACCATCTTTACGGGTTAATTGGGAATATTCTCTGATAAATGGCGAAGCCCCTAACACTAGATTTCCTTATTATTATCAAGAAAAAGATCAAGTGGGCTCATTTGTTGAGCCTAATGAGTGGAGGAAGGACGAGTCTCCTGGTTCTTCGACTGGAACCTCTTCAACCCCAGCTGTTAATCCATCCCCCACGGCTACACCAGAAAAAACACAACCTTCAAACGCAGCACCCTTAACCACTCCGTCGTCCGCCTCAGGTGGTCCAGAAACTATCTCTTGGGATGAGATTTCTGGCGTGGCCCAAACATATCGTAAACAAATGTTAGCTTCTGAATTAACATATACCAGAGAGTGGCGAGATGATATTTTGAGAGTACAGGAGGGAAGATATAAAAGCTGGGAAGAAGCAGATGGTACATATTTTTCAGAACCAGGAACTATAGCTAAGGATTTACAACGTATTCCAGAAATAGATGCTAATAAATCATTAGTTGTTGTTCAAACACCCTCCGCATCTGTATATTTTAGGAAAAAATACTTTAGATTATTAACCTCCGCTGCTGCTTGGAGCCCTGCCTTTCAATCTGCTGTAACTGACTTGATGATTCAAAAAACAGTTGATATTTCTACTATTGAAGCTCTCACTAAATACAGATATATGTATGGTGTGTCTGAAACAGATGCAGAGGGGACACTTACTAAAATAGCTAAAAACCATGGTACTGAAGCACCACAAAGTAAAGAATATAATCATTATCGTGCATATTGGTATGGTAAACAAGTTACTGGTATTGATGTCGGTGGGGTTTTAGAAGTAACTAATTTTTCTTCATTAACTACAAATCTTTCCATAGACACTGGCGATGCTGGTAGTTGTTCTATCACCTTAGAGGATCCATATAATTTATTATATGTGAGTAAAAAAGATATAGATAATCTATTTGATTATACTAAAGATTTAAATAGGCAAGACAGTAAAACACGTCAGGATAGAGTTGATTTAGAAAAAAAACTTACAGATGCTCAAGCGGCGTTGACTATTGCTAATCAAAAAAGAGATAAAGCAGTTCATGATCTCGCAGCTGTATCGCCAACCACAGAACCATCTGGAAGTGTTACAGCTGCCGCACCAGATAGTGACCAAGTGCTTACTCAATTAGTTAAATCAATTCAAGTTAAAATTAATGATTCCCGCCGTGGGGGCGGTATACAATCAGTTTGGCCTAATGAATCAATTCCTTTTAATACAGATATTTCATTAACAGAAGAAGACATGATTGCTATTTCCAAGGCTTTAATTTCAGAAGATGAAAACGCTATTATGCCTAAAGATAAATTAGATAATTGGTGGAGACAGCAGCTTAGTACTATTTATGACGACCAGGTTGTTAATCATCAGGAGTGGAGATCTAATATTTCCAAAGTTAGAGTAAGTACAATTGTTGGTGATCATCGTTTATCTTATTTATTAAATAATGTTGAGCCCACGTGGTCCAATTTGGTGGCATTATATTATTCTTTACAATCAGACGTTTTCTCCACAGCTTTATCTACTAATCAATGTGAACAAATAACTTCGGTTCCATTAATGCAAGATATGTGGCATTCTTGGGGTAATAAGGTAATGCAAGATGCCGGTTCTTCAGCATATTTTTTAGATTTAGGGGTGAGTACAAATGATTGTACATCTACTTGCGGCGCGGCTATTAAAGCAATAGATAGATTTATGGCTTTAGCCACAGCTATGTCTTTAGTATATTCTATGGCCTTAGATGTTTTAGATGCTGCTCCACCAGGAGACTCAACCGAGCCATCACCGCCAGAAAAAGAAAAAAATCCATTAGATATAATTAATGATGAAGTGGCAAATGCTGAAATATCCGTTGTCGATGCTCAAAAGGCTTTAGATAATTTTGATAGTGGACAAATTGAGCAGCGCCCTATAGCAAAACTTAAAAGTGGGGCTACTTTTACCCGTAAATCCGAAATAGATAATTTGTATAAATTTTTAGTAGGAAGAAGTGTGTTTACGGTAATGGACGAAATTTATGTTTGGATGTCTCCAGAAAAAGAAAATTTAATGGATTTCAATTTACTTCAGGAATTATACGATAGATATAAATTACTTCAATCTAAAATTAAAGATGGTGTACAAGAAAAGCTTCAAGAGGACATAGATGCACTTAAACAAGCTAAAGCAGACGAACTTAAAAAAACAGAAGAACCAAAGCCAGTTGAAACCCAAGCACAAGTTCAAGATTGCCAGTCTTTGATAAAAGAATTGGTGGCTCAAGGTATTGCTGTTATTCAAAGTCTTAGACCTTTAAGTTCACCTATGTGGAATCCTTCTGCCACAGACTTAGATCCTGCACAATTATTTTCAACGGAATCTATTGCTCAACTTAAATCATTATGTACATACGATGTTGCTATGGGGCATGTGGATGCTTTTTTAAAAAACTATACCATTGGTAATAGAAATTTAGCTCCCGAAACTATATTAACTATGAATTCTGATATGGATGTTTTTATTCCATTTCCTGCCAATTGGGACACTCTTATGTTTAAATATAGTGGATATTTTTTATATAATTTAACGAAGGGCAGCTCTCAAAGATGGATGGTTTATGCAGAAAACAGCACATCACCATTTGTTGGTGTATCTTTTGATAGTCCAAACTTATCTACTTCACAGCTTGCTGAGTTAGCAACATACACTACTGCATATTTAAATTGGCGTTCTCAAATTATTATAGCTCAAACTGGAAAATCTAAAATACATAGTGTTATTAATATTAAAAGTATTTTAAATGGTATTATTTCTATTATGCAAATCGTTTTACCTCCAATACATGATGGTCACCAACAACCCCTCTATCTTCCAACAGATACTTTAAGGTTTGTTGGTAACAATAGGGGATCCTGTTGGTATAAAGATAATTTTTGGGATACTTTAGGTTTATTTAATTACAATCAAAGCAATGCTCAATGCGCGGAAAACAATAGTGTGACCTATGATGCGGACACTAGTGCAGTGGTGTCAGAGGCTCTTTGGCTGTTGAAGGATTATTTATCTAGTTTAAATCAATCTTCTAGTGATAATTTTATGTCTTCTCAAGACGCTACAGCCAAAGAAGAAACAACTTCTGTTCAAACTTCTGACCCCGCAATTGCTGGTCAGGTTGAAGCGGATGTCTCCGCCGAAGCTAATTCAAATAAACAAATGTCTGAATATTTAGCGGCAAATCAAGCTACACAGGAATATGATAATCAAATTACAGCATATACGGAACAATTAAATCAACTTAATGATTATAAAACAGAAATGGCAGATATTGAAACCAGATTTAAGGCTTTTGGTTTAAGTCCTACAACTATCCCTAAAGATTTAAGTCAGTTTATGGTGTTTGCTCTTTCTGGGGGAATGCAAGTTTTTAGTGGCGTTGTCACTCGGGTATCAGAAGCCTATAATGACGGAGTTCATACTGTAAATATTAATGCTTCTTCGGTAATGAGATTTTTAGAAATGACAAGATTTATTAATTCACCATCAGTTACTAACTTTGGTGGTTATTTGTATGACCCGATTGACGTAGAGGTAAAAGTAGAAACTGACGAGACCGTTACTCCAACGGGACATTTTAGTTGGAGACATGGTCAATATTTTGTGGCGGGTAATGCTAACTCTATGGCTATTTTTACAAGCGCATACGACAGAGCTACTGCTTTGGAATCTATGACCTCTGATTACGTTAAACGAGTTGGGTTAGCCTTTGAGAAGGCACCTCTTCAATCATTGGATTCTGCAAACATTATATCTGTGATTACTACTGGGTTGGCCTTTAATCCACAATTATCCATGAAAGCCTCTATTCCAGATTCTAATCATTCTTTTAGAAGATATTTGGATACAAAAATTGCACAGTCTCCAATTCCAGATAAATGGATTAATTTATTGCAAATTGCCGCCAATGCTCAAAATAAAGCTTTTGGAGATTTCACACCATTTGGATGGATACCAGCAGATATTTCTCTATATGACCCTAAAACATTTAAAGATGAGCAATATATACATCAAGTAATTATGTTTGATAGCGCGGAAGATTCCACTCCACTTCCATCTCCTCAGGGGGTCCCAAGAACAGAAGCACTTAAAGAAAATGAAAAATTTAGAGCACTTATTAATGGTGCTATATTTCCAGGTCAAACCCTGTCAGAACAAATTGTGTTATCAACCTATGGTCAAGTCGGAAAGTACAGAAATATTGTAGCAACGGGCAAAAGAAGCACCTCGCTTGCTTGGGCTGATATGAAAATTACCGGGGCCCAGATAGACGAAGAATTAGATCAACTTAAAATATTAGAGTTAAGTAATATTCACAAGGACGATATAACTGAATTTAGAGTTGATAGTGTAATTGGTGGTTATCCAAGTGTAGATGCCCCCGATGATGATGCGTTATTAAAATGTATCAATTATAGAGATGCCCAGTTAGCTGTATTGCAAAATAAACGTAGCGATGTAGTTATGAACATAGATCAGAATTTTGTGATTATAGATATGACTTATATGGCTAGTATAGCTGTAAGGGCGTTTAATTTTCAAGTCAATCAAAACATGGAACTCTGGGATACGGATAGATTAAATCCTAAACAAATATGTGAAGACGTCGTAGAGCAATTAGATTGGGAATTTTTTCCAGACGCACAGGGTAATCTTTGGTATAGAAAGCCACAATATAATCGAGTTCCATTGAGTGTGTTTAAAGAAAAAATTCTACCATATGTTTTATCATTTTTGAAAAACTCACCAGATTTTGCGGAAGCTGGTAGTTGGGCAGATTGGGAAAGACAAATCGGCACTGACGCAGCTAGCCAGAGATTATTAAAATATTTACCAGGTATAGATAAATCTTGGGTAAGGGCATATCAATATAAATATTTATTAGCACATTTAGTAGAGGTGGATTATCCAATTTCAGAAGAAGGTGTGGCTAAGGAAATATTTGGGGATTCTATTCTTCCATCTTCGTCCGCCAGGTCACATTATTATATTAAAGATAAAAATATATTAAGTTGGTCTTTCGATGAGAGTGAACCTAAATTTTGCCGCTTAAATGTACTGGGCAAATATGATGGACTTACTGATACTCCTGGAATTCCAGTTTATTTAACTGCAGCTGGAGTGGATTTTGATTTGTGGTATCATTATGGATTTAGAGAAGAAAAAGTACAAAAAGCATTTATAACCAATGCTCAAAGCCAGGGTATGCCATACGTTTCTGCTTATTTAACCAGGCAGTATTCTGCGCTGCTGAGTGGTTCAATACAAATAATTGGTAATCCGTTTTATCAGACAGGGGAAGTTATATATGTGGAAAGCCGTAATATGTTATTTTATGTAACAAAAGTGGCTCATAATTTTTCTTATAGTGGTCAATTTACCACTACTCTTTCTTTGGGGTATGGACACTATCCTGGAGTTTGGATTCCTAATCCATATGATCAAACTGCAGCATTGCTATCTCATGATACTAGATTTTTAACGAGTTATGATGTATCTAATTTCACTAAATTACTTGAGTTCAAAAGAGATAAAATAAAAAATGCCACGAGCGATCCGTCTAGCAATACTCACTCTGTAGAATGGAATGAAATATGCGGTTTAAATTGCGATAAAGAGAATATTATTAAGGCTACTTGGGATCCGAGCATAGTTGATAGATTAAGGGCCTCCCTCTATTATGATAGGGCTGAACATGAATTAAAATTGGTATCAGAATTAAGATCCGCTACTCAATCTCCAGGACTTACAGAGGGATAATATGACAGATATAGATACACTATTAATCAAATTACGTCAAGTGGCAGATGCTTTTTCTGGACACGGTTCCATCGACACTTATTTGGTGGTGTTATATGATCCACAGAAAGTAGTTGAACTTCAACAGTCGGGCATCATTAAATCTATGGCCGAATTAGACACCCTAACAATTAAAAATTGTAATGTGGTAATAGCTGAATTAAAAACCGAATTGGGTAACGCAGCAGACATATTTAATTTTCATACTGAAACACGTATTGATAGCGTGAGTGGTAACGGTTCTCAACTTTTCATATTTATCGACTATTTCGCTTAAGGCAAGGAAAATATGGCAACTGGACAAAGGCAATATTCTTTTTCTGATTTAAGATTCGCAACTATTGTTACTGCCAACGGAGATGGTACTTATGATATTTCATATGGAGATAATTCTCCATATCAGATTCGTAAGGGAGTAACCTCTTTACTTCCTGGTGCAGGATTTGGTGGTGGTCTACACACTGCTTACGCCCCAGGCGAAGTTGTGGGAGTTATACATGCAACTTATGGCATACCTTATATTATAGGGGGTTTGCCACTTGCATCTTATAAAGATGGGGTTGATCAAAATACTGGTCAACGTTCAGTCTTTCATTCTACATATAGAACAGGGAAACCTGGTGATCATATTTTAAGTAGTGGTAGTGGTGGCGATGCCGCCGTTGCTGTGCTTGCAAACGGTTCAGTTGTTATAGACGGTCCCACGGGAGAGGATTATTTTAAACTCTCTCCAGATACACGCTCTACAACTCTAGTCTCACGAAAACACTACCACGCTACAGATGCCTTTAATTTAAGAGCGGGTTCTACTAAGCGAGATATGTATCGTATTACCAATAAAGATGAAGATTTGAGATTGGATTTAGAAAAGGGCGATGATGCAGATAGAATAGCTTTAACAGTAGGGGCTAAAGCTAAACACTTGGCCCTTAGAACAACGGTAGAGTTTGCTGGTAAAAATAGTAAAGACATGAATCAGGCGCCCATCAATAAATCTAAAAATGAAGGTTTAGCTGAATGTAGAATCGTATATCGTGAATTTGCTGCTTCATATTTAGATCCATTAGATGATCAAATTAAAGCAGAAGACGAGAATAGAAATTTTTATAGAAAAGTGTATTTGCGATCTAACACTTTGGAATTAGCAGACAATGATTTGGCTGAGATAGTATATGGCCCACTTGTAGATATTAATGGCTTAGTATTGGATATTAATCATATGCCAATTCACGCAGACGACTCTGCCTCTCATGCTGAAATTAATACTGTGTTGCTTGAGGGCGTGAGCGTTTCGGGCACTCAAGAAGATAAGCTTTCTAAAGCTTACCCAACTTTACTTAATAATGCCACTGTACTTAATATTAGGATTAACACACTTGGAACCGACTATAAAAGAGAAATGCATCATAGTGATGGTAAAGATGGTGCAAGACGATTTGAGGGCTTAGCTAAGGGTCAAATATCTAAAAACTGGGCCTATGATACGGCGTTGGACAGTGATATTTGGAGTAATATTAATCCAGATGACCTAAATGAACTCAAGTCTAACAAGGGTGCATTTTTACCGCCAATATTCGATTTTTCTGTTGATAAAAATGGAACTTTTAAATTACATGTTCCAGCCTCTTCATTAACTCATTCAATTGCAGAATGGACTAAATATGACCTTGATGAGACCGCTGAAGTTTCAATACAAAGCAGTCCAGAAGAAAATCATGTGCGCTCTAAAACTAAAAACTTAGAGCTTTTTCAACGCATTAAACGTTATGGTGGTGAGCTTTATCATCCTGTTCATCAAACTTCTTTAAATACGATTGGTGGTGAACTTCGAGTTTTAACAGATAATGTAGGCGTAAAACACTATGCTATGCTTTCTCCTGTTGGAGCTAATGCTGAAACTGGCACAGCGTCTAGTCAAGAAAAAACTGATTTATTTGATAATGCGTCTGGAGATAGTCACACTAAAGCTTATTGTCCTATAGGTCAATCTGCAAAAATTAGTTTAGATGGTCGTATGGATCTGTCAATCGGGCGCGATCATGCAGATTGGAAATCTCTTGTAGCGGATTTACGTGGCGGAGCAATTTTACGTTTAGGTAGAATGTACGATGTACAACCTTGCGAATGCCAAGCTGAGGCTCCGTGGGGAGACACTAAAGTAGCTGCCCGAAGCGGTAAATCTTCTCAAGAAAAAATATTTAATGATAGACGATCTTTAGTATTTGAAACAGATGGTTCAATTACTGGCACTATAGGCAGGTCCATTGAAAGGGAGTTGAGCCTTGATTTAAACATGAAGGCTGGATTGAAATTACATATAGGTAAAGCTAATTATGGTATATCGTTACGTAGAAAACTTATTCATTATTTTAGAGATTATAATCCAAACACGACTTTTGATATAGATAGTAAAATTAATGTTGGTTATAGATTTTTTGATTCTTCTCAGTCTACTGAGACTTGGGATGAATTTGATGAAGAGAGACATGATAAAATTGCTTACAATCCCCGTTTAATAGACGGCACCTTTAAGGGAGCTGAACCTCAACCATTTCCCGACGGTAAGGGAAAACAAACGCCAGAGTCAACTAATAAAATAGCTGATAGATCTCTTGAGGCCGCTGATCCCAAAAATCACCATGAACCCAATAATGTTATTAATAAAAAACTTACTGATGAGGTTCGAAAAGCTAGAATTAAACATGGTCTATTTGAAGAAGTGGCCCATGTTGTTAATAATAGACATCGTTCGCAGGGTTTGGGCTCATATGATAGTGAAACTAGAAATAATGATGAAAGACTCACTCTCAAGGCAGATGCAAGAGATACAGAAGCCGGTAGCATCAATATTAATACTGAGGCCGATGTGTTACTTACCATCAGAGACGATTTAGATTATACTTATCGTAAGGGAAATAGAACTTCTTTACGTCTAGATACTTCTGGTCAGGTTATAGCTTGGTTGGGAGCAGACATAGACGATTATCGCAGTTTATCATTAGAATGTGATGGAGCCATTCAAACAACGGTTGGAAAAACCAAATATGAAGGTAAATCTTTATATGGTTTATTAAAGGGTGGAATTAAATTAATTGTAGGTAAAGATAATGAAGATGTAGAACATAATACAGATGAGGGGCTTCAGGGTTATCCATCTTCAAATTCAGACTATCAATACTCGTCTGAGGCTAACCCAGATGGCACAGGACCAGCGAACGGTGGAAAGAAATACGAGAAGGTAGGGTATCACCCTCACATTGACCAGGCGACTCGACAGGCAGCGGGAGCCGAAGAACCGCGCCCACATAAAGATGATTATGCTACCTGGCAAGCTGCAATACAACAAGTTAATTATGAAGGTACCTCTTTAAACTTAAAAACACTTGGCTCCAACTGGTTAACGTTGGGAATGAATAAAGATAAAGAATCACTTGTTTTAGATACGGCGGGGTCGGTGATAGCTCAAATTGGTGTAGATAAAAAGAATCGTAGTGCCATTATACATTGTGATGGTTCTATGAGTGCTTATTTTGGAAAAGACAATAGACCAGGCGGTGATGGTGGTCGTAGTCTTAATGTCCAAATGGCTGGTGGGGCACATATATCAATTAAACCTGGTAATACTAAAACAAATGACTTTGGCGATTCTAATACCGGAGACGGCTTAATTTTAGCTGTTAGTGGTAATGTAAAAATTGTGGTATTGGAATCTGATTCTGTTCAAGTGGACATTACGACTAAAAAATATCATGAGCAAATTCATGCTACAGATGCAATTGATTTTGTATATGATGCACCAGAAATTAGACAAACATATAATGGCAATCTCACAAATATAGTTAATGGAGTTAAGATCTATAGTGGAAAAGAGTTAGGGGTCACAGAGGAGAAGTAAATGCAAGTCAGTACTACCCAATATGATATTGAATTTGGCGGTAAGTTAGATGAATTTCTAGGTTCTTTATTTGGAGACTTTGGGTCTGGTGGTTCTGGTCAAGGCGGACCCGGAGGAGTGACAACAATTACAGAGGCTCTTTCTGCTGCAGAATGTTCTAATAAAGAGCACATTCAACGTGCTCTAGAGGCTGTAGATAAAATGGACTTCTGTGTTATGGGCCCGTTAAGAATTTATTTATCTATAGTAAAGGCTTTATCGCAAGTTGTGGGAGCTTCGCTTGGGGCTATAGATTTAGGTCCAATCGCTTCTGCTATCTCGATGTTATCTGGATCCATTCAATCTCTTGGCGATATTAACATGGGTATTATTAAAATCCATACAGACATTGCTGTAAGTGCTGCTGGTATTAAGGGCCAAGGGCTTATGAATATTAAAACTTTAAGCGACTTGAATGTTACTATAGCCGGAAGACAAATGAATCTTAAACAAATGAAAGATAATAAAAGTGAATTTTCTAAAATAATGAAGGAAACAGCTAAAAATTGGTGGGATTCACAGCAAGCGGTAGTGGCTATTAAAAATACTAAAGACCTTATGAAAAAGGGTGTTGGTAAAATTAGAAAATTAATTGATGATATGGACACCCAAGAAAAAAAGGCGATGGATAAAGTTAATGATATTTTTAAAATAGCCAATATGCTTAAGTCTATGATTTGTTCAATTTTTGGATTATTAAGAGCATTTTTATCAGCATTGCAAGCGGCAGGCATCGCTATCGGTATTCAGGGGACAATAGTAGCGGAAGTGGTTCAGGTGTTGCAGGCTATTCTCTCTGCTTTAGCGGCCTTTTTTGCTGCATTACAAGATATGCTTAATTTTTTAAGTGTGTTAATTACGGAATCTGAAGGAATTTCTCTTAAAATGTTTGATCATACTCTTTCATTGGTAAAAGAAAAATTCAGAGAACTTAAATACGCCGCATTTGGTGGCCCCGGAGGCGGATAATGTATTGTGCATTTGACGAAGCCGATCTATTAAGTCGCATTAACGATCCAGTTGCCACAATTCGCCTGGGCGGCGTGCAAGAGGCTATTAGAGTGCAAGCTAATACGCCAGCTATTATAGATGCTTTCAAGGGTCGTATTAATGGTCCAAGTTCAGAATTTGTGTTGGTATCGGGCTCTATAGGTCAAGCAATTATTAATTCTTGTGTTTATGCTTTGGGACGATTGGGTGACGCCGATTATGTGTCAACAACGGAAGAGGATTATTTAGCAGATCTTATTGATGATCCTCCCATTATTAATCAATCTAGAAACGCGGAACCAACGCGTTATCAATATGAGGGCTCAGTAGTTGGAAACGCTTATGAAATAGATAGTGAATTAATGTTGATGGAAACTTCAAATTATGATTTTATTTCTTTAGGTGTTGTAGCTGGAGATAAAATTGTAATTAGAGATATATATTTAACAGAATCTCCAATTGATGGAGCTTGGATAGATAGTTCATTTGTAGATGGAAATTTGGTTTTAGATAAATTATCATTAAATACTTCATCAGGTATTGATGTAGCTACTAGAAACTCTATTATAACTACTATGAAGGCTTATAATTGGATAATATCAGAAGTCTCTACAGATGGATATTTTGTTACCGTGGAGAGAAATCCAACTATCCAGCCCTTTAAAGTTACTGATTTATATGGTGGAGCATATGTAGATGTTCCTGGGTCTTTTTTTCAAGTAAGTGGCACCCCTGATGATTATGTAGTATATTTTGCGGCTATTCGTTTAGACGCATTTGATTATGCTATATATGATTCCTTGGGGATATTAAAATATGAAAGTTACATCGCGGAAGCCCCAGTCATTGACGCAGATAATTCATTATTTCATAAAGCCCTAACCAAAGCAATAATAGCGGATGCTTTAATAGAATTAGCTGCTCGTAAATATGTTAAGCCAACAACCGTTACGCGAACGTTAAATAATTTATATACAGATGCTCTGGCCTCCACGGATCCAGAGTTGGAAATTTCTGCTTATGCCGCCTCAACGTTAACATTAGCACGAAAAGCGGCTAAAAGATATGATGAAGACACGGCAAATTCCATTGATGAAGATGTCCAAACTAAATTTTACAGTCCCGGTTCACCCACATTGGGTTGTAATACCGATGTGTTGGCCGGAGAAGATCCCACTAATACGTGCATTACTTATTTTTCACCAATTGTAAATATGCGCTGTGGTAATTTACAGCCGATATATGAAAATAGAACTGTGTCTTTTGGACCAACAGTATTTGATAGCTCTGGAAACTTAGTATTAGATGCTGGTGTTCCAGATTTAAACTATCATACAATGTCTTATTCATGGGACTTTGGAGACGAAACAACCTCCACGGACCCCTCACCCACTCATACTTATATTATTGCTGGTGTATATGTTGTAACTTTTATTGCTACAGACTTAATTTCTGGTTTAGCCCAAGAGGCAACATGTAACGTGGAAGTGTTAACAGAATATGTGAACGTAACAGTGCCCACACACGTTATTCCACAGGAACCATTTTGTATAACAGTCGCATATAGATATGTTGAAGATTTAACTATAGAACCGTTTGGAATTTCTATAGACGGAAACGGCTGTTATGAAGTTACACTACCTTTACCTGGCACCACACACGGCGCCGTGGGGCCCACCGAATTTGACGTAACTGCAGTGGAACCACTTACCCTTAATTTAGAATCTGATGCAGTAAATTGTCCAAATGTATCTAAAAGCTTTACAGCTATTGTTGCTGGGGGCTTGGAACCATATGAATATGTATGGGCCGTGGATGCTGTTTCTGTTAATGATGTTGGTGAATTATTGGCCGAAGTATTTGAAGAAGGAGAGCACACTGTATCAATAGTGGTAACAGATGCCATGGGAACTGTCATTAGTGGAAGTATAGATTTTGTTATTTATCCACGATTGGATGCTTATATTAATTATATGGTTACTAATGTAATAGGAAATGATAGACTCCCGGGATATACAATTGATTTAGCTCCATGTGTTACTTCTACTGGATTACCAAACCAATATGAATATTCTTGGGATTTTGGTGATGGAGAAGTGAATTCTGGAGCTGATCAAACACACACTTACACTACTCCTGCCGAATACACCATTTCTTTACATTTAACGGATCCAAATGGGTGTTCGGAGACACTGGATGTCAATTCTACAATCTCAATATACGGAGCGCCAATAATTTTATTACGTAATATAACGGAAGATAAACAACTTTGTCCTCGTAAATTAATTATGGAGATTTCTATTTCGCGTGGCTTAGCTCCACATACATTAACAGTGGACATGGGAGATGGTCAAATTTTATATCCAGTCTCATCAGGGGGCATATTTTCATTTGAGCATTTTTATGCTCTTTCTGGCACATATACTGTTCGTTTAACTGTCACGGATGCACAAATGATTACATCTGAATTAGATACCATAGTGAGTGTGGGATGATATATCAAGCTAGATGTGTTGACTTTGCTTATGGACATAAAATTGTAGTTAATACTGATAATGTGGATGATTCTACTAGAATTATTACGTCTGTGTTTCCCATTGGGTCTAGTTCTCCTTTGAATATTACTAGTAGTGGATTTGAAAATTATGCAAATAGAGATGATTTAAATTTAGCTTTAAGTGCTGCTATAGAGGTAGCAAAACAATCTCTCGTGCCAGCATTAACACCTTCCGCCCCTCCACTTAACCTTCCAGATCCGTTATCTCCATCTTCTCGTCCAATGACCTCGGCCCCAGGGCCCACCCAAACCACATTGACCCCCAAAACCGAAGAACTTAAAGCATATAAACAAAGCGTGGGAAATGAAACACCAGCAGATGTTGCTCGTGACATGATGGGTATTATTAGTTCTGTAAAAGCTGGTCAGGCCTCATATGTTGATACGGCAGGTCAAGCTAAATGGGAAACCTTGCGTGGTTCGTTTGAAAGGCTTTTGGGGTTGAAGTCTGATGAAATTCCAGAAGAACAGCTTTTAGCAGGTAGTCAAAAACCTTTTGTATATTTTGTATATGCTCTATTGCATGACAAGGGAGTGGTTCAAAGTATTGATGGGCAAGAGGTTTCTGGTCAAGATTTAATTAATAAACTTTATGAGTCTATGATTAAAAGACTTAGAGAACTAGATGGACATAATTTAGTGGCTACTATGTCGGTGGCAGATGCAATTAGAACCACTGGTACACAAATACTTTCTACTATTGCTTCCGCGAAAGCGGGAGTAACACCAACCAAACAAAAAATTAGTGATGATTTATCTAAAGGTGTAAATAAAGCTCAAGGAATAATTAACACTATTGAAAGTTTTGCATCTACTTCTTTTTCTCCTCTTGAACAAAAAGAACTATTTAAAGAAGAGGCAAAATTTGGAAGTATTGACTATCAAAAATTTAGATTTGATAGGAACGATGCGGGTAATGTGTTTGCCACCACACCAGAAACAGCAAGCCTTATGCAAAATACATCACTCTCCAGCGCATGGTTAAATACCGGTGCGGATACTATGCGTAAACAAAAATTGGATTTATTAAATCGTAGCCAAGCATATGCAGCTAGGTATAGATTTTCTGGTGATGTATATTCTGTATTAGTAGAGGGGAAGGGGTTGGAAAATGATCCCAATACGCTCACTATGCGAATGGTTGTATCTTATTTTGCTTCTTGTTTAAAAACCATGAAAGGTACATGCTCAGAGTGTAGGCATTACAATGGGGCCGGTAGTTATTCTCCATCTAGGGATAATACAAAAGCCCCCTCACCCCCTCTCCAACCAGAATCACATCCATCCGCTGCATGGGACACAATTTATAATCAAGCTAAATCTGATTGGGAAAGTGGTAACTATACTAAATATAATAATGTAACTGCTTCTTTGAGTAGAATAATCAGTGGGACAGATTCATCTCAAGAACAAAAAAATCAAGCATCACAACTTAAAGAAGAAATTACTAATCAGGTTATAGAAAGGGGAAAGGGTTATGTAATAGTAAAGCACGTTGATACGATGCTTACGACGAGAGATGAAGTCCAAGCTGAGCGTGCTAAATTAGCTAAAGCAAAACCGCCCTCCTGTGCCTTAGGTTTCACTAATCCAAATAATACAAATAAAGGACCAGACGATTATTGTTGGGTTGATGCAGTGGCACCTGGTCGCGGAGCTAGTGGTATTAAATACGAGTTAAATACTGATATTTCTAAGAAAATTAGAGAATTAGCTAAAAACTTATCTAAAGGATAATACCTATTAATAAAAGCTGATAATCTGGAGGGATTTACGTGTCTTTTGACCTTCGAATCGAAAACGGAGACATATCTTTTCAAAATAGCAAGGTGGAGACGGTAACTAATGAGGATAAGCTAGTTCAGTCCCTCGTTAGAATTCTCTTAACCCCGCTTGGAGAAGTTAGGCTTCGTCCATATTATGGAACCAATCTTGGTGGCATTATTGCTCGCCCCCTTATGCCAGATTTTATTTTTATCACAAAAATTGAAGATTCTGTGAAAGAAGCTTTAGAGTTTTTAATGGCTCAACAGTCCACACAGGCTAGATATCAATATGTGAGTCCCGGAGAAGAGATACGAGAAATTTTAAGTGTTATGGCTGAAAAATCTTTATCTGATCCTAGACAAATTAATGTAGGTATTGCTATTAGAGCTGGTAGTGGGGACGTTGTAGCTAAAACCTTTACCATTTCCCCTGGAGCTATAGTACAGGTAACCGGTGGTGTGGTAACCGAGCGAGGTGGGTTCTAATGATTAAAAATTATCAGCAGATAGTGGCTGATTTAAAAGATAAGCTCCGTAGTCGCATTCAGGGAGCAGATTTAACTGACGGCTCGGTTATTAAGGAATTATTAGATTCTTATGCCGATGAGCTTTCTGGTTTATATGCTGAAGTCAAAAATATGCAAAATCTGCAGTCAGTAAAAACAGTATTTGGTTCTGATTTAGATAAACTTGCTTCTAATTATTCCATGCAAAGAAAACAAGCACAAACCGCTGGTGGTGTGGTGTTATTAACTCGTTCATTGTTATCCCCTGATGAGCGCATAATAGTGCGTTCTGGATCATTGGTATATACCTCTTCCAGTTCTATTGCCACTAATGCTCCAGTCTCTTTTAGAATTGTGGGTGATGTGGTTATTTCTGGTGCCAATAGAGAGATTTATCGAGCAACAGCAAATCAATATCGTAGTTTTCTAGATGCCAATGGTATTTACGATACATATGCAATTGCTGTGTCGGTTACGGCAGTTAATCAGGGATCCACATCCAATGTTGCAAAGGGCTCTATTCGGAAACACGCAATAGCAGCCGTCAATAATGTTATTAACTTTGAAACCACTTCTGGTGGAGAAGATTTAGAGTCAGATGATAATTTCAGAAAAAGATTATTATTAGTATTTGCTGGTAGTAATTTAACCACTATGTTTGGATTGAAATCATTTTTCATGTCCCAACCAACAGTGAGCGACGTTGCTATTATTGGACCAGGCCACCCATTAATGGTCCGAGATGGTACGGTTTCCGACGGCGAAACAGTTCTTGTTCCAGGTTCTGGTGGTATGTTGGATGTTTATATCGCAGGTCGAAAACTAGAACGTGGAGAAGAAAATTTCATATTTAGTCCCGTAGCGGGCGTGCCTATTACAGATTCTTCTAATGATTATGTGTTGGGTCGTTCTTCCTATATTGATAGATTTTCTGGATTACTAAGAGAGTTAGATGCCAGCAATAGAAAGTTATTAGCTTCAGACCCACAATTATATGTGCAAGCGCCCATAGCCGACTTAGTTAGCGTTGTTGGTTCTCAGTCTGGAGCGTTTGAAAAGGATGTCAATTACACACTTATTAAAGATGCTGATAGTGATTCTCCATCCGCCTTTGCTAATAGTAGTTTTGGTTTTGATAGAATTAGATGGCTCAAACAAGAAAAAAGTATTATAGCTGAAGACGTTACAAGAACTCGTGACTCTTCTTATGATTTCACTCAATATACCGATTTGACATCTATTGATGATATTCATTCACAATTACCGGTTAATCAAGAGCCAGCGATTGTATCTTCTTCCATTGTAAATGAAAATGGAACATTAGTGGCCACTGTGTATACTAGACATATTCCGGTGTCATCAGTTAGTGCGGTGGAGAATTATGATACTGGTGAAAGATATATTATTGAAAGCTATGATTCAAGCGGTAAAATTAAGATTTCTGGTAGAGCCTTACCTACCACAGATGCCACTGTTTTAATTTCATATACTTGGGATAAATATTTTGATCCGTCTTTTGATTATTCATTAATTGATAATATGATTTATTGGACAGATTCATCTGCACCTTTATTGCAAGTTGGTAAAGATGACATTATCAATGGTGTGGTTTTATCAGATACTATCAACATAAGTGGTGTTACTGGTTCCATTACAGTGCCCAATGAAATAAATTTAACCGTTTCTGCTCGTGGTACGGGTAAACGTATTGCCGTTGTTCAGGGAATTAGTATTACTACGGTAATGAATCAATATCAGCGCGTGACATCAAATATTTCTCTCGATGACACTGGAGCGGCTTATGTTTTTAGAGTAATTCCGCCCACTGATGCTTCTGGAATTATTGGCGGCGTATATGAAAGAGATGTGGTGACGTCATATGTATCATTGGCTCGTAGGGGAGATACTATTGGGCGTGTCTATCCTGAAACAAATCCTTTGTCGCTAAATGGCACCTTCACTTATCCAGAACCAGTTGTAATGTATAGTAATGACACTATTCAGGAAAATAAAATTGTATCATATTCAACAACTAGCAATGGCCTACAGTTATTAATTTCAACTACAGATATAACACAACCACGCCCAGGAGATGATATATATTTATCATTCCTTTGGGAAGTGCGACATCCAGTTTCATCCACATCCAACACTACACGCCACGCTGATGAGACCGGTACGATTAGAACATATTATGTGTTAGGAACAACGGAAGGGCTCACTGAAGACACAATAAGAAATGTGAATAATCCAATGTATGTTAATCCTAATTCTGGTTTAGCTAATATTGGTAACTATGATAGATTGATTTTTGCTGGAGCGATTAGTGGCTCCAACAATGCTCAATATACATATAAGAGATTTGCCACAATAGATAATATTGCAGTATCCACAGATAATTATTCTTTATTTACTGGTGTAACTGTAAGCTTAGTGTCTTCTCCAATTTCCTCCACGCGCTATAAAGTAAATTATACATATTCCTCTCCAAAACCCGGTGAGCGCATTTTAACAACATACTTTTATAATAAATCGGTTGGAGACTTAACTAAAACTATAGAAAGCGAGCGCATTATTAATACTGACATATTGGTGAAAGCCGCTATCGAAGTCCCATTATTTGTGGCTGTGTCAATAGTGGCCGCAAGTGGCAGTAATCCAGTTACTATGCAATCTGCTGTATCGAATGCCCTTCTTACCATTATGAATACAGAAAGTTTAGGCGGGACTTTACAACCTTCATATGTCTCATCTGAACTTTTTAGATTAGTATCGGGCCTCATAAATGTTAATTTTACTAGATTTAGTAAACAAACGGAAACAGGTACAAAAGAAATATTATTAAAAGATAATGAATATTATAGTTTGAGTTCGTCTAATGCAACAGTCGTCGTGGCTGTGGGCCGTGAAACTGTTGGTAAAGATTATTTTACCGAAGGAGCCACCTCCCCAACGCTACAACCTACGGGGCAGGCTTCGACATGTGAGAATGCTCGAAACGTTATTTATAATCCCAAAGAGTGTTCTCCTAGATAAAAATCCTAGGGGCGTGGACCAATGAATAAATTACCTGTGAAGCTAATTGCTGTTACAGCAATAGCTTTAGATGAACTGGAGGCGGTATTTAACCAGCCAGTTAATCCCAACCTTACCAATGCTAATTTTGTTATTTCCCCACTTTATGGGGTTGGCAATTTAAACATAGTTTCCATTACACAGTCACTAGATAGTTCTGTAACAATTATAATACATACAGATACACAAATACCATTTATGCTGTATCGAGTAGTGACTTCTGGTGTGCGTGCTCTCACTAGTAGTGCTATTATAGAAACAAATTCGGTAGACAATATAGCTGTATTTGATGGTTTTGCGACTGATAGTGTTATTTTAGATCGAATGATAGATTCTTTGTCTCCTATGTTAGCTAATAAAACTAAGATAGAACCCACCACAGGACAAGAGGTAGAAACTTTTACTAGTAAGCTATTTAGGGTTGTGTCCGATGAATTATCCAGAATTGAAGATGAAATTGGAAAAACTGAAGCAGATTATTTTATTGGTGTTCAAGTTGACTCTGAAGCTGTAACGCGTGGTCGAGGCCACTATGATAAATTAAATAACATAGGCGCAAATGAAATTACAAGAGTTGCAAAAGAAAAATCTAGTAAAGCAATTATTAAATCTGATACTTCTTCAGTATTTTTTGATGGAGATGTTCAACTTATAACTCAAAGTATTATGGGGTCGTTAACCGTGTCTCTAACTCCTAGTTCTGGTTATTTGGAGGTGGACGCTCTTAGTCCCTCCTTAATCAATGCTAGTAGATTTATGTTGGGTTTTCCCGCTCCCCAAGCTGGAGATAAGAGATATATTCGTTTTGTAAATGCTGAAGAAGCCACTATCACAGCTACCCCATATGTTTTAGAGGTCCAATTGGGGCCTATTCTTAAAGTGTTGGCTGTAATGGTCCAAACTGGACCAGTTATGGCAATGTACGATTTGTCTAGTTATGCATTGAAGACTAATTTTTATGATGTTGGAAATGCTTATGTTGATGTTAAATTAACAGACACCCAATTTAAATTAAGTCCGGTTTTAGGAGTCCCTCCTCCACAAGCTGGAGATAAAGTTTTTGTGGTATATTCTTATAATAACTCTACTAGAAAAATTCAGGAAAATTTAAATGTTACCGCTGTAGTTGGCTTACCACCTGCTAGAGTCACCAACACCACATTACCAATTATAGGTACACCAGATCCAAATTTAGATCCAGTTTTTAATGAAATAGAAATGGAACAATCTTCAGCTTCTGGCGGCGCATTTTTCATTAACAATGTTGGTTTGTTATCTTATTCTGGAATTAGTAATGCAACTTCTACTAATACCTCTTTAGTCATTATGAAAAAAGAAGTTGATGTTTTAATTCGTATAGACCATGATTTAACTTTAACTGAACTTTCAGATGGTAGATTTGTTTGTTTAAATCCATTTCAACGTGAAGTATCTTGGTCTGTGGTGCGTACTTTAAGCTGGGGCGAGTATATGGTAAATTATAGAAATACTCAATCCACTTCAGCTCAAACAGAAATAGCTATTGCACAATTTGATGCAGGGTCGCCCAATGATACACTTTTAGCGGCAAGATTGACCGCTTTTCCACAAGTGATATACGTAAGTTATTTGAGATTAGCTACATATGAAGAAGATATTGACTATAGCGTTATTTTAGGTAACGCTAATGTATATGCAAACAACCCATTGATGACTGGCGCGATTGCTTTGCCATCATCTGATTCTAGTCAAATATCAGAAGGCCAGATTGTAAATATAGCCTATCAATATGAAGATGTTTTTGTTGAGGGCCGGGATTATAATTTATTTGCAAATGTTGAGGAATGTTATGAAAGGGTTGGTTCCTCTATGTTTATAGATGAAGATGGTAAATTTAACATTAAAACACAACATAGTCCCATAGAAGAAGTAAACAAAGTATTTAGTGAAGGTACTGGTATCGATTATACAGTTAATCATGTTTATGATGATCGTATAATTGTAAATGAACCGATTAGTGTTGAAAATGTAATAGAGGTAGTAACATTTAAAGACGTTACAGATGTTATAGAATTAAAGGATGTTGCTGGAGCCCTTTCACTCTCCCATGCAATGTTACTTAATGAAGCAAAGACAACTATAGGTGGAACTGTATATGATTCAGTATCATTACAAAAAGTTGATAAAATTGCGATTAGGACGGCATATCTTAGTGGAACCGATGGGTTTTTATTACAATTCCAAAATAAATTAATTTCCGAAGGTGAAACCGCAGACAGATTTACCGGTATTGATACCACTAGTGTATTGTATCCATTTACAATTGATCCATATTTATTAACGGACGCTTATCTTCAAAATCAAGGTCTTTTTGAAGATGTTTTTAATAAAAATGATTGTATAAATATTACCACGTTTGTAGGAATCAATGAAGAGCCAACATGTTTTTATGGTACTATTGATTCCTCTGTTTCATTTGAGCCTACAGTTTGCGTTCATGATACTGGAGCGGTTTGTGACGTTACTGGTACGGCATTTAGTCCCATTGACGGGTATAATGTTGATGCTAATTTATATAAATCTCATTGTAAGTCTCAGTCTTGTTTTAAATATACATCAGTATTTCATAAAGAAGTACCGTTTATTGATGGTAAAACTGAATTTTATCGGCGTGTTATTGGAGAGGATGGCATTCCCCTTGTAGATAAAAATGGACAATATATTTTTACCAGACGTGAAGCTCCAGGGGCTTATTCTATTGATTATATAAACGGGGTTGTTCATGTGGCAATTGATTCTTGGGCACCGGTCGTGGGTCTTCAGTCTCAAATTGTAGCTAGATATACCACGGCAGCACTTCAAGCTAGACATCAAAATGTCTTAAATGTTAATTATGTACAAAAACAAGCAATTTCATCTTCTGCTGGTCAAAACATTCAAAAGACTGCATTAAACTATCTTAAGGTAGATCACATTGATAACGATACAATTTATCTATCTGATGTTTGTCGTTTTGATAATAATATTCATTGTACTAATTACCCATATCCAATGTCACAATTTGAACAAACTTATCAGGGTGCCTTTACTCCTGCGGGCTGTGTTTACGATCAAACTACTGGTTCTTATAGTTCTTGTGTTAAAATGGACGGTATAATTGCTGCTGATGGAGCTTCACCAGTAGAAGCTGATCCAGATTTTATTTATCGTAAATCCGCAACGTCTAAAGTGAACAGTATTTGCTTAGAAACCTCTTGTAGGTTTTATAGCGCCTCTGGTAAACAAAAGGATTTTGCTGGTATTAACGGTCGGGGATTATATTATCAAAATTGCCGTAATTCTTTATGTCCAAATTATCAACCTATTTTATTGGGTAATAATGAAGAAATTCTCGCTAATTATAATTACGTAGTGGATAATATAGTTGTTGATTATGTCTATGGTGATAATGGTATAGACTGGAGCCCTAATTTATCAGCTTTACGTCAAACTGCGGGTAGATTTGGCATTGACACAGCAGGAGAAACATATTATGTTTCCTATAAATACGGAGCTAGGGAACCCGCTCTTTATAGTAATTTTGCTTATTTATTGGGAACAAGAGAGCTGGATGAAAGTTCTAGACGGTGGGCAAAAGAAACCTATAGAAAAGCTATTAGCGGAGTTATCGCTGCCTATCTTAAGGGTCCAACTTTATTTGGAATAGAAGAACTCGTCAAAACATTTACAGCTACCACACCTGAAATTAAAGAAGGAAACACTCTTGGTTGGCGTTTAGATATTGATCATTTATATAGTTTACCTGCGATATTTACTGGAACTACATTTTATAGTACCTCTACTCCAGTTACGGGCCAATCAGATCCATTTGGTAAGGGTCTTTGGATGCGGGACAATAATGCCCTAACATATGATGCTGATGTTAATTTTAGAATTTCTGAAGGTGGGCTAGATTTATTTGTTGGTACAAATTGGTTGCGTAAAAATACATCACCTGTTATTTTAGATTTATATCAAAATAATTCTAAAGGTTTACGTGGTGAAGCCATTATTACCGACACCTCAGTTAGTGCTGTGGGATTAGTATATGATCCTGATTCTGAATCAGCACAAATTTCGCATCAAGCAATTTGGGAAAATGTAATTGATGCCGGAGCAGTTGTATCTTGGAAATCTTTTAGTTTGGGTTCAGCTATCACCAACGGTAAGGTTAACGAATTTTCTGCAGTTGATGTTGATGTGTGGTTTTTACCCTGGAATGAAGCTGAGTATGGCAGCGAATATTGTGGTATTGTTGGGCAAGCGGACACTGAGTCTTATGCAACTTGGTATGGAGAAAATTATGGTTATCCAGAAATTGGTCCTCCTTATGCTAGAATTTCTTTAGAAACTTTTACTGGTACTGACGGTTATTTGTGTCCACATTTAAATATGGAATCGTGTGCTCAAAATACTCCACCAGCATATTGCTTAAACAAAGATTCTTCTGTATTGTATGTGACGGGTGAGAATGACGAAAACGCAACGATTACTATTGAAAAATTACAAAAAGCCGTTGGTCGTAGAGTCACAATTATTAATGGCGAGCAGGCAAATAGAAATTATTATGTGTTAGATTATGTTGCTGAAGACACAACGATTGGAAACACAACATATCATGTATATGGATTGCATTTAGATGGCATGTCAGCTATGGATTATGCTGAAAACATTGAATACATTATTCACTCATCGCCTATTCAATCTTTATCTTTATCTTTACCTAATTCCAGACATTTACGCGTCAGAATGCAAATCTCAGTTAATCCATTAAGTGAAACTGGATATGGTGAATATTATAATGAATATCAAGGTTATGGAGAATATTACGGGGAAGTAGAAAATCTAAGTACGGCTAAACTTGGAATTACTGATATAGTGGTTACTTATAATAATCCAGTGTGTGCGGTTCCAAGTGCTAAAATTACGACTCTGTTTGATGTAAATCATGAAAATAGTGGTCCATATAGTAATCGATTATCTATTTTCAAAGATACAGAAAATTTATTACATTTTAGATTATATGAACATGTGGAATTAAACAAAACATCAATGTTGAAGCCAATGTCCAGTGGCATTTCTTCTGTGTTTATTTCAGAAGAGGGATGCAGATCTTATTATGAAGTTGTTTTAGATTTAGAAAAATTTGATTTTGATTTAATGTGGTCTCGTCGAACACGTCAATACATTGCTATGAGTTGGAAATTAAATGATGGAACGCAAACCTGCGCTCAGAAAGATAGTGAAATTCACGCTTTTATTAATGGCGCTGAAATTAGCACTCAACCAGAAGATGGACAAAGTTTACAAGATTGGATTGAAAATAGAGTGAGTTGGGTAAGAAGGGGAATTTTGTGTCCCGATGGAACATTAACAGAAACTGATATATTCAATTTATCTAAAAACAATGGGCTTGTTGATGTAGTGAGGGAGGATTCATTTATTCAAAGAGATAGGTTTAATACTATAACGCTTTGTGATTCCCCTAAGTATGACACTACTGATATTTCTGTTTGGTTTAATGGTTGGAAAGAAGACACTACTGCCCAATGGGCACAAACAACTGTAACCCCTGAAAACATTAGTTACTATGGTAATAGACTTATGTTAGAAGCTGTAGATTTAAATAAATTGTGGCCATGCGCATTTATTCTCAATAGCTATCCATCGGCTGGAAATATTTATGGTGAACCGGTTTCTGGCGTATATACTTCTCAAATATATGATAGTACGATGTTGGGATTGGAGTGGACTAAATTAGCAATTAAAGCCTCTACATCAAGCCTTCAACGTCGAGGTTATATTATGAGAGATACCATTGGTTGTGGTATTAGTTTAGATGGCTGTACATCAGAATACTGTGATTATGGATATGATGCATATGGGTATGATGCATATGGCTCTAGCGCGCTTAAATCGTTATTTAAAATTATGTATCGCACTGCGGACTATTCTGATACATTGATAACAGAACCATGGATTGAATTAGATCTTATTAATAATATATCCAGTGAAGACGATGGATATGTTTACAGTGATTCAGTGTACGCTTATGTTTTAAAATGTGATTGGACAGTAGATTATGAAGCCACATTATCTGGAGTTAACGGTAGATATATTCAATATCGCATAGAAATGTTAACAAATGGTAAGGATTCACCGGTAATTTTTTCTGTAGATTTTAATAGTGTTAAAACTTTATTCAGCACTGATTTGAATTTTAATTTATCTGGTCAAGAACTCACGATGTCGTTAATATAATGGATATGAAATAATGTCAGATTACTTAGGTCCTCTCCAGAATCCACCCCCAGCCAGAAGTGATGGCATAGGTATAAAATTGTCTTCTGGTAATGTTTTATTTGCTGGTGGGTGGGGAATAGATGGAACTTTAATATCTAGCTCTGTTATATATAATATCATAGACAATGGTTTTTATTCCGTTGGGGACCTTAACGTCTCACGCGCATATGGTCCTCCAGCAATTTTACTTGATGATGGAAACGTATTGGTGGTTGGTGGTTTGACTGGTTCCGATCCCACCTGGCTTAGCACAGCATCTTGTGAATTATATAATCCAAATACTGGTCTTTGGACTTTTACTGGCTCCTTGTCTATATCAAGGCAATTTCACGCCATAGTTAAACTTATTGATGGTAGGGTATTGGCCATAGGTGGTTCTACCACAGATGGTGGCGGAGGTAGTTTAGACACCTGTGAGATATATGATCCTATTTTGGGAACCTGGTCGCCTGCGGGCTCATTAAATATTTCTCGTGATGCTGTTGCAGCGGTGAGATTAGTGTCTGGTAAAATATTGGTAGCTAGCTGGAACGAAACCTCTAGTGAAACATATGATCCAGATACAGACACATGGTCAATTGTGGGAGATTTATCTTTACCGCCCCAAAATTCAATAAATTTAAATTTACTAAATAACAATACCGTATTATCTTCATGTACAGGAACAGACACTTGTGAATTATTTGATCCCAACTCTAACACGTGGTCTGTTACTGGTTCACTCTCTGCTGTGCGATTTTGGGGGGGGGCAGTTAAACTTTCTGATGGAAATGTTTTAGTTTTTGGGGGCACAACTACTTCAGACTTTACTGGAATTTTAGATTCAGCAGAAATATATAATGTGGCTAGCGGAACCTGGTCTTTAACAGGATCTATGAATGTTCCAAGAATGGAATTGGGACAAGTAGCCGCTAGCGTACAATATGCCCTTTTAGATGACAATACGGTATTGGTTTATGGTGGTTGGGGCGGACTTCCAGATGTTCTTCCACTTAGTACTGCAGAAATTTACTATCCTGATTTAGGTACATGGGGACTAGATTCTTATTCACCTTGTCTTTCTCCGACTATTGACACACAACCATCAGGGGAAACTATTTCCCTTGGAGATACGGCAATTTTAACTGTGGTGGCGAGTGGCACGTTATCATTGTCTTACCAATGGTACGAAGGCCTTAGTGGAGATACGTCAACTCCAGTCGGAACAGATTCAAACACATATACAACTCCAGCTTTAACCACAGAAACCAACTATTGGGTAAGGGTTACTGGTCAATGTGATCCACCTGCTGATAGCACTACGGCAACTATAAGTATAAATTCGGAACCATATTTGACTATTATTTCTAATGTTTTTGATGGTCCCCCTACTCTTCAAGCAACATGGCCCACTAAAACAATTGTTAATTGTGTGTGGGCGGCTAATGAAGAAATTATAGTTAGTACACCAAACACGTTTTTAGTGCCCACTATAGATGCAACATATTCTGTAATTTTAACAGCCTCTGATAGCTCAGTGGGAATTCCAAATGATATTGATGTGACTGTTTCATATGTTGATATGAATTTTGAATTAATTACATATAATTCTATTGCTAATGCCTCTAATATAAGTCGTTATGCTACTTTTATTTTTGATATTATAGAAACTCATGGAAAATATTTTCCACTATCATATGTTAATTTTTCTATATATCAAAATGGAGCCGTAATAGAAGATTTAACAAAAACTTCATCGGAAGTTTCTTATTCAGAAATATCTAATGGCTGGCGTTTTGTTATTAATGGCGGAGAGATTAAACATAGATTTAAATCTGGTTCCAATATTACAGTCACAATTAACGTTGCTAATAATTAAAAAATAGGGAGATAGGCATGTCAACGTGGTATATGGATTATGAAAATGGATTAGATGCTACTACCGCCACTCCATATGGATGGTGGAGCGTAGCGGTAACTGTCACTGGAGGTAGTAGTCCCGTCGCTGGTGACAAGATGACGGGACAAACCAGTGCCAAGGTAGCTTATCTCACAGTGACTCCTGGTGCGTGGGCTGGCGTAGTTACCTGCTATTTCTATGGGAGGAGTGGGACTTTCGTAGCAGAAAACGTCACCTACGGGAATGAAGGTGGTGGTCCTGGAACTGGTACTGGATCTATTGCTGGTGATTTGACTTACTGTGCTTGGAAAACCATAACCAACGGAGCCACAGCAGCTAGGATTGCTCCAGGAGACACCATTAGAATAGCAAAAAGCCTTGCTCCAATTTTAATTTCTGGGGGAGATTGTTCATGGACAGGTGTGACAAATGTTGGTGGAGTTGTTACCGGAACAAAAACTATTAATGCAGCTACCAATGCCTCTCCCATTGAAATAACAACTATTACAAATCATGGTTACATAACTGGAGACATAGTTCAAATTATAGGAAATACTGTTAATACAGCAGCAAATGGGGCTTGGGTAATAACCTATGTATCAGATACTAAATTTACACTTGATAATTCAGTGGGAAATGGGGTCGGTGGAGCCGGAACTTCTCGTTTAGTAAATGTTAAAGCAGTAAAATTAACCACAGCCCAAACAACAACCATTGATAGATGTGAAGTTGCTTGGACTGTAGACAACACATCCACCGTAACCCGCACCGCAGTCACCACTCAAGCTAAAGAGGGTGGAGCCTGCATGAAAATTACTAAAGCCACTTATGCGATAAATACATTATATGCACATAAAACTATAACCTCTGTTGATTTATCCTCTAAGCAAAAAATAACTTTTTGGATTTACAATAGTGCAGCCACCCTAGCAACTCATTGGGTTATTAAATTATGTTCAGATACTGCTGGAGTCACTGCCGTCGATACGTTTACTCTTCCAGCAATTCCATCTATAAATGTGTGGGTTCCTTTAACTTTAACTAGAGATGGGGGTGGAAATCTTAGTGGAGCCGGAGGTGGACCAACTAACATTCAATCCATTGCTTTGTATACCGGATCAGTGGTTCCTACTGCGGCTTCATATCTTTATTTAGATAATTTTGAAGCAGCCACCAGTACTGGTTTAAATCTCCAAAGCCTTATAAGTAAAAATTCGACAGAACAAGACGGAGATGAGGCTTGGTATGCCATACAAAGCATTAATGGGCGAGTTGTTTTATTAGAAACAGATCCGTCAACTAAACCAGATTCCATCATTGAGAGGGGTTATTCGGGAGACACAGAAATTGTTCCCACTTACACAAGGGAAACTATTAAAACAACATTATCGACCAGTCTTACTGCTAGTGTTCAAGAAATACAGGAGAGTGGAACATCAGGAAATAATATTCAATATCAGGGGGGATATGACACTAATACCAACCTGCAAACTGGGGAAACATTTTTTGATGGATTAAATGGTTTAGGTCGAGGTCTTTTTTCAACAAGCAAAGATTATATAACTCTTAATTATTTGAATTTTTATAGATATAATTATGGAACATATTTACTTAGCTGTGATTATTGGAATTTCCAAAACATTAACAACTGTAGTAATAATGGCTCTGGTGGAGGATATTGGAGTTCTTTTACAAATGGCATAGGCTCTCTTGGATTTTTCAATAATAATGGTGGGATAGGTTTAGATTTTAACAGTAGTAGTCAAGGTAATTTATTCACTCTTTTAAAGGGTGTTAGTAATAATACTTCTTATGGTTTGATGATTAATGCATCAGATAATAATGATTTTTCATTAATATCTAATCTTAACAATAATAGCTATGGTCTATATTCTATAAATAGTGCGGCTCGTAATAATATACACACTATTACAAATGCAAATTACAATAGTACGTCTGGAATATTTATACAAAGCATTACAGAGGACGTATTTAATACAATAACTCAAGCAAATTATAATGGACAATATGGTTTACAAATATCCACGGTTTCCCTTAATAATAAGGTTTATTCTATTACCACAACTGGTAACGGCACCAATGGTATTTATGTTGCCGTTGGGCCAAATTATGTTTCCAATGCTCTTTGTGCAGAGGGCCTGCCAAGTGCCCCAATAACCACTGCACTTAATTATCGAGTTTATTTTCCAAAATGGGGGCAAGCAATAGATAGTCATTATTTCTTTACTGATGCGGCAATCGTGAATACTGTAACTACAGACCCAGAAAGACACACGGCCACTGGAATTGCTTGGAAAATGGCAATTACTGGATCATCTAGAAATAGTTGGTATCCCCTAAAACTTTCTATTGCTAAGGTGGCCGTACTAAATTCTGGATTAGTTACTGCTCGTGTGTGGGTTAAGAAAACCCATGCAACAAATATTTCTGCTAAATTGTTTATTCAGGGGAATCAACTGTCGGGTGTTCCAGAAGATTTAATAGCCACTAAAGCAGACGATGTGAATTACGAAGAATTAACTTTAACTTTTACTCCTTCGGAAACTGGCGTTATCGAAATTGAATGTTGGGTATGGTCAAATACAGCTTCAATAGTTGATTCTGTATATGCAGACGACTTTACAGTAACGCAAGCGTAAATGAGGTAATTGAATGTCTCTGCCTGGTAGCAACGATTTAATTGGAATGGATTATGCCTTTGAAGCACAACCGTTTGTCCAAATTCCAGCCAAAGCAGAGGCAGGTCCATTAGATTTATCTTTTAACGCAGAACCCTTTTTACCAGCAAACTTACCAATTAATATATATGGCGATTCATCTGGCTGCACTAGCGTAGCTCTATCTACTGATGTATATGACGTTTATCGGTGGCAAACTTCTCCTGACAATTCCACTTGGTCTGATATTGTTTTGGCTACAAGTTCAACTTATTCAGTAGTCTCCACTGCTTACTATAGGATTTCTGCCAGGGTTACAATTTCTGATCCGTGGCTTTATTCCAATGGATTGTTTGTAACTATTTATGTTGCCCCAATAATGGGTATAATTGGAGATTCCTCTGATTGTACGTCAGTCACTTTAACGGCAACTGGTTCTGACATTGTTACTTATCAATGGGCTAAAGATGGTAATCCTATTGGTGTAAATAGTGATACATATGTTGCCACTGAAAGTGGATCATACACTGTGGCTGGAACCAATTCTAACGGTTGTTATGGAATCTCATCTACTCATGCGGTTGTCATTTATAGTTTTCCGACTATTTCTATTATTGGAGATGCTTCTGGTTGCGATTCTATATCTCTTTCTACGGCCTCTTCTGGTGTAAATTCTTATCAATGGAAATTAGATGGAGTTATTATTAGTGGAGCGGAAAGCAGTACATATATAGCAACTGTAAGTGGTAATTATACTGTTGTCGGAACAAGTGTAAATTCATGCGCTATGGAATCGAATAGTCACGCTGTAATTGTGTATGTTGCGCCATCCGCGCCGACAATCAATGTGTCTTTTTATACATTATCCGTACCAGATATTTACATTTCTTATCAGTGGCGCTTGGAAGGCGTTGATATTTTTAGTGCAACTACTTTTACATATTTAGCTGGATTACCTGGTAATTATTCGGTATTGGTGACCGATTCTAATGGATGTTCTGTGATTTCTGAGGAAGTTTATCTTACTATGGATGCATATATTTCCATAACACCAGATTCATTGGGTCCAGCAACATTATCTGCATTATGGCCTGGTAAAACTATTGCTAGAACTTATTGGTTTTTAGATAATATTATGTTATTTGACACAACAGAAGAGTTATTTTTACCGACAGCTCCAGGATATTATAAAGCGGCAATGCAATCGATTGATAATTTTACAACTATGACGTCAAATATTTATGTTGCAAGTTCTTATGTTAATCAAGAGCCAGGATTAATATTAAATGGTTCAGTCTCAACTGGATCAATATTAAGTAGATATACTGATATTATGTTTGATGTAATAGATTCTACTGATAGGGCTATTCCTATTTCGTATATTAATTTCTTTGTATATCAGAATGGAGGTCTCTTAGAAACTCTTACTAAAGACTCCTCTTATGTGTCATATTCAGAAATATCCAATGGGTGGCGTTTTATTATTAATGGCCCTACCGTTAATCCCAAATATAGATTCAAAAATGGATCTGTCATAGAAGTAAAAGTTATGATAACCAATTGAGGATAATATGGCTTTAGAAATTGTTTTTACTTGGTCGGATAATCCAGAGTTTCGTTGTGTAACAGCTACTGCTACAGATGGATATAGTTCTTATTTATGGAACAATGGAGAAACTGACAGAATTATTACAATTACGGAAGATGGTTTATATTATGTAACGGCTGATGCTGAAGAATCTCAACATTATTATATAGATATTAGCGCTAATATTATTAATTCAGAATTGTCTTTTTCTTTTTCCATTGAATCTATCAACTCTTTACCACCAGGTAAATATGTTTTTGAATATGATACCGGTTTAGATATTAAAATGAAAAAAACTGGTCGTTCTTTATATTTAGGATCATCTTCATCTCAAATGAAGTATGACTTAGCCCCTCATCTTGGAATTTCAAAACCAAAATATGATTCGGGATATACTTACGATTCGTATTATCCAGCCGATGCCATTCTCTTAGAGCAGCGTCTTTTGGATAAATCATTTAATAATGATTTGATTTCTAATTCTTTAGGTATTAGTCCAATTAAAACTAATAATAGATTGGCTCCATTTATCGATTCAGGCAGACATAATCTTATGGTCGTTCATTTTGATGATTGTTTTGATAATTTTGCACCATTTTATCCATTATATTCTGGTGTTTTCTTAGCAGACTCTTTGTTCGGTCAAGCAGGAGTGTTTAGTGGCACGCCCCTGATTGTTCCAAATGTGAAATATTTTAGTGCAACAACTGGATCTATACAGTTATGGGCTAAAAGACTCTGTAAAACCAGAGGAACCAAATACTATATAGTTGACATGCAGCCTTTTGTCGGCTCTAATAATTTAGCTGCTTCTTTTTCCCTTTATATCGATGAGATTGATAATTTAACATTTGAAATTATAGGTTTTACTCCTATATCGGGAACAAATTCTGTACGTACAGATAAATATGTAATTCATTGTCCTTTATCCACTAAAGATTTAAATGGCAATGAATATAATCATATAGCTATTACATGGAATAATTCCTCCTCCCCGACTGAAAATTTCATGAGACTATATCTTAATGGAGAGTTGCGTAGTTTACTTAAATATGACACAGGCGCTACATTTGGTATTGACGAGGTTACAGCTGAAGAGAGATTGTTTGGAGATTATGCTGATTCTACATTTATTGGTGGAGATGCCCAAACCCACGAAGTGAAAGCTAGGGTTAATAAGTTTATTGTGGAAAAGTTAGGTGGTATCGTAGATCCAAGCACGATTACGATAGGGAATCCCACAGGAAGTAAATTTTCAAGAACCATATCTGGTTTAGAGAGCTTCTTTAATCAATTTATTGATGGCGTGTCGTATCAAATAGCAACATATGAAAATGAAACATTTACAGTATCCAATCAGGTTTATGGTGGTACTTTTTATGATTGGTTGGGATTAATGAATGAGCAACCCACTCAAAAATATAATACTGAACCTACAGATTGGCTAGATACTGTTAAAAGTAAAGCTGCGGTAAAGGAAATTAGTGGACAATTTATTGACAATGCCTCTGATTTTACTCATATTTATATTGGGGAAGATATTAATGGTTTGTATCCTGGTCAAGTTCTCATTGATCAATTGGCCATTACGAATGCTCCGCTTTCAACTGCAGAGGTGGCTGCTTTTAAACGTCAGCAACCTGTTTCAATAAGCGACAGTAGAGTAACACTTGGATATGATTTTAATATTGCCGCCATTGAAGCTATGACATTTACTAATTTGCAGGACGAATATGGTCGTAATTTTGAGTTTATTGTTAACGTGCTAAATCCTTTCAGTTTTCCATTAGATAAGGCATTGATTACAAATCTTATCTCAATGGTTAAACCAGCTAATAGTACGGCTTTTGTGAATTTTGCTTAAAACTATTAATAAAATACTAATCTTTGGGGATGAAATATGAGCGATACTGTATTGAAACCAACATTTTACAGCGGGCAGAATATATATCGAGATAATTTACAGAGAATTGTATCTTATGATTCCTCTAAACGCACGGCATTAATTCTGTCTATGTTTAATAATGGCGTCGTAAATCCAACTCCATATGATTTGAGTGCTATGCGAGTTGTTGTTGATTCCTATCGCAACAATAGTTGTTATTTAGACTTTCAATCTTCATCTCAGGCTAATAATCCAATCACTATGTCAGCATCTGGCGATCCTCGTATTTTATATGCTCAAAAATTTTATGCTAGAAGTAACAATATTCAAAAAGTTAGACTATGGATGTTAGTGGATGTACCCCCAGGCACACAGTTTGGTGAAATTTTTGTAGAAATTAGGGCTCTTGTTGGTTCCGATTGTACATCCAGCAATAGCTGTAATTGCAATTCAACATTACCCACCGGTGCCAGCCCCCTCATCACTGAACCAGCTTCTCAGGTTTTAGCTAGACGGGTGTTAGACCACAATACCATTAATAATTCTTTTCCGTATATTGATGTGAGTTTTGCCACAGAGCCACTTGTTTCTAATCTTGATGACAGATCTTTGATGATTCCTGGTCAATACTATGCTATTGTTATTGGGCGTAATTATTCTACAACCGGAACTTTACAAATTCATGGTAATTTTGGTAATAATCTAGCTAACTTAGAAAGCTATGTTACTAAATTTGATCCAACAACCGGACTATGGACAAACTATGAAGGTGATTCAATAGCTTATCAAATTTTTTCTAATACTGTAGAGCTTCTCCCTGGGGATGGTATTGTTAGTGGTGCATCTATTAACAACCCAACGTACGTAGAAGACTCTGTTGGTAATACAGTGAGATATCATCTAGGAAACTTAGATTTAGCTCACGTTAAAAACATTGTGAGTGCTGGTGCTGTCGATCAGAATGGCGATGGGCGTAATATGGTTATTGCTCGTATTCGTGAAGTTGAAATGGAATATCAACCTAATCCTAGAACGGGTAATCCAAATGCTACTGCAACGGCTGAGGTTATTGAGGCCTCTATTACCACTGAGAGGCTCTGGTCCGAAATGTCCAGTACCGATCAAGCCGCTTGGTTGATATTAGCCTATGTTACCGATGAAAACACTAAAACAATTAAGGGATTATATGAACCACCCTGCGATATTAATGCTGCCGCAATTGCGGGTAATTGGTCTCCAGGTTTAATCAATATTGAAGACGCTAGGGTGTTTGTTCCTCACGCACAGGCCCTTAAATATAGCCTATTAGATGAGCCACCCGCTAGAGCCATTTCCACTTCTTATAACACTAATTTAATTATTCCTCAAGCTGATTCAACATTGGCATTAGCTTCAGTCTATATTAACACTGAGTCTGGGGCCCCGAGCAGTGTTTTTAAAACCGGATGTGTAGAGCGCAATCAATTGTCGGTTTTTGATAGTGCCTTTGGAATGACACTTACCACACCACATATGGGTAAGTATTTATATTATGCGGATGATGCGGGTACTCTTAAAAAATTAAATATCATTCCACCAATGGTTCAAAGTTCTATTGCTAGTGCCGACATTACCTCTGTTCCAAGGACATTAAATGCCTCTACAACCATTGGGGCCTGCGTGAACGCCAACATGGGTCTACGCGTTAGATTACAGTGGACACCTCCCTCGGACCCGACTTCTTATCGTGGGTTAGTTATTGTTAGGTCTACGGAAGACTATCCACGCTCTATCGACGATGGAGTAATTATTGCTGTATCTGAAAAAACATTTACTACTTTAGATGGACGAGTTTATAATTTTGATCCAGTCGGACAAGCAAATCCATGTTGTAATGCTGATAATCCAGAAGCGGGTATTATAGGAAAACGTCGTGGATTAAATTCCCCACTTCCAGAATTATCTATGGAATTGGTTAGTGCGATGTCTGGTACTCTTAATAGTTTAAACGATATCGTAGAATATTCCATAATTCCTGGTACGGAATTTAATATTAACGTGTCAGCCTTTAATCTTAGTTCCGCTATTCTTCATCCTCGTTTTGATGTTGATATTATATATGCGGGCGGTTCAATAAATCTTTTGAGGGATTATCAAGCAGTAAATGCTTCCACAATGTATGTGAGTTCTTCAGCTATTAATGATATTATTTTACCTGTTACAATTCCAACTACAATTAACAATAGCTCTTTTCCAACCGGATATACATACTTAATGATTAGAGTATATGACGGATTTGTGTCAACTCATCCTCAAATTGGTACTCTTACATTAATTTTGAAAAATGAAACAGGTGAAAGTTTTAATTCTGGTCTTACTGCTATAGCTGCTCCACTATATGAAAACGACCAAGCTGTGGAAGATTATATTGCAGATTCAACAACATTATTATCTGTTTCAGCAATGAGCTTTTTAAATATTTCAGCTATACCGTTTGGTAGATTATCACTTAAATCTCAATGGATGGCTAATTATTACAATGGCACTACCAATCAAATTGTACCCACAGATTCTATTAATTTAACTCCTTTAGAAACTGTAAATGGATCAGAAATTACAATGGAGACTTTGTTGGATTATGTTGGAGCTAATGCTTCTGTGGTTCCAGTTTCCATATCTTCTGACACATTTAGATTACAATTTATTGATATTGTTGGCAGTTCCATCGCCATAGGAAATAGCACGACAGCCGCTCCTTCAGAATTATTTTTATCTGTTGTAGATGAAACTTCTGAGGCGGATATTAAACCAATTGTGGCATATTATAATCAGGATTTATATTTAGTTCCACGTCAACAGCTTGTTTTAAATCAAGAGTGCTCTTGCTATGTAGATGCTTACTCTGGAACGGCGTATTCTGCCGGTTTTGTCGGTTGTGAGCGGGGATACAATGCTGCAGCTTGTAATAACGGTATGTCCTATAATTTAATTTATTATTATACTGTTTTTACATATAACGATGCTGGACATTTTAGTTATGTTGACAGTTGCGCTCGCGCTGAATATGGTATTGGTAATGCTTTACCTCCTGGCCCAGTATGTCAACTTGCTATTGTTCCTCAAGCTAGTGGTAATCATGGCCCACTGTATGATAGCATCTCTTTATCGTGGGTAAATCCAGACGAATCTTCACTTTATGGAGTTAGAATTTACGTTTCTAAATATCGCTATGCTACAAACTTCGTAGAGCCATTCGATGCCAGCGATCCAATGTATATTTTATATGACTCCGTGTTTACCCCTAATTTAAATGCTATTGTTAATGTTGGTCCGGGTACAAGTTCAGCTATTATTGATGGGGTGGATAATTTTATAGCAGATCCCGACCATCCCGAACCCGATCCATATTATGGACACACTCAAGGTTATCGTGGTCTTTATAAGCTTTCTTCTGGCGGAGACGCTGTATTTACTGAATCCTCTACGTCTTCGGCGGTCCAATTTGAGAATGGAGTTATATATCATTATACTGTGTTCACATATGATGTAAATGGCAATTACAATACCCCAACTTGTGTGGATAGGGGTCAAGTAAGCTATGCTTTATAATACAAGACAAAAAAGAGAGGATACATGGACATTTTGTATAGCGCCTACGTTGGCTCGACGTCCTCATGGTCGATTGTCGCTAGAAATGTAATTTCCAATTTACTAACCCTTGGTAATAAAATTAGAGTATCTAGTACCAATGGATGGGAAAACGTACCATCTGAAATAGTATCATTGGCATCTACTCAATTAACCGATCCTGTTTTTCTTGGATATACGGTCCCACATCGTCTACCTGCAATTCCTCAAAAATCTAGATTTCTTATTTATAATTACGAATCCTCTTTATTGCCATCTGGATGGGCCTCTATTATCAATCAACATGCTCAACTGGTATTTCCTGCCTCTGCATATGCAGCTAATATTTTACGCGACAATGGAGTTATATCTGATAAAATTGTGGTGTTACCATATGGCGTAGATACTACAGTTTTCTCTCCTAATGTTCCCCCAGCTATTCCGCGAGATAAATTCAATTTTTTATATTGTGCAATTCCACACGTTAGAAAGGGTATTGATTTACTATTGAGGGCCTATTATGAGGCCTTTGACGCTAATGATGCGGTCAGGCTTATTCTTAAAACTTCTAGGCGAACAGCTCCCCCTCAAAGCTTTGTTATAGATATTGATAAAACAATAGCAAATGCTAAAGCCCTATTTCCAGGAAAAAATCTTCCAGAAGTAATGGTAATAGATCACACTTACCATAATCTATCGTCTCTCTATACTTCTGCTTCCGCCTATGTGGCACCCAGCCGATCAGAGGGCTTTGGTATGACTCCACTAGAAGCAATGGCCTGCGGGGTTCCAGTAATAGCCTCAGCCTATGGTGGCCATTTGGACTTTTTAAATAGTGATAATTCTTATCCAGTTTTAACCCGCGAAGTAGAAGCAACTCACCAGATGCAATATTGGCAATATCAAAGGGGTGCAAAAATTGGAGAACCAGATGTACAAGATTTAAGAGATAAAATGATCTACGTGTATTCTAACTATGAGAGCACTGTAGATGTTATTCGCAATGGATTAGCAACTGTTAAAAAATACAATTGGAAAGATATTATTGTTGGTTTAGATGCTACGATGAGAGATAGTTTAGGTGTAGCTAAATCCAATAAGATTATCCCCCCAATTAAAGGAAAGGTTGTTACCACTCTTTCCTCTGCTGCTAAAATAGCTATGACCCCAGGCAATGCCAATAAGATAGATAGGGCAAATGCTAGAAAAATATTAAAGGGCAGTGCGGCAAATAGTTTAACTACTCCTGGGCAACATTCCGTGGTTGTTGCGGCTAATTCCCTACCAGCTAAAGCAACAAAGCAAAAAATTCTACAACAGGCAGTTGTATTAAATACCATGAACATCTCTCCAAAAACCCCATCCACCGCCCTACCAAAGCCCCCACTTCCCATCAATCAACCAACTACACAAGACTCAACAGTTGTTTTATCTGCTCCTAGGGATTATATTTTCTTATATAATGGGATTACGAATGATAAATATTCATACATACGCGCTCTCTCTTCGGCAATTGGAAACACGCGCGGAATGTATGTTATTGATGGTGCCTCTTCCCCATCAAGTAGCGTTGGTGTCCTGCGCGAGGTTTTTAGTTCTAGATCTATAAAATATGCAGCTAAATGCAAGGCCGTGGCGGCAGAGGCTACTGTTGTTGTCCACCTAAGTGATTTACCTGTATGTGAATATTATTTGAGAGCTATTATGCCAGCATATGAAATTTATTATATCACCGACTTACCTATTGATCGTGTAAATTTTGCTGCTTTACCTAGGGGTAAAACAACCGTGATATTAAATGCTCTTCCAGAAAATCACAGCTACTCTAATCAAATAGAAACAGAGGGTTGTGTGTATGTAGATACTTTTGACGTGGACCCAGAGACGTTAGTCAATTTACAGTTCACGCAGGGGATGATTCTATGACGGGCGTTAAATTTGTTGGTAATCCTGAGGATCACACGGGCTATGGACGCGCTTGTCTTAATACTATATTAGCTCTATTAAAGACTAAGATTCCTATAACACTTTGCAATATTCGTTTTATACATAACACCAAACAGCCATTACCACCTGAAATCAAGGCACGAATTGATGTTAAGATTCCATATGACACTGTTATAGTTCAATGTACTCCTAGTTCATCTGTTCAATTTTTTGAGCCCGGCAAGAAAAACATTATTTATTTTTTTTGGGAAACCGATTGTATTCCAAGCGTGTGGGTAGATGCCTGTAATAGTGCACAGGAAATTTGGGTGGCGTGTCAAAGTAATAAAGATGCGTGCATAAAAAGTGGAGTTACTACTCCAATACGTATTGTGCCACAAGCAATGTCCCTACATACACATTCGCAACGTTTATATTTACCAGGAGTAACACCTAATACATATGTCTTTTATAACATTTTTCAGTGGACCCCTAGAAAAAACCCAAGAGCTATGCTACATGCATATTGGAAAGCTTTTACAGCAATGGATGATGTGTTGTTAGTTGTTAAAACATATGGTTCATCAGATAACAATCAAGATGTAGAACGAATTAAATCGGAAATTAAAAACTATAAAGCTGAATTACAACTATCCTCCTTTCCTAGATTATGGTTTATTCATAAAATTATTAGTGATTTTACCATAGAGAGCCTTCATAATACTGCACACTGTTTTGTGTCTAGCTCTAAGGGTGAGGGATGGAATATGTCTCTCGCTACCTCGGCTATGCTAAATAAACCAATTATTTCTTCTACCTATGGGGGACTGGTAGACTTTATGTCTCCAGAAGATTATTACTCTGTGGATAGTAGTAAGTGGGAATCAGTTTCTGGTATGAGTTGGATTCAATGGTACGAGAAAACTCAAAAATGGACAGATCCAAATATTGAGGATTTAAGTCTCAAAATGAGACAGGTTTTTGATGAAAACGTAAGACATGTTGAATATGAAATTGCAAAAAACATTACACTAGAGGCCGTAGGGGCTCAAATGCGAGAGCTATTATGGAAATAACAACTTGTATTTTAGCTAAAAATGCCGCTAATTATATTGATTTGCCGATAAAATCAGCTAAACTTTTTTCATCTGAAGTAATAGTGGCCATAGATTCATTAAGTGATGATGATACTACCGCTAAGGTAGCCGCCTCCGACGTAATTTATTATTCATATGATTTTATTCATTTTGGAGACGCTAGAGATAAACTTATTGATTCTGCACATGGAAATTGGATTTTTATGCTTGACGCCGATGAAGACTTGACCGCACAAGATTGCAGTAATATGAAAAAAGCAGCCGGGTGTTGTCCCGAGTGTGATTCGTTTTTATTTCCAAGATATCAATGGTTAGATTGGGAAAGAACTAAATATGACCAACCTTATCCAGATTATCAATTGAGATTGTTTAAGCGGCTTCCACATATTAAATATGGAAATCAACCAGTACATGAAGCACCTAAGGGTGTAAATAGAACTTCAGTAATACCATTTAATATTCATTTAAATCATTATAATAGAGTGTTTAGGCAGTGGATAGATTGGCATAACACTGCCATGTTTTATAATATCTTATCTGAAAAATATAAGGATGAAAAATGATAACTAGTATAGTGAATTCACGTATGTTTCGGGAAGAATATAATCAATGGATTGATGAGTTTCAAACTATTATAGCTCCAACACCAGAAGAGCAATATAAATTGCAACATTTGAGGTATAGTGATTTTTTCTTTATACATCAAGCCATGAAGCCGACTGTTACAGATAAAATTTTAGAGCTTGGTGCGTGGCCCACATATGGGTTTCTCTATTTCGCTCAATTTGCCGCAGAAACAGTTATATCTGATAATTTACAATGGGATTCTGAGAGAGATTTAGCTGGTGTAGATAAATCTCCATCCCCATGGTTGAAAAATTGCGCTTCTTTCCCTAAAACCGTTGCTGAAAAAATAGACGCATGTAATATTCCATATGACAATTATTTTAATTTTATTTATTCTGTGTCTGTTATAGAACATGTTGTTGATGATAATTTAGCTTTGAGGCAAATGTACAAGGCTTTAGCTCCTGGTGGAACAATGATATTAACCACTGAGGTTAATTTGTTTACATCAATGCCTTACCAGCCAGATGTATATTTTAGAGTATATAAGTTTAGTGAAATTATAGAGCAAATAAGGGCTGCAGGATTTATTGTTTCTAATAATATTGAAGGGGTGGACGCTGAAGTGGAAGCCATGATGTCCGGTGCCATTAATCATGAGACGGAGCTGAGGCAGCCATATAAACATTTCATGTCAGGCGGTGTAGTATGTCGCAAACCACTATAGATTATCATTTAAGCGCATTACCAGATTTAATGGAATATCTTGGAGAGACATATGTTCATAGGAATGGACAGGTGGAATTAAGAGATAAATGGTTATCTTGGCAAGGGGGAGTTTCAGAGTACTATAAAGACTGCGTGAATGATTCATATTTGTTTGATAACCATCAATGGCACGCCTCTGGTACATTGACTGGTTGGGGTAATATAATTAAAGATCACGCTCATGGGGTGACATTGGATTTCGGTGGTGGTATAGGTACTTATTCTTTAATTATGGCCTCTTCTGATAAAACCAGTGAAGTTTGGTTTTATGATATTAATGAGGCTAATGAAAAATTTACCAAATATCGTATAGATAAACATAGTTTAGCTCATAAAGTGAAATATGGAATGCCCACAACTCAAGTAGATACAATTGTGGCCATTGACGTTTTAGAGCATATGCCGGATAGAGTTTTAGCTGTTAAAGAGTGGGTTGATAAATTAAATCCTGGTGGTGTATTAATCTTAACTCACACCACCACAACGAGTGGCGGACAACATCCTATGCATCTTATGACTGATATCGAAATTCCAGTTGTAGCAGCCGCCCTTTCTGTGTCCTGCACCAAATTAGGCACTTTTTGGCCGCAGGTATGGGTGAAAAATGCACACTAACAACATACATACTGAAAAAGCATATATGGAAAGAGCACATGGGCCAGTTAGTCCAGTTTATTATACTGATGGTAGACCCATTACAGTCGGTTATAAATTATTAGATGAGTTATCTATACAGGGTGCCTTGGTTATAGATGTTGGCGCTTTTGCGGGATTTATAGGTAATTATTGTTTGCAGCGCGGAGCCCGAGTTACATTAATTGATATATTTAAGGGGGCGTTTCCCTCTTTTATGTTTAGCGTTCAGGGATCCAAAGAACAAATGCCATTTAGAGATAATTTTTTTGATTTTGCTGTATGTGGTGACACATTACATCATGGAGATTTAGATTCAACTCTATTGGAAATTTATAGAATTCTTCGTCCAGGTGGCCAATTTATTTCTGTACGGGAGCCCTGTATAGCTTCCTCAGAAGACGAATGGACAGTATTACAAAAGGACTGCGGTTTAGTTGTTGCAGAGGGTATTTGTGAACGTAGGCCGAATCTAATTCAATATAAACGCGCTCTTACAGTGTTTCCTAAATTTAGTGTTTATAGTGGTGTGGACTTAACTCCAGCTAAAGATTTAAATTATGGAGATAAGGGCATTGTTATAAAGGCAATAAAATAGGACGGCGAAAAATGAAACTTTCATTATGTATGATGACATTAGATGGCGCTGATCGCATTGAAAAATGTTTACTTAATTTTGTTGGAATGGTCGATCAGATTGTTATATGTGTAGATGATAAAACAGTAGACAGCACAAGAGAGGTAGCGGCTAAAATTACCAATGAGGTATATGATTTTACTTTTGTACATTGGGGACAGGCAAAAGATAATATGTTACAATATCTCACTGGAGACTGGATACTTCTTATGGACGATGATGAAGATATGTCGATTGAAGATATTGGAATGCTCAAAACTGTAATAGAAACGGCTCCACTAGATGTGGATCTCTATGTAGTTCCCAGAAGACATTGGTTGGACTTGTCATGTACCAAATTAGATGAAACAAGGCCATACCCAGATTATCAATTAAGACTACATAGAAATGTAGATTATATTAAGTGTGGAAATAAATTTGCCCATGCGTCCCCATCTGGGTACAATAAAAGCGAAATTATTCCATATGATATTCACATTAATCATTATAATAAGGTGTATCACGACAGAGATTGGCATTTACGTCGTTATCAAATGTATGATGAATTGTTTCATAAATATGAGGGTATATCGTATTTGGAATTTATTAAAGAACACGTCAATCCGTTAGTACAAAAAATAGAAGAATGTCTTCCGACATTTAAACCAGAGGACAAAGAATGATATATAATGCTGATTTTTATTTAAATAGAAATAAAATTACACGACCATCAGCTCTTGTGGTTTGTCCAATAGTTTTTGCTTTACTAGATGCCCCACAAACTGTGTGTGATTTTGGGTGTGGAGTAGGCACTTGGTTAAAAGTGTTTTCTGAGCTTGGAACGCAAGATGTTTTGGGATTAGAGGGAGATTGGCTAGATACTCAATATGTAGTGATTCCATTTGAATCGTTGAAAATTACAGACTTATCTTCTACGGTGCAATTAAACAAAATATATGATTTAGCTGTATCTTTAGAGGTGGCTGAGCATATTGATGAAAAATATGCTGATGTGTTTGTGGATAATATAGCCCAAGCTTCAGATACTATATTGTTTTCTGCGGCAATTCCGGGTCAAGGTGGTGTCAATCATGTTAATGAGCAACCCCACCAATACTGGATAGATAAATTCGAAAACAGAGGATATGTTACTTTCGATTGCATTAGGTGGAGAATTGCCAATAATCCAAAAGTGTTTCCGTGGTATCAAAATAATATTTATATTTTTTCACGCAATCCTCGACATTCTATTAAACTCACGACCCTAAGTTCATAACTTGCAATTTATCTCGATAGGTATTATATTATTACCTTGGAGGTTAATATGGTTCCACAGTTAATTCAAATAGAATCCTCCACAGCATGTAGTGCTGCATGTGATTTTTGCCCACATAGTTCACTTCAGAGAAAAATGGGTTCTATGACGGATGCTTTGTTTTTAAAAATTATTAACGATGCTAATAATATGGGAATAAAGCACATTCTTCTTTTTCTTAATGGTGAGCCTTTGATTTTTAATCGTTTTTTTTACTGGCTTGAAGAATTGCGTCAGCGGAATATGGTGACTACTATCTTTACTAATGCTTCACATTTAACTGAAGATAAAGCTCATCGTTTAATTTCTTACGCTGATGTAATTAGAGATATTTTTTTCAGCGTTGCTGGTATAAATAAGGAAACCTGTTTTAATCTTACTGGTTTAGATTTTGATACGGTGGTTTCTAATGTTAAATATTTTGTGAATCTGAATAATGGTTTAATCCCAATTGCCGCTCATATGCCACTATATAGCAAAACAGTAGCCTTTTCGAAGCAATGGAAATTATTTTGGTCAGATGTGGTTGGTAGGGCCGATTTAACCGATTATTATAATTTTGCTGGATTAGTCACGCCAGAGAAAAGTCAAAGAAAAAAAGCGTTTTGTGGTCGCCTTACTCATTTAACAGTGTTATATGATGGTAGGGTGTGTCTGTGCTGTATGGACCCAGAGGGACAAGTAATTTTAGGAGATCTAAACACTCAGTCTATCACGGAAGTTTATAATGGTGAAATAATGGAAAAATATCGTATGGCCCATCACCGTGGAGACTTTTCTTACCCGTTGTGTTGTAACTGCAATATGAATGAAGTATAATATTGTGGTTATCTAACTTAAGAGGAAAGGAATTGATATGAAAAAGGCATTAGTTACTGGTATTTATGGACAAGATGGTGGTTTTTTAGCAAAACAGCTACTTCAAGAGAACTATGAAGTGTGGGGTGTAAAGCGCCGCTCAGCCTCATCTATTCCATGGCGGCTGGAAGCACTTGGTATCTTATCTCACCCAAATCTCCATATTATTGAGGGAGATGTAACAGATCCAATTTCCATGTTAGACTGTGTAAAACGCTCTCAACCAGATGAAGTTTATAATACGGCAGCCATGAGTCATGTGGGAACCTCATTTAAACAGCCTCTTGCCACTGCCCAAATTGATGGGTTGGGAGTTCTAAATATATTAGAGGCTATTCGTACATTAGCTCCTGAAGCTAGATTTGTACAGTGTTCCACCTCGGAGCTTTATGGTAATTTACCCCCGGAGCAACAATCTCTAGGCGTATATCATCCACGTAGTCCATATGGGGTGGCAAAGCTTTTTGGTTTTTGGACTACAGTTAATTATCGTGAAACATATAATATTTTTGCTTGCAATTCCATTTGCTATAATCACGAATCAGCTTTACGCGGCGAAGACTTTGTTACTAGAAAAATTACACTTGGCTTAGCTGATATTGTAGCTGGTAAAAGCAAGGTGATTAAGTTGGGAAATATTGATGCTCGTCGAGATTGGCAACATGCTAAAGATGCGTGTCGAGCAATGATTATGATGGCCCGCGCGGATGTAGCGGATGATTTTGTTGTTGCTACTGGAGAATCTCATTCTGTACGAGAGTTTATTCAATTGGCGGTGAAGAAAGCTGGCTTAGGAGATGATTGTGAACGTTTTATTGAAATCGATCCACAGTTTTATCGTCCTGCTGAGGTCCCAGATTTGAAAGGGAATCCAGATAAAATTATGAAAACTTTGGGATGGAAACCTATTACATCTTACGAACAGTTAGTCGAGGAAATGGTTAATTATGATGTCTTTGGGAAGAAGCCTTGACTTTTTCTAACTTTAAAATTATATTCCTCATGTAGAGAGAATCATATGCAAGGAGAAAATTATGAGTGATAACGAATTTAAGATAGAGGCTACTGGAAATAGTGGCATTCATATCGAGAGTACTGGCGGAGTTAAAATTGAAGCAAAAGCTGGAACTCCGGTAGAGGTGAGAGGAGTAAAAGTGGGAATGACAGGTGAGCTTGCGATTCGTTTCGGTGTCATCGGTGCCGGGCAGGGAGGCTCTAGAATAGCCGAGGTGTTTGGTGCGCTGGGTTACCCATCTTGTGCCATTAACACGGCCAAACAAGATCTAAAATATATTAAACTGCCTGAAGACCGTAAACTTTGTATGGAATATGGTCTTGGCGGCGCAGGACGAGACATTCAATTAGGTGCCGAAGCCTTTACTGCTCATCGAGAATCTGTGCAGGCCCTTATTGATCGCACTTTTTCTGATGATGTGGACTATGCATTAGTGTGTGTTGGTGGTGGTGGTGGTACGGGATCAGGTGTAGCCGAACAACTTATTACGTTGTTACATTCTTATAATATGCCGGTTGGTATGATTTACACTTTACCTCAATCTAATGAAGACGCTTTAACCCACGCTAATGCCGTTAAAGTGTTGGATAAGCTCAGTAAATTGGTTAAGGAAAAAATACTCACTACTCTTATCGTGGTAGATAACGCTAAGATTGAAGCCATTTATCCTTCTTTATCTACTGTGGCTTTTTGGCAGAAAGCAAATGGTGACTTAGTTAATATTCTCCATCAATTCAATCGTCTTACTGCACAGCCATCTCGTTTTGTATCTCTTGATCCCATGGACTTTGCTAAAATTATAACTGAGGGAGGGTGTACTGTATATGGAGCAGCTAGACTCTCAGAATATAAAGATGCAGAAAGCCTTGCGCAGACGGTAATTAACAGTGTTAAATCCGGCCTATTAGCCTCTGAATTTACTCTATCTGAAGCCACAATGGGTGGATTAATTGTTACTGGTTCATTTGATATGCTTTCAACTGTTCCACAGGAAGATATCAATTATGCTTTATATAATCTTACTTCTATAGTTGGCCATGCTGGTCTTTATAGAGGAATTTATGATTTAGATTCTACGGATGCTGGACATGGCCTTGTGGTTTATACTATGTTGAGTGGTCTTGGTGTGCCCCATCGTAGAGTTGAAGCCCTTATCCAACGTGGCGAAGAGGGCGCTCAAGCCCTTGAGATTAAAAAGAATGATCATGCTAAAATGAACGTTATTGATTCTGATTCTTCCAGCGCCGATAATGACCGTCTTAAAAACATGCAAGCTAAACATGGTCCATTGGGTAAACTTTTGGGAAATAGAAAGAAGCCTTAAGGAGAGAAGATGAACTTTATAAAAGGTTTAGGGTCTTTGGGTTTATGGAATTTCATATTTTTCCAGTGGTTTTTTACTAGATTGGCTTTTAAATATGATTTAAATACTAATGCTTATCTGGGATGGAAAATTCTTTTCCCGGTAGTTCCATTGACTCGATGGATTTTTAATTAAATTTTTAAGTTAAGTTTTATGGCGCCCGCAAGGGCGCCTTTTTTGTTTCTTTTAGTCTATTAATGATAATTGTTATATGGATTGAGGAAAATATAATGACAAAAATAATTTTTCTTTTTGGAAAAGAGGCTAAAAAATGTACTAAATGTCAACAAGATAAGTTATTATCAGAATTTCCAAAAAACAAAAGGGAAAAGAATAAAATATTATTAAGAAAGAAAGCACAAATACGCAGAAAAGCTAGAGCCCTACAAGACCCAGAATATAGATTGCTTCTTTGCTGTAGGAGCCGAATTAGCGATGCTATTAGAAGAAATAGGGGTTTTAGTGGAAAAAATCAAACCACTAAACAGCTAATAGGATGTTCATTATTACAACTTAGGCAACATATTGAAAGTAAGTGGCAACCGGGAATGACTTGGGAAAATTATGGTATCCGAGGGTGGCACATAGATCATATTAAACCATGTGCTTCGTTTATTCTAACGGACGAAAAACAATTACAACAATGTTTTTTCATTATACAAATCTTCAGCCCTTGTGGTGGAGAGATAATTTAACGAAAGGAGCGAAAACATGAAATTTAATACTGATTATTCCGCAACAACCACGGATTATTATCTGGTGGAAACAGTAAAACAAGGCATAACACTTCATTATACTGCTGGCAGCACTGCTTCTGGAGCCATTAGCACGTTATGTCAACAAGATATGGTATGTGTGCCTTTTGTGGTGGATAAAGATGGCACTGTCTATCAACTTTTTAATCCAAAATATTATGCTTTTCATTTGGGGATCCGTGGAGCAGCAGAAGGTTATAAAAAAGGACATTTTGATAAAAAATTTCTAAGTGTGGAAATCGTCAATGAGGGACCATTAAAAAAAGTTGGTTCAGATTATTTATGGTGGCCTAAAAATTGGGGAGCTAAATATACAGGAAAAGTAGTTAATTATTCTTTTCGTGGTTTTGATTATCATGCGGCATTTCCAGAGGTTCAAATCCAGGCTGTTTGTGAATTAATAAAACATCTTTGTACTGAGTTTAATATTTCTAAAAGTTTAGTGCCAAAAGATAAACGTGAATTATTAGATTTAGATTATATGGATACCTTTGAGGGGATATGTTCGCATGTTAATTTCAGGTGGGACAAATGGGACATTCCAGGTGAACCAGTCTTTCCGTGGGATAGGCTACAAAAGTATTTAGAAGACAAATGATTGAAATTACAGATCAGATAACCGGCATATATGAAAAAATTACAATAATCAATGAATTGCATTGGTCGCATAAACTTATGCATATTAATGAAGCTTGGGCTAGGGCAACAGGTAAAGGCGTTAAAATAGGTATAGTAGATACTGGTTGCGACATTCATCATCCAGATTTAAATGGCGCTATTGTTGGATGTCATAACTTTTCTCAATCATCGGGGCAATGCGAAGATATGCATGGGCATGGCACACACATAGCGGGTATTATAGCGGCTAAAATTACTGGCTCCGGTGTTTCGGGCGTAGCTCATGGAGCTAGTTTATATATCGCAAGAGCTATAGATAATTCTGGAGTAGGAAATCCAGCAAACATAGCTAGGGCTATTGAAGCTTGTATAGATGCTGGATGTGATGTTATTAATTTATCTCTTGGGTGTCCAGAAGAATACATTCCAATGTCTCGGGCTATTCAACGAGCTACTGAAAAAAATATTATTGTTGTAGCTGCAGCAGGCAATTGTGGAGATAATAACGTTTCAACGGTAGAAGAACAGTGGCCAGCTAGATTACCATTTGTTATTTCTGTAGCTGCTATTAATAAAAAACTAATTAACGCTTCATGGTCAGCTTCTGGTGATATTGAGTTTTCTGCTCCAGGAGTTGATATTTTATCTTGTTATCCAGGTGGTAGGTATGCTACTATGAGTGGCACGAGTCAGGCCTGCCCGTTTATAACTGGGGCGTGTGCTCTAATGAAAGAAATAAAACGCGATATAAATAGAGAGCAAATTGTTAAATTGCTGTCGCAGTATTCTATGTCTATAGGACATCAAGCCAGCTTTGGGGCCGGGGTGGTTAACGTTGTTGCTGCTTTAGAGTCCCTAGAGGGTATGTTGAAGCGAGGTTAAATGAGTCAAGCGTCCGACCAAGCACGTGAGGAAATTTTAAAAGAAATCAAAGAGCTGCTTTCTGAAGGTGGTTCAGTTTCTCTTATTCCTAAATTAAGGGTTCCCAAACCTCCTCTTGCAGACAGAATGGCCGAAAAGCTTACTAATCTAGTAGGTTCCTGGCGCTTTGCACTATCCATGGTCGGCGCAGTTGTTCTATGGTTTCTTTGCAATATTGGGTTTTTCTTTTTTATGCCCTCTTTTGACCCATATCCATTTAATTTTTTAAATTTAATGTTAGCGGCGGTAGCAGCTTTTCAGGCTCCAGCTATTTTAATGGCACAAAACGCACAATATAGACGTGATTTACAACGAGAGATCCATCAATATGAAGTTATTTTAGCTGTTGAGGGTGAACTTCGTGCGTTATATAATAAATTATCTCATCTTGGAACTGATGTCGCTGTTGCTATTGAGGAGCTAGAGTTTTCACAAGATCAATCTAAAAAAGAATTGGGGGAACTTTCAAATAATGTATCAAAAAATCTTAGTAGTACTTATGGCTGTCATTTAAAAATGGAAAAACTTCAAGATACAGCAGAAGATATTGTAACTAAAACTTCCATAATGCTTAGTCTAATTAAGAAACTAAAAGATGCCTCAGATCCATTTCCAATTACAAAAGAGATAAATGATAAAGGAAGGATTTTTCCAGATGATCCAAAGGGTTAACCAGAAGGAGAAGAAAATGTGGAATAAAATTAAAACCTGTATAATGAATTTAAAACAATGTTTATGCTCTAGCATTAAAGATATTCAGCTGGAAGAGTTAAAAAAACAATATCAAATGCAATTAAATGAAAATATTCACCTGCATCGTAAATTAGAAGAATGCGAAATTGCTATGCAGGCAGCTAAAGATACAGTTACTGAGCTTAGTGATAAATTAAAAAAGACTGCTACAGATGAAATTCGCAAAAAAACTGTACTTCCTAAGAAAAACAATCAAAAACCCAAACGCTAATTGACTTTTATCTTTAATAGTTTTATATTATACAAGAGGGGTTTTATCCTCTTTTGTATTATTGGAGACAAATTTGTTAACTTTTGTAGTTCAACATAATATAACTAAAGTAGAAAAAATAGAGGATGTACCTCAAAGTTTTTTATTTGCATTGAATGATTATCTTAGTTATACCGAACAAGACTATCAATATACTTGGAGATATAAAAATACAGCCTGGAATGGAAAGAATTATCTTCTAGGCGGACGTTGGAACAAAGATATTTTTGTTCCTAGTTTTAGTTCTTTGAGTTTTAGGTCTGGTTTATTAAAGCGTGTTTTATATTTTTGCAAACAAAACGATATTGGATATTTAGTAATCGATGAACGTTCTTTTCCAGATTTAAATGATGGGTTACTGTGGAAGGGAAATTTACGTGATTATCAACAAATAGCCATAGATAGATTTTTAGATTATAAAAAGGGTATTATGGCCGCAGCCACAGGGGCGGGAAAATCTATTATTATTACTAATATTGTTAGTCGTCTTAATATTCCCACTGTTATTTTATGCGGGACCATAGACCTTGTTATACAAATGAAAGAACATTTAGAACATGAGATTCCAGATTCAGCTATTGGAATTGTGGGCGATGGAAAATGTGAAATAGAACAAATTACCGTAAGTACTTGGCAATCTGCAGCAAGATCAATTGACACTAGGGCCAAAACTTATTTTTATGACAGACAGGTGTCAGAAAAATTTGACACATCGCATTCTAATAAAATAACCACCATGCTTAAAGCCGCTCAATTAGTTGTATTAGACGAATCTCATTGTGCGAGAGCTAAAACCATTCAAACGGTTTTGCGTAACATCAACGCACCATATGTGTTGGGCACAAGTGCTACCCCCAAACGCGATGAGGGAGATGATTTACTAATAGAAGCTGAGCTTGGTAATATTTTTTATGATATTAGTGCTTCTACTCTTATTGATAAGGGCTGGCTTGTTAGACCAACCATAGAATATCACTATATAGATAACTCGGCTCGCAGAGGAGAGTGGGACGATTTTCATGCTGTTTATAAACAACTCATTGTCAATAACGATGTTAGGAATTATATTATTGGAGAGAAGGCTCGTGAAATGGTACGAGCTGGCAGAAAAACATTAATACTGGTAGATTATTTAGAGGAGCACGGTAAGGTACTTGAAGAGATGCTATCAGATGTTCAAGCTGAATTTTTGAATGCCACTCTTTCATCTAAAAGAAGACAAACACTGTTAAATGCATTTAGAAATGGAGAAATAGATTGTATGATTGCGACTTCTTTAGCCGATGAGGGTCTCGATGTTCCCATTATTTCTGGTGAAATTTTAGCAGGTGGAAAGCGGGGCAAGACTAAAATAAGGCAACGGGTTGGTCGCGTCTTACGTCCCCATGAAGATAAAGTAGATGCTCGTGTTATAGACTTTATAGACGATGGCAAGTTTGTTTTAGATCATAGTGTTGCTAGAATTGCTGCACTTAAAATGGAACCAGCATTTGACTTAGTGGCGAATAATGTTCCTAAAGAACGTAAAGAAATTATTCTTAAGAAGATTGAAAAAGCTGTAGGACGGATGAGAAAGGATGAGTTCGATGAGCAAACAACTGGATAATGCGGTCAAACATCTTACTGTAGAAATTTTAGAAAATCTAGCTCCAGAAGCTGTGTTGAAAAATGCAGATATGGAATATAGTAAACCTAATATTACAATGGCCCGTCGCGCTATCACCCGATTTAAAAAACAAATGATTAGTGCAGCTAATGCTGATGCTATTGAAATGGATCCAACTGTCACCAAATTTAAAAATTCCTATATTAAAAACACTCGTGATGTAGCTGATGTACGTGAAAAAGGTAGAGTCCGCGCATCATCTGATGGCTCTTTAACCCCCATGGAAGAATGGGGGCAATTTGAGTTGCTTTCTTATTTTTTTGAATTATATTATAGTAGGACGGGTAAAGATTATCCAATAGAAACTCCTGGTGTAATTTATAGTAGATTTATAAAAAATAAAGGAACGTGGGAACAAAAATCAACTAGGGGTTTAAATGTTATGTCTTTTTTATTGAAAAAATTGAATTCTCCAGAATCTGTTAAAGATTATTTAGATTGGTGGTTTGCATATTCATTTACAAGGGGGCAGTCGTTAAATTGGGGATGGTTGGCTAGTGCGACAATGTTAAGTTCATATACGGTTTACATGACCAATTTACAACATAAAACTGTGGCTCCAGCAACTACAATATCCCCAACTTTACCAATAGATTTTATAGGATATATACAGGGGATCGGCGGTATTTTTAATTATATTGGAAATATGAAAACCCATAAAGATTTGCAATATGTATATGCAGCTTGGAAAGATAAAATGCAAACGCTTCCATCTCATCCAGTGGTTAAAATGTTAGAAGAAGCCCAAAGCCGTGGCCTATTAGGAGAAAAGAAATGAAGAAATATGTTTTAGTTAGGGCTGAAGATGGTACGTTATTAGGCGGGGGAATTTATGCTGGCGCTTGGGGGGAAGCTTTTATTAAAATTGAAAGAAGCGATAATGAAACTATTATGATAAATGTTTCTAAGGCGATAGCTTTACATTTTTTTGAGGAACCCCCTGAAGCTTTATTAAATTATATGCGTATCACAAATTCTTCTTCCGTTGACCCTCCTGCTCCTGGAATTGTGGGTACGTCTTCAAGGTCTTCTCGCCCATCCGTAGATCAAGGGGTTCAGGGTTTAGTGGATGCTGGTCCTCCAGGCCACACTTCTGATGCTTCTGGCGTTGGATTGGCAGATTTGCCCATACCTAAAAAATCTAACAGGCCCAGGAGAAAAACATGATAATTGGCAGTAATAGGTCTGTAGTTTTTAAAAAACTCGCAGAACTCAAAGAACGCACAGTAAATCAGTGTGTTGTTTGTCATGGTGCTGATCCAGGCTGTCGATGTCATGCCCTTATGTTAATGTATGAAGCAGCGGCAGCGGCTAATGTGCCAGCAAAATTTTGGAGCATAAAGACAACAGACTTTGGTGTTGGTCAAGAGCAGAATCCAGTCGTTTCAGATTTAAAAAGTAAATGGATTAAACTAATTTTTGAAATTGAAAACACAGTACAAAATATTCCTTTAATTGTTGTTAGTGGCCCAAATGGCACAGGTAAAACAATGATGGCTAGTATCCTCTTGAAGTCTGCTGCTACCGTACGTGGTATTTCACCTCAATATATTTTGTTTAATCAACTCATTTCTCTACATTATTCTAAAGAAGGCAATAAAGATGAAATTTTGGAAAGATTACATGCATGTGATTTACTTGTTATAGATGAATTCGGAAAAGAGTATACTAAAACTAATCAATTTGGGGAGATAGATACAACTAGCTCCATTGCCAATTATGCTAAGTTTGTAGCTGAAAACATATTAAAAACCAGAAGCGATGCAAGTTTAACCACGGTGATTATTACCAATGACACTATTGATGAGCTTAAGTCTAAATATGGGGGTCCAGGAAGATCTGTAGATTCTATTTTGGCCGCCTCCTCGACTGTAACGCTACATCATGCGGGTATAGATTTTAGGAAGGTGAAAATTTGATTGATCAAAACATTTCTATAGATGAACATCTACTTTCAATTTTATTACAAGATAAACAACATGTGATTTCCATATTAGAAGAAGACAAACTTACTGGAGATTATTTTGATCCTGAGTGGCGCCCAGTCTTTGACAATATTGTTATATACTATAGAAAATTTAAAGAAATATTAGATAAAGATAAAGTCTTTGATCAGCTCAAACGTCGCGGAGTATCAAGCGTGGAGTTATCTAAGAGATATGCTATATATCTTTCTCTTGAAAATCTTAAAACGCCCACTAAAGACTATAAATATTATGTAGATGCTATTAAAACTCGTAAATATAAAATTATGTTGCACGAAGTTGTATCTAAAGCCGATAAAATGTGTAACACCATGAATGACCCAATATCAGCGGCAAAAGATTTGGCAAAAGTTGGTAGCGAAATCGCAACACTGTCGGCTCAAGATAGAGTAGTGAGAACTTCTTTAGCCGAAAGCGCTCCAGTCATGAGCGATAATTATCGTATTGCAAAATCCAATCCAGAAATTATAAGAGGTATAATGACTGGATTCCAAAAATTAGATGAATTAACTTGGGGTATAAATCCTGGTGAAGTTTTATTGATAGTCGGGCCGACTGGAGGTGGTAAGTCCATTAGCTTAGTCTCTATGTCTGCATACATCGCTAATGGTATTAGATATTGTGCAAAATGCGGATTTCAATTGTTTTTACATACTCAAAACAGATGTCCAAAGTGTGGAACTATTTTTGCTACTCCGGGGGATATTTATCGAATATCTCCAAAGAATGTAGCCTATGTTTCTATTGAGATGCCAGCGGAAGACTGCTTAAGGAGATTTTGTTCAGCTTCGTTGGGACTTAAGGAGAAAGAAGTTAGACGTGGCCAGTTAAGCGACCAGGATGAACAAATATATCTTAATTACTTAGAATCAGTTAGAAGTGGAAAGGGACCAGTTGGATTTTATGTTATTGATGTGCCAAGAGGTGAAGATATAAACTTTGTCTCTACAGAAATTGACCGTCAGGAAGCCCTACATGGCGTCAGGATGGACGTAGTGGTTATTGACTACCTGCAGCTCATGAAAGCTACTACCGGCGACCACAGAGACACTGGCGAAGATTGGAAGGCTCAGACGGCTATTTCTGAAGAGGTACATGAATATGCTAGAACTAAACGTATTCCAGTAATCACAGCCGCTCAGTCCACCTCTCTTCGTGGTATTAAAGGCGAAGCTGTAAGATATGGAACCCACCGTGTTTCTAGGGCAGAGGGCACCGCATTTAATATGAATATTATTGTTCAAATTGAGGACCCATTAGAAAAACAAGAAGAAGAGAAAAAAGAAGATGATACTGAACTAACAATGAAGTTTTATGTTGTTAAAAATAGAGGCGGAGAAAAGGGTGTCATTGTAATGCAAAAAGATTTTTCAAGAATGCAAATTCATCATATTTTGGATATTTCTTATGCGACTTTAGAAGCCTCATAAGTAATATATGTAGTTTGAAGCTCATTGAGAGAACATATTTTGAACACGGAAAGTCACTATTAATACGAATATTTTAGATATCAAATTGGAAAAATCGGGGCCGATAACGGCCCCATCGCCATTAACCAACATAGAGTAGGCAAGGAGAAGAGTGAAATGAACAAGTTAAGTTTATCTCGAAAAATATTGTCAGATATTACGGTATATGCTAAATATGCTAAATTTATTCCTAAATTAAAACGTAGAGAGACGTGGGAAGAAATTGTAACACGTAATATGGAAATGCATATAAGAAAATTTCCAAAATTAAAAACAGAAATTGAAGATGCTTTTAAATTAGTATATAGTAAAAAAGTTGTACCTTCGATGAGGTCAATGCAGTTTGCTGGGAAACCCATAGAGCTGTCTCCTAATCGCGGCTACAATTGTTCTTTTGTTGCTATTGATGATTTTCACGCTTTTTCCGAGACCATGTTTTTATTGTTGGGTGGGTCAGGTGTTGGGTTTAGTGTCCAGCGGCACCATGTAGAACAACTGCCAGTAATATATAAGCCAATTAAATCACGGCGCTTTTTGGTCGGCGACTCAATTGAAGGGTGGGCAGACGCTGTTAAGGCGCTTTTCCGTGCTTATATGTGCGGAAAAACTTTACCAGAATATGATTTTAGAGATATTCGTCCGAAGGGTGCTCGTCTTATTACATCTGGGGGTAAGGCCCCAGGACCGGAACCTCTAAAAGACTGTTTACATAATATTCAAAAAATTTTAGATAGAAAAGTGGGTGGATCTAAGTTAACCACATTAGAATGTCATGATATTATGTGTTATATTGCTGATGCTGTTTTAGCTGGGGGAATTCGGCGTGCTGCCATGATTAGTTTATTTTCTTTTGACGATGAGGACATGCTTACTTGTAAATATGGCAATTGGTATGAATTAAATCCTCAACGTGCAAGAGCTAATAATTCTGTAGTTATTTTACGTCATCGGATCAAAGAAAAGGAATTTAAACAACTTTGGAAAAAAGTGCAAATGTCAAAAAGTGGAGAGCCAGGTATTTTCTTTACAAATAATAAAGAAATGGGTATCAATCCTTGTTTATCGGGAGACACTTGGATACATACTACGCAAGGAGCTAAACAAGTTAACGAACTGGTGAATAAAAAATTCACGGCGATTGTGAATGGAAAACATTTTGATTCTACGGAGTCTGGTTTTTTTAGCACTGGTGTTAAATCGTTGCTATCACTTGAAACAAACAATGGAAACAATTTAAAATTGACAAATAATCATAAACTACTTAAGGTTCTTAAACGAACCTCTAAAAAAATTTATACGGATTGGGTAGAAGCTAATCAACTAACCGTTGGAGACGAGATTTTGTTGTCTGTTCATGATGGCGTAGCAAAATTTGGTGAAAACAACCCAGGCGATTTTGATCGCGGCTGGTTACTCGGAGAGCTTCTGGGAGATGGTTGTTTTTCGGGGCCATCCTCCGCTTGTTTAGACTTTTGGGGGCCCTCTGCTCAACATATGTCTTCATTAGCTTATAATAGAATTAAAGGCGTTTTAGAAACTCGCTCAGATTTCGGTGTTATAGATCAATATCAAAAAGACAAATTACGTATTCGTTGTGTTGCGGTAGCTAATTTAGCAAAACAATATAATATTACGCAAAAGACAAAGTTATTAACTCCTGCAATTGAAGCTGAGAGTTATGATTTTATTGCTGGATGTTTGAGAGGATTGTTTGATGCGGATGGCACTGTAATAGGAAATCAGATTAAGGGAGTATCTATTCGATTGGGACAAGTAAGTTTGAATAATTTACAATGTGCACAAAGAATGTTATCCCGATTGGGAATAGTTTCTAAAATTTATAAAAATCGTCACCCCGCTGAATTCAGATATATGCCGGATGGAAAAGGAGGAACAAAAAAATATTGGTGCCAATCTATGAATGAATTAGTAATTTCTGGACACAATATGCATGTGTTTCAGTCTGTAGTGGGATTTGATGAACCAGCAAAAGCCACCAAACTTGCGAATTTATTAGGAACATATAAACGAAAGCTTAATCGCGAACGTGGTTTAACGACCATCACAAAAATTATTCCCATTGGAGAGGCCGAGGTGTTTGACGCAACTATACCAGGGATTCATGAATTTTGTGCTAACGGTCTGCGGGCTCATAATTGTTCTGAAATTTCTCTTAAATCGGCACAAATGTGTAACTTAACAGAAGTGAACGTATCCGATGTTCATAGCCAGGAAGACCTCAATGAACGCTGTCGTGTTGGTGCCTTTATTGGTACATTGCAAGCGAGCTATACTGAGTTTCATTATCTCAGAGATCTTTGGCAAAAAAATTGTGAGAAGGATGCCTTGCTTGGTGTCGGTATGACTGGAATTTGTTCTGGTGGTATATTAAATTTAAATCTTGAAATGGCAGCAGATATTTGTGTAAAAGAAAATGAGCGCACCGCTGCTCTTTTAGGTATTAATAAAGCCGCTAGGGTAACTTGCATTAAACCCAGTGGTACCACAAGTTTAGTGTTTGGTTGTTCATCTGGAATTCATGAATGGCACGATGAATATTATATTAGAAGAATGCGTATTGGTAAAAATGAAGAATTATACAAATATTTAAGTGAACATTGTCCAGATATTTTAGAAGATGATTTTTTTAAGCCTACTATTCAAGCGGTAATTAGTATTCCACAAAAGGCCCCAGAGGGAGCTATTTTAAGAAAACATAGTGATCCAATTAAACTTTTAGAGCGCGTAAAAAAGTTTTCTCAAGAATGGGTTGTACCTGGACATAACGACGGTGATAACAGACATAATGTTTCGGTTACAGTTAGCTTAAAGGATGATGAGTATCAAATTACTGGCGAGTGGTTATGGAAAAATAGGGACCATTATACTGGTATTACAGTGCTCCCGCTTGATGATCATTCGTATATGCAAATGCCCTTTGAATCATGTACTGAAGAGGTGTATGATAAAATGTTACGTAAAATTAAAGATATTGATTTGTCTAAGGTTGTTGAGATAGACGACCACACCACGTTAACAGAACAGGCGGCATGTGCTGGGGGAGCCTGCACTATTACCAGAGTATAATTGAAAAAAACCTATTTTAGAGTTATATTTACATAAGGAGAGCAAAATGACGAGAGATCAGGTAAAATGTTCCCATTGCGGTGGAGACACAAAGTTTGTAAGAAAATATGAAACAGTGTATATATTTCAGTGTATTCTTTGTCGTAGAAAAACTCAAATTATGACTGAAATGATTAGGGAGCCGGAGAAGAAAAAGAATGAGAGGAAATAATTCTAGTTTTATTCGTATTGGTGATGCTATTAAATCTTTCGTGATTGTACCAGATACAGAACGGACTTATGTGTCGCATTATGTTAATATTGATGGTAAAAATCAAAAGCGAAATTGTCATTGTAATGCGACTTGTCCATATTGCCTCAATGGAACGAGTACTTTTAAGGGAGTTTATGCTATTGCTTTAGCTGAAGGCGGTCAGCTTGGGTTTATTGATCTTAAACCCGGCTTGATTAAACAGCTTAGTATAACCGCTGCAAAGGAAGGTGTTTCATTAGGTGTATTTTTAAATAAGCGTCTTTTGGGAGTTAGCAGAGAAATTAAAAATCATTATACTGAATATCAAATCAATAGTACGATTTTAACTGATGCCGATCATGACGCTTTGATGCGCTCTATTTATGAGGGTAAAAATAGCGATACAATGATGAAATTAATGGAAAAATTAGAAACGTTAGTCGTTCCAGGATCGGAGAGAGAAGATGGCGGATTCGACAATCAAAATTAATTCAAAGGATATTGAAACATTATATAATATTATGATTAAGTATCAAGATTTTTTTATAGATTTAGCTAAAATCGGCGGCACAGAGCATGTACATGACTTCAACACGGTAGCTAAAATTATAAATGATATGTTGGAGCAGGTAGACAGTCATTAAAAATAATGTTATATTTCTAAAGCTGTTCAGAAATGAACAGCTCTTTTCCTATTAATAATTGTTAATTTAGCGGAGGTGTCCTATGGCGTGTGGCGGCTGTGGCGGTTATCGTAAAATTGAAAAACCGGCAGTTCAACAACCGGCGATTTCATCTGTTCCCCAACCTCTTCCACCCCCACCCCCTCCTCCAATTTCGGTAACTTCTGTTCCTGGTACACCTACCCCTCCACCAAAACCCAAAACTGTGGTATTGGCTGTTTCATCCACTCCATCTAAACCAGTGGACGCACAAGAGGCAGTAACAGACTTGATTAAAAAGAAAAGAGAAGCTCTTTTGGCTCTTAGGCGTAGTCAACAAAGACAATACTAAGGAGAAAAAATGCCAAGTTGTTGTTCTACAGGTTGCTCTTCAGGTTGTAATTCTAATACTTCTGAGTTACTCAAGGTCCCATTTGATGTTTTTGCCTTGACCCCAGAATACTTTCAACCTAAACTCTATAATCAAAAACAATTTAATATGTTAAGTGAAACGGGAAAAAAACTATACATAGATAATATTGTGACTTTTAATTCTCTATGTCGGGATGCGGAGCGTTTGGATTTATTAATTAATGAAAACGCCCCATGGTCGAATGACACGCAAAGCTGAGTTGTTATCAACTCTACAGTTAAGCGGCGGGAATACCATAGATGTCATTCGTAAGTCTCTCCCCAACTATAAAGTAGGGCAAATTGACCCAGGTGATGCTTCAGAATATAAGATATTTGTCTCATATGGTCAATCCCCAAAGGAACAGGCTATTACTACAATTCATGAATTAATTCATATCGTGGAATGTATGGTACAAGACGGAACACATTTACACGATCCAAACGATTATGATTTGCTCGCTTATTTTATATATAATACCGTAGCTTCAGTGGAGAGCGCGGGAAAGGAGAATTGAGAATGAAACCTGCCGAAAGAAATTATGTAGTAAGATTATTTTTCAACAATGGATCTCATGAGCAGGTTAAATATGAGAACCAAACTGAAGCGACGACAGCTTATAATGCCATTACAGCTGCCGTGGAAAATAGAAGTTATGTGGGCGAACTTACACTACATGATGGAACTAAATGTAGTTTTAGAGTGGGTCGTTTGGTTTACTGGAAAGTATTTCGTTACACAGAACCTTCTAAAGAAGAACGCGGAAGATAATTAATTTTTATAATTATAGTTCAAGAGCCCAGAATCTTTTCTGGGCTTTCTTGATTTTTATCAACAATAGTGTTATATTAATTTTGATTGGGGATGGAATGATTATAAAAGCTTATATTAAAGATGAGCCCTCATATATGAGATATGAGGCTTCGTATAGAATCCCAAGAAAACTAGTATATGCTTCCAATGTAATTATACTATTTTTGAGAGATGGCGCGTCTAAAATTATAAAATCCAGATTTAAACAACCCGAAGAAAAATTTGTTCCAAACTCCATTCAAAGAAGATGGTATTTACAGTCTTTGAAAATCAAAGATAGTGATTTAAAGTATCGTATAAATTCTATTTCATTTGGTATATCACAAAAAGATATTGACTTTTTTGTGTTTTAAGATTATATTAATAATGAGCACAATATGTGCAGATAGGAAGGAGAGAAGGATGAATAAGAGTAAAAATAAGACTAAAACTAGCTCTACGCCGCCCCATAAGCTGACAGTAAAACAGGATTCTTTGTCGCGTCAGATTGAGAATATTTTGACGTCCAATGTCGGCTGCCGTAGCAATGACGTGCTGCTTTACACTACTCTACTTAACCGATATTTTGGAGTAGAAATTGCAGATGATCGCCTTATGCTTGATCTCAATGTAGCTAAGGTAGGCGGCTATCCTCCCCTGGAATCTGTGTCCCGCATTCGTCGGGCCTTCCAGGCTAAGGGCTGGTTCCACTCCACTACTCGCCGCGAGCAGTTTGTTCGGGCAACCAAAGTACGAAAGGGCTCGATTTCTAAGGTCGCTCTCAAGCGCCTCAGTAAGTCGAAGTAATGGGAGGTGATATTATGAGCGCTGACGTCAAGGTTGCGGAGATTCGGGGCCTTAAGGTTAAGAAGGTTCTGACCTCAAAGAAAAAGTTGGAAATTACGTTTGAAGGCAAGGTGGACGAAGTAAGTGCAGTGGGAAAGACAATCGACGAGGCCGTAAGAGAGGCCAACAAGGCGTCTATGATGGAGCTTTGTACATCTATCAGTGTCTCGGTTATGCCAGATTCTGGAGAGACTGACGAAGAGAACGATGGCGGAAAGAAAAGCAAGTAAAGCCACGTAGGTTGTCTAAGCCGCCCTCTCCTCCCCGGGGAGGGCGGTATTTTTATTATGGAGGATTCATGAAACTTAATTATGTACAATGCCGTCCCTATGACGGTTATTTTGATGTGGGTAAACCTAAAGGCGATGCGGCGGTAGACCTAAGAGCTTTAGAGGTTCAAGCCTTAGATATGCGAGGTTGTTTGCCAATTATAAGTAAAATGGGGGTCCAAACTGGTGATTGGGGGCAACTAGATACAGAATATATTTTTGGACATGAAGATTATGGGCATGTGTGGGAGCTTCGCCCCCATACCATGCATAAAATTTATACTGGCGTAAGGATTCACTTGGGAGATGGATATGAAGGTAAAATTTGTTTACGTTCTTCTAGTGGACTGCTTGGGCTTGTGATGCCTAATGCCCCTGCTTTAATTGATAGTCACTATGTTGGGGAACTTATTGTCCCAATATTAAACCCAATGTCATATAGTATTTATATTGCTCCTGGTTCAAGATTTGCTCAATTGAGTGCATTGACTTTTGAACCAACGGAACCTATATTGGTTATGGAACTAGCAGAAACAGAGCGAGGCAGTAAGGGCTTTGGTTCTACAGGCGCTTAGAAAGAGAAGGTGATGAGTGGCAACAATCAACGTGATTAAGCTAAAAAATAAGCCAGTAGTAATTCATTATCGAGCATTTGAAAAATGTTTTAGGATGCAATATGTTTTACCTTACGCTGGAGCTGCTCATGAAAAAATTCCCGGGCTTGCCCATGCAACTGAACATATGTTGGTTTTCAATAAACTAGGAAATCATAATATAGCCAATGAAGCCGCAGCTACATTTGGAGTCAACATCAATGCCTTCACCGGTTTTGCAATGGCTGGTTTAGACGCATCTGGTGTCGTTTCCACTAAAGCTTTAGACGAAGTGGCTAGACAATGGTCCGCTCAACTTGTTAGTGAAAATTATACACAAGAAAATTGGAATTGTGAAAAAGAAATTATTAGAGCCGAAGCTCTTGATGCTGATAACACTGCGGCTTTTATTGATGTTTTTATGAGGGCTGTTACCCGAACCTCTCCAAGATACAAACAAGGTGTTATGATTGGTACTGATTTTTTGGATGGTATTTCAGTAGCCGATCTTCGTAAGGCTCATCAAAATTGGAACACCTGGGGAGACCAAAGTTTCGTTCTTATTGTTGGCGATTTGTGTCCAGAGGATATTAATCGCTTTATGACGAAAATGGATTTTGGTAATTATAATGCCTCCCTTAAAGTTAAATTAGATAAAAGCAGACCCAAAGCTTACGATCAAAAAATGTCTACATGGTCATTAGCTAATTATACCTTATCTGGTATAGAGGCAAGACGATATCACTTTATGGAGGCCTCTGGTCCTTTGCTTGGGACGCAAGCGTGGTACGATATGTTGGCCATCGGTGGTCTCTTTTTCACTGGTGGTAATTCCAAAGCTCATAAGGTACTACGTGGAGACCATGGTATTTGTTATGACTGTGGTGGTTTAATTTCTCGGGTAGATGGTGGGGTAGTATTGGGTATTGAATATGCCATGGAAAAAAAGCTTACCACTGGCCCCAAAGATCATGAGTTGTTATCGAAAATTGTAAAACAAGCCGCTTCGGATGTAACTCCAGAAGCAGTAAAAATGATAGCCATGAATATGAAAACTAATTATTGTTTAATTCACAATAGTATTGAAGATTTAGTTGACGCGTTGGGAGATGAATTAACTATCATGTCCTATGAAACAACCCTAGCTGAATTTCAAAAAAATGCAAAACTTTTGACGCTTGATAATAGATTAGCAATGTTGGATAATCTTAATGTTGGTAGGTTACAACACCTTGCTAATAGATTTTCTAAGAGTAAATATACTGTGCATTATTTTACAGAAAAATGTGAGCACATTAAGAAGGGAAAAAAGAAATGAAAATTATAGGAATTTCTGGAAAGGCAAGAAGCGGTAAAGACACTACTGCTAATTTTTTGAGAGATAAATATGGTTTTTCAGTGATTCATTTTGCTGACATTCTTTATGCGGAAACACAGGAAATTTATAAATATTGCACATTAGTGGTTGGCGACAATGCCGAATATACTGGTGTTAAATTAGAAAATGGAATTGTCGTACCGTTACCCTCATCTTTCCCGCCCTCTCTTTTAAGAGATGGAATGAAGGAAAAAAATGGTAATTTTTTACAATGGTGGGGAACTATTCGACGTAATTATTTTAAAAAAGACTATTGGGTTGAACGTGTTGAAGATACTTTAGCTAATTTTGAAGCCAATGGAATAAAAAATGTTGTTGTAGCTGATGTGAGACTTCTGAATGAAGCTAATTTTATTAAGGGTGTCAGGGGAAAATTATTGAGAACGATAAGGTATAATGCAGACGGAAGTCCATTTATTGATCCCAATCGTGATCCTAAACATGAATCAGAAATTGAATTAGATGATTATCCTGATTTTGATGCTATTCTAATTAACTTACATGATATTCAATTTCTCTGCGATAGTGCCGAGGAATTGTTATTTAAAATTTTTCCAGATATAACATGTAACTTATCCTAAGGAGAAAATATGAGTACGCCCAAGAAAGTATATCTTAAAGAAGAAGCTCAGCGACTTTTAAGTAAAGGGGTAAATACAATTACAGATGTGGTGGCCTGCACTTTAGGTGCTCAAGGCCGAGTTGTAACTATTGACCGTGGCCGTTATGGTACTACCGTTACAAAAGATGGGGTCACTGTCGCCAATGAAACTATTTTGGAAGATCCAGCTGAAAATATCGGCGCCGACATGATAAGAACCGCCGCTAATACAACAAATGACACCGCTGGAGACGGGACCACCACCGCAGCAGTCTTAACTAGAGAAATCTATAATGAGGGTCGAAGGGCCATGGCAGTAGGTGTAAACATTGCCGAATTAAGACGTGGCATTAACGCCAGTAAGGATGTTGCTGTTTCAGAATTAAAACGTTTAGCTACTTCCGTGAAAGATGGTGATATTCAAAAAATTGCCACTATTTCTGCTAACAATGACGATATCACTGGGGCTATTATTGCAGAAGCAATTAACAGGGTTAATAACGGTGTAGTAACGGTTGAGTTATCTCAGACAGCTGAGACTTATTATTCTTTAACAGAGGGCTTCCAATTTGACAAAGGATTACCAACACCATATTTTGTAACTGATCAAATTAGAAATATTACTGAGTTTGAAGATGCATATATTCTCATTACTATGCATAAATTGATGGCCGCTGAACCATTGGTCAATTTATTGAATGAAGTTAGTAAATCTAAAAAACCTCTTTTAATTATTGCCGATGGCTTTAGTAATGAAGTTCTTCAAACGCTTGTCTATAATAAAATGAAGGGCGCCGTACAAGTTGCCGCTGTAAGCACCCCAGGCTATGGTGAGGCTAAAATTCAACTTTGTGAAGATATGGCAGCTTTAACTGGAGCACAATTTGTAGACCCAGAGGTAACTAATATTAATGATGTTTCTTTGGCATATTGTGGTCAAGCTAAAAAAATCATTTGTACTAAATTTAGCACCACGATTATGGGTGGGGGCGGAAACAAAGAAGTAGTGGATCAACGTATGGATAGAATTAAATATGCGTTGGCTCAAGAGCATTTGGCTCCCTTTGAAATTGATCAACTTAGAGATAGATTAAGTAGATTGCAGGGCGCCGTTGCGGTTATTCATGTTGGTGGTCTTAACGAAGAAGAAGCGAATGAAGCTAAAGATAGAGTGGAAGATGCTGTTCATGCCACTCAATCTGCTATGGAAGAGGGTATCCTTCCAGGTGGTGGTCTTGCTTTCCTATATGCTTCCAAGGCAGTGGAAACGGCAATGGAAAATCAAGCACATAAAGATGCTAAAATTGGATTTGATATTATTCGGAAGGCTTTAAAGGCCCCATCGCGTCAAATTGCAGCAAATGCTGGCTTAGACCCAGCGACAGAAGCGGTCACTAAAGCACTAGAGGCTTATCCCCAGCAATATGGTTATGGTTTTAATGCTGCTACGGAACAATATTCTAATTTAATAGATGATGGGGTAATTGACCCAGCAAAAGTGAGTAGAGCAGCTCTAGAAAATGCCGTATCTGTTGCCCTGCTTATGCTTACCACGGACGCTCTCCTTGTAGAAACTGCATTTAGAGAAGACGATCCTAGAGTGGATAAAGTGGCTCGCCCAAGGGTTATGATGCAAAAACACAATCAATAATTGGGCACACCTATTAATAAAACAAATTTAAAGTAGCATTTTAAAAAGAGAGGTACGCCCTTGAGTGCACGTAAAAATAGCTATGCATCTTATGACGATTTTTTACTAGATATTGGTGAATATTTTATAAGTTTAAACGCTGCGTTGTTTATGGAAACAGTACCTCCAACTGAAACAGCTAAAGCCTCTAAGAGAATAAAAACTTTAACGGGTTTAGTTGTTACGGCAACTACAGTTTCTACCTCAGCTAAAAAATTAAGAGTAATTGCGGAAAGGGAATATATAAAAATTGCAACAAAAATGAAAAGATCTTCAAATCTTCCCACCACACAACTGATGTGTGATTTTCAATTATCAGAATTAGAAATGCTTATTCTTTTATATTTGTCATGGCAGGAAGTTGGGACTGACAATATTTTTATGTATATTAAAAATATCAGTCCAGTCCTTAAATTCTTTTCTAATAATGAAAAAGATGTAGTGTCTCGTTTAAAACTATTTAGTAATGATGCTAAAATGATTAATGGCGGATTGTTGCATATCCAACAAAGTGAAAGTGCGCCTCTTGGGGCTTCTGATTTAATGGTGTTGGAGCCACTTAGAGAAATGTTAGCGGGGATGACGGATTATGATTTAGCGGTATTGCAACAAAAAAAGAAATGCAAAGACACATGTCAAACCGCTGGAACCATTACTCTTATAGCAAAAGAAGCTACTATGGAACAGCTTCATATGACGGAAGCATATTTAAAACACTATAAAAAGATTTTTGTGGATTGGGCACTTGGGGAATCCATTCCATATGGAAGTGGTATGGTTATTTTATTTCATGGCCCCCCTGGCACAGGGAAAACCCTCGCCGCCCGTTATTTAGCCCAACGTTGCAAAAAAGAATTAATTGTAGTGGATTATGCTGATTTACTTAATAAATATGTTGGTGAAACAGAAAAGAAAATTAAAGAAATGTTCAAACGCGCTGCAAAATCTGGAGCCGTGCTCCTAATTGATGAAGCTGATAGTGTGATGCACGCTAGAGGCGATGATTCAAAGAGTTGGGAAATTTCACAGGTCAACGTATTGCTTCAGTGTGTGGAAGCTCATGATGGTGTGGTGATTTTAACTACCAATCGTGAGGAATTATTAGATAAAGCGTTAATGCGTCGTGTTATTCTTAAAGTAGCATTTGAAATGCCAGATGCTAGTCAACGCGCCAAAATATGGCAAACGATGCTTAAAGAGCAAGCAATTGATAAGGCGGTTGATTTTAAAATTTTAGGTGAAGAATTTATATATGCCGGTGGTAATATTAAAAATGCTGTGTTATTGGCGGCTATTCTTGCTGCCAACAAAGGTAAAGAGAAGATTGGTATGGATGATTTACGTGAAGCCGCTATGTTAGAAAAGAAAAAAGTTACACCGAAGGGTTCTAAAATTGGCTTCATGGGCGAATCAAAATGAAAAACTATGGCATGTATATATCCTGTCCCGCTTGTAAAGGTGACAGATTTTGGATTGCTTCTATTACAGATTTAAGTAAATGTAGCAAAGACCTTGATTTTATTAATAAAATAGCTTATATTGTAGATGGAACTTGTGAACAGTGTAATCATTTAGTTGCAGATATAAATGAACTAGAGGCTCTGTTAATCGGTTCCGAAGGAACGGGGAATGATAGAAAAGATTGATAAATTAATTTTTATAGACACCGAAACTACAGGTCTTAGTCCAACAACACATGAAATTATTGAAATTGGTATAGTGCAGGTGGACCCAATTACGCTTAACGATTTTGATCAAGCGGAATACAAAGTCTTACCTCAGAGCATTGCCACGGCTGATGAGCGAGCCTTAGCCATGAATCATTATTCGTTTATGTCTTGGCGAGGAGCAAAACCCTTTCAAGATGAGGTTGGCCCATATCTTTCTAAATTAAGCACTCCTAAATCTATTATATGTGGACATAATATAAAATTTGATATAGCTTTTTTAGAATCAATGTACAGTAAATATTCGCCAGAGTTATCTTTTTCATATGGTGGAACTCTTGATACTCAGTCTCTGGCCAAACACTTAGCCGTTGCTACTCCATCGTATAGATTAGGAGTTTTGTGTCAGAAATTTGGTGTTGAAATTGAAACCAGTAAACAACACAGTGCATTATATGATATTTTAGCTAATGTGGCGCTTTTTAAATCTATGTTTCGTAATTATAGTATTCCATTGTCCGAGGCCATCGTGTTGGGGCCCTGCGGAAAGAAAAATCAAAAGAAAATCATTACAGCCACAAAAACAGTGAGCTAAGAAAGGAAGACATCGTGGGATATAATAGTAAGGATATTAAGGTCCTTAAGGGCCTGGATCCTGTTCGTCAACGCCCTGGTATGTATATTGGAAACACGGATGACGAGACAGGAACTCATCAAACTGCATTTGAAATTATAGACAACGCAATAGACGAGGCCATGAACGGCTATGCCGATTTGGTCGCTGTCACCGTTCATGCGGATGGAAGTCTTTCTGTGCGCGATAATGGTCGGGGCGTGCCTGTGCAGATGCATCCTACCGAGAAAAAATATGGTGTTGATCTTGTTTTTACAGTACTTCATGCTGGCGGAAAATTTGACGAACAGGCATATAAAACATCTGGTGGTCTTCACGGCGTGGGAGCCTCAGTGGTCAACGCTCTTTCTGAATGGCTTAAAGTTGAAGTAAAAAGAGATGGCAGGAAATATTTTAGAGAATATGCTAATGGTAATCCTATTGGCGAACTTCAGGATCTCGGTCCAAGTAAGAAAACCGGCACTATCGTTACATTTAAACCGAGCGTTAAGGTGTTTAGAAAGCCGGAATTTAGCTTTGAAATATTAAAAAATAGATTAGAAGAATTAGGCTTTCTCAATGAAGGCGTTGCTATTAAATTAACCGATGAGCGCACCAATGAGGAATTTGAAGTTGGTCATAATGACGGTTTGAAACGTTTTGTGGAGAGAATTGAACCGAAGGCTCAAATTCTCACTCCTCTTATCCAAGTGTCTAGCGCCAAAGGCGAAAAAGTACGAGTGCGTTGTGCATTGCAGTGGAAGTTAGATTTTGATGGAGATAGGCTTCTCGCTTTTACTAATAATATTCGTAATGGTGACGGCGGTACTCATGTAGTTGGTTTTAAAAATGTTTTAACACGATGTCTCACTAAAGCCCTAACGGGCAAAAAGGGAGCTAGCCTCGTTACTGGGGATGATGTTCGTGAGGGCCTTGTTGCTATTATTGATGTTAAAATGAGTGACCCTAAGTTTTCGTCTCAGGTTAAGTCAAAACTCGTTTCCGAAGAAGCTCGTACGGCATTGGAGAATATGTCTGGGGCCTTTGAAGATTATTTTGAAAAAAATCCAGCTCATTTAAATCGCGTAATGCAAAATGCCGTGAGAGCTGCGGAATCTAGGGAGGCAGCTCGTAAAGCAAGAGATTTATCTCGAAAGAAAAACGCAATGGATATCGGAGTTCTTCCTGGTAAATTAGCGGATTGTCAAAGTAAAGATCCAGCCATTAATGAATTATTCTTAGTTGAAGGAGATTCAGCCGGTGGAACAAGTAGACAGGGTAGGGATAGAAAATTTCAAGCGATTCTTCCATTGCGTGGTAAGGTAATCAACGCAGAAAAAGCGACCCTACATAAACTATTGGCAAATGAAGAAATTAAATCACTCATTGCTGCAATTGGAACTGGTATTGGAGAAAATTTCGATATTGAGCGTTTAAGATATCATAAGATTTGTATTATGACTGACGCCGATAGTGTTACTGGAGACACCCCCTTAATGGTTTTTAATAAGGAAACCAAAGAAATGAAACTATATCGCACAGACGATTTTATTGATAATGTTTGTACGGATATTTCTAAATATCAGATAGTGGCATGTGATTTGAAACACAAGTCTTTTGGTTTTAGAAACTTACAACAAGTGTATAAGCATCCAAGTAAAAAGCAATTATTTAGAATTACAGATGACAATGGACATCATGTAGATGTAACATCAGATCATAGTGTTTTTGTGTATCGGAAAGAAACAAGGTCATTTGAAGCCGTATCTACAGTGCGTCTTTCTGTCGAGGACCAACTCGTTTCATCTAGAGCTATACCAGATATTACAACAACAGAAATGAAAATTAATCCATATTTGCTTGGTTTATTTATTGGTCATGGGCAAGTAGATAGTCAAGGTCATTTCAAATTACTGCGTAGTACGAGATTTAAACAACGGGCTGTGGATTTCAACAGCTTACCAGCAGTAAAAATTACCACTACAGATAGAGTAGCTCAAACAGAAACGTTGGAATTTACCAATAAACGTATTTCAACAATGATATCCAGTTTTAATATTACTAAATCTGAATTACCAAATTGTTTGTATACGGCACCAACGGCCCAAAAATTAGCTTTTCTGCGTGGTTTATTGGAGTCATGCGCAGCGGTGATGGTTCACCAGGGTATATCTATTTGTGCTGAAGATTCATTGGCTACTGGGTTGATCTATCTACTGAGACAATTTGGAGTGTCTCCAGCTATTCTTAGAGGTGGGGCCAAGGCATTAATCAATATTAAAATTAAAGATATGGCATTCATTGCTGGGGCCTGGGATCATCATAAAGCAGTTAAAGATTTTGGTGATCTTGTTGCTCCATCCAAAGAATATGAATTGGTAAAAATTAAATCAATTGTGGAGCTTCCTCAACAACCATATGTTTACGATTTGTCTGTGGATGTGGATCAGAATTTTGTGGCAGGAACGGGAGCAACTCTCTTACACAACACCGATGGGGCCCACATTAAAACGCTATTGTTGACTTTCTTTTATCGACATATGCCAGAGTTAGTGAAAAAGGGACATATTTATATCGCTCAGCCGCCACTATATCGTTGTGTTATTCGTGGTAAGGTGCATTACATTTTGAACGATGGGGAATTAAGATTGTTTAAGGTAAAAGAAAAATATGGATTACTTAGAACTTATAAAAAGGGTAAAAAATATGCTTTTCCACAAGAACAAATTTTTGATATGCCAAAGGGAACTCTTTTATATTCAGATAAACTACTATTTGATGTTCCCATAGAAGATATTATGAAACTAGTTACAGAACCAAGAGAAGATCTTAAGCTTCAGCGGTTCAAAGGGTTGGGAGAGATGGCAGCAGAACAATTAGCTGAAACCACTCTAAACCCATCTAGCAGAAGAATGTTACAAATTAAAATAGAATCAACAGAAGCTGCAGATAACATGATTACAACTTTGATGGGTGATGACGCAGAGGCTCGTCGCACCTTTATTATGGAAAATTGCCAATTCGCTACTCCAGACGTGTGAGGATAAAATGTCGACTATCAATAAAATTATAGGTAAAGGACTAACATTTGATGATGTCTTGTTAGTGCCCGGTTATTCTGAAATATCTTCCCGTAATGATATTACGGTTAAAGCTCAGCTCCATCCCAATCTCTGTTTAACTGTGCCGGTTATTTCAGCTAACATGGACACAGTAACGGGTGAGGAGATGTGCCGGATTATGCATAAACATGGGGGATTGGGAATTCTACATAGGTTTGCTCCAGAAGCAGAATTAATTTCAATTGTGGAGACCCTACAAGAAGATAAGGTTAGATTTGGTGTTTCCGTAGGGGTAAACCTAGATGATGAAAAGCTTTTTAATTTATATTTATCTCGTGGTATAAATATTTTTTGTGTAGACGTAGCCCACGCTCATCATCAAAAGGTTAGATATCGTTTGAGACACATTAGAAATGCTAAAAAAGATGCTATTATTATTGCTGGAAATGTAGCCACTCTCGATGGAGCTAATTTTCTTGCAGAAAATGGAGCCGATATCATTAAAGTCGGGATTGGCCCAGGTTCGCTGTGCTCAACCCGCATTATGACGGGTTGCGGAGTTCCCCAGCTCACCGCTATTATTGATTGCGACGTTATTAAACAGAACCATCCTCATGTTAAAATTTTAGCTGATGGTGGAATTCGTTATCCAGGTGACATCACTAAGGCAATCGCGGCAGGGGCTGATGCGGTTATGATTGGTGGTATGTTAGCTGGCACAGAACAAACTCCAGGTTTAATCATTAAGAAGGGCACACCATCTAGGCCATTACTATATAAACGCTATCGCGGTTCTGCTTCCATGGAAGCTAAATCGTCTTCTGGTCGAGATATTAAATTTATAGAAGGGGTTTCAACAGATATTCCATATAGAGGGGACGCTTCCCTCGTTATTGATGAGATTATAGATGGATTAAAATCTGGGTGTTCTTATGTTGGAGCTAGTAGTTTATTGGAATTACAGGCTAAGGGCAGATTTGTAGAGGTTACACATGCAAGTTATGTTGAGGGAACTCCCCACGGTTCAGGCTATTAATAATAGAATATTGTTTTACGGATGAAAGCTGGAGGGATACCATGTCAGACAATGAAGTAGCAGGTATTGTGACTCAATTAGAAAGTCTACATACTAAACATAAGGTAAGTAGCTACATCGGGCTTGGATTAGTGTTGTTAATATTGTTTTTTGCTGGTGTTGGAGCTTATATGCTTATGGGTCAACTTAAGGATCAAGCTGCAACAAATCAACAACTCGCCGCAACGCAGCAGCAAATTACTGATAAATTACAAACAATAGATACAAATAATCAAATTATTTTTGACCTTAAAAAGGAAATTCAAGATATTAAAACTCAACAACAAATTACCACTGCTAAATATGATGTTTTATTAACACAAGCTGGTAGACAACTTCCCCAGCCACAACAAGATGCCTTTTTCACCTCTCGTGGTTTTATTCCCTCTTATTATCAAACAGATGGTGGTAGATTGTTTGGATCACAGGCTACAGTTAAGCTTCAAACGGCAATTGTGGAAGGTGAGAAGTGTGAAGAGTTGTCTGCTCAAAAGGATATCGAAATTGTTAAAAAAGATAATCTTATCGATACATATCAGAAACAAGTAATTGAATATCAGGGTGTTGATGGATTAAGGCAAGAAGAATTTAAAATTGTTGATAATGAACTTAAAAAAACACAAAAAGAATTGCGACGTGAAAAAATTAAAAAGTGGTTATGGACGTGCGCTAGTATTTCCGCTGCGGGATATGTCGGGTATCAAGTCGGCCATAACTAATGGGAGTTAACAAATGGAAGGTTTAATTTTAAACATGTTAAGGGTTTCTGAATTCTTACATACCAATGAGAGGTTGGTGCTTGCTGGGACCATAGACAATGTTTTGGCCACCATTTTAAAATTTGCAGACATAGCTTTTGCCGAAAAAACCTTTTTTAAGAAATTAAAGGATATTATTTCCCACTATGGTCTTTCTTTCGATCAGGTTTTTTCCCAATTGGAAGCGTGGAAGACACAATTGGTACATATTGAATATGATTGGCGCATTGGTCTCCCTGAAGAAGAAATTGCTCGGGAAAAACCAGACTTTATGAAACGAGTTATTTTAGCAACAGATGAAATTTATAATATTGCTAAGCCTTTTCATGGTGCAGTAGGAATGGAAAGTAAAAAATGGGGAGATATTATGCAATCCCCCGTTGAGACTTGGATGAAAAAATATAAAGACTCTTTACAGAACAATGTCTAAAAAATATTTAGTTGCTAAAAACAGATTTACTCCTGGAACTCCTGGGTTAACCATTCAGGGTTTTCCAGGCTGCGATGTCCTAGCTGATTTTAAAAACTCAACCGGCGACAGTGTTTTAAAGGTAATGTCTAATGGGGAATTAGTATGGAAGGGAACTTCACAAATTTCAACTGATTATTTTAAACATTTAAATATTTTTACACAAACATGCCTAGATACAATTCAAATTTTCATTGACAACCCCAATAATATTAATCATTGTAGGGTCGCTGATATGGGGACTAATGGTGGTCATTGTGGTATGGAATTTCGCACTATGTGTTCATTTTTTGAACGACTACACGGCAAAGAAATGAAAATTATTGGAGAATTATCTCAAGATCTTTTAACTTGTATTGAATTTGTAGCAGCATTTCAAACCGCCCAAGAAACCCCCCAATAGGACAATATAATGATTGGAGAATTCATTGCTTTTGGCGTTGGGGGGCTTACTTTATTAGGTGCTTTTTTAAATGTTAAAAAGGTTCGTTTTTCATTTATAATATTCTCAATATGTAATATTTACTGGGCTGGTTATGATTTTTATTTGGGGGCAACGGCTCAAGGTTTTCTTATGTTAGCATTTTTAATAACGTCCATATATGGTTATTTTTCTTGGACAAAAGAACCAGATGACAAAGACAATTTGATTTAAATATTAACCGGGGTTGAGTCCCGGTTTTTTCATATATTAATAAGTTCCGTTGGAAGTAAACGTTTCTAGGAGATAAATCATGTCTGATTATAAAGCTATCATTGTTAAATTAATTGATAAGGGCGCCCCTGCCGGCACACTTCTAGCCGCTTTGGAAACCAATAATCTTTTGGAAGTTGTTAATATCGCTATGGTGCACGACGTCACCGAAGAGGTTTTAGCGCTTAAAGAGGCTAAAGAAAGGGGACCACTCAATGAACCTAAATTACATAAAGAGGTTCCACTGCGTCCCATGGACCCCGAGGAATTAGCACGTAAGCAGCAACATAAAAAACATGTTTTTAATTTGGGACTCAAAAGGCTAACAACACCTAAAGATATAACAGAAGAAGAGGTAGAAAAAGAGAAATGTGATGATTTGCCCGTTAAAGCTAGTTCATATGAAATTTCAGATTTAATAATTACTGCCGATGTTCCTCCATTTTTACGTAATCTTTCTCCTGATGAACGTATCAAACGACTTAAAGAATTACAACGAGGATTGTCTCCCGAAGAGCTTCGAAAAAAAGAAGAAGAGGAAGCAGCTCACGCTCAAAAAGTGAAAGAAGAAGTTGAAAAAGAAAATACACCAAAAATAGAAGAGGAACCTAGACAACAGAGGCTTCCCATGGAGGCCTCTGAGCGTGTTCATTTAGTATTAGCAAAAGCTAAATCTAACCTTAAAGGACTAACTAAACACTGGAAAGAACACTTTAAAGGGCGCCCGAAAGGTAGTTTTACCAAAGCAGTTAAAAAGCTTAAGGCACACGGTGTTGATAAACCTGAAGCTCTAGCCGCATATTGGGAACATAAGTCTACTGGTAAATGGCCAGCCGAAAAGGGTAAGAAAAAGAAAGCCACTATTACCTATCGCAAGAAAGAAGCTGGAATTAAATAAAATGTGTCAAGCAAGTGTTGATATAGCATTAACGGTAATGGAGCGTTTGGAAAAATCCGCTTCAAAGTTATATAAGTTATTGTATTATACTTTTGATACTAAAGATGATGAAGCGGCTTTTTTATTTTATCGTATGCATTTAGAAGAAAAAACACACTGGCTTCTTGTCCAATATCTAAGGCGTATGGCTGATTCAATAGAAACTGAAATTGCCCCACAAGATACGAAAATATGTGTACAAACACTTAAGCGTTATGCTGATAAAATAGACACCATTATTAGTGAAATTAAAAATCCATCAGTTGGAAATGCACTTACTTTAGCCCTACAGCTAGAAGAGGGTTATGCAATTTTATATAAAGAGACGATACAGGAATACTTTAAGCACCCGATAATGACCGATTTAGTTAATTCTCTTATCGAAGGCGACCACATTGAACATCTTAAAAATTTTATTGATAATAGAAGTAATAGGTGGCGTTAATAATTTATTTAAAAATAAATTCCTACTGCGCTTGGACGAAAGAAAGTTCGGTAAGATATTAGATGTAGGGGGAGTATATGGATATGATGGCGAAAATTACTTCCAGCTCTAAAGCCGTAATGGTGGCCACAAAAAACACAGCCAAAAGTACTTTTGTTCCCAAAAGGGGAGATAGAAAAACTCGTATGACCGTTCTCACTATGTTATTATTTCTAGCAATTAATGTATGGGCCATGACGAAGTATCAGGTTGATGTTGTGGAGGTTTTAAAGTTGAATGCAGATTTTATGTGGAAAGTGTTAACGGTTTTTGTTGCTGGTAACGGTGTATCGGCAATCGCCGATGGATTTGGTGGTAAATCTAATAAGCCCCCAAGCCCAGCTTTTGATGCGGATGATCTTAAGGGAGATTAACCAATGGGACGTTTAGGACTTAAGGGCGGCGTTGGAGATAAACTTCAACCCGAAGATGTAGATAAAAAACAATTAGAAATGGGAATCAAGGTAGAGCAAGAGCACGTAAAACATAGTAAGTCTCTATCTAAGAAGGAAAAAGACGACCTCGCTCGTGATATAGCTATGGATCACCTTGCTGAAATTTCCGACTATTATACAAGATTAAAAAAAATGGAAGAAGAGGCAAAAAAAGATAAAAATGTAGATGTAAAAGAAGATGAGGAACTGGAGAAAGAAGCTATTTTTGCTCCATGGCACACAACTGAACATCCATCTCAAATTCCCAAGGATGCACCAGTGTCACCCATGCCTCAAATGCATCACAGGTATCCCGCCGATCAAGCAACTTGGCCCAAAGCTAAAGAAGAAATGATTAAAAGAGAAAAGCTTAAGGTAAAAGCCAGGAGAAAGAAGGAGTCGACGTGACAAAAGATGAAGTTTTAGCCTTTTTACCAGAAATGAGTATAGAAGAGTTATCTACCATTAAACATGAAATAAATAAGCTCATGTATGAACATAATAAAACTGGCTTAGATGAGATTCTAGCTAATCCGCCAAAAGCCTTAAAGAATCTAGAAACATTACAACTCCCCAGAGAAATTAAAGACGCCATGGAAATGAATAAAGAAGCAATTATGGCAGCCTATGGTGTGATGAGAAGTTTAGGATTAATTACGGAGATTGAAAATGACCCCTCCCACAAGCCGAAAGACTGAAGAAACTAAACATACATTCAAAACTTTAGCTAAAAAAATGGGCTTGGACGAAGTATCTATTCCGTTTCAATGGATGTGGAAAATTGTAGCTGTGGTGTTTGCGGGTGGGATGGCTTGGGCTACTCTCTATGGTAGTGTATCTGGTTTAAAGCAAAAAAATTCCAATTTGGAATCTATTCAACAATCTCAAGCAATCCAAGTATATGCCATGCACGATGATTTGGTCACTATGAAAGGGCAGATGGACTTGTTGCAATTTAAAATGGATGAAATGTTAAAGCGCACCAATCGGTCTGCAAGATTTACCTCCGCTGCAGAGTTAATGAGCTTACCCTCCCCAGAGGAAGCCCCTATAAAACACAAAACAACACAGTATGAAGTTGAAGACGGGGAATCTCTTTGGGACGTGGCTAAGAAATTAAATGTATCTCCCGATAGTCTTATTAAAAGCAATCCAGATTTATTACAACCTGGAGCTAAATTTGGCAAAGGGTTGATTTTAAAATATGAGAAACAAACTTGACAATAACTGATTTAAAAGTTATATTTATTTGAGGAAAGATGAACAAAATTCAAATATACAGAGAAAAAGTGCTTATTGAATACTTACGTTCTTTACGTGAAATTGAGCAAGCTTTACTTGATAGCCCAAAAAAGATTTCTTTAGAACTTATAGATAAAATGAGTAATTTATTATATATGGACGCTACACCAGTTTGCGATGTGTGTTCCTATTCATGTCGGCAGGATGACACCTTACAACCTCACTGTTATATGGCAAGCTTAGCGACCACGAGCGTGAGGCATTTTTTGCATTTATATTCTATTACTTATGATCAGAAAACTGCTAGAAAACAAATATTGGAACAAATTCCCAAAGTGATTGTTGGGCTTATGGAAGTTCAAGCCCAAGTTATGGCACAATTTGGAGTTGAAAATGAGACTGTTTAAAATAGCTAGAGATGTTCTCACCCTTAGTCAAACATTTAATCCGAATGCCATTAGTAAAATGTTTCCTCCAGGACATCCCAATAAAAGCGAGGCTCAGAAATATAGAGAAGCAATAACTTTTTATTATACTGTATCCACTCAAGTTCGTGGGGTCGACCAAGCCGCTAAGGCTAATTTATTTAATGAATGCGGTCAACTTCTTTCAAATATCCAAGCTGAACCATTAGATTCCTTTATGGCTCATTTAAATGCTAAAATAGCAGAAATTAAGAGCGCCAAACTCACAGTGCGCCCTTTGATATGATAGGAGGAAATAAATGTCAAATAATGCACCAATTGGAGATTATTCTTTAAATCAACCGGGGTATTACACAATAAAATCATATAATAATTGCATAGACAATCAAGATAGTTGTAATATTACCGCTTCAAGCGACAATACGGAATGGCAAATGACGACATCCACAACCACAACCATCCCATACGCCACAACTAGCCTACCGTACACCGCTGCCACAGCCACCTATGGCCCGATTATTCCCACAACTGGTAGTTGGAGTAGCAATGTAATATCTCTTAATGCGGAGGCAATGGTGGACGTTATAGACGGCTATGATATGCTTCCTATTTTCTTTGGAGATCAGTCGGCTTCAGCAAAAGCATTAGAAAGGCTTATTAGGCTTCATTATAAAAATAAAGATGAAATTGGTGAAAAAGTAAAGGAAGCAATTATCAATAAAACTAATGCAGCATTAACATTACCCTGGTTGTTAGCATATCTTTTCTCTAAAAGATCAGAGCATGAAGCCTGTGCAGAGTATATAGAAGATATCTGTAGGGCTAATTTTATTAAAAGCAATGTCTTAACATTAGTAGGTTCCCATGGGAGCGTTTGGGAGGTTTTTACTAGCTATGAGGGAGACTTGACGCAGCTTGCATTAGAATTCTCTGCGTATTGTCAGACTATTTAAATTTTATGAAAATTTCTCTTAATATAGACATTAATGATAAACAATTAGCCCAATTGAAAGACGAGGCCCAAAAGAGCTTTAATAATTGGAGCGATACTTTTGTAGATTCTCGTCATGAAGACAATGGGTATTGGCCAACTCCATTAGAGCTTTTTGCCATACGGCTTTTATTGTTTGAATTAACAAAAGAATAAAGATATCAACATAGCCGTCATAAAGTTATTATGTATTTATGGCGGCTATTTTGCGTCTAAATTACGGTTGACAATTTTATCAATAAGGGTTATATTATTTAAGATGGAGGAAGTATGCGACGGCCAAATAGCAATAAGTATGTGACAGTGGAAGCAATTAAAGCTTGGTTCTATTGGCATGAATGCGACATGTGCGGGGTGCGTTTTAAATTTGAACCTGGATATGATGTTTTTACACATTTAAAACTTACCCAACCAACTGAGAAAGAAAGAGAGTCGGGTATTCGTTGGAGATATGAATATCCCATTAAACAATGTGTTTGTGATAGTTGTGGAAAACGTCTTTTTGGAGTTAATCCATTTATGATTACTCATCAAGATTTTCAGGATAGATTATTTAGAATTCACGATGGTCCGAAAATTGAAGAACAAATTCATGTTGAAAAAACTATGACAAATGCTCAACCTGGATTAGTAGAAAGGGCTGCTTACAGCAGTAAATAACAATGAGTTATTATGAAGCTTTAGGTGTTACTAAAGAGGCAACGGCGGAAGAAATTAAAAAGGCATATAGGGAAGCCGCTCTTAAGTATCATCCCGATAGAAATCCTGGTAACCAAGAAGCTGAAGATAAGTTTAAAGTTGTTTCTGAAGCGTATTCTATTTTATCTGATGTTGAAAAACGCAGACAATATGATATGGGTGGCCAGAGCTATGATTTAAATGATCATGAAATGTGGGACGCTTTTTTTCCAGGTTTCCGCCCTAATTATGGAGCGCCCGGCTCTCATAGAAGAAATTGGCCAGCAAGAGATGTGGAAACTGTTCTAAATATTACTTTAGAAGAGGCTTTTAGTGGAGTTGATAAAGAAATTTCATATCGAGCGGACATACCATGCTCGACTTGTAATGGGACCGGAGATTCCTCTGGGTCTAGAGCACAATGCTCTCATTGTCGAGGAACTGGAATGGAAAGCTCAAGACGAGGCAATTTTGTTGTACAGCGTGCCTGCCCCATATGTGGTGGAGATGGAAATTCTATCACTAATAAATGTGGTAAATGTAATGGGAGAGGCAGTATTAAAGAAGATAAAATTGTATCTGTAACTATTCCCGCCGGAATTCCAAATAGGGCTCAAATGAGAGTTCCAAACCACGGTGGAACTGGTGGCTTCCCAGGTCATGAAACTGTGACTGGAGATTTATATGTAAATATTATCATTCAACCACATCCAGAATTTATAAGGCAGGGAGAAGATATTAATTATCAATTAAATATCTCTCCAGCTAAAGCTACTCTTGGTGGTACTGTAGATTTAAGTAATTTTATGTTTCATGGAACTGTGAAAATTCCGCCAGGAACCGCCAGTGGAACTAAATTTGCCGTTCGAGGAAAGGGAATGCCAAAATTTCAAAATAAAGGTCGGGGAGACTTTTATTATGAAGTAATAATTGTTCCCAAGACCCAGTTAACTGACAAGGAAACTGAACTATATCGACAGTTATTGGAGATGGAACAATGAAGGAATGGAGAATTTATAAGGCAGATTTTAGTATAGATCCTAATCTTGGGGTACTTGTTTCCTGTTCTTATTTTGTTACTCAAGATGTAAGAGATATTCTGAAAAGTTTAAATTCCTTTTTTCTACAACAACTTAGGAATTTGGAGGCAACGGAAGATATTGGTCATTTTGTTTTGGTAAAATTATCTGATTCTGAAAGTAGTTTAATAAACAACGTATTTCCTATTTATGAAATTAAAACAATTGAAAATGACACGCCAGTAGTTTATTTTACTAATCATTTAGGTTGGGTAAAAGATTTGAACGTACAAGAAATTAGTTCCATTAAGTTAAAATATTCTGATGTCCATATTATATATGAAGGAAAGGAGTAATCATGATGGGATCTATGAGTGCGGCTTATGAAAACAGACCACCGTCCAACAATACTGAATCTTTATCTGATCAAATTAGTCGAAATTTAGATATGATAACGAGTAAAACCTTTAGTAGCGTAGTCGATTTATCTAATGAAGAGTTTGAATTAATGCAACGTAGTTTTATGTCAACTTTAGGTGATGTTGAGCAATCTACTAACGCATTGTTGCATTATTTTAATGATATGGATTTTTATGAAGATTGGGCTGCCGCATTGTTAGCTGCAACTGATACTGGATTAGAATGTGGTAGTAGTAACGTCCCAACTGAATTTATGCAAATCAAACATGCCTTATCTGGTGTTTTAATGTCTATTCAACTTTTTCATATTATTGCTGATAAGGCTTCCAATTCAACTTTAATTAAAGACACATTAGATGCTCGTTCTCGTTCAGAATTGATTTCAGAGGCCAGAGATCGAGTGGCTGCTTTGCATAATGGCAATAAATATAATGGGTTGTTGAAAACGGCAAATTATGAATCTGAAAAAGTCAATATTTCTAAAATTTATCTCGAAAGAATGAATTTTATTAGTCCAATCATTCTATTTTTTCCAGCATGGTCCGTTACAGCTAATCACAGTTTAAATTCTCAATTGAGGAACCTAATTGCTTCAGCTAATGCTAAGGGAACCGTATCAATGATGCCTGACGCCCAAAGACTTATACAATTTATTAGTTTGGCTTCTAGAGTTAATTTTGACATATCTAATGTATCTCTTCAGCTTATACGCTGGACAAAATAAAATAAGGAGAAAGAAAAATGGAAGAAAGTTTAGGTATTAAACAAGCTATTGCAGCGGTAGATGAGGCTATTAATGATACTAAATATATTGTATTAAATCCACCTCCGAAGCCAAAGGTAACTATGGCCCATGCTCTAACCCGTCGCCTTAATCGCGCTTTAGAACTACAGCGTAGAAATAAAGTGGCCTTTGCTAAACGTAGGGCTAAGAATAAAGTAGCCCGTATTAGTCGTAGGATGAATAGGAGTAAATAATTATGGGTATTCCACGTAAGATTAAACTTGGAAAGGTTCGCATACGCATTCCCCTCCCAAAGCGTTCTGGGAAAACTATGCTAACTAAATTAGATAAAAAGAATCGAGAACGTAAGAGCGGTTCTGAGTACCTTCAAGAAAGCCAAGAAGAGTGGGAAGTAGGTGAGGAAGAAGATGGAACTGAATCCGAGTGATAAAATGAAACTTGACTCTTTAATGAAAGAGAGAATGAAGCTTTTTAGTATGCTTTCTCAAGCCAAAGAAATGGCTTTAGATCCAGTTTTTGTTCGGCTTGCTAAGTTAGGTATGCCAGAACAAAGCACATTGGTAAGCGCTTATCAACAACCCTTATCTAATACCAAACTATATCCCATCGTTGAAATTATTCCTGAAATTGAACGGAGATTAATAGAGAATGAGCAGCTCATCAACGCACTTGTGCCCGCTGTGTAAATCACAATGCTATATTTCAACTATAGTTGAAAGTAAATGTGTTTTATGTGACGAAGACTTAATTTATAATGGCAAACCTTTACAACTTTGTCATAAATGCGCAGTCAAATTTCAACGCTGCGCTTTATGTTCTGTGAAATTAATTGAAATTGAACAGGATAAATAAGTGGAGAATAAGGAGCGAAAATGTATTGGATGCTCCCGGCTCCTACCTGTAGATTTCTTATTTTCACTTTGTGATGATTGTTTTATATATTATTTAGATTTTATTAAAAAGGGGCGTAACAATGGGGCATAGTATAGTGCCAGAAGCTGAAGCAATTTTAGATCAATCGTTTCCCGTGTTAGATAAGGGGTTTATACGTTTAGTTGATTATAATGGTAGCGATAGTCGTATTGTTCAGGCTGCTAGAGTCTCATATGGAAATGGTACTAAAACCATGCGTGAAGACGCTAAGCTTATTGATTATTTATTGAAACATGAGCACATGTCGCCATTTGAGATGGTTAATTTTACATTCCACCTTAAGTTGCCAATTTTTGTTTTCAGGCAAATGGTTAGGCATCGAACAGCGCGATTAAATGAGATTTCTGGTCGATATTCTGTACTGGAAGATGAGTTTTATGTCCCCAATCCAGGTGATATAAGATCACAAGATACTGTAAATAAACAAGGAAGATCTGAAGAAATGCTGCCAGATGCACTTTTTCAATGTGCTGATTTTCATGATGAACAGATTAGGGACTATGCAGAATATAAACAGCGTGTAGACGCCGGAATGGCCAGAGAATTAGCTCGTATCAACCTACCGGTTTCATTGTACACACAACTGTATTGGAACATTGATTTACGAAATCTGTTTAATTTTCTCAAATTAAGGCTGGATGTTCATGCTCAATATGAAATACGTGAATATGCAAGAGTTCTTATGGATTTAGTACAAAAGGTATCACCTATGGCCTTTGCTTCGTTTGAGGAACATATTCTATATGCTATTAAGTTAAGTAGGTCAGAGGTGTTAGCTGTGGAAGGAAATTTTAAAATTGAAGAAAAATAATTTTAATATTTATGAAACTTGGTATGGTCGACGATTTAACGGCGCTGTAAGAAACATGAGAAGACAAATAGAAGCAGAAGAAGATAGAAAGATTATGGAGCTTTTGGATGCAGAAGTAATGGGTCTCAAAAAAGATGAAAGTAAGGATGGAGATGTATAATGAGAGTCCATATGATTATTTCTCATGTTAAATTAATTAAAGACGCAATTCCTAAAGACAACGATAATTTTGCAGATATGGAAGTAAAGAGAAAGCTATGGGATAAATGGTCTAGAACAATAGACGTGGATGCTAGTATAGTTCCCCGTGCTGGAGATGCTGTTTATAATATATTTGATAATGGTGTGAGTTATATGGTTGCTACTGTTTCATGGGACTATCAATCGGAAACCCCCACAATTCGCGTTTTATTAGCGGATATTCAAATTGAATTAAAATGAAAAAATTGAACGTTAAATATACATGGAAAATAAATAATCCACACAGGAAATATAGTGGCTCTACTCTTTTTGGGGTACATTATTGCATTTTAAAACATAAACCAGTACACCCAAAAGAGGGTGATGCTTTAATTGATGTCGAAAAGTGGGAAATAGAAATATTCTTATTTGAAGAATGGCGCCCACTTGATTTTAATTTATTAGGAGGGCCTCCACTATGACAAGAGAACCATCTTCTTCTGAAGTTTTAGCTCTTAGAGAGCGTTCAGGCGCTGGTATTATGATTTGCAAGAAAGCCTTGGAGGTTTGTAATGGTGATTTTCTTTTAGCGGAGGGATATATCAAGTATTATGGTTGTGCCATCAACGTTCGCCCTAAAGAGGGGGAAATTGCTTCTGAGGCTTACGATAAATGGGTAATGGAAAAGGCTCAAGAGTGGAAAGATCTTAAATTAAAGAAGACTGTAAAGTGATTGCACCTATTATTGTGGTAATAATTGTGCTCATAATTGGCTTCTTTGTTGACAAACTAGATAAACCAAACTCTCCTATTATTCTTACTTGGGCTTGGTTTTAAGGGGCAAGGATATCGTAAAAGCTTTCCAGTTCAAAAATAAGGAACACAAAATGGCAATTAAAGAATCATCAGATTCATCTTTTAGGAGTGTGTATCGTACTTGGCGTCGGCATGGTTTCAAACAGGTTATAGAATCGTATATTATACAACGTCCCAATATTTTAGTTAATTCGGTCTTTTCTACTTGGCAATCTTATATAATTAAAGAAATCACATATTACAAATTACAAAAATAAAGAAGGCCGCCACTTGGCGGCCTTCAGGCTATGTCGTAACATAGTCGGGGATATTTGTTGTTTATTGCTGACTTAATTCATCTCTTAATCTAATTAAAACAGATAAAGCTAAATCTAATTTAGTTGCCTCTGTTCTTTTTCCATTTTCATCTAAGGTACCAGCTGTCACATATAATAAATTAAATGCTCTTTGATTAAATTTAGTTGTCCAACTTGGGTATCTCACATCAATATCATCAGTAATCGGAACAACAGGCGTAGGCTTCTTTTTTACTCTTTCAATTTCCACATCATCTGTAGGTTCACTGATTGCTTTATCTAAAATTTGCCACGCTAACATTAAATCCGCTTGATTTTCTTCTGGTTCATCTTCGCTAAAAATAGCGCTTTCTAAGTCTGATATTTGAAATGGAGAAAGGGTTAAAAGGAAATCTTTTAATTTTTTCGTGTTGGTCGAGCCCAATTCTCTCACTGCGGTTAACACTAAATCTACAACATTAATATCATTATCTATTTTATCTGCTTGAACTAATATTTTCACGGCAGCATCTAGTGTATTGGCTTTTTCATATTCCCCACACTTATCTAAAGAATTAGATAAATTAATTAACCATCCGGCGATATTCACATTCTTCTCCTTTAGCAAGTCTTTGTTTTTCATCAAATCTATGGTGCTTATAAGCGAAGAAAGTCTGTTTATTTCATTCTGAGTCATATATTTAAGTTTTTCATTTAGATGTTTCATGCTCTGGGCTCGCAGAAAACTAAGATATTTGAGTTGATATCTCCGCTTACCATCCCGTAGGACGTCTTTAACGGCCTCAGGATCGGCGTTAGAGATGATTTTCACATTCCCCACCGCCTCCATTAGTTCCTCTTGGCTGAGGACCGCTGAATGGTCCCCCCTATGTAAAAGATTATAGGTCAACTTCTCCCTAATTACCTCTAGTGTGCCCGCCAATTGGAAAATAGCCTCTTCTAAATCAGTATCGTGCATGCCGGGGAGAGTAGGTTGAGTGGGAGAAGTTAAAGATGACTTCATAATATTAAGCTAAGACTATTAATAGGCGTAAACTTGACTTTTATTATATATGGTGCTATATTACTATGGAGGGAAAAATGGATTTTTTTAATTTTAAACCAACAACTATTAAAGAAGTTTGGAATAATTGGAAATTTAAAGCAATCGGGCAAGCGATGCTTAATCCTATTCGTCGCCAAATAGACTATGAGGGCCTATCTCGTAGAATTTTCAAGGTGGAGCCCTTACCCGCAAAAAAGGATGATCCAGATGGAACTTGATTTCATACGATATCTAATTGTCAATAAACGTGAATTATCAATCCCACAGCGGGACGGCTTGGCTAAGTTTTTGAAAAATTTAGATATGGCATTGGATTTATATTTAGAAAAACCGGATCAAGACTCTATTAAAGTGGTTCTCACTGCCCTAGCGGGTCCACGACGGAGTTTTGACGATATGAAGTATCCTAATTGTAATTTGACTATGTTATTTCGTTCATGTCGTGGTTGTCCATGTGTAACTGGACAACATCCCTATGAAGTGTGTAGTGCAATTATGGGTTGGTCTCAAATGCTACGTGGTGGCGACTGCTCTCCAGAACTTTTTCTTCACTTTATGCAACTCAAAGCCCAATTGGAAATAATAAAATAAGACCCGGTTTTTCAACCGGGTCTTTATGTCACCATTGCTGGGAGCTGGCGACTGCCCCCAGAAGGATGACTCTTTTTAAAGCTCGTTCGCAGCGTTTTCAATGCGACCGAGGGCGGTAACCAAACCAATCTTCTTAGCACGAGCATACTGAAGCACGTCATGTAGAATCTTATGGTTGGTGTTCTCGATGCGACCAATAGCCGTATACCAGCCAATCTTACGGGAGCGGGCATAGTTACGAATGGCCTTAGCGAGATCGTGGCGAGAGGGAACCGTGTTCTTAAGCTTATTAGACATTGTCTTTCCTCCTTTCATAGATAATATAACTCTTATAATTAAAAAAGTCAAGTTTTTGATGGAATATGATTTTCATCTTCTGAATTTTTATCACCTAACGTTATATATCTATTGAAATATCTTTCGGCCCTATCTTTGTTCATAGATTCATATTCTTTTTTCCAAGTTTTTATCCATAAAAACTTAATTAATCTATAAACTATATAGTTATCATTAAATCTATCATACACAAGTTTAAGCCTAGACATTGCAGCTCCCTTAATCTCCAAAGGCTTCCATTTGAGTGTCGTCAAATACCATCACTTCATTTCCCATGGTATTTCCTGTGGGCTGTAATATATATCTTATAGCTGGTTTATCATTTAAGAAATGTTCTAACATAACAACTTTAACTTCCATAAGTTGATCATGCCAAAACACCAAGTCTCCTGGGCTGAACTTAACTAAATAATTTTGCATTTTTAGACTTCTTTTCTGTAGTAATAGTCGCATTACTAAGACAACTACTACGATTACGATATGATAATTCACCAATTAACTCTATGGCCCCACCCAAAAGGCCAATTGCTAAAATAATTAATAGTGCAATGTTCATATTCTAAATCCACTTGAGATGGCTAAGATAGCTTTTAACGCCTCTTTAATTTTTTGTGCCCCCAAGTAGTGAAGCCATCTCCATTTAATATTTTTGTTCGGTGTCATTTATGTCTCCATGTTTATCTATAACAATATAATTCAAAACAGAAAAGAAGTCAATATTCATTAATATTATTTAATTTTATTGATTAGTTGTATTTGACAATTAATCATTTGATAGTTATATTTTATGTGGAGATGACTATGTTTCCTATTTGGTTTAAACGAGCTATGCATCTAGAAAAAGAAGGTAAAGTTTCACAAGCTTTAAACCTCATCTACGGTAATATGGATTGGTTACTTGAAAAAGATAGATTTGAAGATTGTAATCTTCTCCTAATAGAGAGCATGAAACATAAACTTTCCGTACATATAGTTTTAGCTCTTTTAACAACTACCCTCCCTGCAGCTCATTTACTTTCTTCTCGCGCTTTGTTTTATAAGGAAAGTACAAAAAAGCTTATTGAGGATGGAGAAATAACGTTCGGTCTATTAGATGGTTTAGAATCATAATATGAATAAACGTAATATGTCACGTCTTATTAAACAGTTGGAATTAGTCGCTCTAGATAGTGGAGAAATAGCAAAAAAACTAATTAAATGGGAGAATGGAAATCCAGCATGTGTATTATGGGAGACGTATAGTGATGTTTTTATGGAACAATCTCGTTTTTGTCGAAGGTGCCCCGCTAAGTTAGAAGCTGGTAGGTCAAAATGTCAACTGCAACGGTACATTGAAGGTGAAATTAATGAAGGTTCATTTTTATTATTAGTTATAGAAATGATTGCATATTTGAAAGTGAGAAGTGATGACAAAATATCTTAAAAAATTAATTGAACTTAAAAACTCTCATAATTTTAATGTAGAGTCTTTTAATGAGATTTATACTCAAGCCTCTGAAGAAGATAATAAAAAAATACCCTTTGCCATAGCCTTTATCGGATGTGATCAGATATGTAGTGCTTGCGTGTTTATGTCCCCAGACGAAATGAAACGCACTCCATGTATAATTGGTGAATTAGCTTTTTCTTTAAAAGAAATGAAAAATTGTGATGATAATCAATATGAGGCCTTTAGGCTTTTAAAGCTAATACAATTTCAAGCCGCTTTGGAGATATATGAATCCAATCATTCGTTCGGGCGAATCTGAAACAACTCAGGATAGAATAACTCGACTTAAGGATAAAGCGTTGGCAAAAGAAGCTGTGCTTGTTTCTTATAAAATAATTGAAGCATTTAAAATGGATCCAACTTTAGAAAATGCCATTCGGATTACATATGCATTATATCCAAATGATAGTTTAGGTCCTGAAAATAGATCAGGAATATTTATTAATGGATGTGCTCTTCTACGTGCTCACGGTGGTGAAAATTGGAGTTGTAATAAGTGTTGTTGGCAACATGAAAAACTATGTGATTTGTTATCTTTAATTAATCCAAACATATCCCTCATAGAAAAAGAAGAAATGCTTGGTAGAGTTCTGATGGCGGCAATTGAAATGCAGGTAACGCTTAGGGTTCATCCAGCTTTTTGTTGGGTGTTTATGGGTATGCCTTGATTTTTTATTAATTGTGTCTTATATTGTTGTCTGGGAGATTATGGTTTTAATCAATAGTATATTCTACCAATCAATGTACTATTGATATTAATAAGATTGGGTATTTGAACGAGGCCCCAGGCACTGCTTAAATATATGGCAATTCGCCAAGGCAAAAAATAATAATTATATATATTTAATGTTTATCTCCCAGATAACAAAAAGAGGGCCGTTTCCGGCCCTCTTATTTTTTGTTAATGCATTTAGTTATTTACCTAGAATATTTACTCGTTGTTTCTTTTTCAATACAGGCACAATGATTTCTAACATACCATTGTCTTTAAACTCAGCTGTACTGCTCTCCACATCGAATGGTCCATTTAAACCAATTTCAACTCTGTTTTTACCTTTGGGAATTTCATTTAAAACGATGAATTTAATGTCATTTTGCGCGTCTTCTTGGGTAACTGGCTCAGGTTTGATTTCAATTGTAATTTTAGCTCCCTCCATAAAAACACTTACATCTTCTTTGGGTACACCTGGCACAGCCGCCAGGATATGGAGTTTTTCTAAAATTCTATCTTCATTGGCCTCTCTGATGATTCGTAATTTTGGATATGTGCCATGTACCCAAATGTTTCCATCGTTGTTATTAATTTCCCTGTAATTGGAGTTAAGTCCTGTTTTGTTAGTCGGTAAATCTAGGTTTGAATTGGTTGGATTTGGAATCATTTTATTCCCACGAAAAGGTTCCCAGTAAACTGGGGCGAAGTCTGTGCCAAACTGCCTGTCGATTGCGGTCAGCATGTCTAAGATATCGTTGTTAAAAACAGCATTAAATAATGGGGGGCGTTCAAGAAAACGGGTGTTATTTTTGGTGCTCATTTTAATACCTCCTACCTTCAGTAAGGTTTTGCGTCCCCGCTAAGGTAACGCCGTTATCTGCCTTTGGCTAGATAACGTTTGCACGTGCAAGATATTAAAATTTTATTAATAGGCGTTATAAATCTATATAGTTAAGCCTTAAGTTGATTTTACATGAGTTAGGAATTATATTGTTACTGAGGATGTAATGATAGATCCAACTAATATTACAAAATACGATAGAACCGACGAGGAGTTAGAAGAGTTTATCGTTTTCTCTATTTTAGTGGCTGGGCACAATGCAAAGAACACTGCTATGGGCTTAGAACGCTTTCTAGGGGCCTTTAGGGACGCGAAACCATTCCGAGTGATAGACGGACACGTAAAAGCAGGAACTCTTGTCCTGGCGCTCAAGAACGCGGGAATAGGCTGTCAAACAATAAGGGCTAAATCTCTTCAATCTCTTCTAGAAAGCCATTTAGACTTAAGAACCTGCACGGTAGATCAATTAGAACAAATTTCTGGTGTGGGCCCCAAGACATCTCGATTCTTCATTTTACACTCCAGGCTCAATGCGAGAGTAGCAGCTTTAGATGTTCATATCCTTAGATATCTTAAATCTTTGGGATATAATGTGCCCACCGTGACTCCAACTGGAAAGAATTATCGTAAGATTGAAGAAATATTTTTACAAGAAGCAGATAAAAGTGGAATGACCGTTGCGGATTTCGATTTATTTATTTGGAATATGAGTACGGCCAAGAAAATAAAAAATGTGTAAAATATTAAATGAAATAATAGAACATCCTGAAATATTAGACAATAACAATTATAGATCAAGGGAATTCTGTGTACATTCCTGTGATGGTTGTTGTTTAGTTATAAATTGGGAATTAGGTATAGTCGACTTAACTGAGGCTCAATTTTTATTAAGATGTATTGAAAAAAGAGCTGAGTTAGAAATTAGTCCTTCGGTTTCTCAATAGTAAAATTAATTTCAAAAAACTCAACGGGCACCGTTAATTGTATGTTAACGGTGACCGTTCTTTCTTTGTTATATATATAATTTGCCCACGTTCGTGAGGTGGTCATTCTGAATTATTGCCCTCCCACGTAACGATTTCCCATGGCTCAATTTTATGTTGAAGTTTAATCTTTTTTAAGATCATTCGAACATCTTCTAGTGAGCGCCAGGTATCGTTTTCGAAATATGACACCCTTTCCCATTTTTCTTCTATTTTCCAGAAAAGAAATTTATGAGCCGGAACAAATTTTTGAATTTGATATATGTAATCACCATTGTCATCGTTGTACTGTCGTTGTCTTTGAATTCTATAAATGAAATCTTCCATTGTTTTATTCCTCTATAATAATATTGTCGATGTTATTAAGTGGAAAGATAAATTGAGATTTATCTTTATATACAATAAAACATCCGTTCAAGTAAGCATATGGTACGGCGCTTTTAACTACGGTAATAACCGTATCTTCGTGATCTGAAAACATATATTGATGAGCCGCTCCGATATTCGTGTGAACAACAATTCTCTTTACCATTTTATTTCTCCTTTTTATTTCATCCTTAATCAATATAATTATAAATCATGAAATAGTCAATGTATTTATTTAGATTCATTAAACGCTTCCATCACACCTTTCCACCAAGTATTTGGGCTGTTCCATTCCCACCACATATTTTGTCTCATCCAAAAACTCCAAATCTGGCGCACACTGAATGATGTCTTATTGGGCATGTGAGAGGGTTTCATTGTTTAAAACCCATCAAATAATGTTTGTAGGGAGATGGGATCTGAAGTTTCAAATGAAGCACATTCTTCTGCGGAATAGCGTGGGCTCATCCATCCAATAACTTTAAAAAATTTAGTAGTGATTCCGTCTGTAATAAGAACTTTAATTGTCGCTCCCCTATTTCCAACCGGACGATCACCGATCCCTAAGTCATAATAACTACCTGCTTTCTCGGCTGCGGATTCAAAACTATCCGCTTCAAAGTCAATATAAAATGAAGAATTATCTGAATTAACAATTATAGCTTTAATTTTCAAATTTCCTCCTATCTACTTGGTGTTGGTGATTTTGCTTCCCGTCTCATTTTATAGAGATGCCAATTAATATAGATGGAGGCATCTCTATCTCTATGGTGAGACAAATCCAATTGATCACTAAGCCACTCAACAACAGAGGTCTTATTTTTACTCATTTTTCTTCTGTTTTTATGTCTTTTAATTTTTTAAATAAGTCATGTGTTTTAGCCGCAGCTATTTTAAACGAGCAACCTAATTCTTGATTCTTTAATATGGAATTTACAAGAGCTTCTCTAAATTTCTTGTCACGCTCATATGCAATCCATTTCCACCAAGTTTTATTTATCGTTCGTTTAATAATCGTTGCCATCTTGTGCCTTCTTCAAGACTTCCATCACTTCATTTGCGTACCTCTTAGCAGCGTCTAAGTCCTCTTGAGTCCATATTTTTTGCTTTTTACGACAAGCAATGTCACGTTTTCTATCTAACTCTTCGGTGCTTTGTTTATCAATTAATTTAGAGTGTAATTCTGTATTTTCGCTCATATTTTCTCCGTAAGTGAACATTTCCATATAGTATTTAAATCATATGGCTCTTCATCGGTTTGAAATTTAGCACCACACTCACAAACGATAGTGCAATTTATCTCTTTTGATAATTCGTAATAAATATTAGTTGCCGCTTGTTTAATATTACAAATTGGACAATCTATATGATTATGCACTACTTCTTTACAATCACAACAACAAAGCTCACGTGTAATTGTTAATCTTCCGCTCCAAGAGTATTTCCATGTGTCTTGGGTGCTAGTCATCGCTCTTTTTACATGACCTGGTAATTAAATCATATTTCATATTTATTATATCTGAAATACTAATTGTAATATGAGATGTTATGGTAAATACAGGCATCTTTACATATTTATTGGAAAACTTATACCATGTATTTTTAATAGTGGGGGGCTTTATTTCTTTAGCAGTAGGCATTTTCATTGTTACCAGAGCCCCTTAAGTCGCATTGCCGCTTCCATAGATTTTTTCAAATCTATATAATACAACCACCTTTTCCATGTTTGTGCAATTCTCATAAACTTATCCTTCGTAATAATATAAGATTTATCACTATAATAGTCAAGGTGAGATGAAATAATGCCGAATGGAACGTTCATATTCAAACTGTTTTCGTAATTGCCACGTAGCGCTAATTGTAAGTACAATATATTCTGTTTTTAATTTTCCATCAGTGGTTATTTCACAAACAGTATATGGCCAACCAACTCTACTAATCCATTCTGTAAATTCTTTATCGATCATAACGTTGAAATTCTTCTCCTGTAAAAGTTTTGACTATTACATATATAAACCAGGTGTCTTTAATATTACGACTTAATATTTTTTTCATTATATTATTGTTTTAATTTAATTTTATAAATACATATTACTTATTTTAATACAATATTGTCCAGTTTTCTTTCTAATGTGATCTGCTTTATATTTCCACCAAACACTAGCTATGCTTGGATTTTTATCTTTAAATATTTTTGCTATAATTTTCATTATTTGTCTCATTAGGGTTTTTTCCCAACGCCGCGTCTTTTCGTTGCCATGGCACGGGCTCGACCATGATTTCGCCATACAATACTATCAGTGGGAATATCATGAAATATACAATATTTATACCAATTACAATCGATGTTATGGCGTGTTCTTTTTTTATCTTGAAACGATTGATATAAGCTTCCACAAATGCGTAAAAAGAGGCAACTGCTATAGCTAAACATAAGAGGTCCATTTATTTATTCCTCTTTAGTTTCCAAAGATGATGAATTGGTGTAGTTGGATCCATGCGAATATCATTATACTGTTTCCAATATCTCCAATTAAATTTAGTATTTATATATAAAGTAACACCCTTAATAGTACTTGCGGGCATTTGAATTTTAATCCAAGAAGAGAAGGACATCATGACACTATCTCCTTAGTCAACTTTCGATAATAAAGCCAAAGGCACCACGTCCTTTTGGCGTATCTGAATGAATATATATGAGAAGGTGATCCTTTGGCCATCCGCCAAGATGTCTATCTCCCCCAGCTACTTCAAGCGCAGAAATCCATTGGGAAAAAGATATCATTCTTCTCTCTTTTTTTAAAATCTTTTTCTATTTGCCATAAAATCCAATTATCATAAATATTAATAATTAGATCTGTGTCTAAATTTACTGATTCTATTTGTCGACGAATCCAGTCAGAATATTTTTGTCTTAATTTTACATCAACCACGATGGCCCACTCTCCCTTAGGATTTTTTACTTATCCACCGCCAAAGCCAAGTGTTAAAGATACAAATATTTAAATTTTGGTGTGGCCAATTTAACTTTTGATTAATTAATTTAACATATTTAAGATCTAATTCTTTTTCGTTCATTTGTCGTCTTTATGGCTTCGTTTATGGCTTCGTGGCTTGTATAATAATTTCGAAGTCTCCAGGTTGACTCTGGTGTGTCGTCATGCGCATAATCAAAACGTCCACCAGAATCAACCGACATTATCCATTTTTTCCATTCCTTAAATGTCATCTTTTTACTTCCACCCATTTATCACTTGGACTGGGGTGTTCGGTTAACTCTCTCTTAATCCACGACTCAGCCGCCCACAATCCCCCAAAATATATAGTCTTGTCTTCGGCTCCAGTTACATCTACCCAATCGTAGCTGGCGTATGGCGATGGAGTGAGATTTAATCGTGGGGTCCATTTCCATTCTTGAATCTTATATCTTTCTCCATTTGTAACAATCCTGAATCTAGTACCAATTGGCCTAACATATGGATGTTCTGGAATTTCTGGAATATTTATTTCTGATGGAATTGATTGATTAGCTTGAAATCTTCCTTGAGTAATATTGGAATTAGAGTGCCCCTTAATGGTATATGTGGTCTTACCCAAGTCAGTTTTTCCAAAACAATAAATAATCGTTATAACTAAACCTATAAAAAACATAATCATTGCAATATTAGTAGCTTGAGCTTTATTCATATTATTTATCTTTCTTTTGTGTGGAACAAATAACGGTTGCCCCATATATGGTGGCTATGTGTCCAGATTGAATCATTTCTCTTTTTATTGCAGCAATTTTATTACGAGTTTCCCACTGTTTCCATGTGTTGAAAATATTAGGTTTCGTCTTTTTATATTTAAGGGAGTGCCAATCTTTCCAGTCTTTCATGCTACCACTCTATATATTTTAAATTCTTGATTAATGTCCATCACACTACATATAATTGTTCCAATATTATATTTTCCATTTGCGTTACTCAGCGCCCGCTTTCGGGTGGCCACATGATAAATCATCCAAGCATAAAGAATTGAATTATAACGAATGTTAATAAACTTATTCATATTACCACCCTATAAATTATGCATTTATTATTATTGCGAATTGTTAACATTGAACCTGGAAATAAATCATATTTATTTGAACAGCTAAGCCAAGTGTGTATAACAGAACCGAATGATATAAATTTTGTCATTTTATTCGGTTTCTCTTAATTTTTCAAGTCTTTTGGCGTGTTCAATCATCCAAGGTTCAATATCAATCTTACGAGTGAAGGCTGCGGCATATAAAGCTCCGAGACTGTCTTTAGGTGCTCCCTCTTTAACACATATTTCAATTATTTTAATTAGCAAGTCAGTTTGCCTTGCGGTTAAACTTTCAGATAATTCGCTTACAACTTCTACGTCAGTCATTTTATTTCCTTATATCATTAGATTAAATTATTTCTCTTTTTATTGTGGCTATTTTAATGGAAATTTTCCATTAAAATAAAACCTAATAAACCAATAATGTTTCCAGGTACTCTTAATTGTTGGGGCCCACGTTTTACAATTAGTATCTAAAATTTTAATATCCGAATTATAATTGATATCTAAAATTTTAATATCCGAATTAAACGCCGTACCTAAATCAATAATCGTCAAAATTCTTTTCCATCACAATAACGATGAATGTTAATCAATTCTATATCAACTGAGCGGACAAGAACATCGGCTTCTTCAAGCATAATTACAGATCGTTCATGCGAGGCTTTCCAATTTTCCCATTTACCGAGTTCTTTCATGTGTTTTTCCCAGCCTGAATCAATAATAATCTCTTTGATACCAACCTGAATAATAGCCCTGGCACAATCAGCGCAGGGAAAAGCACTAATATAGATTCGGCATCCTTTTAAAGATACACCCTCACGAGCCGCAGAATAAATGGCATTGCGTTCGGCGTGTTCCATCCAAAAGTATTTTTCTCCATTTTCACGAGATTGTCTTTCAGAAACATCATCTTTAATACCACGAGGAAATGAATTATATCCGGTGGCCTTTACTATATTATCTCTATTTACAACTATTGCACCGATATGGGTGTTTTGATCTTTACTTCTCGTGGAAAGTAAGTGTACAAAATTTAGAAAGTAATTATCCCAGTCATTCATTTAATAACCTCTCAGTTTAAATATAATCCCTGGCTATCAGAATGTCAATACTGGGTGGCATAAATAACACAAAAGCTCCCAAAGGGAGCCCGCCCGGCCCAATACCCTTTTTCTTGCTACTCCTTTGAGTGTCGAACCCAACTACCCTTCAATAACTCATTGTACATATATTCAGTTTTTTGGCCCTCGAAATATAATTTAAACCTAATCCATTTAAGCCAATTATTTCGAATTGACGCCTGTTGTTTATTATATTTAGTATATTTGGCCCAAGCCGAAAATTCTGACATATTATTCCTCGTCCCTTAATCTTAAGCTTAATCGCCATCTTATAATCATTATTTTAAAAACATATCCCTTCCACATTTGAATTATTGAATTAGATTTTATTTCATTAATATCTATCATGAATTAAAATTCATTCCTTATAAACCTATCAAAGTATTGCCATAATCTCCAATTTTGAGAAATGGTAATTTTACCCAAGATCTCCTTCGCAGCCTGGGGCTGCCAGCTATTAGCCCATTTACCAAAAGACTTGATCATCTATTTGTTTCCTATCTTATAAATCTATTGAAATATCTCCACATTCTCCAATTTTGAATAATAGTGATATTATTTTTTGGTGTTTTGCTTTTAGTCAACCAATGACCAGCGGACCAAATACTGAAAGACGTCATCTTGTCCATTCGTCTCCATACATGTTATAGTTTTTCCATAAATACCAAATCTTCCATGTTGGCATATTACCGTTACATAAAAAAGCAACCCAATCGTTGTAAGAAAAGGTAAGAAGCCATTTATCATTATATAATAAAAGTGGTTGAGGAAACATGTACCCTCCATGAATATTCTCAATCCATATTTTAAAACTTGGCTCTTTCATCTATTCCTTCCTAAGTAAGCCCGCTCGCCTATATTATACCATTCCCACTCTTCCCAAGTCCGAGATATGTTTAATATTTCAGTAATACCAGCAATTTGCAACCATTCCTGAAAGGTTCTATTAATCAAATTAAATTCCTTTATGTTAATGGTCTCTAGTATAATTAAGGCCGCTGTACCATTTCCACTCTTCCCAAGTCCGAAATGTATTTAACGCTTCAATAGTGTTAATAACCTGTAACCATTCCTGAAAGGTTATCTTTTCTTGAAAGGTTGTTTTAGTCAAATTAACTTCCTTAAAAACAATATAACTTATAAATAATAATTTGTCAATTCCCTAAAGTAGAGCGCCAAAGATAAAAAATCCAAACATAACGAATACTCATTTTCGTATTAAACTTATATCAAAAAAACTAATACCATGAATAATTCTATAGCGATCATAATAAAACTTCGTCCAAGTTTTATGAATGCTCATTCTTTTTTGATCTCCGTGATGCAATCACCATTGCAATTGGCCAAAATGAAAAATTAAGACAATATACTAAAAATAACGCAGGAAGAGAACTATTGTTAGGGTATTCTTCTCGCTGTCTTTTTACTGCATAACCACCCCAAAACACACCCGTTACTATATAACTCCATGTTAAATAATGTAGTAATGTCCAAATCATTTTAAATTCTCCTTTTAAATTATTATTTTTCCACTTGTATTGTTTCTTCGCCTTGTATTGTTTCTTCGCCAAGGCGGATTATATGTCGTATTTATATAAATATGTTGACTTGCCCTCCATCTTAAATTTGATATATAATTTTGCCAAGTTTGAAAAATGTAACGTTTAGGCTTATCAGTACGATAAGTCCTATAAAATATAATTATTATAGCTAAAATAATAAAACCTTCCGTTATTGCCCAAAATGCAAGTGGGTTCATTTAAACTCCAAAAGATAGGCATTTTGATTTCTTCTTTTAAAGAATGAGTAATATAACATTGATTCCATTAATTTTCTCCTTTAACCTGGTATTTCTTCTTTTAGCATAAAAAGGGTTTAGGGAATAATATTTATCAATATACCAGATGCGTCTTGTTGGTTCTGTGCAACATATACTTTATAATCTTCGTAATGTATAAGATCAGCTTGAATAAGCCAATTCAATGTAAATAATATTTCTTCTCGTAGGCGCTGATGAAGCTCATGATCATTTTTGAAACATCTATACTTCTTTGATAAAAAATTAATAAGATCTTGTTCCACGTCTCCATCTTCGTCTGGAGAACTGAAATAAAATAAGGAAGGATCTTGAAGCATCCATGCCCCTTTAGTGCTAAATATTTCTGGTTTCATTTTGTCATCCTCATTACCCTTTTCCCACCTACCCAATGTATTATTTGACCATAGCGTATAAACCATGACCAATGAGACCAAATAGTGGCAATAGTGAAGGGCTGTAGATAGGGGCAGCTCAATCTCATCCATTCTGAAAAAGTAACTTTTTGTAACTCTGAACGTTTCATCTATTATATTTTTCCGTTTCTCTTTTTGTGTGTATAAATTCTAAATAAGCTTGCCAATTTTTATAAACGGTTGGAGTAAGATATAAGTCTTTATTCTTTAGAAACATTATAAGATCTGCAAAAATAAAATCATTTGCCATGAGTCCAAGTCTCCGTCTCCAGGAAATCACTTCCCATACAATACCATATCCAGGTCCAATAAATGCTAGATCCCCTACGCATGACTCTTCACATAGTGCTTCGCGTTATATGATACCCAAACCCACTTAATCGTTCCCCGTTTAATTAAGATGAGGGCCCTTTTAAAGGAAGTCTCAATAATCTGATTAGTCTGATTTAAATTCATACTTCCATGGTTGAACATAATCTGAAAGTTTATCAGGGGACATATACCACATACTTTGTTGATATACTTTCCAATAAAACCAAGTTTGAGACGGATTATCCCCAAGAACAATTCCTGGTTGATATCTACATTGTTTAGCCAACCACTCATTAAAGGTTAATTTTTCAAAAAAACCCATATTTAGCTCCGTGAAAATTTATATGTCTGATATACCTTCCAAATCATCCAAGTTCCTCCTGGAGTGTCGAACTTCCCCCAGGTTCCTCTCCATCGCCATCTCTTAACCCATTCATTAAAGGTTAACTTAGTAGAAGGATTCAAGTTCCACCTCTCTATTAACATGAGTATTAAAATATACCCAGAGCGCCCAAGTTTGATCTGGGGTGTCCGTTATCACATAGTTCTTTGTTTCAGAAATACAAGCCTCCAGCCATTCACCAAACGTCATTTAAGATTACTCTTGAAAATATAATGAAAATATATCCAGAGTGACCAAGTTTGATGTGGGGTGTCTATGTAATTCGTTCTTGAGACATAATTTTCTAACCATTGATTAAATGTCATATTCTATTTCCGCCCCACATTAAATCCCTCATATAGGGTCCAAAGCTTCCAGGTTCCACATATGGTTTTTCTAGCTAAATCAAAATTTATATTATTCCATTCACCATACCATTTATTTTCGCCAACTACTGTAATCCATTGATTAAATGTCATAAGCTCACTTTTTAACGAGTTTATTAAGAATGATATAATTATACCAGGTCCAAGAAACAGGGATGCTGGATTTAATTACAACATACTTATCATATAAAGACTCACAATAAAGAAATAAGAAAAATAAGAGTAAAATTATCATCAGTCTTAAAGTACCTTTACTGCTTCTATAAGTTTCTGTTTAATTTGTAGAAATTCCTCTTCATTGCTTTGATATTTAGAATTCATATAGCAAAGTAAATCAGAGGGGGAACCTAAATTATACTCGATGTTCCATTCCCAATCTTTACTGTCTGCCTTTAAGGTCAATTGAATTGCCGTATGCTGATGTTCCTCAATTTTACCATAAATTACTGAATCATCATCTAACATTAGATTATGCTTATAATAATAAGGAAGCTCAATATCTATTTCCTTTTGAATTGTGGTTTTCTCAGGTACTATAAATCTAGCCATTTTTATCTCTCCTTTATCTTTCTGATCTATATTCTTCTGGCTCATCACTATCGTTTTTCTCTATAGATATATAATAGCCAGCCCGACAAAATATCTTATGAATGCAATTTTCACATGCCTGTTTATTATTGATAAGTTTAGTACAAATAGCATAAGTAATGTCTTTCATAGGTAATAATATAAGATATAATCAATCAAAAATCAAGGCATAATCTAAAATCTTGTCCTATGCCCGACTGACACAAGATATAATTGATATATGTTCCAATTCCATGTGATATTGATTTTCTCGGGTCTAATAACTAATTCGAGCCAATCATGAAAAGATATATCATAAAAGGATATTGTAGAGTTATTCATTCTTTTGCCTCTTTAATAGAAGTTGACAAGATACCATTTAAATATATGCCAAGTTCTAAAAATACTGACTCCATTTTTATGTGTAGTATTCTTCATATTAATCAACTATATCATACCACATATGCATCCCAAGTCCATTTAATATTAAGACTATCCCGTTTATTATGTTTCATAATTATATCACACCATTCTTTTATATGTTCTCATGTTTTCTAATTGATATTTTATACCATTGAAACATATTCCAATTCCATTCAATATTTCTATTAGAGGGTGCTGTTAAAATTACTTTAAGCCATTCATTGAAAGAAGGGATTTTCATATCAAGTTTTCTCCAATTATATAAGACTTATAGGTTCTATATAACGACCAAGTCCATTTTATAGGAATAATACCCCTATAAGAATCAACTCCGTTTACATTAAGCCATGTCTTATATGTCATCTTCTGAAATATAGACACCAGTACCTCCACAAACGGCACAATCCTCATTTAAGTAATCTTTACCAGTACCAGTGCAATTATCGCATTCTTTGGTAGTCCAGGTTCGCGTATCTGCACTAGTTTTCCAGTAATAATAAAAGCCCCATGTATCAGCTATTGCAGTGGCTATGATAAGAGTACCAATCCTTTATGTCTATATTGTCGCCATACATTTATAATATAGTAATTTTGTTTATCCATATAATATGATGAATAAGGTATGCCAATCATAAGTAATAATACACACAATAAAAGGAAATATTCTAAACCATTCATCCAGCCCATTGCCGCTCCATTAAATCCATTAAAAATGAATCCATGTATATAGGCTCCACATTCTACGAATAGAGATAACTTGATATTTAGGAAGCCTATCAGTACCAAAATTCAATTGATACCACTTAGTTCTCTTATACTGTTCTAAATTTATCTTAGCCTTCATATTACCTCTCATAGATAAAGCCATACATAAAAAGCCCATACCTTACGAATGGATGTTTTTTCTGTAGGTTTATTATCACATAGCCATAGATTCAATAATTGTTTAAAGGTAACCATGATATATCTCCTTATCCAAAAATTCTAAGCCATATGTATATACGCCATCTTCTATGAATAGACATAAATTTATTTCCTAAAATAGGACACTCCATCTGTATGAAATCTTTGCCACATATACCATCCATATGTATCCCATGTCCAAGAGATAGAAATAGCTTTATTGCAAAGGGCGAATACACATACTAAGGAATTCTTTAAAAGTTAGCATTCTATCTCTTCATCTCTAAAAGAGCGGCTAGTTCCAAGAAAGTAAGGATACTGGTTTCATTCATATTAGTATTCATCATAATATCACAATCTATAAGGATATAAGTTCCCCGAGAAGCATCAGTATATAGATTAGTATTAGGAATGGCATCTTTTAGTATTCTAGTTTTACTCCATGGGCACTCAGAACAATTTAATATATTATTATCCGTAAGTATACAAGTCGGATTCTTTATATCATTATGCCGAGTAATACTTCCACGTGCAGCTCTCCATTTATGATCTGGATTAACTATTTCTTCTGCTTGTTTAAAGTGTTTAATATACTGTCTATTGATGTTATTAAGAGAATTACACCACTCTTCCCCTTTGTTTTCTTCAGTTACACATGATTCAAAGTCGCGTATGTATGAATGTATACGGTAGAGGGTTGAGTCGATAATGTAAGATTTATGTGTTGACTGTTCGCTCATTATGGCCTCACTATCAATATAATTTGAACGTTGTTAATTGTCAAGTAAGAGTCGATGATAATTAAATAAGGATAATAATGGGGCCGCCGTTAAGAGGATACTGTATAGGATTGATATGGGTATTGTATGGATATTGGGTATTTAAACAGGAGGTTATAAAGAGATCGGTGTAATAATGTAAAGGCTTATGAATACTGAATAAGTGAGTCATTTATGACACAGTATAATAATAAGATAAGTGAAATAATATAGAGAGGAGTTAGGAGAGAGTTAGGAGAGAGATACTGAGTTGTGTCTACAAAAATGACACATGTGACTTAAATGACACACTGGCGTATAATAGATAAGTGAAATTTATAATGAAATGACATTAAGATAACTATTAGATACTGGTAAAAGTGAGTCATTTATGACACACTTTACTAATAGTATGAGCGGTTAAGTGCGATAATATGAGATAATATGAAGAATATATACTGATAATCAACATGTGACAAAAATGACTCACTTTCACTTAAGTTGTGAAAATACTACCCCCCAGACAATAAGAGTCTGAGGTAATATCAGTATCTCCCCGCCCTAAGTCTAAGCCAAGCATCAAGCGACTTACACTTGTAAAGAGTTTGGCCAGTATCAAAGTATAGCGTGACGCTGTGTCATGCTAGATACTGGCGCGAGTGTAAGAGACTTAGATACTGGCCAAAGGAGTTAAAGATGGCTAACATCTTGAGCATGAAGGGCTTGGGCGTCAAGGTTACCGTCAAGGTAATCAAGAAGCACAAGTTCGTGGACGGTTCTCCCGAGCTGTCCCACAAGGGCGAGTACACTCTCACCCTGTCGGCGGGGTCCAAGTCCGTCTCTACTAAGTGCGTGGGGACGGGCGAGTTGTTCGCCAAGTGCTACGCCATGATGAGCGTGCACTTCCCCAAGAGCTATGCTAAGTTCCAGGCCATCAGCAAGGTGGAGAAGGCCGCGAACAAGGCGAAGGCGAAGGCGAACCACAAGGCGAAGAAGGCGGCGGCCAGCGGCGTGGACTTGAAGAGCCTCGCCGCACTCCTCAACCGGGCGAAGAAGGGCAACGGTAAGATGCTGGCCCTGTTCCTCTAAGCCAGTATCTCATCATCTTTCCAGTATCTTATTATAGATACTGACACAATCTAAAGTAACTCATGGGTGGGTTAGTATAATACTAACCCTCTCTGGTCAGTATTCTCCCACCTGCGCGTGGTACTGACTGCTGATAGATACTGGTCTATCACAACGGGAGAAGATAAGGAGGAGTAAGATGGGACAAGCTAGACAAAGGGGAACCCGGGAACAGCGTGTCGAACAAGCCCAAGGCCGCAAAGTCGGGGTGCCGGTTAACCTCACGGCACAGCTCCAGCGTAACTTCAGTAACAAAAGGAGTTTCCGTGAGTCGTTGTTCACTCGGCTCACTCGTCTCTTTCGCTCTTAAGGGGCAGCATCTCAATCATCTGCCTTGACCTCAGTACGTTGAAGTGCTCTGAGGCTAAGTAGGACTAGGACTCTCTTATAGTAGAGCCAGCCTACCCCCAAATATAGCCAGTATCCAGAGCTGGTCGATCAGTATCTTAATTACTTAGATATTGGTCGGCCATAATGTGGGTACTGTATATAGTGGTGTGTGTTTGAACCATACCACATATAGACAGAAAGATGGGTTTTGAGAAAAATGAGATCTAATACCTATAGTTAGTTAGTATCTCATTGTATAATACTGGCGCTATAATTAAGTATGTCTATATGTAGTGGTGTTAGTAAAGACCATACCACATATAGACAGAAAGATGGGTTTTGAGAAAAAACAGTTGTGGTGTGTTATAAAGACACTACCACATATAGTAGTGTAACATAACAGCGCCAGTAATAAAGATACTAGCTAAACCATATGATACTGGATAAACCAACGGAGGGAAACCACAATGGCTTATCATAAGTCTCAACGCCGCAATCTCAAACCTACAACCATCAGACAGTATCATTATGCTGTAAGCCGGCTTCTCAATGCTTGCCCTCCCAATCTTCTCATACAAGTTATGAAAATGATTCGGGCAGGAGCAAAGACTTACCCAGTGTCTAAGATTCAATCTTTCATGGCCGGTAGTGGATTCTACATGTATTCACGAGAGATTAACAAAGCCATCAACGCTATGCAATGGGGATTATGCCCGCCTCAATATCGCATCTCCAAGAATAATCGCTGGTATTTGGATACATTCCCTCAAGAGCCTGGACCGGTTGCTTATGCTGCCATGGAAACGGTCAGTATCAATCATCCAATTACTGCCCCCACACTTCAACCTGCCATGAACATTGTGTAAATAAAGATACTGGTCTGTAATTCTACCAGTATCTTACCTTCGCCGCCTAGTTACTTTGCATAGTGCAGGGAAACTTCGGCGCGATCATAGGCTAATACAAGGAGGACAATATGGATTACGGGTAGCTAAGCTCAAACCTTAATTCAGTGTCTAGAGATGGCGGTCAGTATCGTCCAGTACAAATGATTATAAACACTGGGATACTGGCCGTCACACTGTAGATACTGGACAAAACTTTCAATAGGAGGAGGCTACAATGGCCTACACACTATATAATCCACCGACTAAGTGGTGGAAAAGGCAACACAGTATCACAATAACTATCTGGCCTAAGTGGTTAGCTCAGAAGCTTTGCAATCACTCTGCACCTAAACCTTCATGGATTACTTCAAACACTTGCTACTCTTGCCCGGACTGTTACACTCTTATGATTCCTCCAGGAGCAGTCACCACGAAGGAATAGGGAGCGAGGTGAACGATGAACGAGCAACCCAATAGTTCCATCTCAATCGTCCGTTACTCCAGAGATGGCTTCGTGGCTAAACGGCAGTCCAAACATATGTATAATGTTTGGCATGAGCTGTTTAAGTTTAATAGCCATGACATGCCAGAACATCTTCGTGGTGTCAGCGTAGAAGCACACCATAAGATCGTCCCTTTCTATCGTGAACACCTCGCTGATTTTAACTGGGGCATCTGGGTATTCATAGAGGGACACGATAACATGATGTCTCTCAATCATCTGCACGGTCAAGATAGGATGGGGCTTAAGCGTTGGACTGCTGTAATTCCCAGTAACACAGAGGTTTACGGTGTGGGGTGGGATGTCATTGTCTCTATTAGTGATTTCATTCCACAGATGTTCGGCTGCTTCATACCCAAACGAAACATTCCTCTCATCACGGATATCAAGTGTGACGATGAATGTGATGTGGAGTTAGAGCTAGAGAGGTATGACTGGGAGCGTGAAGAAGAGAATCGCATGCTCCGTTGTGGGTATTAGAAAGGAGGTGTCTTAAGTTGCCAGTCTTCATCGTTCAACAACTCGAAGGCGTCCACTGGTTTGATTCCGGTGATCATGGGGCCTGTCTGACGCGAATCCTTTCCAGCCAGAGAGAGGGGCTGGAGTTTGCGAGGGATGTTACCAGACGAACACAATTCGAAACCCGAGTAGTGGAGACAGACAAAAACCGAATTGTTTACAACGTCTGGTCTCCGCACGCTCCATAACAATCCGTTCTTCACAGAGTACTCCTGTTAAAGGGAGTACTCAATCCCGTCAATGTATACTAGCTGGTGGGACGGGGTAAGAGCACAATATATAGTAGTGCTCAGGCTAGTATGCCACAACATATAGGAGAACACATGAACATCAGTCGGCGTAAGAGGGGTTACATAAATCAGAGAGGAGGATAACAATGAATAGGGCTGATGTCCTCTTGATACTGGACGAAAAGTTTGCCAAGAAGGTGACGGATGAATACAAGAAACGCACTGGATACAGTAATGTAATCGGTAGCGTTTCTAGCAATATGAAAGTCTTTATCCCCATCATTAAAGATATTCTTGATGATGGGCTTCGTGTACAAGAAGAAAACGAAAGAGAGGTGCGACATGATAAAAGTTGAACCGATGGAACCGCTGGACACAGAAAACTACGCCGTGCCCTTGAATCCTTTTCATCAAGACATATACAGTATGGGGACGACGCTGGGGACAAACGTGACGGTGATGTACGGAAATCATACTCACACTCATCAACCTTACATCATCGTTGTTAACCTGGATACTGGCGAACGAATCAAGATCGCTTTCTGAAAGGGAGGTGTGTCATGAACGAAAAGGAAAAGAACAGGATGCGACGATTATTGGAAATGGCTTATTTGTTTGCATGGGGTCCAGATGGTACGGCTGACCGCAGAGATGAATGGTGGGAACTTAAAGCTTTACTTCCCAACGTAGGAACGATGTGTTATGGTGGTAATGGTAAATTCCGATGGGACGAATGAGCCAAATAGGTTCAGTTCTTTTTCATAAGGAGGCGTGCCATGGAACCGATCTTTGTTAACAATTGGGGCGAAATACGAGGCGGTATCTCAGTGGATGAAGTCTTGAAGGGGGATGGTAAGCTAGCTGGCTTTACTGTCTCTGGCAAGAATCAAGATGGTAAGGAGTTCTGCATTGACTTCTTCGTTCATGTTGGTGCCAAAAACATCACCATCACTTGCAGCTAAGGGAGGAGGAACTACATGGAATGGAAAGTCGTTGATACTGGCGATGAAATCACCATCGTTCCTGAAACCCGCAATCTCCCCGGCAAAGTTCTTTTCGTCGGAACCTCAGTGGATTGCGATGAATATCTATATGAACTGAGCAACGACGAATAACCTAACCCCATAAGGAGGCTCAACATGGAATGCGGATATCTAATTGCGTGGGTCGGTCCTTGTAAAAGCCAACCATCGGACGACAGTTCGTGCCGATGTGACAAACACAAGGACAAAGTCTGTGCATCTTGTGGTGCTCCAGCCACTCAGGAATGCGATACGACGGGACAGTTCGTTTGTGGTGCTCCTCTCTGCAACGATTGCGAGCACACCATCGCAGAAGACGGAACCAATGGTGGGGTTGGTTTCGTTCAACTCTCTCCCCTCCCACCGGGCTACAAGCCACACTGCAAGAAAACGGAACAGAAATTCACCCCCTGGTTCATGAGGCCACTTTCGGAGAGCTAAGGAGGCTCGACATGCCACTAAAACCTGGCGATCGTTTACCCCGTGCTAAGGTAGATATCATGGACCTTAGCGAAGTGATGGATGAGGATATGAGGGGTAAGTTGGACACCCTTCGCACCCTCACTCCTCCTAAGCCCAACCTGTTTCAACTGGAAGGAGGACCGGCGGATGGATAGAAAAGATCGAATCATCCAGCGCCAGAACAATGAAATACTGCTAATGGAGCTTCGTCTAGAGGAACTGGAAAGGACCCTCGGTGAAGCGGTTAATCTCATCCAAGAAATCCACACAGAGATGATGACCGAGCTTCATACCTGTGCTCTGTTCGATGATAAGGTCTGGGTCATCGATCAAGAATTGGCAATGGCCCACGCTGCCTTTGAGGAGGATATGGCAAAGGGCCTTGAGACACTTCAAGACGATGAAAGGTCAGATGGCGTACTGGATTCATGAAGCAGAGCAGGGAGAGGCATCTGGATATCTTGGTCCCGATAAGAGTGAAGAGTTTCTCAGTAGGATCCTTAACAAGCTGGATGTGCCTCCAGAGGATTAAACCAGTATCTCTATAGTCTTAAAGATACTGGCGAAGTAATAGATACTGAGCATGGATGACACGTGACTCAGTTCTATAGGTAAGCCTAGCATATAGCATGTAGCGTCTCCTATAAGAGGCACGTGACTATATGTTGTCGGATGGTGGCTAGGCATGTCGGGTAGCAGGCGGGTGGCTAATCCGATACTTCAGTTTCAATCATCGCACGTCACCTACTAAATAAGTGGTACGGCGGTAGTTGATTAGAGCCCATTTTAATCGCGTGACGATGATTCAGGGTAGGTCCAGTGACTCCTGCAATACACTTACCTCTGACGGGCTGATAACCCCTCATGCGAGTAATGTGACGGGAGACCATAGCACATGAATGCCCTTATCCCTATAGGGGACGGAACGTATGTGACTATGAGAATCGTCCAGAGTAAGAGCCTGGATGATAGGAGAGACGCGTAAGCGACTCTAAAGACTGGACGAATTAGACGGCAGGTGGGTGGCCAGTCTAATGGGTTTGCAAAACTATTCTACTGCATGGAGGGACGGCAAAAGCCCTTCCCAGTTTCCGTTAAGCGGTGCTGACCGTGACGGTGGAATAGTTTAAAGGGTAGGCTTAGAAATATACCACATGGAGAAGACACCCCAATCGAGTGGAGTCAGTCATATAGATGGCCTGTGATGGTATAGGGGCTTATGGAGAGTAAGCCAGGCTAAGCGGTTAGGGTGAGCAGGTGAGTGGCTTCCTAACACTTAAGTTAAACTGGTGTCTATCATATAGGTAGCGTCCGGTAGAGTCCGGTGTGTATGATGGGCCAGGAAAGGTAAGCGAGGAGATGGCATCGTAGATGTGGGAGTTTTCTTCCTATGGTGCAGATTAGGCGGTCCTCGCGTGGCGTCAGCAGGTGGGTGGCAGGCGCTCTCGGAATAATATGAAAGGAGGCGGCTATGACTTCAAGAGAAAATCTTCAAAGAATTAATGAAGCAATCAAAGCCGCTAAACATTTAATTAAACACCCCCATAGTAAATCGGCATGGGGGAGTTTAGATTATAACACTCTGCCAATAGGCAATTATTCATCAAAAGGATTTACTTGTCCAATAAGTTGTGATAATTGTCCACTGGCATTGGGAATAACTCCGTTGAATCTTCCTGAGTTTATTTGTGAGGGTAATGCCCATGACATTATAATGGAAAAACAAATCATGGGAGAGGTTATATTACTTCTCATTCAATTTGTGGCCACTATGGAAGTAGTCCAGGAGGATATTAAAAGGGGCCAAGGAGGTACAACATGAGAAAATTAAATAATAAAGAAAGACGAGCACAGATAGAAGCAGTAAAACAATTATTAGATGACGTTAAAGATATTTATCTTTGGAGATAATTACATTCTGTTACTGGATTCTTTAATTCAATAGATTTCTGTCCGGACCTTCCTGGTCAAATTTTAAGGTGTCTGCATTGTCCCTTAAGATTGAACTCAGCAACTCATTTATGTCGATATAGACATCAGAATTATAAGGAAGTCATAATATCGGATGGTGAAATAACCATTAGGCTTCTGGAGTTTCTAGCCTATATACAAATAACCTAACGAAAGGAGGCTTCAGGTGAGAAAATGTAATGGATGTAAGCAGACCAAAGATGAATATTACATGCTTAAACCTGAAGTCTGGATACAGGCATGTATGAAGCCCGTTAAAAACATCCCAGTAATATCTGTCCTACGCATGCTTTGTGTATCATGTGTAGAAAAGAGACTGGGAAGGGAACTTAACTGGCGGGACTTTGCTCTTTGCCGACTTAACTTGGACCCATCTGAACCGAGAACGGCTATACTTCAAGATCGAATGAGTGGTATAACCAATCGCCTTCCACAGTGGTTCTTCAATAGATACGGTGAAGATCAATGGGATGTGTCGGCCTTAGCTTATGGATGGCCACTGAGAGGAGGATGCAATGAAAAACACACCGATAGAAAAAGCAAAGCGGGCGGCGGAGTATCTAATCAAGCATCCTCATAGTAGAATCGCTTGGGCTATGTTAAGCGATAATACTTCTCCTTCGTGGGGCAATAAACTAATTCGGTGTCCATTTGATTGTTATAACTGCCCATTAAGAACTGGCGCAAATGAATTAGGTCTTCAGACATATATATGTGGTAAGTCTGATTTTGAATCCAAGAGTGGTAATTTATTCGGAGAGGTTATATTGTACCTCATCCAATTTGTTGCTTTTGTGGAAGCGTTTCAAGGGGCAAAGCCATGATAATCACATTTAAAAGTGTCATCAACATGCCTGATTAGATTCATTGCCTTTGCTCAGGTGGAAGTGGAGGATTCCCATGAAAGTCCCAGATAAAGAGGATAGGCAATTACAACTCACGACGATTTACGACCTGATAAATAACTTGGATGATCCCAAGTATTGGAGAAGACTTTGGAACGTTACTGGGGGGCACTATGAGGAGCCAAAAGCAGAATGGAAAGATTTTTGTCCATCTATTGATGGTTCGCTCCGGTGCTATAATTGCCCCCTTCGAGTGTTGGGTGAACATTATCAAGTCAACTATCTCTGTCGCCATAGTGGTTCTAACAAACCTGATCCAGCTAATGGAGAAGTCCTTCGTAGGTTATTGGAGTTTCTAGCCTACTCACAATTATAAGGAGGGTCCAAATGAAATGAGAGGATATGAAATAAGGACCCAGGAACAAATGGAACATCAAATAAAAGTAGCCCAAGCATTACTTAACGACTTAAGTAATGTGAATCTATGGAAGGAACTGTCTCGTATAACTGGACTACAACCAGTCGTAGTAAGTAAAACTAGATTAACTAAGACTGATTACTGTCCAGGTTTATCCGTCTCAACTCCCTCACGGTGTAAAATCTGTCCTCTTTGTCTCCCTAGAGCCCAAGTACCTGGACAAACTTCAAAATGGGATTACTATCTCTGCCGAAGGTATATGTCTCATGAAAAATTGTGTCCAGAGATAGAAGATGGGGAAGCGACTCGTAGGCTATTGGAATTCATAGCCTTCATACAAATACAACCCGACTCATAGGAGGTGACGATGAAAATCTCTCGCGTTCCATCACAGTTCGCCCCTGGTCGCTACAACGATGAATTCGTTTATAGGGAGGTGATCATGAAGCATGGTGTTACATGACCAACTCAAATAGTACAACCCCCATCAAAATCATCAAAGAAATCCCTGAAGAACAAATCAAAGCAGCCCAGTATCTAATCAATCACATTGATGATCCTGAAGGCTGGAAACGCTTGCAGGAAGTAACTGGTGATACTGGGATCTTTGAATCCACAATCGATCACTGTGGCGACAATGCATACTCTGGAAGGCTGCCACAGATCACATGTTCAGCGTGTCCCCTCAGGGTAGAAAGTAGCACATATCTCTGCCGATATAGTCACCCAAATTATCCTCATGTCAATATGGAGGACAGTGCGATAATTCTGAAACTGATAGAGTTTATCGCATATGTTCAAACAGTTTTTCCTAAGGCATGAGATATACTTGGAAGGAATGCAGAGAGTTAATTAGCTGCTGCACTTAAAGTAGTAGCTAAGCCACGATCCAAGAAAGCCTGGAAGGAACTGGGTAAAGTTACTGGTGTGAATTATCGCACACCCGACAATAGTCTAGTCGGGAAAGAAGTCGATTTTTGTAAGAAGGCTTGTTCCAAATGTCCCTTGTATGTAAAGAGAGCGGTATACATTTGCCGCAAGGACATTTGGCCAGAAATGTTGATAGACGTTAGTGAGGGCGAAATCCTTCGTCACTTGCTAGAGTTTATCGCTCACATCCAAATACAGGAGGAGCAGGACATGGCAAACGCATCTCAACTCCGTCGGGCCAAAGCGAACAAACTCACCGCCACCCAGGAACGCAAGCAGTCTCTCAAGGCTAATCGTGTCTTCGGACAGACGAGGACGACGATGCCAAGGAAGTCCAAGAGCCGTTAGTCTCCGTTAGTATTCAGAGCCAGTGGGCCAGTATCTTATAATGTAACAATCTCAACAATGAGATACTGGCTCATTGTAATGTGGATACTAACTCTGGGGCGAAAGTTTAAATGGGAGGTGGACAATGGAAAAACTGATATTGCCCCTGATGAAGCCCGACCCGAAACAAATAGCAAAGGAAATGAACATAATGAACATGAAGACGGTCGGAAGCAATTATCTTGAGAATCTCTTTCGGCCCCCAGGATATGCAAAGCTTATCATCACTGCCACCATTCAATTCATGAATACTCAATTTCCCAAGGATACTGGGCTGATTGTTACTGGACTTAGCGGAAGTTTACTGGGATATGCCATCATGCTCTTGGGTGGTATTCCAGTAGCCTTTGTCCGTAAGGATGATGAACATTCTCATGGTGAAAGGATTGAAGGTATCCTCGCAAAGAAAGTCGTGTTCTTTGACGACTTCATTGCTAGGGGGACGACCTTTTTAAATATTCAAACGGCCATCCAGAAACACAATCACATATTATCCAGCAAGGTTAAATTTGCTGGCTCTTTCTTCTGGTCATATTTCGATGTTATGTGTAAGGAAGAAGTTGCCAAGAACGGTCCCGTGTTTCGACTTCAGGTTGCCCGTTCTCCTGGGTCAAGTTATATCCAACGCTGGAACGATCATGACTCTAGGTGGAAGCTTCTTGAAAAATACAAGCTAGGATCCTATGACGATCCTTCTTGGAAACAACCTCCCAAGGAAATCAACTTATCTGGCGATGCTGTGTAATTAAACTACAACCAAGGAGGTGGGAATGAACATAAGAAAACTGGAAGTCATCCGGCAGGTATATCGTCGGGCATTCCTGGATCAGTCTCATACCTTTAAATTGAAAGACCGGCTCCAACGCATCTCTCAATTGAACGGCAAGAATGCTGAAGGAACAACAGTCTTCTTCGTTCGGGCATTTAAGACTGGGTGTGGTGGGGGTGTTTACTACGAGATTATCAAGGAAACGGAGAACAAAGACATCCCCCATATAAACTGTCTTTCCTGAAGGGATAAGACGATGGTACTGGCAGACTTCAAACCTGGCGACCGGGTTAAGGTCGTGTCGGAAGAGAACTGGGGCAACCGCAAGAACCTCGTGAATAAGACGGGGGTGGTTGCCCAGACCATGAACGTCCATAAGGATGGCGTGGTGATGGTTAACATGGACGACAGAAGGTGGAGACAGCAGACCTTCTATCCGTCCCAACTCAGTATCGTCCAGGACTAGGAAGAGTTAACAGGTCGTGGTCAAACTCCCAGTGATGGTTTGGGCATAAGATGTGAGTGTTTTTCGGCCCATTAATTTCCCCTAGAGTCATAGGCACTGGACACTTTGATATGGCTATGATGTGAGCGACTTCAACATGCTTACTGTAGCCACACACCTGACATCCCTTGCTTAATCTCTCTCGATTCCAGCGCCTGGCTAATCCCCTAATGCCCGAATACCTATTAGCGGGTAAACCTTTGCTTGTCTTGTGGCCATTGAGGTGTTCTTCAAGAGTAGATGACTTCAATTTTGCGGCAAGTTTATCTATCTCTTTCCTACATGGCAGGCAAAATGTTCTCCTGCTGGTACATGGTCCTCCACATTTAGCACATTTATGCTCTGGCTTGCGTTTAGGGTGGCGTAGATTGTTGTAGGTTGCGGCACAAGATTTAGAACAGAACTTGTCATTGTCATGGGACTTTAAACACTGGGGACATTGCTTCTGCATGTTAATCTCCTTTGAACACACTATATACTGTTTTATTAATATAGCGTGTTCAAATCTTTTTGGGTCGTTAGCTTAGCATTGAAAGCCATCGGCTCATAACCGATAGATCACAGGTGAGAATCCTGTACGACCCACCATGGGCCCGTAACTCAATGGTAGAGTATCGCCCTTTTAAGGCGAGAGTTGAGGGTTCGAGTCCCTCCGGGCCCACCACTTATCTTATACAGGCGAACGCCAGGAAGGAGGTAACCGTGCCGTGCGATTGCGGTAATTGCCATTTCGGATTCAACTGTTCCAAAGAGTGGCAGACTCTCCACCCCGGAACGACCTGGTACGCCTGCGAGTTCTGCGGACTCTATCAGGCTTCAGCTCCCATGTGTAACAAGTGCGAGCTGCAGGAGGAAGAGACCAAGTCCGGTATGAAGAGGTACGAGTTCCAGCGGCGCTCCCCATTCTCTGGTAAGATTCACACCATGACCATCCAGATGACGGAGCAGCAGTTCGCGGAACTCTCCCAGCCCAACGGTCGTCACATCCAGGACATCCTCCCCCATTGCACCCCCGATGAGAGGGAGTTCATCATGACCGGTATCACTCCCGAGGAATGGGAGCAGACCTTCGGGAAGAAGTAGTTACTTTGCGGCTGTGGTGGAATGGCATACACTACAGACTTAAAATCTGTCGGTCGTAAGACCTTGCGGGTTCGAATCCCGCCAGCCGCACCAGCCCTTCCCAGTATCTCTTTCGTCCGAACCGATAGGATACTGTCTCTGGCATTTCCCAAGGTGGAGATGCTGTATAATCGTAAGACCCACGGTAATGTATAGAGAGGATAAGCCTACTCTATCTATTGTGGGGACGGAGTAGTACCGCATTCCAGTATTAAAATGAGTCCAGGATACTGGTCTTGCGGAAACTTAAACTGGACCAAAGATCATAGGGGTTTTACAACAAATGAATATTCTCAACCAGAAAGGCCTCGGCGTGAAGTTCGTGGTTAAATGCACCAGGAAGGCAGTCTTCATCGAGGGTTCGCCCGAGAAGTCTTCCAAGGGGCATTACAACCTCACCGTCAGCGCCGGCGCCAAGAAGTTCTCCACGACCTGCATTGGTTCGGGAGAGCTGTTCGCTAAGGCATGGGCGATGTTGGCTGCCCACTTCCCCGCCGCCTATAAGAAGGCGACGGCCATCTCCAAGCAGCAGCGCGATGAAAACCGCGCCAAGGCAAAGACCACCCGGAAGGCGAAGAAGTCCGCTGCCTCCGGCGCCGATGTCAAGACGCTGCTTCAGGCTCTTGCTCGTCAGGGTAAGGGCAAGGGTAAGGGCAACGGTAAGCTTGTTGCCCTCTTCCTGTAGTCGGAACTTTTAATCCGGCTACCCACAATCTGAATTAACCCCCGGAGGGTCCCTGACGGGACCCTTCAATCCTGCCGGTGTCCCGTCGCTCGTGGGGCAGGGTAAGCAGACTTTATAGTTTGCAGGCGATGGGAAAGAAGTTCGGTTAGTGTCATTAGACACTAAGAAAGGTAGGTGCCGATGAAGCAGAGTTTTAAGGCTTAGTCTATTGGTAGACTATAGCCGGCACCACAGGCGATACTCAACGACTTAGAGTTTTATCTCCACACAGGAGGTTACGATGAGCGAAACCAAAGGTACTCTCGGTAGCGTTTTGGCAAAAGCCCTTCACAACACCCCCATCGAAGCCCGGCTCAAGGAAGAGAAGTTCAATGCTTCCCAGCGGGAATGGCTCAAGGACATCCTCATGCGCGACTTGAGGTTGGTGGAACCCAAGGTTCTGGGAGACGCCATTCATGAGGCTTCCGTCCGAATCAACAAGGGTGAAAACGAGTGGCGACTGCTCCGCGACAAAGCTGTTCGAGCACTCTCTCTTCGCAAGTAAGTTAACCTTCACTTAGTCTACTCCGGATAGGTCGGCCAGGTACATTCGCCGGGATTATCTTGGAGGTGGGGTAGGCATTGGCATAGAACTATGTGGGTGAGAACGGTCGTAAGGCCCGGAGTGACCACATATCATTAGTTATGTCATGTAAGCCCTATCCCTTTAAGGCTTTACCAGTATCAACCTTCGTAGGAGACAGACATGAGAAGGCGCAATCCTAAGGTATTAGTACTGGATGGGGAGGTTGTCGGGAGGCCCAGCGAAGTAGACTGCATGAACCACAATAGAATCGAGTGTATCAACGAGGAAAGGTTCAATGCTGACACTGACAAGATGAAGCTTCACGTTCTCATCTATGACTTCCTTCTCAGGTGTCTCCCCATCTCTTCCAATTTCTCTCCGGTGGCCAGGCTTCTCTCTCTTTGTGGACCGGAACTCGAAGGACACCACACCCTGTGGATGGAAGCCATTGAGAGACATAAGATGAGGTGTGTCACGCCCGCATTCATTGAGAGAAGCAGCGAGGTCATCAAAAAGAACCACCTCATCGATAAGGCGGTTAAGTGTAAAGCCACTTTGATCGAGGGAAGCGTCGAAGACTACATCGGTTACGGGTTTAACTGCCTCGATCTGGATTACTGTGGGAACTTCAAGTCTATGGCCAAGTTCCTCTTTTCTTCTCTGAACAGGAACTTGATGCCTCCCTCTCTTACTATTCATGTTACTAGTGGATATAGGGGGAAAGATAAGGACGGGGGAAATGGTGTGACCGCTGAGGAACGGGACGACATTATGCACCGTCTCGATAAGCTCATGTACCGCAAGTTTTACACGAAAGGCTCGGCGTGGGAAGAGCCGACGAAGGAGACGTTGGACGAGGAAAGTGGTAAGAAGGGACAGGCGATGAGATGCTTCTGTCGTTCTTATCACAGAAACTACGCTCGGATTGCTCGGGAACTTTCTTAATCACCTATGGCCGGTATGTCCCATGGGTTGTGTCACTTATCTATTGGCAGCGAGATAGTCTATGAGCCGGTATCTTCAACGGTGGAAACACTCACGAAGACACTGGACATGATGGGGGCAGAATCATGAAATTAAACCACTTCGGTCCTGTAGTTTCCAGAAAGGTCTGGGAAGCGAAGGCCGCTGGTAAGACGGAAGTCTCTCTCACGATGGAGGAACTGGAAGCCATTAGCGAGAAGATTTCCTCCTTGGACCGTACTGCCGCAACCTACTTCGACCTGCTGAGCGACGAGGACAAGAAGAAGGTATGCGGCGAGATGTTCAAGGACCCTAACTGATGGACCTTCATCCCTTTCGGACAATCTCGGCCCTGAAGAAAGAGTTATCTGCCGAGCGTAAACTAAGGGAGGAGCGTGAGGTTCTTTACCAGGACGCTCTGAGGAATAACTACTGGCTACACAAGCAGAATGAAGCCATGGGATTGGCTCATGCTGCTAAGGTCCAGTCTCTTACGGCTGAGATTGTCTGGCTCAGTAATCAGAGTCGGGCCTATTACAAACTCTCTGAAGCATACGGCCAGAGAGTACTTATGTTACTGGCTAAGAAGATTAACCAGTAACTCCATCATGCGGACGATCATGGAAGATACTTGGCGCATGTATTCAGGATTGCCGGTGAAGAATAGGTTTTATCCTGCGTATTCATATCACAACAAGGATAAGAGCACTCTTCACCGCCGTAAGAAGAACCGACTGGCCCAGGCTTCTCGCAAGGCCAATAGGAGAAAGTGATGGCCGAGTGCAGATATCGCCCGACTGAAAGGGCGGGGCTTTACTTCATGGTCTTCATCATCCTTCTCTACATTCTTGACTTGAGTTGGACGACAGAGAAGATGGAGAAAGACCTGGCAGCCGTAAAGGCAGCCGTCGTGAAGGCTGAAGCACCCGAAGTTAAGAAGTAACGGATGCAGTATGATTAGCATCCAACTTCTCGGGCAGGGAGACACCATTCTCCCAACAGATTGGTGTCGGCCTTTGGACTATTTATACACTGAGTTTGGGGAACTGCACCTTACCAATGCCTACAGCGGCAAACCCATCAATCATCTTCGGTGGCTCAGGGTAAGTGATGTGCTGGGGGACTGTTGGTTTGGTAAAACGGTTGGGCAGTATCATTCCTTTCCGGGTGCTGGCTTCTTAGAATTCGTAAGAGGCCACATCCCTCCATCCCACCAGTTTGATACTTGCAGGGGGACATGATGATACTGAATGAAGACGGCCTGAAGAAACATTGGAAGGCCATTCCGAAACGGCGCAAGAAGATACTCCTGAAGTTGATGGAGGAGTACATCGACTCGAAGAACAAGTGGGCGAAGAAGGCCAGGAAAGGCCGATAGGAGACGATGGTGAAGTTCCTTCAGACCCTCGCGCTTTTTCTGAAGTATAAGGCTGAGGAACTGTGGAAACCGGTTCTCGGCTTTACGATTCTAATCCTGTTCTGCTGGGGAGACAAGTGGCTCTTCTGTGACTACCTGAACTTGACGGGAGTCGATGCGGTTGTTATTCCACTTGGCTTGCTGTTCTGGGTTTTGTGTGCCATCTGGGCCAAGACGGCATGTGTGTATCTTTACCATCGTCTGCGGTCGGATGTGTACAATTACGGTAGTGCGGACGAGTGGATGTTAATTACTGGCATCTATGCCGGCTTTATCACCAGTGCTGTTACTTTCCCCTGGGCCGCTGAGATGGCGGATAAGGATACTGCCTTTGCCGGTCCATTTCTCGCTGGCATTCTAGCCAGTCTGCTTGTTGGTGGTGGCCTTCTACTCCTTAACATCTTCCTGGGTATCGCCGATGGTACTTGGAAGTTTATCCGCTCCAACTGGGACCGAGCAAAGTGGGCCGTGGAACATAAGGAATATGTCAAGGAGATGGAAGAGGACGAGAAGTAACAACCACAAAGGAGAACCCCATGACTACCAAGGCGACGCTCTGTCTCATCTGTGGTCTCCCCATCAAACAGTCGGGCAAGGATAACATCCATCCCAAGTGTCAGCCGAAGCCCGCCAAGTTGAAGAACTAGTAACATGAAGCGCCTGTTCAGTTATCTACAGTATCTATTCCGTAGGGAGACACTGGCACGGGAAATCCAAAGGCTTAATTCTCCCTTCATGAAGTATCGTGAAGCGGTAGACGAAGCCGAGTTTTGGATGTCGTTCTCTAAGGGGTAACTCATGGATCCAAACACCGGACAAGTTATCGTTGTATTGGCGGGGTTTGCTTTAATTGGTTTTTGCGCATGGTTGGCATACAAAAGACAAAAACTAATTAAGTAGCCGGAGGAAAACATGAGCGGATTTAAATATGTTGTTTTCCAAATGGCAACTGAAATCGAAGAGATTACTCTCTTTGCAACCACGCTATCACACAGGGAGATGTCGCAAGCCTTCTGTTCCTATTTTCGTGGGGCAAAGCCAATCCGCGCTGGGTTCTGCGGTGTTGGTGTCGATGGTACAATGGGAGCTTATGGAGACAGTGAGTCACTAAAATTGAAGTCAGACCCCGTAGTGGACTCTAGGATGTTAAACAACATTAACTATAGGGGTTTCTGATGGAAGAAATCAAAGTAGGGAGTCATGTTCAATTCAGGACTAAACGCCTACATGGCGTGATTGGAAAGGTTCATGCTATTTTCGATTCTTTAACCAGTGACCCACTCGCTAGAGTAGAATGGGAAGATGGTTTGGGCGGACTTTTCAAGATTAGTTCCCTTATTTTAATTCATGTAATTCCATCCATTCGTGAAGTCAAATTTAAAGTCGGGGCCAAGATTACTTGTAATGGAAGAGAGGGAACCTGGATCGACGGCCTGAAGAATAAAGTTGGAAGGGTTGTGGGTGGCGGAATCAATGGAAAAAATAATGTCTTAGTTGATTTCGATGAGATGGGCCGATGGTGGGTAGACTTAGATGGGCTTACCCTAGTCGAAGATCCACCTGAAGAAACTTACCAATTCAAATGCGGCGACTGCGTTAAACTTAAAGGCGGAAGCCGGATAACTGGAAAGGTTATGGGTCTTAACGACTGTGGCCCCACCGTCAAATGGCCCAATGGTACAGAAAGTCTGTGCCCATCTAGTCTTTTGACTCTCGTCATCATCTCTAAGTTTAATGTCGGGGATGCCGTTATGACCCACAATGGTTATACTGGCAAGGTGGTGAGGGTCTATGTTTCATTTGACAATCACGCTGTCAAATATTTGGTTCGGTGGGATTGGTCTGGTAAGGAAGGTTGGAGAAACGAAGACACCATTTCTCAATCCAATCGTTTTTCACTTCACTCTATTGTTCCCATCTTTGGGCAAATCGTTCAACATGCCAATGGAAAATTTGGGAGAATCAAAAGTCACAGGAGGGTCCCACAGCTGGGATGTGAGAATGGTAAGGTTCAGTATCAAGTATACTGGCCTCGCCTAGCTGAGACCTCCTGGTGGGATCCTGACGACCTTAAATCAGCTCACGAGTGGAAACACAAAAGGATGTTCATCTTGTGTGACCGAGTTTCGGACTGGCGAGGCAACTTGGGTACGATTGTTAGAATTAACAATCCTTCCCAAACCACAACTCAAGATAATTCAGATCAAATTCTTACCGTCTTATGGGACGATGGTACGAAAAATCTTATTGCCCCCTGGCACATCCAACTCACAAGCCTTCCTTCTAAAGGAGATAACATGAACCCGAAAGATACCGATTCTTCCTCTTCAAATAGTACAACCCCCACCGCCCATTTAGTTTATGGGAATGGCAAATCCTACTTCTTCTTAACCGAAGCTGCTGCGAGAGTCTTTGCTGAAAAACAAACCGCTGAAACTGGGGTTGATCATCTTCTCTTTGAGAAAAAAGCCAAGTGTTCTCCCCACAGAAATGTAGCCTGGGAATAGAAGACCATATGGACAGAGAAACGGTTACAGAAATTGGACTTTGGACTGTTCGCATCCTTCTTGTTATTGGAGGAATCGTGGGCGGGATCTTAGGTAGTCCAACAGTTATAGGTTTTTGTGTGGTTGGCCTAATGCTCACCATTTTCTTCTTGTAGGCAACTATGAAACAAGTCATAGACACCACTAAAGTTTACGGTGCAATTGCCTTACTCTTGTTCTTTTCATTATGGTTATGGGAGCAATGTTAGCTTCTGTAGCCTGTAGTAATTCTTCCACTCCCCCGGTTATTATCCCAGACACCTGGACGGTGTTCTATATTGGTGACGATGTACTTTGTAGAGGAACCCGCATCATTACCTATGAGGGCTGTGAGTATTTGATTACTGGGTTTCATGGTGGGTTTACTCTTTGCCATAAAGGAAACTGTAAAAAACCCCATTCACATCTATGCTCCCGTTAAGAGGGAATCGGTAGGGCCATAATGCCAGCCTATTGCATTTGTATAGATAATGGCGTCAGTTGCAAACACCATGAGGGCTCTGGATGTAAATTTCTTTCGGGAGATTGTGTTCCGATTGAAATGCAAGTCCCCAGTCAATCGTCTCGTGTTCTTTTGGTTGTTCCCATAGAAAACTGTCATGCACCACAATTAGAACAACATGTGGTATTCTTTCATGGGAATGACTGGCATAAATCCATTTCCTAAAATCAGGGAGGATAACCACAATGCCCCTATGTAAAAAATGCAGGGAATCTAAGGAACATTGCTTTCACACGACAGCCGACGAATGTACAAGGGTGATGAGACTCGCATACGGATATGGTAAGTGCGATAACCCTCAAGAACATCATGACTTCATTCCAGAGGAAACTTTGGAAGAAGAAGTTGTTAGACTGAAAAAAGAAGCGTGGGAGATAACAAAACAAAACACCGTTATTCATAATCGTTTAACCGCGCTGGGGAAAACAGAAAGCACCTGAGAAAAGCTCTTTCGTTTTATGCTGAGGAGTCCAATTGGTTGGAACAGGAAACGGGTATCGGAATGATACCCAGTGATGCTGTTTCTGACTCTGGTAAACATGCTCGTATTGCGCTGAGGGAGAAGCCATGACCAAGTGGGAACACAAAGAAGTGACCTTTACGACGGGTAACTTAGCAAACACACTGTCTAATTGGGGACGGCAGGGATGGGAATTGGTATCTGTTGTGAGATCAACAACCGCAGATCCCAATAATCGAGCCTATCTCAAGAGGCCAGTCCAAGAAACCGATGAGACTAATTCTTAGTCTTCCCTTCGTCGTGTATCTCTACCGTCAGTATCTCTTTGCCAAAGCTTATTTACTTTGGGAGATACTGAATGTCCAGGATCGTTGGTTGCTTGTGTGTCCCTTTGAACAGACAATCAACGATGAGTTCTGTGATATCATGGAGAGACTCGACTTCAAAGATGAGTACGACTGGACCTATGAGGAGTATTGTTCCGCTGCTAACAAGTTCTTAGATATTGGGCAGCAGAGCGATCCACCTACCTACAGGTACTTGTCAGCTGAGGATTATGAGGAGGAAAACGAAAATGCCATTTGACGAGAACACTAAGGTTCACACACACACTGGGTGGATGCCTCAGTGGCTGTACAATTTTGTGTATTACTCCAACAGTATAGATGAGAGTCTTTCAGAAAGAAAAACTCACAACTCTATAAATGTGGAGGGGTAGTATGCGACTAATCGAAGTGGCATACTTCCCCATGGAAAATGATTTAAGTTATATGACGAGCTGCTTCATTGCTCCCGTCAATATTGCCAGTATCAGACCTCAATTGATTGATGGGGTTAGATTATGGCGGATTCATATGAGCGATAAAGAACCCATCCTCGTTTCACCAACGGAGATGGAAAGAATTAAATTAATAACGAAGGAAACTTGAGGTTACGATGATTGATTTAAAAGCAACCTTCGACAAATATGCTGACGAGTACATCAAGTTCGAGAATGTAGAACTAAAACTACATTCAAGGCCTGATGTTTGTGCCTTTCTTTTACTGGATAAATTGGTTCCAGGAGAAGGACAGGACATTATTTCCGATGCCCAACGCGATGAGGTTTACCTGGACACGGATTGTGCGAAACTAGCTGAAGTCGCAACGGAAAGAGACATCTTAACTCTCATCCGATGCGGTGTCCAATACAACAGTAGTGTGGAAAGCCTGTGGATGTTTACTTAATCTTCAGGGAGGGCTAAAGTGAAAGAGCCACAGTGGGTAGAGCTTAGTAAACAAAAACCACCAGATGCAGCAGAGTGGGAACATAAGAGGTATTTGTGTTATCCTGGTTATGAAGTTTTAGATTATTGGGATGGCACCTTTTGGAGGTGGCACGCGGAAGACAATTCTAATGAGGAATGTAGAGTAACTCATTGGAAAGAGCTAACCCCACCCACGGACTTGAATAAACCTACCTCTAAGGAGGACTAAAGTGGACAAACAAATCGAAGAACTACTAACGGAATTAAACTCGGTTCGTGCTCTACTGGCTCAGTGGGTGAGCGCCTATGAAAAATATGGTATAATGGCCACCCCTCCAGGTAACCTGATGTATTCTCCTGACACTGTAGATAAATTTTTGTCCACTCTTGGTTATTCGAGGAGATATCTTGAGCGGGTAGCTTCTTCCACGAAAAAGATTACCTTTGAGGTATTTGATGGGGACAAGCCAGCCAAGTATCCAGACATCAAGGTTCATCCATCCTGGAGTAATAACGTATTCTTCAGTTTCGTTGATGCCGAAGCATATGCTTTGAATTGGCTGGGTTGTTATTCTCCTGGAAAAGGAATCATTCAACCGAATGTGCCCTATGATTATGATGGATGTGGGGACTGCGTCACAATTAAAACAATTCAAACAGAATAAATTGGAGACGAAACGATGCGAGTCCTAATCGTAGATAAATTCGGAGCGGTGGATTTAAAAGACAATCAAGACGCTGTGCCGAGAGTGGGAGATGCGGTGTATTTGAATTACACGCCTTTTCCTAAGGTTCAATCGGTCACATGGTATCCAGAAAGAAAAATGATCCATAGCCTATATCCGACTATTACAGGATCGGATGTGGATGTTATTGTTTTCGTTGGATAAAACCTAACCCCCCCTAAGGAGGTGTAACATGCTCGAAGTATCAAATGAGAACTCGGCATTCGGAATCATCAAGAAACTCATTAACTCTCCTTTTACTTTTCATCTCACTGGCTCCCATTTCTTTGGGACCGCCAACGGAAACTCTGACATTGATTTCTTCGTGGAGCTTCCGTCTCATCTCGATTCCAACCAAGTTCAGTTGAATGATTTTTGGTCCTTCTTGGAAGGTGATCTTGGAATGCATCGGGTGAATGGCGAAGGTTCTTATTCGGAAAGAGATCTGGAAGTTGCACATGTTTTTCAAACAACTTTCGTGTCTCCTCCCATTCACATTCAAGTTGTTTTGGATGCGGAGATTAAGGTCATCGCTCAGGATATGATGAAGACACTTGGGGTTGTGCCTGACAAACGTCGGGGAAGCTACCTTTGGGAAAAAGCTTACGATTATGCTCGAAAGCTTGACTCTCGACCCAAGTTGAAACAGAAGTAGGGCTGTAGAAAATTCGAGAGCCTCGCTTCGCTCGGTAACCTATAGTTTTCCGCCCGAGGAATAGACAATGAAAGCAGGCGTCGTTTCTGATCTGCATTTTGAATTACAACAGGACGGAGGACTAACTCTACTTAAAGAACTACATAGGAACCTTGGTGGGATTGATATCTTAATCTTAGCTGGAGATGTATCTGAATCCAGGGATATCATTACTCACCTTGAGTTCCTATGTGGTTTGTTTAAAGAGGTAGTATTCGTTCTAGGAAATCATGACTTGTTTCATGGGTCATTCTCTTCTGTTAGGAAAGACCTGAAGGATAGAGCACCCAAGAATCTGCATTTTCTAGACAACGAAGTTTATGAAGTTGGTGGCAGAAGACTTGTGGGGTCCACCATGTTCTATCCCCATCATTGGGATAATCAATTCCATCATCGTGACATGGCTGACTTTGAGTGGATTAAGGGATTTGTAAACGATGTCTATGCAGAAAATGCTACGGCACAGTATTTTCTTAAGACTACTGTTCGTAGAGACGACATCGTTATCACCCATCACTTACCCACTCCACGCAGTATCCTTCCCGCATATTCGGGTCATCCTTTAAATCGATTCTTCCTCTGTGATATGTCGGATGTGATTGTTAATCAAGAACCGGCTATTTGGATTCATGGACACACTCATAGCAGTTTAAACTATAAACTGTTTGAGACCCAAATAATCTGCAACCCCTTCGGGAACCCAGATGGTGTGAACAAGGATTTTGATCCAGGGTTTGTGATAGAAATATAGGAGTCGGCGATGCCTGGGTTTGGTAGTTTGCTTGCACAACTGAAAGAAGACATGGATATTTTCTTTAACTATCAGATTGATGGCCAATGTCAATCCTGTACTAAAATCGGGGCCGTCAACAACCAACACATCTGTAAAAAGTGTAATGATACCGACGCAACAAGATCTACTCCAGTGAGGATGAATAATGGCTGACGATGCCGTATGGCTTATCTGGAGTATAGAACACGATGCTTGGTGGAAGCCTTGCGAGAGAGGGTACACCAAAGATCGTGGCGAAGCTGGCAGATATACCTTTGCTGTTGCATGTAGTATCATGGAACAGGCTAATAGATATTCTGGTTCTGTTCCCAATGAGGCAATGGTAAAAGAGTAAAACTTTATAACATAGGGAGAAACAAAAAATGCGACTAGAACAATGGGCAATCGTGTATGCGAGTGATGACCCCTATACTTCCTCCTGAGCATAGAGGGCAAGCCTTTGACGGTAAGGTTTATGGTCACCCTAGGTTCAATGACGGTGATCGTATTACCACCTCAAATATTATTGAGGTGAAAAATGGTCGTTTCATTACTCAATCAGGTTCTGAGTATGAGTTAGGTGAAGTAGACCCAGCATACGAAGCCGCATTTCCTGGTGCGAAACAACGCGCTTTAGATTCACTATGTAAAGGTGTTACGAGTTCAAGTTCATAGAAAAACAGGAGTAAGAATGGAACTAGAACTTAAACAGAAAAAAGAACGGGCACATGAAGCTTTGGCGCGATTATCTGGAATTGCCATCAGAGAAACAGTCCGAGGAATTGCTACTATCTCCATTAGGGAAAAGGTCCTAGAGGAAATTCGTGGCTATGAAGTTGATATTCTAAACTTAATCATAGCCGTGGATACATCAGTTGAATCGAAAACATCTAATGTTAAATTCAAAATGGGAGATAGAGTAGGCTGTAACTCTGGACCAAAGGGAGGAACCATTTGTAGTGAGGTCTTCTTTATTCGTGGTGAAGAAGCCTACATGGTTCGATGGCCAAAGGAATATGGAACACAAGGCTGTTTTGCCTTTCAGCTCTACCATTTGTTTAGTTTTAAGGTTGGAGATTGGGTACGGTTCATTGATCGTCCAGGAGTGTCTGGTACAATTACCAATATCAATACCAATTCATACTTTAGATACGAATTCATACCAAGTGATTCTACACTTAAATGTCCCAAATGGTATGGAGGAGATAAAATTGAATTGGTTCCAGAATTCCAAAGCGGGGATATAATTCGGGTTATAGATAAACCCGAAAGAACGGGAACAGTTATTGGCGAGATTTGCCAAAGAAGCTTAATTCAAGTAAAGTGGGCAGAGGAAACTTCGGCAATTAGAAGAGAGTACATAGAACACACCACCAAATTTCACAAAGGAGACAGGGTCCGTCATAATATGGATCCCCGTTTAGTGGGAGTAATTGAGGAAGTTGTTGGGCATTCCCATACAGCTTTTTATAAGATTCTTTGGGACGATAATCGAAGAGAAGCTTGCTGGGAAAACCAACTCGAAATTTCAATAAAACCTATCCCGATTTTAGTAAAGCCTAACCTGGGATTCAAAGTTGGAGATAAGGTTGCAGAGGTGGGTAGTTCCGCTGAAGGAGTAATTACCGATGTTGGCTACGGGTATGGCCCAACATACACGGTTGATTGGGACGTCAACTTAAAGAGTGAACATAAAGGTGCAAAACACTATACTCATGAATTGCGTCTCTTATCCAAACTTGAAACCAAACCCACTTCAAACAAATTCAAAGTCGGAGATAAAGTATATCGTAACGATATTCCATCGGACAGGGGAAAAATTATTACCGACTGTCTAAGCCCAAACAATTTATATCTTATTGAATGGGAAGATAAACGGGGTAACTGGAAAGAACATTGTTATGATACAGAAATTAGTCTTCTACCTCCAAGCGAGTTTAAAGTAGGAGACAGAGTAGGTAGTATCGCAAGTAATGCTGAGGGAACAATTTCCTATGTCGACTATAGCTCTAACTACGATTATGCCTATATAATCGATTGGGATAATTTAGAGCCCTTCGAAAAAAGTGCCGGGACACTTTATAGCTCTTTTGAGTTACGCCACCTGTCTAAACCTGACACCAAATCCAACACAAAAGGAGAAGATGAAATGAGGCACACAACATATCCTCCGTTTAACGGCAATGAAATCGATACAAGTAAACCCTTCTGGATTATTTTCTGTCCTCATTGTAACAATGTTACTTTGAAGCAGACAGAAGCGGATGCGAAGGCAGAAGCCGAGCGTCTCACTCAACTCACGGGGGAGGCTCACCTTCTCTTTGAGCAAAAGGGAATGTGTTCTCCTCAGAAACAGGTAACCTGGAGTTAAATCTTTTCGGGAGAAAACATGGGACCTTTGCAATGTAACATGTTGGAAGGAAGGGATGTTTCCACTCTTTCGGCTGCTATTAATGAATGGCTGAAAGCTCATCCGTATTGCTCCATTGAACATATTTTTCAATCTCAAAGTCAAACTTCTTTTCCTACAGACGGAAAGGTAGTGGTTTCCATCTGGTATCGAGATCAAAATAAAAAATGAAAGTTGAACAAGAGGAGATACACTCTCTCCCCATCGGTGTTGTTTTGCTTTTCATTTTACTTGCTATCCTCTGGTTCCTAAAACACTAAACCCACCACAAGGAGATGACATGAAGAAAGTTGATGGAGTTGATCTTTCGGAGCTTGTTAAAGAAACCGCCACCGCAGTACTCAGCGAGAAACGCAAGGGTATTGCCGGGTTAGTGAAAGAGTTGATGCAAAAGTCAGAATCTCTCGCAAAGGAAATTGAGAAGGGAGAGATTGAACTCAACAAGAAGAAAGCGAATTTAACAGCTGTGAACGACAAGCTGAAGAAGCTTGGTGAGGGTGACTGGTCTGTTCTTCAAGACATCGCCCCGCCTCAGTAAAAACAAAAGACTTCTGGTTCCGATATGTTCACGAGTTATATACTCCACAGGAAAAACGCCGAGTAGCCTGCGATAGAAGTCTCGACATAAGTTTAACTCAAAACTCACGAAGTACCTCACAAGGAGATGAAAATGAGAATTTCTCACGTGCCACCCCAGTTTGTTCCTGGCCGCTTCAATGATGAGTTTGTATTTGTTTCTCCTGTTGTTAAGAGCGGGAGATAAGATGGAAGCAGTGAAGAAACATCTTGATTTATTGGGTCATTTGGTTGAGGACAAAGTTACTGGATTTAAAGGCATTGTAGCTTCCATCAATTTTGAACTCTACGGTTGCATTCAAGCGGTGGTAAATCCAGGGGTTGACAAAGATGGGAACATCAGAGATTCTCGATGGTTTGATGTGAATAGATTGAGGGTGTTGTCCAGTAGTCCAGTAATGAATGTTCCTAATTTCGGTCAACTCACGACTGCGAATGGCGATCAAGGGGCGGATGAAAAACCACTCTTTGATAAACCTTAAATAGATTTAAGAGCCTCGTTCCGCTCGGCACAAACTGTCTCATCGCCCGGTTGGAAATAACTTAGGAGGATGCCAATGAAACGAATGCCAAGACCGTCTTGGGATCTTCCTGACAAGGTAAGGTTTCCTAAGCCGGGTGATGAGATAGTTCGATATATCCGTGGTCCGAAACACACTTACTCAGTTAAGGGAGTGGTGATTGGAGTATGGGTAAACGGAGCACTAGAGGTTAAGTGGGAAGACAAAAAAATACTTATGAAAGGAAGGGAGTAATGAAAAATAGTATGTGGCAATCGTTTAAGCAATGGTTGTCAAGACAAACTATTGTTGAGCTTCTTATTTATTTCTGCATCCTCGCCATTGTCTATTTGCTTTTTTTCGTGCCCATTTATCATGGGCAGGGATGGTTTGGAAAGAAAAGCAATGTAGACTGTACCGTCCAACGACTTTATGTGGATATGAGCGGTAGAAGTTCTCACTATATGGTGGGAACGGACAAGGGGGTATATGAAGTAGGAAACGGCTTTCTTATTGGAATCTGGAACGCCGATGAGATTTATGCAGACATTAAAGAAGGTCGGTCTTATCATTTCACCACGCGGGGAAACAAGGCTCTTGGAATGTTCTACCAATATTATCCTTTCATTGTAAAGGTGGAACCACTCACAAAGCCTGAAATTCCTTATGGTACTGTACCAGGCAAAGAGTGAAATGATTAACTCGGCTAAATGTGTATTTGAAATTACCCAAGAACTTTACTTCAATTGGTCTAAACATAAGAACTTAACTTCCGAACGAGACCAAGAAGATTATTCTCACCTCTATCAAATTCCTCCTCTTAGTTGCTTGGGAGCTTCGAACGGTTTTATGACCGCAACTAATGAACGGAATTGGAAGCGAATTTCCAAAAAGAAAGATAAAAAATCTGGTCTTTGGAATCGTGAATATGAAAATCGGGAGGTGAGGTGGGAGGACTGGGAGAACACTAGTCTTATTGCTGAAGTAATTGACGATGGACAAACCATTCGCAGTATTACTTTCCGTGTCTCATAAGGAGATGACAGATGCAGTATCTTCACTTTACAATTAAAGGTAAGGTTCCTTTGGAAAATCCTCGGGACTTAGCTGATGCCGGGGAAATTATTTCTGGCGTAATGGATGACCTTAAACTTGGATCGATTGGTGATTTGAGTATCAATGCATCTCCAGCTAAAGGTTCGGCAACTGTTACTTTTAGTTTGGCAAACGGCCCAGCACCTAAAAAACCTAAGGGTGTAAAGCCTAGAGCCGTAAAGCCAAAGAAGGCCAAAGCGAAGAAAGTCGCAGTCGCTAATCCTTCGTAGTATTTTTTAATGTCCGATTTTCCGCTTCCAAAAGGAATCTTAAATGACTTAGATGGAATTTCTTTTGTTGGTAAGCTGGACAAAGGCACTATGGTTAGTGGGTTATCTTTTGTTGTTTCAACCATGACTCAGATAGATTCTATATTTACCGAGGAGTGGTCAACCTACTATAAAGTTGATATTCAATATGTGCCGATGGGAGTTAAGGTGGTTTTATGGAAAAAATGAAAGAATTTTTTTGGGTGATTCTATTTTGTTTAACATGGATTAGTGGGATAACCCTTAGCATTGTTTCAGTTAAGATTTTGGGTTTATCTTTCTCATTCTTTGTTGTTGTTTTAATCATAAGCATTGCTGAGAGTTGGGTTCTTTTGTTTTGTATTAGAAGAGCCAGCAAGTATTGAACGAAGAAACATTCAAGTCTAATTTTATCACGGTCTTTCTTGCAACTTGGGTGGCAAACAATTATCAAGAGGCCATTAATAATGGGGAGCATGAAAAGCTCAATCATCCTCCCGTTGAAGATGCTGAGATGCTTGCGAACGAAGCGTGGCGAGAAATCTTGAGCAATTGTGTGTGCCACTTCAAATTAACTTAGGAAGTATCCAGAGCCAGTAAGTCAATGTCGCAGGGCGTTGGCTTACTGTAATGTGGGTATAACCGGAGGAGGTAAACGATGAATGGATTCACGAACCATTATATTTCTGCAATGCAAGACTTCATCGCTAACCCCTGTGTAAAACGATGGCGAGGGGTTGAGAGATTAAGTGATCTTAATTGTAAATGTTTACTTTTAGGGGTTTCTCAAATAGGCTCCTGTGTCGGCTGTCCATTTTATTCTTTTCATCCGAATGGCAGTGCCTGTCCTCGCTTAAATACAGCCTCCAGAAAAAAATTAAATTTGTTTATTCCAAGGTTAGTTCTTGCTTGTTTAGAAGCTATTGCTTATTTACAGGCTAAGGAGTAAATATGGCAAATTTAAGAAGGGTTACCGATCAAAATCGTCAGGAACAAATTAAAGCCTTTGAGGCCTTTATTGATAATCCAACTTTGGAAAATCGGAAACACCTGGCGAAAGTGATGCTTTTTGATAGTGGGCGAGATGGCAAACGAGGCTTTTGTTCGCTTTCTCGGCGAGAAGATGAAGTCTATCCTATTGTTGAGGCTTGTGAGGGGTGCCCGTTTTTTACAAGTGGTCTCAAAAGTTATTGTCCAAGAACAGAATGGATAATGGAAGAGGACTTTCCTTCGTTAACCTTAAATCGTCGTGAAGAAATACAACAAGGCCAGGTTGCTGTTTTTATTCTGGCGTGTGTCCAGGCGATTGCTCACCTTAGGATTAAAGAGTAAATGAAAGATATTTTGCAAAACTCTCTAAATGCTTTGCAAAATTTTATTGATAATCCTAATCCAGAAACCTTTAAACAGGTTTACGAATCTTTTGCAGTCTTTAGAGTATGTCCTCTTGCCACAAAATATGAAAATATAGATATGTATCATTGTGAAAATTGTCCATTTCCCCGTGTGTTTAATCGTACTCGACTATTACAATGCCTTAGACAATATGGATATAGCTTTGATTCATCGAAATATTTAGGCCAAATGCTTGTTGCTTGTATTGAAGCAAAGGTTCTTCTGGAGGGCAGTAAATGACGAGAATAGAAATACTTAAATCACAAATCAAAGCTCTTCAATCTTTTATTAACAACCCAATTAAAAATAATTGGAATAATATTTCATTAGCTTTTACTCAGGGATCAGCAGGAGGTCAAAAATGTACTCTAGCTGGCCCCGATAATTCATATGGAACATGTCGTTCGTGTGTTTGGGCTAAAATAGATTATACCTACCCACGAAGTAAACGGTTTCGTAAGTTGTTACTTGGACACACCAATAGAGTAAAATACTGTGGACCAGCATATCCAGAGACCGAACAACTTCCTTCGGTTATCCTAGCCTGTATTGAATCTGTGGCTAAACTGGAGGTTCTTTTGGAGGAATAAGATGAAAAGAGAGAACATGGTAAGTGCCCACAATCTCAAACAACAGATTAGGGCGCTGGAAAACTTTATTTTTAATCCAATTAAATCCAACTGGGCAGTTGTACATCGAGTTTTTTCTTATGATAACTATCAAGCCCATAAAAAATCCAACATAAAAGAAAACAGAAGTTGTTGTTCAGTTGCCTTTCTTTTATCCAGAAAAACCCTAACTCAAGATCAAGATGATAATTTCGCGTGCTCTACTTGTCCATTTTTCAAATTTCAAAATATTTGTTGCCCAAGAGCCGGCATCAATGAAGACAGATGGCTAGAAGCAAAGACTTGGGAAGCCGTTCAAGAAAATCTACCACAAATTATTAAGAATTGTATTGAGTCTCTTGGGCTTATTAAAACAGCCGAGGAGGGTCAATGAGAAAAAGAATTCTTTTAGAGGAAGTGAATCATATTAATAAGGTCATTATTCTTTTAGAAAATTTTATTAATGATCCGACAATACCTAAACTTCGGATGATTAGTGATAGTCTTAGAAACTATCCATATAGAGAAAATAAAATTTTTTCTTGTTTTATTAATGCCATCGTATTTACCGGAAATGAATATGAAAACAAAAGATGTAAACATTGCCCATGTAAGAGTGAACCGCTTATCAGTATGATAAACTGCTATGGTCAGCCTGGACTTTGTTTAGAGGATCCAAGTGACGATATATTTTTTTGTAAAGACATTCCCGTTACCATTAAAGCCTTGTTGGAAATTATCGGACTATTAAAAACCAAACTCCCATAATATGAAAGGAGAAGATATGTTTGAGTTAACTCAAGAATATATGGAACAGCTTGTAATTGACATGGAAACTTTCATATCTTCTCCTACAATAGCAAATTGGAAAATCTTAACCTCCCGTATGAGGATAGCAAGTAAATGTCCATTCTCCATAGCAATAGATAATTGCTGTCCGCCTGGGTGGCCACGATCAGCCTGTAGAGCTTGTGGATTTGATGCACCATCTTCAATAGACCCATGGCTCGATGTTGAGACGGGCTGCAACTATCCGAGAGATGATAATTCTAAAGCTGAGGTTATACATTTATTTATTCAGTTTATTGCTATGTATAAAATTTTAATTAAAGGAGATTAGAAAATGAGTACGAAGAAAGTCAAACAAGAAATAGAAACTTTAATACGCCTTTCAAGTTTCGGGCCTCGACCGGATACTCCCGAGGGTGAAGCGTGGGGAAGGGGCGCTCGCTGGGGTTACGAACAGGCCATGAGCAGATCCACCGATAAAAAAGCAGCCGCTAAGGATGCAGCAAAAACCATTGCTTCGATGGCCGAAGCTAGTATCAAGCAACTCTTTATGTCTAATTTTATTAGACATAACAAACGGGTGGAACTTCTCAAAGAGCTTTCTGATGCCGTTGCTACTATCGAAGAGGGTCTTGAATATATCAGGGAGGAATAAATGAAGCGAGATTTCTACGCCGATCTTCATGATGACATTATCGATGACGAATACGATAATTCTGAAAACATTTCTACATCTCAAGCTTCTCCCATTCGTCACCCTGAAGTAACGTCCAAATCGGGAACAAGATATATTTTTTTCCATAACCGCCGGCGCAAACATCATCTTCCGAGTTGGATGATAAAGCTTCAACATTTGGATTGGTGGGGCAAACACGACGGAGAATATTCTTTAGGGCGAATCCAACGAAGGCTTGATGCCCTGTTAATCTGCCCTCCTGTTAAAATTATGTCCCATTACCGTGTATTGGAAATTAATTATTTACATGATAGGGGACTGTGGTTGGATTTTTCTAGCGCATATAGTTATGCGTTAGGAGTTTATCCCGACAACTGTTTGCATGATTCTTTTCGTTTTTCATCGTTGTTTTACTCAGGGCTTTGGGGGCCAGATCTTGAGAGTATAAGAAAAATTAAGTTAAAAGAGTTTCAAGACGCAGTTAAAGAGGCTCTTCCTGAATATGAAGAATTTTGGCCTAGCAAAATTGAAAGCTTGAAAAGAGCAATTACCTCTGCTCAAAAACAAACCGAAATTTTGCGAATTAAGAGAGAGAAGCGAATCGCCCATCTCAAAGAGACCCATGGTAAAACTCCAAGATACTTAGATCATCAGCGCGTTCTATATGGAGTGGATGAGTTTGCTGATCCATATGAAGAAGATTCATCCAAAGAAGAAAGGGAGGAACATGATCGAGAGAATCGTGGTTTTCTCACGACGACAGATTGAAGAGCTTGCTTACAAGCCCTTACTTGAATTGGAAGAAGTGCGGGTGTCCACTGGACCATATGCCATTATCAGCATTACCGGTTCAGATGATGACCTTGCTCAGCTACCCCTTAATGCGGACTTCGTTCTTCGCTTAACCTTCGATGATATTCTTGAAAATATGAACGGTAAAGAAATTGATATCATTGGTGGTGGAACACTTAAACTTAAATTCATTACGCGAGACGACGCTCTTTCGATTACTCATTTTTTTGAAGAAATAAAAGATAAGGTTTCTTTACTCGTTGTTCATTGTGGGGCTGGTATTTCCAGAAGCGCAGGCGTCGCTATTGCCATTGCCGAACAAGTAGATATTTCAATGATGGGTCATCTTATTTCTCAACATGAGTTTTTTAATCGCGATGTCTATGCGTTAATCAAACAAACTTTCAACTCCCATAAGGAGTAACGATGATTAATGTAATTATAACAATCGTGTTGGTATTGGTAATATTGGCCATTTGTGTTGGGTTCTATTATTTCGGGCGGTTCGAGGGTAAGACTCTAGCTGAAATGGATTCCCTTAATAAGGCCCGAGAAGAAAATCTCAAAGCCATGAAGTCCTATCAAGACGCCCATAAATTTTATGAAGACACTACAATCATGATTGAAAATTGGCGTAGAGAACTGAAGATTAGATGTGAAGACAATCTCAAGGCTGTTAAGCGAATTTCTAGTTTAAGTGAGACTAGATTAGATTAGATAACTTTGTAAATATAATGACATGAATAAAAAATGCAACGAATGTAAAGAAGAAAATAGTATTTTTAAAATATCCCTCGCATGTATAAAGTACCGTAAAAATGGATTAGGTAAACGCGGACACTGTTCTTTTTGTGAACATCTAAAGCGGTATCATAGCAAGAGAGACAAGGGAGAAAGAAATGAAAAAGAAACCGTTTCAATATCATGCCTCAATGGAAATGATGGGCGACGACACTTGCATGCGCACCACTAATATTGAGATGCGTATGAATCAAGATAAAAAGCGTGGTAGTAATTCTAAAAAGAAAACCCAAACCAAGAAGCAAAATCCCAAGAGGAGTCGCTGATGCCTAAGAACGGACAAGGTACCCGAGTATTTTTATCATTTCGTAAATCTCCTCTCGGTATTATCGAAAGGGAAGAAGATAAGGATTTGAATCGCATGGATGTTTTTAATCCCGCTGCGTCAAAGAAACCAGAGACCGGTAAAGTGGTTCGTCTTAGTCGTGTGCAAGCAAGCATTCTTCGTAACCTTCATCGTATGAAAAATGGTATTTAAAAAGATATGTCATACGAAGGCTATGATCAATATCTGTGTGGGAATGGTCATTATTGGATACAAGATTGTAACAACGATAATGAAGAGTGTCCGGTATGTAAAGGAAAGTTTGTGTGGAGGAACGGTGTAAATGAAACTAATTTTGACGGATGGGGTTATATCGACATGGAAAAGTTTCTTGTCACCCCAGCTGTTAATGTTACTTGTCCTACTTGTCACCATGAAAGCGAAAACACTCCTCCCATTTATCGCGTTCCTACTCAAGATGAAGCTAATGATGCTAAGACTTGTAGGGATGAAAACGGTAATATTATTTCTTGCAGTGAGGAGTTAAAAAGATTGGAGGCAGAAAATGATCAAGTACACTGATTCAAATGGTGAAACTTATGCTGTAGTCACCAATAGCAGAAAATTTGCCATTGCCCGCCTGAATGATGACGGTAGTATTAAATATTTTTGTGCGGGTATGGATACTTTTCCAGACGGTGCAAGAATGTTTAAGCGAGGTGCGTTCTTTGTTAATTACTATCCATCACTTGACTTAGCTCAAAATGAACTGCAAACATATGTTGACTCTGAACAAGTGAAAGAGTGGGAAGTGGTTTCCGAACCGGAGATTAAAAATGATTAAAGTGGTTAAGACTTTCGGAGAGGTCCCAGTGGGATGGTGGGTTGAAAGTAACGATGGTCAAGTTAAACAGGCTGATGATTTTATGATCAGTCCCTACGGTTGGCCATCGTCGCTTCCTGTAAAACATGGCATCTGTTCTAATGTTTCAGATGAACTCAAATATCTTATCAGAAAGGATGGAGCGTGATATGGAAAAAGTCGCGGAAGTTCTACAGTCTATTGCGGCACAGCTTGGAACAACGGTTGAAAATCTTTGGCCCTATATTGTAAGGCAACAGATCATTGAAGGCTGGAGTGGTATTATTACTATTTCCATTCTTTATCTAATTTTCTTGGTTGTTTTCTTAGCGATCAGGAAAAAGGATGGAGGGGTTTGTGGAAATAATCCAAACGCATATGGGGTAGTAAAAATTGTCCTTGGTATTTTAACTGCAATTTTAACTCTCACTACTCTCTGTTGTATTCATGTTTTAATTTCTAAAATTATCAATCCAGAGTACGGAGCGTTAAAAGATTTAATGAACATGGTACACGGATATCGTTAAGGGTAAATACATGGAAACTAAACCCTTAACTCTCAGCAAAGGCTTTGCTAAAGTAAGTAAGGTCATTACGGTTGGAACGACTGGAAGAATTTTTCTAGTCAAAATGAACGAGCCATTGGGAGAAGCTAATTATGTGCTTATCCTTAACAAGTCTCGTGACCGTGAGGCTGTAAAAGATAAGATGCAAGCGGCTAGAAAAGCAAAAGGAATTGCCTGTAATAGAGGGATGAATAATCAAACTCGTAAGTCTTGGTGGGCTTGTTGGGGTTTTCCGAATAGGGAAAAAGCAAGTAAGGCTCTTCTTTTTGCTCAGAAGAATTTGTTTAAAGCTTCTGCTAAAGTTGGTAATGCTACTGTTTCCCTATTTGATGAAGTTCATCAGGACAGGGCGAAAAATTTCTTTATTGCTCATGCCAAATACCAGAAAAACTTTTCTGATAATTTGGATTAAACAATGAAAAAGAAAATTTCAGAAATCAAAAATCAAATTACCAAAACTATGGGTAATATTATTAAAATAAATGGCAAGTGTCCCAACAGAGAATTATCGCGCCCAGATACAATTGAAGAAATGGTATTTGAATTTCCACTCCTCGACGATATGGATGCTATGATTCCTAGTTCAGCCGTTCAAAATATTAAAACAATGATCACTAATTTAGATAAAGCCCAAGCCACTATAGAAATTAATAAAATTAAATTATCGGCTATGCAGGAAGTAATTAAAAATTTACCCAAAGATAATGAAATTTATTTCGATACGGATTGGAATGATGATAACGATATTCAGCGTTGGGATTTTAATATTTCTACTTCTCATATGGAAACAGACGAAGAGTATTTAAAAAGATTAAAAGAACATGAAGAGATGTTAAAGGATAGGGCAGCTAAAGCAGCTTTAAAAGCTAAGAGATTGGACACCGTCAGAGGACTTAAGGCTCGGGTTAAAGAAATGGAAGCTGTTATGGTGCAACACGGTTTGAATGTACCAGAATAAAAGGTGAAAGAATGAAGAAAATTAAACTCGATAAACAAATCATTGAAATTAAAGAGGCCGAAAATAAAATTTTAGAACTTGGGGGTAAAGTTCCTAAGCGTGGCCTTTCTAAATGGAAAAAATTAGATCAATTTAAAATCAAATGTCCCTGCTTTAACGATGGTGTTACAGGGGTTACTGAGGTCATAAAAGATTTAAAGGATCTTGTTAATTCCATAGACGAAAGTATGTCTTCTATGGAAATAGCTAAGCTTAAAGCCAACGCTCTAATGGAGACGATAAAAAGTGCCGATGAAGATTCCAGGGTTTCTGTTAAAGTTTTCTGGGACGACGATAGTGATATCAATGGTTCTAGTAATCTCCAATGGGATGAATTTCAAATTGAAATTGCTGAACCCAAAACCAATAAAGAATATTTAGAAGCTTTAAATAAATCAATACAAACCCGTACTGAGGCCATGGAAAAACAACTTAAGAAGAAAAAGAAAAAAGAAACTCTTTCTGATGTTAAAGCTAAACTTAAAATGGCTGAGGATTTTATTAAAGCCAACGGACTTAAGTTATCACAAGATAGGAATAATTAATTGCTGGGAAACTTTTTTGCTTTACTAATTCTCGGCCACATGGTAGGTGATTATTTACTACAAAACAAGTGGATGGCAATGAATAAATCAGCCAGCCATTTTAAATGTGCGGTACATTGCCTACTGTATACCTTAGCGGTGGTTTGTTTTACATGGCCAGAAATTCATGGTTTATTATGGACCTCTATTGTATTTGTTTCTCATTACCCAATTGATAGGTGGGGCCTTGCGGACAAATGGTTGGGAATGATAAATAGCCGTAGTCTAAAAGACTTCATTGTGTTTGGTAAGTATGATATTCCGATGGAATACGACTATGAAAATTATCACGCTCTTCGTGCTGGATTTACATCTATAGTGTATGTGGCCACCGACAACACGATGCACATTGGTTTAATGGTTCTTGGCTGGTACTTAGTGAAGTAGGAGCTGAAATGAAATTTAATAAAGGACACATCTTAGAGGCTGGAGATAGACTCCATACGATGATTATTTTATCGGAGGAGTTGCTTAGAAATCATCCAGCACTTAAAAAAGCCAAATTAAACAAACGCTTTAAGAAAGTGATTAAAAAACTTAATAACATGTATCAAAAAGTTTGGCAATTAAAATGAAATCTCAGTCACTGAAACATAAATTCACTTACGAATGGATAGCGATATTTGGTTATGTTCCAGTTAAAAAAGACTTTGTCGCATACAATAGAAATGGTATAATTTTTCAAGGTCGTGTAATTTCTCCTCGCCCCACTTATTATGGAAACATTACCGTTGACCCTGGCGTTGGTTTAACTGAGCCCTTTCACATAGTCGGCGCGGCTGAGGTAATCTCAATTTTAACTTCAGATGGTAAGCGCTTTGCAAACGAAGAAAATAAATCTTCAGAAGGAATTTTTCCTGCTGGCTGGCAAATTCCTGTTGGTTGGCGAATTATGGGACCTAAGAAACAAGGAGGAGAAACGATGTGGTCTGATTATCCGAATTTTAACCAAAACGGTGTTGACACAAGCGTGAATGATTTTTGGATTATTTTTTGTCCCGTCTGTAACAATGTAACTCTCGCCAAAGACGAGGCGGCGGTGAAGACCAAAGCAGAAGAGCTTACTGAGAAAAGCGGAAACCCTCATGTAATTTTTCACTCGAAGGGAGTTTGTACTCCAACCCGTAATGTGGTTTGGAGCTAATATTATCTAGGGCCTCTTTCTGAATTGTAGGCTGAATTGACGAAAGCAGTGTGGACGAGATCAAACGGCTTAAATGAGCGTTTAGTCGCACTGAAAGGTTAAGGATGCCGAAGCCCTATTACATGGCGTGTCGGAAGAGGTGTCCCAGAAAGAAGGTGACTGTGTTTTATTGTCGCAGCCCTTGACTAATGTTTATAATACAAAGTAATTGTATAAAAGAATATAATGAACGAGTAACCTGGGACGTAGGCTCATCCCCTCCTCAGGGCGTGTTAAATTTTTAAAACTGTTGCCTGAGACATCTTAACTAATGTTGGGTGTTGTAGAAGGGCGATAGTTAATTCTTGGATTAGAAATCATGCGGCCCCCTTATGATGAATTGAAACGTTTAATACCGCGCCAATCCCATAAGATGTGGTTCGAAAAACAACGCTGCAGCGTTGTAGTGACTCTAATCTAGAAAGGAGAATAACATTGGCCGCTTATATAAACATAATGGTCAGATGTAGAAGCTCGGATTAAATAATCCCCATAACTAAAAAATGGAGTCGAGTGCCCGGGAAGTTGAACTGATATCCTTACAGGCTTTTAAAAATTAAGTCCACTATCCTGTGTTTAAAAATAAACCCAGGATCTGATGGTCAGATGTAAGATGTTATCAGTTTGCCCCGGGGCAAGGTTAATGCAGCCGGATGATAATCCGCCAGTCCCAAGCCTGGAAATGCAGAGGGGAATAGGAAATGTTATGAAAAAATATTCTATGCAAAATTTTAATGATGCTCTTGATAATTTAATTAATAACCCGAGTAAAAAAACTTTCATTGCTTTTTTAAGAATTGCTGGTGAGGCTCCGGGAGATTGTCCACTATGTAGGTACTTAAGTAATGTCCGTAGACTAGATATACCTTGTTCATTTAAAGATTTGGATTGTCCTATGGGATTAAATTCAAATACCCATGAATTTGTATGTGCGCCATCATCTATAAATCTCATTCCTTTATCTAGAGTAGTAACCAAAGCAATCGAACTTAAAGCGTTCTTAGAAACAATAAAATAAATTATGAAGACCACGCTTAATAATTCGAAAGAAAAACATAAGTGTGGGATGGAGTCAAACGAGCAAGTTAAGTGCTGTCCTGGATTTCACCGAGCAGGAAAATTTAACCCTAGTCGTTTGGCAAAAGAGATTAGCCGCTCAGCTAATGTAACGTTTAAACCCTTCCTTGGATGTCTAAATAGCCCAAGCGGGTTGGCTGAGGACTGGGCAATCTAAAGTTTCGGGCCGAGAAGGTGCCGGAATAAATATTTAAGACCACGAGCCGTGCTGGAATCATGAAAGTGATTTGAATCGTGGTATGAAGTTAGACGAGTATGGGCACGTTTATTGGGTAATCAATATCCTCGGCCCATACCCTCCTAAAAAGAGGACTGACTCGGGAGAGCCGAAGTACCAAAGTGCGTCTAGCGAAAGAACAGTCTCTTTGCGTTTTTCACATCCCCTGCCAGGATGTCTTTTACAGTCCTGTGCGAGCTATTGTGAAGAGGGAAGCACTGTTCCGAGTCTCGGGCCTGGATAGCTGCGGGACAAATATGGGGGAGCCAGTATCACACAATTAAACTGAAGAATAAGTTACGTTTAATTGTGACTACTGGTCCCCCTTTACTTTTTAAATGGAGGAAGTATGCCGAAACTAATTTTAGTAAGGGGTTTACCTGGCAGTGGAAAATCTACCATTGCAATTCAAAATTACCCTCAGTTTGCACATTGGGAATCGGATATGTTCTTCATTAAAAAGAATGGAGAATATATTTTCGACACTCGTTTAATCCATGTGGCTCATAAATGGTGTTTACATAAAGTTGAGACCGATCTTAAGAGTGGTAAAAATGTAATAGTAAGTAATACATTTATTGCTCGTTCAGATATAAAACCATATATAGAACTTGCTAATAAATTAAACATAGAAATTGAAGTAATTACTGCAAGAGGTGAGTACGGAAGTATCCACGGTGTTTCAGAAGATATTATAACAAAAATGAAAATTAGATGGCAGGAGTACCCATGAGAATTAGTGAAATAATCGCAGGCCTTCAAGTGGAAATGGAAAAGCGTGGGGATTTAAGAGCATGTGCTTTTGATGCTTATAGCGGAGAGACTTATGAAATTAATTCTATTCTTTTTGTAAAGGGTTGTTCTGAACTACCAGTTGACAACCTGGAATTTAACGACCACATTCTATTAGGGGAATATACATGAGTCGAGAATATAAATGTGTTCGAATTACTTATGGCAGCTTCAATGTAAGTGGTACACAGGCTTTATGTAAAATGTCAGAGGAAGTCCATGATCATGCCACGGCTGCTACAGGGCCTGTTGTTCCACAGGGTCATAGATTGCTTACTTCTCCCGTAGTTAAAGTACAAGTGACGCCAGAAGAAATTGCGATATTTACAATGTCTGGAAGTAAATATTGGATGAAAAACGAATCACATGAAAGTCCGTGTTCTTTTATTGATGTGGTAAGCATTAAAAAATGGCTTGTTGGTCGTGGCCCTGATCCAGATCCATGGCCGTTGAGTGACAATAAATAAGGAGACAATATGAAACGACCAAAACTAGTAGTGATTATTAGTTTAATCGGAATTTTTGTTTATCTTTGGTTTTTATTTTTCCTCTCCCATCAGAACGACGTCTCAGCAGCATCTGAATCAAAAAGATTAGTGCCCCAAGAAGAAGGCAGTTTCGTTATGGATAAACGAGAAACAATTAATTATGCCATCGTAGTAGATAGTAAAACAAAACGAGAATACTTATTTGTATGTCGAGCCTCTACCGGTTTATCTATTACTCCTCTATTGGAGACTAAACCCTAAGGCTATCACTGTGTAGTTCTTAGAGCTAGCAGGCTAGAAACGGCCTGCTATAATGTGAGAACTATAGGAGGTGCTCATGATAGAGCGATACGGTATCAATGAAAATGATTGGATGCTACAGAGACAAGACGACGGGCATTTAGTTTCTTATAATGATTGGTTAAGGGTTCGCACACTTTTAAAGAATCTTGAAGTTGCAGCCAACGAGTACTACCATATGGCTGATATCTCCGTGTCCGTTAATAATGCAGACCCTGAATGTGTTTATGAAAATAATTTACTGGCTGCAAGAAATGAGGCCAGGGGTTTCATAAAGGAGACTAAAGATGCCGATGAGCAAAAAGGTATTTCGACTTAAAACTCTTGCAACTAAACTTCAAATGGAAGTCGATCCACTTATTGATAGTACTGAAAAACTTCTCAAGACTCTGAAGTTTATAGGTGTTGAATCTTTTGGTGACAGCACCCTTATTTATAATTATGCACAAACCAAAGAGGCCCTACGACAAATCAAAAATAAAAAACAAGAACTTAAAGGCCTTATGTAAAGATGCAACCATTTATTGCAGCACTTCAATCTTTTATCAATGAACCAAATTTAACCTCATGGTTAGATATGGTTGAAGTTTGGAGACATGAATCCTTACAAAGTAAAAACAAGGATTGCCCGATAAAATTTGAAATCGTCGGGATGAACACATTGATGTGTGGCGATTGTCCATTTTTAAATGCACATCCATGCCCATGGATAGTCAGTAATTTAGATTCCCCAAAAGGTAAAGAGCATTTTAAAGAAATACAAAGTATTCTTTTAGTCGATAGTATTATTTTATTATCTAAATTACAAGCAATGGAAAATATAAATGTCAAAAAGAGAGACTGATGCTAAAGTTATTCTTGTTAATTTTGTGAATCACCCAACACCTGAAACTTGGGAAGAAGTACACAAATATTGGGAAATTCAAAATGCATGTCCATTTAATATAATGTATGAAGGCAGATGTGGTTGTTGTCCTTTTACAAGATTTGGAAAAAATCTTCATTTATCGATGCATGATTCAGCATTTGAACATCTTTGTCCATTTTATAAAAATACTCATTTAGATTTGAGTTCTAGGCTTGTTGCTAGTATTCAAGCCGTTGCTTATATAGAAACATATGAAAACTTAGAGATAGAGCAACTGGTTCCCCTGTGGACAAGGGAAATCAACAAGGGTGGAGGATAAAAATAAAATGAGAAAAAATAAATTTTTCAAAAACTTTATTGCGTCTCTCAAAGAAGCAATAACAATGAATATCAATCGTAAAGATCCCCCACCTAAAACCACATATAGAACTTTAAATGATGGTAGTGTCCTTAGAACTATCACATATTATAGTTCCGATGGTCAAGTTGTGAGAACGGAAACTGACCACTTGCCAAAGTAATGTTATATCAAAAAACAATTAATGCTTTAAGGTTATTTACAGAACAACCTAACCCCCATAATTGGAAAAATATTTCATTAGCATTAATTGATGAATCTAATGAACTACTACAACAATGTTTATTGGGCTCTCCTGGACCAACCAAGGGATCTCCAGCCCATTGTTGTGATTGTCCATTTTGGCAAATATAAACAAACTAATACATTTTGCCCTAGGTTTATATACAGAAGGCCTTCTATCGAAAGATTTGGAGAGGCAGTTTCCGTTGTTATGGCCATTCAAGCTATTGCTAGATTAGAAATGTTAGCTGAAGAACATGAGTGAATATATAAAAGATTATTCTTTTATTATTAACAGAATATTATTTAAAAAGGCATTGGAAGAATTTATATCTAATGTTAACGAGGATTCATTCCAACTTTTGAAAAGATTTGCCTTGTCTGGTATATCATGTAGGGTATTGGCCCCCACTCGTTATCAAAATCCATATTGTTATGGGTGTTGTTTCCAATCTGAGCGCGGGTGTATATTGAGCACAAATACCGCCGAAACAGTTCTTGGTAGTATACAGGCTTTAGCTTTTATTCTTTCGGAGGAGGAAGATGGCAGAACCTAGTAATATAAAATACCTTAAGAGGTTTATTGCGTGCCCCTCTTCTGAAAATTGGGAAGAGGTAAAAATTCATGCGGTAAGAGATTGTTATTTTGGGTCTGAATGCCCATTAATAAATATCAACAATGGGTGTTGTCCACTTTTAACTAGTGTACCGTCCGAAAACTATCCCACTTCAGATGACTTACCTAAGCTCACCGTCATTGCTATTCAATATTTGGCGCTACTGGAATCTAGGGGAACAAAAAACTACTAACTAAGGAGATAGAATTGGATAAGCATAGTAAACTTGGTATCGTTTCATTTATTATCTCTGTTTTTTCTATCGTAACTTTCTTTATGACCTTGGTTCTTGGAATAGTTATCACAAGCGGAAGAATGGAACCTCAATCTGGTATTGCCGTTTTTTCTGGATTGATTTATTGTTTTGATATGGTTGCATCTATTGTTGGTGTTGGTTTAGCTATCGGGGGTTTTTGTACACAGAGTAAACATCTTTTCTGCTGGTTAGGCGGGGTGATGAATGTATTGTTTCTTATTGGAGTAATGCTTCTTCTTGTTATTGGCACAATGGTTTCGTAGTTGTTACTCCGTCCCTGGAGAAAAAGCATTTCCATAGAGAGGATCTGGACACGGGACAACCCCGGCTCTCTATGGCGTGTTGACTTCCCCGACCCTCGAAAGGTCCGGCCTGATCCTCAGGCAGGAAGTACGGTGGGGCTGGGGCAGCTGGCCCCGGCCCCTTGATATTTTAAAAAACTTTGGAGGTTCATATGAAATATTACAGAGTAAATAATCTTAAAGAAAATCACATGGGCCTTCAATATAAAACTGGTTTAGTGGAAGATTATCGACGATGTGGGATTGGTTTTCTAGGTGGTATTCATTTTGCTAGTGTAGATATTCTTGCATTCATTAATTTTGGACCATGGATTAGGGAAGTAACTATTCCCTCCAACACTATTATTCATAAGGCCGGATACAACGCTAAAGAGTTTAAGGCTCAACGAGTTATTCTTGGTGAACGAAGGAAAATTACACTATCAGTAATTAAAGAATTAGTTTCTGAGGGGGCAGATGTCAACGCCGTTAATGGGACTCCCCTTATCAATGCCACCTGTCTTAGAAATTTTGGGCTTGTGAAGACACTGTTGGACTGTGGTGCAAATCCCATGGTGTCTGATGCTGAGGCTCTGAAAATAGCAAGTAAGATTAATCGCTATGATATTTTAAACCTTTTAACTGGGACCACGAATGAGTAAACCTAAAAAATCATCTAAATTTAACGATGATGAAATTGTTGTTTTCGTTTATAATTTAATGAAAGAATTTATTAGTAATCCAAATATTAAATTATGGGAAGACATTCTTGAAGGCTTTCCATGTCGATTTGATGATTGTGAAAATTGTCCCATGAGTCGAATCAATTGTTTTGATATTGATAGTGAGGGGTGGGAAAAAACAACAGGCATGTGTGTAACTTGCTCTATAGAAATTATAGCTATGTGTGAGTCTGAGATTTTTCCATTCAGACCTTCTACATGTAACTCAAAAGAAAAGTGGAGAATGGAATGATTTTATCAATCGTGGCGACTAAAACAAATATATCATATAAAGAACAAGAAATAAGATTGCGAAAAAAATATAAAGAAATCGGGTCAGGCCGGGATGCAGAAATATATAAAGTTTCAAGTAATCGAGTTATTAAGCTTCATAGAATGTTTACTGGGACCCATCACAATGATCCCTACTGGAATTTTCTTCGTATTATGCCAGAAAATAATATTTATTTTCCTAGGATTTTTGATATAAAACTATACCGCTTTAAGTCCTTAGATCGGGTAGAGGAATATACAATAATAAAAATGGAACATCTAATCAAACTGAATGACTTTTCCAATCGAGGACAGGTTCTAAGAGCTGCTATTCAAGATTTTGGTTTTCCAAAATGTGCTGAGGATAAATTTATTTCACGACTGGCAAATTGGGCGCTAGGTTGGAAAAGAAAACAAAAGAACATGCAACTAAATCCTCAAACTCAAATGGCAATGGATGTATTAGATACTTTGAAATCCTTGTCATGCGGCGACCCAGATTTACACGAAGGTAATTTTATGGTTAGAAAAAAAGAACACAGCCAGTTAGTAATTATCGATCCAATGGCATAAACTATGGAGTCTCTTAGGAGAAAACAATGAAAAAGAAAAAGCCCAATTGGTTTAGGATTGCTACTAAGATTAACTCCATTATTATAGAAGATATAGTATCTAGAATACAAACCGTAGATAATCTTGGACACATTACAGAAGAGGCTACGGCGATTCAAAATGAATTGATGAAGATTAGAAAGCGCTGTATCCAACTTAATCTTCTTCAAAACGCCCTTCCAGATAAAAGTGAAACATGAAGTTTGAAAATATTAAAACTTCAGTTGATATTTATATGATCGCTAAGGAAGCCTTGCGCAATCGTCTCTATATTGACAATGAGAGCGCATTTTGGGTTTGGTTACACAACCCATGTGATATTAAAAAAATAACTACCTGCCGAGATGATGGTAAGTTAATTGGCGTGGCCGTTATGATGAAGCACCCGGACATTCGTTTTGCTAATGGGGTTAACATTGGTGTGTATGTTAAATATACATACCGTTGTCGTGGTATAGGTTCAAAATTAATTAAAATGTTGCCCAATGGTAAAAGCAACAAGCGATTATTTTGGGGAACAGGAATTAAAGATTCTGATAAGTTTTTCAAAAGTCTCCCTAAAAGTCGTAAAACATTTAATCTTATACGTGCGGATGGTGAATGATGATTAATGATGATTCTCCTCTATATAGCGGTAAGAGTTTACTAATGAAAGAAATAGCGATGGAGCGTGGTATTAGATATATAGATGTTCCAGTTTCCCCTGCTCCAGCCTCAAAAGACTTTCTTGGATTATTAATGGGAGATGTTCATGCCTTCCTTAAGATGTGAAAAATGTCAATATCGAATTGAATTTGAGGGAGAAATAGTTATTCACTCCCGACGGGCTGATGGTTCTTGTTATCATTATTATATCTGTTCTGAGTGTTTTGATATTAGAGCATATAAGGATATTAAGAACTGCCCTAAGTGCTTCGTTTGGCACGATGATAATGATCACTGCCCAAAGTGTGGAGTGGGGCCAGTAAATGTAAATAGAATTATTCATGAATTTGGGAGAGTAACATGATTCCACATAGGGAGTGGATAAATTCTATGGAAAATTTTATCCGCGATCCTAGTTTTGAAAACATGTTGATGGTAAGAAAAATTAGAGACGATTACGGTTGCTCCAGCTACTCTCGTGATGGACAGCAGGGAAGGGGACCGCTTTGGCCTAGAGATGGTAGAAGCATATCCAGTTTATGTAAGGAGTGTCCATTCCAAACACATGTGGGCGCGGTTGGAGGATGGTGTTTATTACAAGAGTTAAGAGATAAAAAACATTTTATTACTTACTCTGGTTTATTAATTGAGCGATCAAAAAAAGCTGTAAATGATTTACGTGGAATGTGGTCAGATTCCCGAGGAAATCAATTCTGATTTTACTTGGGAAATTAAACCTGATTCTCGATAGAGAAGGAGAAGGTTATGAAAGAGTATAATGGTAAGTTTGCCAATGAGGTTTGTAATATCAAGCGAAACGAAGCTGAAGAACGCCAGAGGTTATCTGATCTCCGTAGTCCTCAGGATAGGCTTCAACGACTTGATACTAGATTTGGGGTAGGTCTGGGAGCTATTAAGGAACGCGCTCGTTTAAATGGCCTGTTGGAACAAAATAAAGTAAACGCGTAATTCAAACGAAAAGGAGGCCACTACTAAGTCTTGGTGGATTTAACAGGCACGCTTCGCCCGAAAGCTCGTTGAATAACCAGAGGTGAATCTGGGATGTTCCCGTAACGACTACTGATACAGGCTAAGAGTGAAAAGGGTTGTGTCCTGAGTAGTTTCTTAGCACTGACCAAACCAATAGTAGACGGGCCACTATAATGTGTTGTGGCTATAATTTGTGGCTATCTAACATTAATCTACAATAGGAGAATAAAAATGGATTGGATCGTAAATCTTATCACCGAATGGAAGTGGAATGGATTTATGTCACTTTTACTTTATTGGCTCCCGCTTTCGTTCTGTGTAGTCGGTTATACTTTACGTACCGCCCGAAATTATATTAGAGATAAAAGAAGACTCGCGGAATATTTAAGCAGCAGGGGCAATAAGGTTGCTAAATCTAAAGAAATTATTTATCCAAGACAAGAATATTATCCTACCGACACCATAGGAACCCTTATTGGTAGATCGATTGTTTCCATTGTTCCTATCGGAAATCTTTGGGCTGCATTGTTTGACCTTGCCCCCGAAGTCTTTCGTAAGTTTTTTAAGTGGCTCGGCAAAGTATTTGATTTTCCGCTTGTGCCTGGACCGAAAGAAGATGCCTAAAGTAGACATTGACGCTCTAGAAAAACTTTACAATGAATCTACTCCGGGGCCATGGATAGTTAGGGATATGAAATTTGTTCATGCCCCATGCCCCTGTTGTGGAGATGTTGCTGAGTGCGTGCAGTATGGCCCAGGAAATGATAAGGAAAACTACAATACAGAAATTATCGTGGCGATGCACACAGCCCTACCGCACCTCATTACTGAACTAAGAGCCGCAAGAAGAAAGAATAGGAAAAAGTAAATGGAAAATAAATACAAACAAGTGTTGGAGACTTATAGATGCTTATTGAGTTGCAGAAAAAATCTTCCAGGACTTAGCCTAGAAAGCGCATTTAATGAAGATGCCGTTAGGGATTTGGAAGAAGAATATGCTTGGCTGCAACAACAAAAACAATATGAAAGCCATACCGGGATTAATTGTCCTCCTCCATAATTTAAAAGTGGACCTCGCCAGTGTGTAAGTAGGCACTCCCAGAATCATTTACAAGGGGGAGACACCGACGGCTGGAAGGTAGTATAATATTTATACTATCATCTGGTGAGATGCCCCATTGGAGGCCTAGCTTCGTCAAATCTCCATCGCGGTAAGGTGGAAATGATGGGCGGACTAGAAGCCCTCTGTCGCCACCGCTCTAGTGAAGATTGTTCCTAGAGCCGGCTCGTCGATGTAAGTCGGCGAGTCGTAATGTAGGAATAAATCTAACTTAACTTATATCGGAGATAACATGGCCAACAAACGGTGGGAAGAATACGGTCACGTGGTTGAAGAAGTTAGAAGTGAGTGGCATAAGGTGATTTATGTAGATGGTGTTCAGGTTAATGAGACTTTCAGTGAGGCTATTGGAAGAATTATGGCCGAGGAAAGTTTAAAGAAATTAATGAATCCAAATCCTAAACAGTAACACCACATTAACGCGGGAAGTAGGCTTAAGGGCAGCCATCTTTTAAAGAGTGAGGGCTGGCCATGTGCAGATAATATCGTCTTCGTTCGCAGGGTAGCATAAGAAGACCGAAGGATAGATTTTTAAAAATTCACAATCTATCTGGGGACGGCCATGGGCACCACTTGCAGCAAACAGAGGATTGTCAAGGACAATCTGTACTGTTCCTCTCTGGCGTAAAAGCACACCTCGTTAATGTGTTTTAAATATTTGATAATGGGAGAGATAAAATGCCCACAAATAAAGTAGAAGTATTAATGGGGTCTTATGAATCACCTAGGCCAGTAAAATGTTGTATTTGCCATTGCCCCATGTATTACATAGGGGATATTAGATATGAAGCAGAGATAAAAATGGAATTAACAAGTCATGAAATACCTTCAGTTGATCATGAAATTTTTTATGCTCATGCCAGATGTTTAATGCCATTGATCGGAGGTTGAAATGAGAACAATTGCCATTGTGTTGTGTGATAATGATTATCATTATACTTTTCCTTCTCTTTTGAAATCAGTATATGAAGCGATAAAGAGTTGGGATGGTTGTTTAAAAGACGAGCAATTAAACGAAGATGACATTCGAGCCCTAATTAGATCTGGATTGGAATTTTTTTATCGAGGGTTCCAACAGGAGGTAGAGGTCATGGTCCGTGTGCTAGTGGATTTTTGCCAGTAGAGCACAGGGTTGAATATCTGCGCAAAGAAATAAAAATTCTTTTCGATGAAAAAGCTGAAAAACACATCCAATAACATGATCATGATGGTGGTTCATGGTATTTAGAAATAGCTACTGGAAAGGTTTATAGTTATTAATTTTTAATTCAATATTGAAAACTACAAGAGACGATGCTTGGCGCCGAAGTGATCGTCAGGGTGTAAAAACCTAAGCCCTGCCATTCTGGTTCAAGTAGAGGTGACTGTATAGCCGTGGTGCATCTATTACAGTTTAAAGGGCTTGCACCAAAAGGAGAATACATGGCCAATAAACAAGAGTCTTCGATTTACGGTAAAACTTTTGCTGGTGTTAAAATTACTCGCAAGACGCTGCGCGAACCTGAGACGGGTAAGTTTGGTATTTACGAAGTCCAGGTTGGCAAAGTGAAGTCAGCTACTCTCTTTGGTGCCAGGAAAGCTTTTCAGGCTGTGCTTGCTATTGCTAAGACTGAGTATCCTAAAGCCTATACGGCTATTGTGGCTCAGCTCAATACTAACAAGCCTGAACCTAAACCCAAGAAAGAGAAGGGAAAGTTGACCGTTAAGGAGACTACCACTCTTGGTCGTCTTCTTAAGAAGGCTGGCGTTAAGCTCGTTAGCCGGTAAAATTTTCAAAGCCCATTGGGCAATCGGAGGCTTTGTATCCGATTGCCTCCAATTCAATTATCTAAACATTAAGGAGATTATATGACGCGAGTTACAAAAGCTTCAGTTGTAATTTCTTGGAACGGAAAAAATTATGCATCCGCTAAGCCCATTAGTATTTTTTCTAACTGGGGGCTTAATTGTTTTAAGAAGCTACCAGCACCAACTCAAGGTCTTTTAGTTAGGGCCCTTAATGATGGAGCTAGTAGTAAGTCAATTTGTTTGTCTTTAATTGCTGAATTTCCAAAAGATAAGGCCTTTCATTATAATGTTCACACCATCAACATGATTGCTGCGGGACTTAAGACTGTTGGAATCATGAATGATGTTCATCGTGCTCAGGGTCGAGTGGTGACGGCAAGAGTTGACAGTAATAATAGCAAGTCCTTCGATAGTCTTTTATCTGTAAAGTAGTATATAGACTCAGCATATCAGCGCTGAGTCGTTGATATGTTGAAGTGTATATACTAGGAGGATAAAATATGGAAAATTTTTCTTCATATATATATGAGCTTTATAGTGCTTCTAAGTCTTTTATTGAGGGTCCAAATGAAACAACTTGGAATGAACTTTCGTTAGCAACGGTCACGTGTCAGCTCTACAAATATAAAAAAGATAAAACTGAGGAATCCTATAAACATCATTGTGAGGATTGTCCTTTTTGGCCTATTTTACATTCACATAGTCATATTAATAATCCTGGGTGTCGTCACGATTCCAGATCTAAATTACCAATAGCCGTTAGGTTAAGTAAAATTATAGAACTCATGGCTCTATTGGAAACTGAGTTTAGCTGGGTGGGTAAATATGGGAGATGAAGGAAAAGTAGGACAAATGTATGACATGCGTACTATAAAACAACTTACAAATTTTATTAATCAACCTACTCAGGTAAATTGGGAAAAAATAAACTTTACTCATGATAGTTGCTATATATCTGACGAAGCTAATTGTTGTCATAATTGCCCATTTTTAAATTCATCAAATGGAGTTTGTTTAGCAATACATGGAAATTTAGAAATAGGAAAAAAATTAGCATTGAGCATTGCGTTACGCGCAAAGCTGCAAGCTATTTGGGGTGAATATGAGCTATAGCGGAAAATGGGGCAGAGAATATGACATGCGCATAATGAAACAGCTTAAAATTTTTATTGATAAACCTACACAAAATAATTGGGAAAAAATACCCTTCACTTCCGATGGTTGCTATATATCTATCGAAGCTGGATGTTGTCATGAATGCCCATTTGACAATGAAGAGAGTTGTAAAGCTGTAAAATCTGGATTAGACATTGGAAAAAGATTAGCATTAAGCATTGAATTACTTGCAAAATTACAAGTTGTTTGGGGTGAAGATGGGTAGATTAGATGATATGATAAAAGCTTTACAAGATTTTATTCGTGATCCCAACACACAAAATTGGCTTAATATTAATAAAGTAAGGGTCGATGTTATTAGAGGCGGATGTTTTTTCTCTTATAGTGTCTCAACCAGCGATGAGTGTCGAGATTGTCCATATGGACGAAAAAATACAACAGACCCATTTTTTTGTACTTCAGCTCTTTGGAAAAAAAGGCGGAAGAAGGAAATACAGCTAGAAAATTACTTGGGGCAATAGAAATTTTGGCCAAACTAGAGGCCGTGAAAGGATAACATGAAATATAAATCCAGTACCATCAATATTTTAATTTTTCTATCTTTTATTTCTCTTGGTGGAGCATGCTTCGTTTCACCCCCATTCAATCATCTTTTGCTCGCCGTGTCTTTAATTTGTTTATTTGTAGCCATAACCCTTCGTAATCATTATCCAGAAATCAAAGAAGACAATGACGAAGATATGGTTGAATTCCAAGTAGATTTACCAGATGATCTTTATAATTTTTTGGATGAAGAGGCAAAGAAAAAAGGCATTACAGCAGATGAATTCGCTAGTCAAATCGTTATTGATTATGTTAAATATCATTGTAACGAAGATGGTAGTTTAAAGGATGAAGCATGTCACAAGAAGTTTTAGAAAAATGGCTAAATCGACATAGAACATTAATGGCTGATATGGCTATTAAATTAACCGATGATGAGTATGGTATGGTTTTAGATGAATGTGAAAGACTATGGACAATGCTTACTCAGGAAGAACAAAATGAGGCATTGAAAATAGTTAGTGATAGAATTAAAGAGAGTAGAAATTCTACCCCATTACCGATTGAAATGAATGAAGGTGTCTCATGAATCGTCGCTATCGAAAAAAGAATTGTTTATATGAATATCAACGATTCTGTATAGTTTGGCAAGCTCCAGACGCAGAGTATGTTAAGTGGCGTACTAGATTTGTGCCTGCTAATCCAGCCAACATAGAAGCAGAACAAGATAGCGAAATTAAAGTATTTGGTGAGTTTCTAAATTTTCTAGAATCTTGTGATATGGGTCTGGGAGGTTGGGTAGGTAAAGCAGGAATACAAAAAACTCATCCTTATTCTAACCGTTTGATTTCTTGTACTCAAAAAGACTTAGATCTTATTGTTGGATGGTTATGTTCCCATGAGGGGTGGGAAGGTCTATCTATTGGTTTATCGCTAGTGGACGATTGGTATCCCACTAACACTGATGAACCCTGGTCTCGAATGCGGCCAGATGGTACGGTTGATAGGTATGGGTGGTACAGAGGTGTTTTTAGAAAAAATAAAGAACGGCGAGTTATGAATGAGATTAAATTCACAGGAGGCGGTAATGGCTGAAAGGAAAATTATAAGCAGTATTTTTAAATTAACTGATGCTATTGGTATCACTGAAACTCAAGGAGATAATGACACTGCCGTTGAATCTTCTGTGCCGGATTCTTTAGTTCCTGCTATAGAAGATGATAGCGACCACACTAACACGATTACAGCGACTTCGGTTTCAGGTGGAGACCCAAAAATTAAGAAACAAATCTTGGATGAGTTAGCCAAATCTGAGCCCTCTGCATATACAGCATTTGCCTCGATGATGTCTGAGTTGGCAGAGGATGTGCCTGAGGAATCCAGGAGAGCTAAGATTGTATTTAAAAGCCTTAAAGCACAAGGTATTAAATTAACCGATGTTCTTAGTGCTTTTGAAGACAAGCTTGCTTCGGTTGATGAATACGAATCGGCTTTCAAAGCAAATGTCAAGAGCAGAACTGAAACAGATGTATCTGCTCATGAAAAAGAAGCGGCTAAAACCGAAAAATTAATTTCAGATAAGGAAACAGAAATTGAACAATTAAGGGAGGAAATTAATACACTAAATGATGTCCGCGCCAAACATCTGGAAACAGCTAAGAGCGCTATTCAAAAAATTAACATCGCTACAAAACGGGTTGCCAGTGAACTTAGTTCTATTCGTGGTTCCATTCGTAAAGAAAAGGACATGGTGTCCGACTTAACCAAGGAGGGTAAATAATGGATACGACAAACGGTTTAGATAGTTTTATGCAAGACCCCAAGGGAGCTATTAAAAGCTTTTGGGATAAACCAGAGGGCGCGGCTGGCAAAGTGGCTATGGTTGGTTTGCTAGTTTTGTTTGGTCTCGGTATTTATAAAGCGCTCCCTTATATTGTTCTTGGCTTACAAAGCGCCCTCACTGCCACTTTACTTGGGGTTGGCCTTTTTGGTATTCTGTATGTGATTTTAAATAAACAATTCCAAACGGCAGTTTGGTATCTTTTCCAGATTGCCATGAAGAAGTTTACGGGCTTTATTATTGAATTGGACCCCATCAATATTCTCAAGAGTTATCTTGAAAGCCTTAAGCGTTCCTTGGGCGATATGGAACGAAGCATCAGCAAGCTCAATGGACAGATCCGGTCCCTTGATCAAATCATTCACAAGAATGAAGAGGATCGTAAAGAGAGCTTATCTATTGCCGGTAAAGCCCGAGAGACCGGTAAGAAGCAGGCCTTGGTTTTAAATGCTAGGAGGGCAGGGCGGCTTCAGAAATCCAATTTTACTTTACAAGTTCTACGAGATAAGTTATCAAAGCTTTTGACTGTTTTGGAAAAAATGTATGAAGTTTCTGAATTTCTTTATCAAGACACCGCCGATGAGGTTAAAGTTCAATCTCAACAATATGAAGCTACTAAAACCGCATGGTCTGCTTTTAAGTCTGCCCTAAGTGTAATTAAGGGTGATCCAGATAAACGAGCTATGTTTGATCAGACCATGGAATATATGGCTGATGATTTTGCCATGAAGATTGGTGAGATTGAAGAATTCATGAAAATGAGTTCTGGGGTAATCGAAGGCGTAGATTTGCAAAATATGGTTTATGAAGAAGACGCTCTTAATGAACTCGACATGTGGTCTCAAAAAGCTGATAGCCTTCTTCTTTCTCCTGGTGAAAAACAGGAACTTATGCGACCCAGCTCTATGTATGATCCCGAAGTTCTAAAAGCTAGAAAAAATAATAGCACTGATTCTGTGTTGGAAGCTGCGTCAAAACAACCCGCTACCCCCGCTGTCTCTAGACATGAGAAAAAATCTTTGGAAGACTTTGACTCGTTTTTTGATTCATCTAAATAACTAACGCAAGGAGGAAAAGAAATGGAACGTAAAGTAAAAACTGGTCCAAAAATTATTGGTCTCGCTTTACTTGTTATTGGCCTTATCTTCGGTGGAAAGTGGGTGTTGAACAACACTAATATTATTCCGAAGGGATCTAGTGGTACAAGCAAATCTTTCTTTAAACACGCTAAGGAACCTCTTAAGGTTTGTGTGGTTACCTGGGGAGGTTATGCTGGTGGTCAGTATTATAATCGTGGTTTCAAACCGAATGACGACTCTCAGTATCTGAAGAAGTATGATCTTCCTGTAGAGTTTGTTGTTATCGACGATTATAACGCATCCAGAGAGGCGTGGAAGGCCGATGCAGTCCAGGTGCTGTGGACTACTGCTGACTCGTTTCCGACCGAAGCTGGGGCACTACAGCGCGCCGGATACAAACCTAAAATCATTTTTCAGTCTGACTGGTCCCGTGGTGGAGATGTCATTGTTAGTACCCGAGTTATTAACTCCATTCAGGATCTCAAGGGTAAGCGAGTTAGTGTTGCTTTCGGCACCCCATCCCACACCTTCCTGCTGCGTTCGTTAGAGGCGGTAGGTATGACGGTTAAAGACCTCAAACTTATTGAGGTTCCGTCTGCTGTTGATTCTGCCACGGCCTTTAAGGCTGGACAGGTTGAGGCGGCGGTGGTGTGGTCCCCTGACGATGAAGACTGCATTAGTAAGGTTTCAGGAGCTAAGGCTCTCGCTTCCACTAAACAAGCTACCCATATCATCGCCGATGTTTTCTATGCTAAGGAAGAAATTATTGAGAAGCGTAGAGACGACATCAAGGCTTTGGTAGAAGGTTGGATGATTGGTGCGGCGGAAGTTAACTCTAGCCCCACTGCCCGCTCTCAGGCTGTTAAGATTCTGGCCGAGGGTTTGAATCAACCTGATGGTTTCATTGATCAGGCAATTAACAATGTTCGCTTAAACACCTACGGAGACAATGTGAACTTCTTTAATCTTCGTGGAAGTTTTACTGGTGTAACTGGCGAACAGCTTTATCTTGAGACCGGTAGATTGTATCAGGAAAATACCAACCTGGTTCCAGATGGTATGCCTTCCTGGAGAGTTATTAGCGATGCCAGTATTCTTCGTGATATCAATCTCACTGGCGTTAATGATGGTGCTGAATCTGACTTTAAGTTCTCTCAGCCCACCAAGTCTCTTGAAACCGCTCCAGCTCTTAGCACTAAGCGTTTATCTGTGAGCTTCGCCACGGGCTCAGCCTCTCTCGATGCCAACGCTAAGACGATTATTGACCTTGGGTTTGTTCCCACGGCTAAGTCGTTTGCTAGTGCCCGCATCAGAATCGAAGGTAACACAGATAGTACGGGTAGTGCCTCGACCAACGAGCGTCTTTCCTATCTTCGCGCTAAAGCTGTTGCTGGATATCTTTCCGAGCAGTATGGATTTGACAGCAATCGTTTCGTCATCGTTGGTAATGGTCCCAATAAACCAATAGCTGACAATGACACCGAAGAGGGCCGTTCTGCTAATCGTCGCACCGATTTTGAGTTGGTGCGGTAAACTAAATTTTATAATGGGGGCCCATATTGGGCCCCCTCTATGGAGGTCATATGAAAAAGTTTCTGATTACTATGGCGTTGTCGATTTTCTGTGTTACAAACTGGGCCACTTTTACTGGGCTCACACTTATTCCTACTAGTGATTACATTGGTAAGGATGTGTGGTCTATTGGTGGGCAGGCCTGCTATACTAAGTTCCACACCGATCAGTTTCTTATTACTGAGTTTGGTTTGGGAGATAGATGTGAAGTGGGGTTTGACTTCTACGCCAATCCACAACAAGTTGAGCATCGTGAATATTTTAACTTTAAATACATGGTGCTTAAAAGCGACAGCCATAAGTTTTTTGTCAGCGTTGGGTTTTACAACATGATGGTTACTGGAAATTCCGTTCCGTTTCTTGTGGCCACTAAGGACTTGGGTTTGATTAGAGTCCACGGTGGGGTTCAATATGAAGGACTAACGGACACTAAAAGTAATTGTATGATTGGCATTGATCGTATATTTACTAATGGTTGACAAGTGTCTGCCGATTATACACATGGTCAACAGAACTTTTCTTCAATCGGCGTTGGTCGTATTGGTAAGCGTTGGCAAACTTTTGCTGGTGCCATGTATCCTAATGCTGGCGGGCGGCCCCTTGTTATGTTGAGGATAATTTTTACTGGCAAGGGGAAGTAAATGTTTGAAATTTTAATCAGGGGTTTTAAAACTAAAGCACAAGCAGAGGCATTTTATAGCTGGTATGAAGGACAAGGAGAACAAGACGCTTGTATATGGTTTGAGTGTAGAAAAGAAGAAGGCGACATAGATGTTGATTCTATGTTGACTGATGTCAATGTTGGGAATAAGTGGGTAGGAGATTGTTTGACCTTTGAAGTAACCCCTAATTAAACGGAGATCGCATGGATAGTTTGTTTACTTTGCGTGGAACACTGTCCAATAGAAATAAACTCATCGTAGAAATTCTTGGAGCAATGTTACTACTTGTTATTTGGTGGACGGTAGTTAGTACTGGACTTGTTCGTTCCAGCATTCTTCCTTCCCCAGTAAGCGTTATTACTTCCGTGCCAGAGTTGCATTATCAAGACGCTCTTATTATGAATTGTTTGTATTCCCTAAAACTTAATATTATGGGATACATCGAAGCAATTCTCATTGCTATTCCCCTTGGGTTTTTTATTGGTCTCATTCCAGTATGTAGGGGAATGACAGAGAGATATATTACCGCCTTGAGATACCTTCCACTCACTGCCGTCATTGGCTTATTTATTCTGTGGTTTGGTATCGGCGATGCGATGAAGATTCAATTTTTAACTCTGGGAATTGTTGTGTATTTATTACCAGTAGTAGTGCAAAGAATCGATGAAGTCCAGCAAGTTTATCTGGACACCATTAAAACTTTAGGAGCTACTAACTGGCAAACAATTTTTAGGGTTTATATTCCCAGCGTTGTTTCTAGGATATCGGATGATATCCGTGTGCTTGTTGCTATCTCTTGGACTTATATTATCATTGCTGAAGTAGTGAACAAACAGGACGGTGGCATCGGGGCTCTTATTTTTACAGTAGCGAGACAAAGTAGGGTAGATAAGGTGTTTGCCCTTTTGGCTGTTATTATTGTAATTGGATTCACTCAAGATAAGTTATTCATGTGGTTAGATAAAATTGCGTTTCCATTTAAATATAAAGGAGGTCGATAATGGCACGTAGCGTTGGAGAAGAAATCATCGAGGCCGCCATTAATAATACCTCCGATGGTGTTACTTTTGAGAACACCAAATACCCAGACATAATTGAGTTAAAAGATATCTGCCAGACTTATGATGGCGGAAAAAATTACACTATTAAGAACTGCAATTTACTTATTGAAAACAAACCGGATCAGGGACAGTTTGTGGTACTACTCGGTATGTCTGGATGTGGTAAATCCACATTGTTAAAATATATTGCTGGCCTACAGCAGCCCACATCTGGACAAGTTTTAATTGGTGGAAAACTTCGTTCCGATAAAGATATTGTCAGTATGGTATTCCAACAATATTCTTCTTTCCCATGGCTCTCTGTGCTTAAAAATGTGATGTTACCCCTAGAGCTTAAGGGCGTATCATCTAAAGAGTGCAGAGATAAGGCTATGGAAATGTTAAAACTTGTTGGGCTTGTGGAACACAAAGACAAATATGCAATGTATGGACCGTTATCCGGCGGTCAGTTACAGCGCGTTGCTATTGCCCGTAGTCTTGTTTCCAACCCTAACATCATTTTAATGGACGAGCCCTTTGGTGCTCTTGATGGGGTAACTCGTTATCAAATGCAAGTTCTTTTATCAAAGATTTGGGAGGCTCTTAAGTCAACCATTATTTTTGTTACTCATGACATTAGAGAGGCTGTATTTTTGGGAGATGATATTTATATTATGGCTCCTCATGGTGGTAAAATTCTTAAGCATTTCTTTGTAAATTTACCACTACATCGAGATTTAGATATCATGCAGGATCCAATCTTTATTGAGACCGTTCGCCAGATTGATATAGAAATGAGATCTGCTGCAGAAAAATATTTGAAATAGAGTAACAATGGAATTAAATCATGTATAAGCCTTACATACCAGAGCGTGACAAAAACATCAAGCTTTATAATGATGGGCATTCCTGTCATTTGAAACCATTACCTCTCGACATGGAGGAGAAAGAGAAGGAACGAAATGTTCTTCACCGACTATGGACAAATATTAGAAAGCTCATTTCCCTGCGGAGAGAAAAATGTTAATGATTTTAAAGTCATGGGACATTCACTTTTGGCAGCGAGTAACATCAAATGGAAGTGGGAATCTGATTCAGAACTAATCACGCTCATGTTGATAAAAAAGCTCTATCCAAATATTTTAACTCTTACAATTTTTTACCTCCCATATGGAAGAGCTGACAGGAACGAAAAAGGTGGAAGTTCGTGCTCGCTAAGATATGTCGGAGATTTTATTCAATCACTTGGATTCGAGAAAATTACAGTTCTCGATCCCCATTCCGATTTATCGATTGCATACCTTGGCGAATCTGCGTGCTCATATTATCCAAAATCTGAACTGCTTACAGGGCTTGGCGTTAACTACACGCCAAAAAATTCAGTAGTAATGTTTCCTGATTCTGGAGCACAAAAGCGTTATGGCAAAGCCTGGTATGGATATCTGCATGTCTTAGGTTCAAAGACCAGGGATTTTCGAGACGGTAAGCTCACTGGTTATTCTATCGCGGATGGGGTTCCAGCAGAAGGCAAGCATGTTATTATAGTTGACGACATTTGTTCGTATGGTGGTACATTTATACTTGCCTCAAACGCTATCAGAAAATTCAATCCGTTGTCAGTGGCACTTGTTGTAACTCACTGTGAAGACAGCATTTTCAATGGTGATGTTTTAAAGGCTGGTAGCCCAATCGATCTTGTCGTCACAACAAATTCCCTAATTACTAAAGAGGGATCTTCTAAACTTAAAATCGTAGATGTTATAAAAACAGGAGGGAACTAATGCCCAGAATCCCAATGCTTATGGCCGACTTCTATAAAATAGGCCATAGAGAACAGTATCCAGATGGAACACAAACCGTGTATTCAACTTGGACGCCGAGAGCAAGTAGGGTCGAACCAATAAAACATGTAGTTGCCTTTGGGTTCCAAGCCTTTATTAAGAAGTATCTCATTCAGTTTTTCAATGAGAACTTTTTTGAAAGACCGAAGGCCGATGTGGTTTCTGAATACAAGAGGGTAATTTCTTCAACTCTTGGGATAGGGAACCCGCATACCCAACATATCGAAAGGCTTCATGATCTCGGATATCTTCCAATTAAAATTATGGCTGTGCCAGAAGGCACCAGAGTCCCACTTCGAGTTCCGATGCTCACAATAGAAAACACAGGCTCGGAGTTTTTCTGGCTCACAAATTTTCTTGAAACACTTATGTCTTGTGAAATTTGGCTGGCAAGCACGAGCGCAACAACCGCAGCCGAGTACAGAAAAATCCTGGATCACTATGCAAAGTTGACTGGTGATCCAGAGTTTGTTAAATTCCAAGGGCATGATTTCAGTTTTAGGGGCATGGCGTGCTTAGAGGCTGCTGAAATGAGTGGAGCGGGACATCTTCTCAGTTTTGTTGGAACAGATTCAATTCCAGCCATCACATATCTAGAGGAATATTATCACGGGAATGTAGAGAAAGAATTAATTGGATGTTCAGTGAACGCTACTGAGCATTCTGTTATGTGTGCTGGGGGGGGCTAACAACGAATTTGAAACATATAAGCGACTGATGTTCGATGTTTATCCAACAGGGATACTTTCAATTGTCTCTGACACTTGGGACTTCTGGAATGTCTTATCTAATATTATTTTTCCACTAAAGGATGGAATAATCAAGCGTGATGGAAAGATTGTCATTAGACCAGATAGTGGTGACCCAACTAAAATAATTTGTGGGGATCATGATGCTAACAACCTCCTCGCATATAAGGGGGCCATCGAAGTTCTTTGGGACATATTTGGAGGTACCGTTAACGATAAAGGATATAAATGTTTGGACCCACACATTGGTCTGATTTATGGTGATGCCATCACCCTTGATCGATGTAGGGAAATTTGCAGCGGGCTCGAAGCAAAGGGCTTCGCATCCACAAATGTCGTCTTTGGTATTGGGTCATATACATATCAATGTGTAACACGTGATACATTTGGCTTCGCTTTAAAATCAACCCATGTTACAATTAATGGAGAAGATGTAAACATCTTTAAGAATCCACTAACTGACTCCGGGTCCATAAAGAAGTCGGCAATTGGAAGGGTGGCTGTCCTACAGAAAGACGATGGGGAACTTTATTTGTCCGATGGACATGGCCGGGAAGAAGTTCCTGGAAATCTCTTATCTCCTATTTTTGTGAATGGTGTATTAGTTAAAGAACAAACACTTGCAGAAATTCGCGAAAGACTTACTTCTGTAAAAACTTAAATTAGAAATATAATGCCAGATAAAATTAAAGTTACATATTCATCTGGAGTTATTAAAGAAGTAACGGCGACTACCGCAGCTAAGATTTACAGAAGGCAAGCCAGACAAGCTATTGAACGGGCTATGGCACATGATATAGAATATTATGAATTGTTTAACATTTTAAAACATCCCGTAAATGACTATAGATGTCTTATTTCCGAATGTCTTACTGGAAAAAAGGGTTCATATTCTTTTTCTACTTGTGAAGAATGTTTTTTTGAAAGTAAATATGGTTGTGTTCTTAAGCTTATTACTAGTGAGCTAATGACGGAAGATACAGCTAGTTCCTATATTAAAAAATTACTGGACCTGAAGGGCATCGGCACATTAGAACTTTTTATTATTAAAGTTCATGCGGGGTTGCAAGCCACTGGACTTGGAAACAAATCCCAAAAGAGGTGATTTGTGAGACAACTCACGAGAGCGCCTTAATGTTGATGGCATTATTTTAACCCGTCGGAATAATGCCAACTTAAATGACGGCCTTAATTATCCACAATTAGAAAGGAGTTCCTCAAATGGAACAGACCATGGTTAAGTATCGAGTTGTACTTCTCAAAGTTGTTGAGGGCAGTAAAGACAAGATGATTCATAGTTTCACTCGCCCCTGTACTCAAAGTAAAGCTGAGAAGATTTTCAATCAGCTTTTGCTGGATTGGGGATTGAAGTACGATAAGGATACGGGCTTTGATCCCCCGCCTGCCAATGATGCGGTATATCCCGCTATTGTAGCAGTTGAGTAAGTAATAACAAAATTTCTTTCTTCATTCAAACTATTCCCCACATAAAGAACCATCTCCCTTCCCTCCTAATTATAGGTGAATGAAGGAGTAATGTTCTAGGAAATTGAATTTGATAGAAGAAAGAAAACTCCAATTAGGCCGATGGCGATTGTTTGAACGCTCAACTCTCGTTTGCGTGAAGACCCACTCAGATCGATTGGCCAGGCGTTTACATGGAAGAGTAGACATGGCTAGAGATATCTCTCTTGTTTATTCTTTCTTTTATGAGTGTGTTACTCTATTGGGGCGGTTTCGATACCAATCCACAGTATGCGTCCATGATAAGTTATGGAATAGAGATGGCATACTCTAGAAGGCGGACGGTCGTGTCCGCCTTCGCCAAACACCTGTATTACTGAGAGGGTGTATGGTTCCTAAAGTTGGAACCATTTACTACATCGTCGGTTCTTTTGCAGAGAAAAAGGTCAATGGCATGACGCCGCAAAGATTGTTGTGCTTCGGCACACCTTTGAGTCTGGGCAGGCTTATTATATAAGCCCAGCCGGTTCTGCAATTCCCAACTCGCGCTTATGAATCACAAATCAACGTTGCTACGTGAGTGCAGTCAGGCAGCTGACCAGTAATACTTATTGAATTGACTACCGGTAGTGGTCATTCAATCGGGGTCATCATGGTGATGACCCCACAATCCGGCTAAAACTAATCTTCTGGTGGAGCCGGGGAAGAGCATGTGCTCAGGAAGATTAGGGAATAGGAGATAACTAATGTCATATATGGATAGTATTTTTGAAGCAAGTAGTTATAAAAATATTGTTTCTAAAACAGCATTAGTAATTGATAAGATTTCCGAAAAACATAATAAACTTTCTATTGTTCATACGGGATTAAGTGGTGGTTTAATTGGCCATCCCGTTGCAATGGCTCTAAAACTTAATAGCATGCACATTAGAAAGAATGATCAGAGTCATGGAGATCCAATAGAGGCTGGATATAGTTCACCCGATAAGCAAATTAAGTTTCCATATGCTATCGTTGATGATTTTATGGATAGTGGTGATACCATTAAGAAAATAATTAAGAAAATGAAAAACTTTTTTCCCAAATGTTTTCCGGTTGGAATTGTATTATATGATGAAATCTCTTTTGATGTGTGGGACCATAAAGTGATTAACTCCGTAGTAAAGGGAGATTTTTCTGTCTATACCTTTTGGCATAAAGCTAAAGGATATAGAGTACACACCTTCGATGGCAAAGAATGGCATGAATCTAAAACTCTTAAAAAGTTTTGAGGCATAAATGTTTCCAATGTATAATATCAATGAATTTATTAATTTGATAGATAAGTTTTTATCAAACCCGACTATTAATTCCGCTCATTCTTTCTTAACTAATCCCTATATGTTTGGTGGTTTTGGAGCTGCTCCTGGAAGAGTAAGTGCCAAGGCTATATATTATGATTGTCAATTTCATCATCATGTTCTTGGGGGGCAGGAGAGAAGTCAACAGTATTGTGATCGATGTCCATTTGCTCATAAAGGCAATTTAGTAACCAAGAATCAAGCCTTCTATTCAAACTGTTCTCTTGTACATTCATTTGTATTATTTGAAGTACCTCCACATTATTCTGATGTTACATGTCTCGACACAAATGAACAATATGGATTATCTAAGTGTTCTCTTGTTAATTTAATTCCAAAGTTAATTATGGGGTTAATAACCATGAAAGCTATTTGTGAAATTAAAAAAGAAAAACTCCGACAAGTTAATGAAAAAAGGAGAATGTCCCGTGGTAAATCCCAAAACCCGTAGGGAATACCTCAATACTAAAACTAAACTTTATGCCATCTTATTGAGATTTGATGAAAGTGATCTTAGTCCCAATGAACTCAATCTCATGCAGGCGTTAATAAAAGATACGGACATTCAGGCTATTCTGGAAAGATCGGCTTTTCAGGATAAATAAACGCGAGGAGCACCCTGCGTGGAAATGGGTGTCAACTAGTTGAAAGACTAGTCAAGGAGTTTCACATGTCTAATCTCGAACAGCGTGCAGCGAATCTTATTAGCAAAACCTGTCACACTAACCCCCTTGTACCTGGTAAATTTGCAGGACCCTGGACTGGAATGCCTCTTGATAAAGCTATGGCTAAGCTCAATAAAATTGACGAAGAATTGAAGGCCGAGCGAGACGAAATTACTAAAGCCATTAATAATGAGGATGCAAAAGCAAGAGCGAATTATCCCAAGCGCACAGCTTCCGATTGGGCTTATATTCGGCGCCTGAAGAAGCTTGGTGTAATTGGTTAATGAATAAGGCTCAAGGAGAAACTATGAAGAAAATTTTAGTTTGTTTTCTATTTACGGTTTTGGTAATTGGTTTTATGGGTTGTAGCATTAGCCCAACCAAAAGTCGACAAGCAGTCGTATCAAAATATGGTCCTGAGGTTCAGAGTTTACCAGAGTTTAGCTATATATTTATAGCTAGGAAAACTAACGGAGAAGTTTGGTATGTATCCTGTTTGAACTCTAATGATAATAATATCTCTGAAGAGACCCTATTATTTGGTCCAATTAAAAATCAGCAATAAACATGTTTAAGTTATTTAATCTTTTAAAATTATGCTTTAAAGATTTATTTTCTAATAGACCGATGACTGAGACCGATATGAAATCAGCCTTAGCAATGTGCGGTATTCGTTTTTACTCTTGTCCGTATTGCGGTAAGGAACTCACCGAGTATGAACTTAAACATGGGCTTCGTGAAGACCAAGATGATACCGGACCTATGTAGGAGGTGCAATTGGACGATTACGATGAAGCTGAATCAAATAATTCAAGTATAGAAAATGGAGTGTGGTACGCATTTAAATGTCCAGTATGTCTCGTTGAACAGTCGGCGTGGTGGCTTAGGGGATATATCGAAATGAAACAACATGAGCCACTTGAAACTATACGCCTCTGTCCTAAATGTAACGCAGAATTGAAATTTACCGTAGACAGACATACCAAAGGCATTTGTACCGTTGAAAGGAACAGGAGATGAGGCTTCAACAAGTAGAATCATATCCTAAAGCTAACGATGAATACTGGACAGAAATAAGTCTAGGAAATGCGATTGCCATTTCATTTACAGTTAATGAAAATGGGGAGTGTAACAAAGCTCTTATATCTGATATGCGGGATGGCATTCAATTTGAAATAGATTTTTTAGCTAAAACAAGTTGGTATGACAGAGCTGTTATGAAAGCGAAAGAGGTAAAATTATGTCTGCACAAAATAATTTCATCTTAACAGTAAAGTCTTTAATCAGCGCTGGTAAAAAAATTGAAGCCATTAAGGAAGTGAGAGAGGTTTTACTTCTTGGTTTAAGGGATGCTAAGGATTTAATTGATGCCTGTGAGGCTGAGAAGAGTATGGAACCGCTCACTAGAGTCGCTAGAAACATTGCCTCGCAAACTGTCAAAGGTTCTCCAAGTATTGTATTAGTTGTTTTTGACGGAGAGGATTCTAGTGTATCTTGTCGGCTCTCTATTGGCACCTTTTCCTGTAAGGATGTGACTGAAGTTCAAATCAAGCGGGCCATTGCTATGATAGGGGCTGCTCAAAATTGCGATGTCCAAGAATAATTTAGATTCAAGTCTTCAGAAATTTTTAAGTGAAATTCCATCTGCACCAACAATACCAAATCCACCAGAAGTTCTTTTTACGGCTGAAGAACAAGATAAGGACTTAGAGGCTTGGCTTAAAACGCTTCCAGTTTCAAACGCCCCAAACGATGAAGCGGCGACATGGCTGAGTACCTTTGAGGCTAGTCTGGGTGAAAGATGGAAGCGAATGAAAAGAGACAGGAGTAATTAAATGAGGCCCGTGGACATGATGTTGGAAGAATTTTCTATTTTTGTAGCTCATCCAACTAAGCGAACAGCGACAAGTGCTATTAATTCCTTAGTTGGACTTAATAACACAAGGACTAAATGTGATGCAGTATTTTTCAACTGTATGGAGTGTCCCCTTTTTTTTAAAGGAACCATATACAGAAACTCGATATGGAGGCACATACCCAACACTAAAAAGCATTTATTGTTTGGCCGTTAAAATGAATATGAAATTACACTTACATAATTTTGAAACAGAAATCATGTCGGAATTTGTAAAAAAGGGTCTTGAGTTTGTAGCTGCCCTTCAGATGAAGGTGTGATAAATGCAACAAGACTTAAACAAAAAAGATTTCGTAAGTCCGCTTAGCACCCTACAAACTAAGTACGGATGGACTTTTGGTAAAGCTAAATCCATTACCGACATTAAGGGTAAAGACATTAAGGGTCAATTTTGTCAAACAATTAAACATAAGTTTTGGGGTGAAAGCCTACCAATGAAATTGTTGATTCATGCGGCGGTTTCCGCAATACAATTTTGCGTAGCTTATGCTATTTTTGTTTGGTTGATTGGTGCGGATGCCCCTACGATAATTACTATTTGGATTGTTATGAGTTTTCTTGATACAACTTCTGCAATTAAAGACGCCTGGGGTAATGCATTTTTTCAAACAATGTTGATTTATGCTCCAGATGGAGTGGTTCTATCTGGAGAAGATGTAAAAACCAGCATCAAAGGTGGAGATGCCCCGAAAGGAGATCTATGATTCGCACGATAGAAGAGTTTTTTGTTGAGTCCGAGGCAATTGGTAAACAACTTTTAGCTGGAGAGGAGGGACATAAGATTGATGTCTCTCCAGAAATATTAGCAAAGATAGTCAGTAATTTTAATGATTCATTAAAAACCCTAGACCACTTAAAGACGTGGGTTGCGGATCTTGAGAATGCTGAGCCCGAAGATGACGAAGAAGCGGAACTTATGTCTCGTCTTTTAGCTGGGCAGGTGTTGGGTATTCGCGCTCATTTTAGATTATTTGAATATCTAGATAAATATGAACCTGGATTTAAAAATGGATACACAGCACCACTTAAAGAAGTTATGACTACAATGTATGAAACTATCAAAGCTAAATTTCCATCAGCCCTTAATTTGGCAGACGAAATTGAGAATGGTAATGAAAGCGCTGGCTGTGCTCATGACTGCAAGGGATGTCATGGAGGGTGTGGTGGCGACTAAAGATGTTATTCTTATTAGAATGGAAGGATTTAGAAACGCAATTGATGCGTTTTTAACTGATCCCGGCGAGATTCCATTACTGAAAATTAGAAAGGAATATTTAAAAAGAAATCAATGTCCCTTGCAAGTGGGGCTTGGAGCGGGTACAAAGAGTTGGAACAATGTAAGTAATCCAATTATGAGTCCGCTGACTGACACCAACCCCATGGTAAAAGATTTTCATGACAGGATGCAGGAGACTTTGAAGGGTGGCTCTTCTTATTATAATTGTAATTTCTGTTCCATTTGCCCCGTGTCGATTCTCAATAAACAGCGATGTGGCATAGACGAATACTATGCTAAGGCTAGAGCTAGAATGGCTTTTCAGCAAGGCCTGAAGAAAAACCATGAAAAATTAGATAGCAGAACTAAAGAAGTTTTAGATGATCACCGTTCTGGTTGCTCTGATCTTATGAGCGTTTGTCTCGCTGGTTTTATCGAACTTTCGGCAGTATTAACTTCTATTCTTCATGGAGAGGAATGCACCAATGCCTAATTGCACCTGTGGACATTCTCATAAAAAACATACGGAACACATTTGTTCAGACCTTAGACGCGGATGTACAGAATGTGACTGTGTGGCCTTCTTCCCCGTAGATAAGGACAAGCCTTGTTCCTGCGGTCACAATTTGAGTGACCACGATGCTTTTGGTTGTGTGAATTGCGAATGTGACATCAAGGTTTAATATGTCAGCATTTAGATCGGGAGACTTAGTTACCGTCTCCCCCTTTGACGACGACTTCTTCTTTCCGTTTGTCGGGACAATAGTCCAAGTGACAAGGGATACAGATAGGGAACTATATTTAGTTACCTGCTGCGAAGGAGAAGTATATACTGTTGTCGAGGAGCAACTGACATTTGCAGAGCCTAGGGAGAAATGATGGACCTCAAGTGCCTTATTTGTGGTGCTGCTATTTCTTGTATAATTCCAGAAGAGTGGCCGTACCAAAATATTTTTCCCGTAAATTGCACATCTTGTCACAAACAACAGCTCATTACTATTAAGGACTAATGGAATGGGGAGAAGTGTTAGACATTCTTAATCTAGCTTTTACTGATAAAGGTGTGGCTCTTCGAGATATTAGGAACGCATCGTCTCTTTCCCCTCCCGCTGAAACGGTATATAGAGAAGAGGGGGAAAATAATACTGTTGCCCCATCTAATGTTGGCGTGACTAACATAGCTGACTGGAAAAAGAGGAAAAACAAATGAAATGGTTAAAAATTGTAATCATTGACTTCTGGTTTAATGGTTTTGAATATTGGCGAGAAAAATTTTTGAGACGGTAAATGTTATCAAGGGCCGTTGCTTTACGCCAAATTGAATTGTTTATAAAAACTCAAGATATTAATATAATTATCCAATTGACTGAAAACATCATGAGTGACTCAGGAAATCATTTTAAATTTTCTTTATTAAAAGAGTGTCCATTTGTTAATAGTAATATAACCTGTAGAAGCTTTTTAAAAAATTGTCCATTGTACATGTCATGGAGAAAAAGATTTCCATATTCTTATTGCAGTTGTGCCTTCTCTGAAATATCAATGTTAGTACATGGCGGTGGGCCGACTGCAATAAAATTTATTATGAGCGAATTACTTTTAGCTTTAATAATAATGGTTGGAACTGTTAAAGCGGACATGACCGCCATAGAGGAAAAATGGCCAAATCGGTTACCCTAGTCCTTACTGAGAGATTTGTAGAATCCCTCAATAATTTTATTGCTAGTCCGTCTGGATCTACCTATTCTATTCTAGCTGACACCTGGAAGGTTAATAGGGTCTCGTGGATAAAAAACAAGAACGAATATAAATTGGGACTAGGGGCGCGAACGGCAAACAAAACTCTACCAATTCTTATGTGTCAAGCTAGAGCGATTCCAGCGCAAGGTTCATGTTTTGGTTGTGACTTCTATTCTCATAGTGGGTGTCTTATATATAGTGTTAGGCATAAAAGCACCATTAGTAAGCGCCTCTTAGCTGCGATGGAAATACAAGCAGCATTAAATACTGTGGAGTATTCCACTTCAGATGATGCTTTTGTTGCTAAGTGTGCAGGTGAAGAAAGAATGAAAAAACTTATTGAAGAACAAGACGATGAATGATACTTGGGTGTTTGCTGATTCGCATTTTGATCATGAGGGTATTATTAAACATGCAAAGCGTCCTTTTTCTTCTGTGTCTGATATGAATAAAACCCTCATTGATAACTGTAAGGTAATTTCTCCAAGAGACACCCTTATCATCGTTGGAGACTTTGCATGGAAGAACCATGGACATTGGATCCAAGCCGTTAAGGGTAAAAAGATATTAGTCTGTGGTAACCATGACAAAATGAACGCTCTGTGTTTATCACAATTCACTGAGGTTCATGATATTTTAGAACGAAATATTCACGGTCAGTTCACAGTTTTTTGTCACTACGCTATGCGCGCTTGGGATCGTAAACATCATGGGGCTTGGCATCTTTATGGTCATAGTCACGGTGCATTACCCGAGTATGCTGATGATATGAGCTTTGATGTCGGAATGGATGTTTGGCAACTGCGGCCCGTTCATTGGGATATCATAGTTAAAAAGATGGCATGGAAAAAATTACCTAATGTAAAATTTGCCGTCAATACTGACAGTCGGGACACACAGGAGGTAATACGAAAAAACAAAGAATTGAATCTTTTATTGTATCCCACAAGTTAAGGAGTTAAGATGAAAACATTCATCTTTGATATGGATGGCGTTCTGGTTGACCTTGAGGGAGCACTAGTCTCCCTAGCTGACCGCCTTGGTTTATCGTTGCCCCCTGGGCCAGCTAAGGGACTGCACATCTGGCGCGACCTCAAGTATCGGCGCGTTATGCAGTACATTTCTATGAGCAGCGATTTTTGGATTAATTTAGAGCCACTACCATCTGGACTACAAGCATTTAAAACCCTTAAGTCCGAAGGAAACACTACCCTTATATGTACTTGCCCATTTGACGCCAGTTGTATTTCTCAAAAAATTACATGGTGTGAACATTACTTAGATATCGGCTTAGATGATATAACAGTAATGAGGCGGAAGGAATTAATGGCCGCCCCACGAAGAATTTTGATTGACGATAAAATAGATAATTGTAATGCCTTCGATGCTGCGGGCGGAACATCTATTTTAGTTAATCAGCCGTGGAGTCCGTATGAATCTTTTTCAAATAAACCAGCTAGTGGCGTTATTGTGGCTGATCCAAATCATATTCTGGAGGTGTTAAGGCAACTATGAAAACCTCAAAGCGATTTCTAAAAGAAGCGCTTGATGGGGCTGGATTACCAAGTGTCATACCCAACACAAATGACTATGTGCAGAGGGGTGATGCTTTAGTTATTATTGATATGCAGCGTATGTATTTTGATTTGGGAGAAGCTCGATGGAGAAACGATAAAAATACATCTGCATTTTCACTCAATAATATCGGATGGTTATCCAGAGATATGATTAAAAGACAAATTAAAGTTATTCAGTCATTTAGGAAAGCTCAAAAGCCAATCATTGTTGTAGAGTTTACAACGGATAGTGGACCATGGGATGCAACTTTACCGCCAATTCTCAGGGCATTAGATGGCTATAATAAATTTGTCACAATAAAAAAGAGACAGATAGATGGTTCCACTCATGTAAAACGGGCCATTAATAAATTTTTGCCAAAGCCAACTAAGGTATTAGTTATGGGTATTTATTTATCCTGTTGTGTTAAAGAAACTGTTGCTGGTTTAATTAAAAAGAATATAGACGCTTCCGCTATAATTTCCTGCTCATATCACACTGATTTACTAGCTGATTTAAATCACAATCCAACTTCTCATAACTATAGAAAAGCATTCTTAAGAGGTGATGTCTTGAATAGGTCCTTCACTTATGATATAGAAATGAGGTTAGTTCCATGACAGATAGAAATTCATCTACAAAGAATTCTAAGAAAACCGCCACGAAGAAATCGGTTAAAAGTAAAAAAGTTCCCCGTAATAATTTTCCAGCTTTAAAAACGGCATTAGATCAGATACATATTGAAGTAGACAGGTCTTTGTTTCTTAATGAAAGAGAGGATATTGCAAGTAAAGAGGAGGCTATATCAGTAAGACGAGAAATTTCTATTAGGTTATTAAAGTCTATCGAGTGGATTAGTCGTGTTGAACAACTACTTAGTGGCATCACTACCCTTAGTTAATTCAAACACAAGGAGATTAAAATGAAGATCGGAAAAAATATTTACGAAGTGAAGGCTTTTAGGTATGCTGAACAGTTTTCTTCCAAGGGCGGAACGGCTGCTCTTATTCGCGTGAAGGGATATCATGATGAGGAAACGCCTACTGACGCCAGTCTTTCTAAACTAGAAAACGCTATTAACCGCAGCAAGCGCCAGAATGGCAGACTTCCCCGGTGGGTTGCTATTACTGAACTTTGGTTGAACAATGATCTTGTTAGCACCGGAATTTCTGCTTGTGTTGTTACGGACAAAACCAACAAGCACGAGGGTGCAACTCGTTCATTGGTTCGAGCTATGAAGGAAGCTAAGTTGGATTGTCATATTGAAGAGATTCTTTCTGAGCGTCGTAAGAATCGTCAATACGCTCGCCGGATGGCAGCCATTGATTCTGCCCGACGCCTTCTGGAGAAGTATGGCCAGACGGCATAAGTAATGGCTAAAATTCAAAAAGTAAAAATAGTTAAAACCCAGATTAAACCTGAGGTTAAAAGTATTACTTGTCCTTTATGTAAGGCTATTTTTCTGTGTGCTTCACAATATTCTTGCGTTGATCTTTACGGTAAATGCGCCAGTTGCGTAGCAGATGACGGCAGTCTTACCAAACTAACTGAACCAGCATCTAACAAAACTATGAGGAGAAAATAACATGGCTGGACTTATTCCTATCGTGGTTGAACAAACTGGGCGGGGCGAACGAGCATATGATATTTATTCGCGCCTACTGAAAGATCGCATTGTATTTCTCGATGGAGAAATTCACGATGAAGACGCGAATCTTATTATTGCTCAGCTTTTATTTCTAGAGGCAGAAGATCCATCGAAAGACATTTGGCTCTATATCAATAGCCCTGGTGGCTCGGTGACGGCTGGATTAGCTATCGTTGATACGATGCAATACATTCGTCCCGATATCAATACTATTTGTATTGGGCAAGCGGCTTCCATGGGAGCCGTCATCCTCGCCTGCGGAACTAAGGGTAAGCGCTACGCCCTTCCTCGTTCCAGAGTATTGATTCATCAGCCTAGTGGTGGAGCAGGCGGACAGTCTATCGATATTAAAATTGCAGCAAACGAAATTGAAAGAATGGCTCAGCAACTTTATACCATTCTTAGTGAGCAGACTGGTCAGAAGCTCGCTAAAGTTGAAAAGGATTGCGATCGTGACTTCATCATGGTCCCCGAAGTAGCTAAGAAGTATGGGGTTATTGATGGAGTGCTTAATAAGCGACCGCTCACGAAGTAAATGAAACGAATTAAAGCTTACATTGCTTTGGCCTTGCGAGCCACCTGGGGAGTATTGGTGGCTCGCTGGCCAGAACGTGTTGCTGTCCCCACAGTACGTATTCTATTTGTCTTATGCGGTATTGTGGTTCTGTTGGGGGCCTCTGCAATTGGAAATAGACCAACCCTAGAAAGTGAAGCAGAACTCCGTAGTACCACAGCAATAATTCCCATTGGAGAAGATGGGGTGGTTAGAGTTTTATCTGTTGACACTAAACTTAGTTCTCACTATATGTCCTACATATATAAATTAACAAAAAAACACTCTGCTGATTATAACTTAGATCCCCTTCTTGTAATGTCTATCATGTCCACGGAGAGCACTTTTCGTGTTAGCGCTACGTCCGAAAAGGAATGTGCTGGACTAATGCAAATTAATTGGGCTTCGTGGGGAACTAAACTTCAACGACTTGGAATTGCTAGAGATGCCGCTGATATATATAATCCAGATGTTAACATTGAAGCGGGATGTTATGTATATAGCACATTACTGGAAGAAAACCATGGCTCTCATGACGCGGCCCTTAACAGATATTTAGGAACAAGTAATGAAACATATAGGCGAAATGTGTATGCTATATATGGTAGATTAAAACTAGTAGCATCACAGAGAGGAGACTAATGTTTGTCTTTGTGGCGATGCACAATGGAAGAGTAGAGAGCGCCAGTATTGCCGCTACGATGGAGGCATTATATGAGTCATTCAAACTGCACACTAGCATGGAGTGGGAAGCATATCAACAGTTTCCAGACAGTTTGGATCCAGATTTATATGGTTCTACTATTGTAGCGGCGGAGGAGTGTGATGATTCCCTGGTCCACGAGCACGAACTTGGCAACAGCTAAAAATCCAAACCGTCCGGTGAACGGGGTACTATCGGAAGATTTATTTGCTTGTAATCCTAATCCAAGTTTTAGTCTTTCGTCAAGTGTTATTCAGGAAGCTAAAAGAAAAAAACAAGACTACTCCCATATATTAGAAAGAAATTTAAGTGGTAAAATATTTCCGTTTAAAGATATAGCAACTAGATATTGCCCCGAGCTTTTTGACGCCTTATCTATGTTAGTTGTTTTTGCTAGACATCCTGGTAAGCTCTGGGTGGCCGGTGGATCACTACTTGCTAATAAACTTGGAAAACCTATTAAGGATGTAGATTTTTTCTTTTCCGATAGAAATACAAGATTAGAGGTATTAGATTATTTATTGTGGAAAGGATATGTTATCGATTTTGTAAGTTCAAATGCCACCACAATGAGTAAAAATGGACAGCCTCCGATTCAACTTATCAATAATCACTATTATAATGACATGTTAGATTGTTTGATGGGGTTTGATATTTGTGCTAGCCAATTTGGCTTAAGAGTTATGAACGGATCTCTTAACGAAATCCGTCCTAATAATACTTTATTTGATATGGATACAAAAAGATTTATGTTAAATGATATGGCAGTTGGAGATCCAAGAGTTACAATTAGAAGATTAATTAAATATGCAAAACAATATAATCTTACTCCCGTATATGATCAAACCACATATCGTGTGTTTGGTGCAGCAGCAGAAGCGGGAGCTAGAGACTATGATAGTCTTAACAACAAAGAATATAAAAAAGAAGATTACACTTTTCCTAGAGATTTATCTTCTCTTTGGACAGCACCAACGGTAGACATTGTTAAAGGCAATTTACGTGATGTATTGGGCGATATGACCGATTGTTATGGAAGTTCTTATGATTTATGGTTGGGCTTTAAAAAAAGCATTGATAGGCGCCTTGGGGGCGAATGGAGTCTAGAGCATTGTGCAAAGATTGCTATAGATTTAACTAATCAATGTAATACTTTTCCATTTATTCGATCACATATGGACTATGGAAACTGGCCTAGCTTTCAAGACTTTGCTAATATGGCGCCTGCTATTGACCATTATCTTAAAAAAGGATTCTTAAGCAATTGGCAAGATTTTGGAAATGCTTTATATGTTTCCGATGAACAAGATCTAGGAATTTCTTTGAATGTTGTCATGCAACTGTCTGTGTTTTTAGAAACAAAATTGCCGGGGATGCGAGATAATCCGTGGCCTGGAAAAACAGAAGGAGATAACGGTGATTACTAAAGATTTAGATGTTTTAAAATCTTCCCTGGAAGAAGAATTAAAAAAGCTAAATATAGAAAAAATGCCAATAATTAGAATGGGAGCCACTGTAAGGCTTAATCAACGCATTACTAATGCTGGCATTAACACTGTTTTAATTGGTATGGAATTCCCTGAGTTTTATACTCAAATTACCATTGATGAGATGGAGCGCAGTGGTAATGCATGCAACGCTAAGATTGTATCTTGGCCAATGGAGTTTTCTACAAAACAAGAAACTCTTGATCTTAGTGAAATTGTTGGATTTAAACTTACCTTTTCTTCTCCGATATATTGTCTTAAAGATATTAGACTACAAAGCCTTACTCATTCTGTATCTATTTCTCTAATAGCTGATACTATTCAAAGGCAAATAGAAATGCTACAAGCAGTTGAACAATTACAACATATTATTAAGAGTATTATCCCAACAAAGGGTAAATGACATGACGGCCAAGAAAATTAATAAGGTTAGTCTGTTTGTTAAAAAGGGCCTTCGTAATTTAAGCAAGGTTGTTATTGACGACAATGTTCTTAGATGGGATTCGGAATTTACTCGTATCTTCTCTGATAAAACATTAACGGATAACTGGTCTAAAGTAATAAAAACCTTTGGAGAAAACTTTAAAGGTCAATTGTTTAATCCATCTAATTATTATTTAGCGACCACTGAGGAGATTGAGGTTGCTGGATCATTTTTATTTTCTGGTCTGGAATATATTATCATTGCTTTTAATTTAAATAAAGATGAAATTTCTAAAATAAACACATCTTGTTATTCTCGTAGATGGAGGGCTGGTCAAAATTTACCTCTTCAATGGACGATGGAAATTCATTTTTCAGAGAATGGAATAGAGGCCAATGCAGAGGAAATTAGACCGTACCTCGTTGCACAAATCATTTATCACCAAAGGAAAAATAAAGTTTGTTTAGAAAAAGTTAACATGTCTTGTAATATGAACTTCTCTATTCCAGATTTTCTAGGTTGCAAAATTGAATTAATGGTAAATGGCAAACCATATGTTTCCCCTAAGAGTGGAATTGATGGTAATTTTGATGGCTCACTTATTTCCACTGTGGGAGATCCATTAATTGAGAATTATAAAAATACTATTATTGCTTCTCGTTTTTGTAATGGAGTTGCTGTTAATAAGATTTTCCGAGGCTTCTCTTCTAGTATGGGTAATACCCAAATGTCTCTAGTAAAGGGAACTCTTCTTGGTTTGTCTGGTATTAAAAGTAAGTCTGCCGATGTTACGATGAATGGTAATCAGGCTCAAGTCGGAATTCCTGGGAGTTATAGCGCCCGGGGTGATGTATTTATAATTTCATTTGAAGATTAGGTACAGGAGGTAACATGGCGAATACTAATAAGGCTAGAACTAGATATATTATCGTCCTTCCCAGAAACTCTGGCTCTACGCAATATGTCGCAATGAACGCTATCGTAGGCACTATTTTCTCTAGTGGTAGTAACGATGGAGTTTATGATTCTCTTCAACTTATGTTCCCTGGTGTTTATGATATTTTCCCAGATAAGCGTATGTTGGTAGCTGAGGCCGTCATTGAATCATTGTCTTACGCTGCTAATGTTTCCATTAAAAATATTGATTGCCAAGCAACACCAGATGAACGCCCCAGAGTATTGCTTCTAACTGTTGCAAGTAGTGAAAAGAGTAAAGATATTTCTCACTTAATTGTTTTGGAGAAGTATCTGCCTGAGAATGATATTCTTGACTTACCCTCGGCTGATGGCTCTGGTCACCCAGCATCAAGTGCGACGAACATGGCTGGTGGTAAGGTCGCTGGGCCTGGACAGCAAGAACAAAAATCCGCTGGGTATATTTATATGCCAAAGCATAATGTTCCCTTGATTCTCGGAGAACATGAAGCTAATGTACTACAGGATGTCCTTGATGCTATTGTTAACCGTAAGAAGATTTTTGAAGATTATGGTCTCGATGAGGTTATGGACACCAATAGTATGTGTTTTCTATTTCATGGTGCTCCTGGGACAGGCAAAACACAAGCCGCCAAATATGTTGCTAAGAAACTCAACACGCCTCTTCTTATCGTTGACCACAGTCAAATTGTAGATAAATATGTGGGAGAGACTGAAAAGCGTATTGCTGAAGTGTTTAAACGCGCCGAAACCGAAAAGTGCATCATCTTCTTTGATGAAGCTGACTCTTTGCTTGGAGCGAGGAATGGAGCGGAGCACTCTTGGGAAATCAGCAAAGTTAATGCGTTGCTTCAGTCTATGGAAAATTTTAATGGCGTAGCAATTTTTGCAACGAACTATGCTTCTCAGCTTGATCAGGCTGTTAATAGACGACTTCTTATGAAGATTACTTTTGATCTTCCTGATCAGGAGAGCCGTGCTAAAATTTGGGAGGCTTTGCTGCCCACCAAGGCCCCTAAAGATGCGCTCGATTTTAAGGAATTAAGCAAACATCTTATGACTGGCGGCGAAATTAAGAATGCAGTTATCTCTGCAACAGTTGAAGTTGCTAAGACTGATGCAAAGATTAACATGGACTCTCTTAATCGAATGGCGGCTAAAGTTATTGAGGAGCGCCTCTTTGATCCATATAAGGAATCGGATAAGGAGAAATCCAAGAAGAATATGGGGTTCGGACCCCCGATGATGGAATTGAAATAATGGTTAAAAGGGGACAGGCTGTTCCTGGAGCCAGGGTAGTAGTCAAAGACATGTTAAGAAAAAGTATTTTTACATGGGAACCACCCCAACCTAATAAATTTCCAGTTCTTAAAGGAGCTGCAGATGCCTTTGGGGGTGGGTGGGAAGTTTCCGCTGGAGATGTTCTTGAAATTTTAGATCCAGTTTCTAAAATTACATCTGGTGAATGGAGCGTTAGTAGTCGCAATGGATGTTGGTATAAAGATTCTATTCAAGTGGTTCCCGTTAGAATTATATCTCATCTTAACGAGACCCTTCCTGTTTTTCATGATGGATTTGCATATTGGCAGGACATATATAGAGGAACCGACTTAATATTTTCACCACCTAACTGTTCGGTTGAAACCAACTGTCCGATTGAAACTAATGGAAAGGATAGAAATGATTGAAAAAAACTGGTCCTTAGATAAGACCACTACGGTTAAAAAAGTTATCGCTGAAATTTCCACAACTATCTTCAACGAAGTTAATACTTTTATTGCGGATGATAACGGGCTTAATACTAAAAAGAAAATCATTGATTTTATTACTAACGCCCTAAAGGAAGAGGACTTTGTTACCGTAGAATATGTGAGGGCTGGTTGTACCGTAGCCTATAACATTTCTAAAACCTATGGTAATAGAATTACTTTTAGTAGTGCTTTTGATTTTCCCGTATCTCAAACGCTAGAGAATGCTGGGTCCTATTCTCTGAAGTTTGATTTGGATGAACAATCTATTTGCGTTGATACTTCCAAGGCCAATGGGGTCATTCAACTGTACGGGGCCATCAATGGTATGATTGAAAGTATGTCTTCTTTTAACTCTGGAACATCAGCCCCAGCCAAGGTTAGTGAACTCTATAAAATTATGGAGGGCGGCGGGTTTGCTCTTGAAGGAGATAAAACCTGGGCAAAGAAATGGAAGACTGAATACGGACCCATCACCCTTCATCTCGATTATAAAAATGATTTAAGTTCTCTCACAGAACAAGATGTATCTGCTGCACAGTTAATCACCACTATTCTTGAAACATTGGGGAATAACAATGGGTAAGAAAAATGAAATCAAACCCCTAGACGAAGAGAAAACTACAGTTAATGGAGTTGAAATTATTTTTCAAAAGTTTCAAGACATTTCTAATATATATTTTTGTAGTGAATGTTCCACTTTCATTCGTCCCGATGTTGAAGCTGGCGAATTCTTTTGGTACTCCCCAATGACCGGCGGAGTATTATGCGGAAGCGGAGACTGCAAAGAAAAACACATGGAAAAGATTATAGAAAAAGCTAAAGAGGCTGAAGAAATTGATCTTACTAAAGAAGATGATGAAGCTTCGGAGGATGATGATAAGTAAATAAATTATATCTCACTTATCTTTTTGTAGTTAATCCATTAAAAATTCACAAATCGGTTTACATAATCGTTTCAACCAACCCTAACAAATGTAACTGTCCGGTAACACTCAAAGGAGAAAAACCAATGAAGATGAATATTGAAGACGCCAAGGCCGCTATTAAATCTCTCGACATCACTATCCCTGTATTCTTGTGGGGGCCTCCTGGTGTTGGTAAGTCGTCCCTCGTTCACCAGCTCGCACAAGAGGTGGGTATGGGCTTTAAGGATGTTCGTCTCACCACTATTGATCCAACTGATCTTCGTGGTTTGCCTTACATTCATGAAGGGCGAGCTTATTGGGCTAACCCCGTAATTCTTCCTCAGCGCGCTGACAAGGAGCACGGTATTAAAGGAGATGAGGAGTGCGGTTATTTGCTTCTGGATGAATTGAACTCTGCTCATACCACGATTCAGGCTGGCGCTTATCAGCTTGTTCTTGATCGTAAAGTTGGTGAGTATGTTCTTCCTGACGGCTGGCGTATTATTGCTGCTGGTAACCGAGAGGAAGATCGTGGTGTTACTTTCCAAATGCCCCGTCCTCTTCAAAATCGTTTCGTGCACATTGAGATTGAAGTTGATAAGAAGGTGTGGACTAACTGGGCTATGAAGGCCGGAGTGTCTCCTACTGTTATTGCTTTCATTGAGTCTCAGCCTGGTATGCTCAACCCTTCCGATAAGGACAAAACGAAGAAGTCTTTCCCCACCCCGCGAACTTGGGAGTACACTAGCAAAATCATCAACACCGTAAAGAATGAAGACCTTCTTATTCCGTTGCTTCAGGGCACCATTGGTGATGCTGCTTCTCATCAGTTTGTGAGCTTCTTGAAGTTGCGCCATAAGCTTCCTAACCTCGATAAGATTTTTGCCGGTAAACAGGAGCCTCTGCCCAGTGAAACTTCCTTGCAGTATGCTTTCTATGCTGCCCTGTGTGGTAAGGTTGATGACCTGGTGAAAGAACGCGGTATTGCTAAGCTCACGAAGGATGATAAGTTCATCGGTGGGCTTGTTTATTGTATCACTAAGCTGGAACGTGAGTTCGTTGAACTTATCGTTCGCCATCTGTCCGAGAGACAGGGCCAGTTGTTTGTGGCTCTCATCAAGGCGGCTCCCGACCTGGCCAAAGAACTCACCAAGATGTACGGTGAAATCATGACCGTGTCCATGAAATTCGGTGGTGGAAAATAATCTAATTAGGTGTTATATTTATCATGTGGGGTGGGCGAGAGTGGCTCGCCTATCCCAGTTATGTTTCAACTAAGTAGATAAGGAGGATTTAAATGGCAGATTTTCTAGCTGGCAAGAGCGATTCAGAAATTGCGAAGATTAAGATTGCAGCTGCAAAACGTGAGGCGCATTCTAAATGTCCGTTCTTCGCCTTTCTTTTGTTTGCTCCCAACTATAAGGAAGCTCCAGATGAAATGTGGACTTCTGCTGGTGGGTCTCCAACGATGGCGACTGACGGAGAAAACATTTTCTATTCCGTTCAGTTCATTAAGGACATTCCGATTGATCAGTTAATCGGAGTTTTAGTCCACGAGGTTATGCATTGCGCTTTACTTCACATTGTTCGTAAGGGTGTGCGTGACCCACTCAAATGGAACATTGCTATTGACTATGCAACCAACGCTATTCTTCATAAGAACAATCTCAAGCTTCCCGCTGGCACTTTGTTTGATGCAAAGTATAACGATAGAAGCGCTGAAGAGATTTATGTTGATGTCTCTAAGAACCCACCTGACATGAAAAAGGTTAAGATGTTTGATATGCATATGTTTGGCGAGGGGGATGGTGGCAACAATAAGAAAAATAATGGCGGAGGTCAGAACTCCAGTGAAAAATTTAAAGAGCAAATGTGGAAATCACATCTTGCTAACGCTGCTGTTCAGGCCCGCCAGCAGGGTAAGTTGCCCGCTGGGATGGAGCGTATTATTGAGGATGTTCTGGAAGATAAGGTTCCGTGGCAGCAAATGCTTTCCAGATATCTGAGCCCGTTTGCACTGAAGACTGATTTCACCTGGACTAAGCCCAATAAGAAGATGCTTCAGTTTGGTATTATTCTCCCTGGGTTCCAGTCTGAAAGCCTTGAAGTTGCTGTTGGTGTAGATACTTCCGGTTCCATTGGACCCAACGAGATTCAAACTTTCCTTAGTGAAGTTCAAGGCATCATGAGTGTGTCTAAGAACTATACGATTCACATCGTTGGTTGTGATGCTCAAGTTGATGAGAAGGATTATCATATCATCACTGAGTGTAACTCCACTCTTCCCACAAAGCTCGGTGGTGGTGGTGGCACGGACTTTCGGCCCGTGTTTGATTTCTATGAGAAGAAGAATGTGCGCCCGGCCTGTTTAGTTTACTTTACTGACGGCTATGGGACCTTCCCGAAGGAGCCTCCCGACTACGATGTTATCTGGTGCGTGGTTCCTGGTGGGGTTGGCCCCGACCAGGTTCCTTGGGGTGTTTACGTCCGGACTGAATTCGACAAGGACGAAGAGTAAGGAGATGAAAGAGGCCCCAGAAATGGGGCCTCTTTACTGTTCCAAGAAATGAATATTAAAAATAATTGGGCAACTAGATGTGGATATATACTTGAAATACCCTGGTATAAACATATATATTATTCTTTGAAAATACCCGCTACGATTGATTATGGATTTGTTTCTAAGTCTACCTGGCCCGGAAACCATAATATTGGATTTTATACAGTATATTATGATGGCTGGCATTGGACTTTTCATATTTTGAATTTTTATATTTCAGCGAGTGGATACGACTGAATTGTCTGTTAGCCGGTCCATTAACCAGAAGATGGCTATGGGGATCGCGTAGACAAAGAGGAGTCCGTTAAAGACAGGGGCGCCCCCGAGGTCCTCGGACCAACCGAGCGGGTTCCGAAGCGCCAGGTCCACAAGAACGATATCCCCAGTAATGTTTAAATTTTAGAAAGGAAAAATAAAACATGTCTGACCGGTTTATTTATAGTTCCACAGGAGCGGTTCGATACCGCGTTTCGGACCAAGGGGGTAGTATCTTTATATACAACGCTCAAGGTCAATTGGCGTACAGATATGATAGAGCCACTGACACCACTTATGATGAGACAGGTAAGATAGCTATGCGTGGTTCTATTTTACCAGACCTAACATGAGAGCGATGTGGTGGGGGTATCTTCATGAAAATGGAACCATCCAAGTGAAAAGATGGTTTGGTGATAATGCGGATTATACTAAAGATTGCCAAAACAATTCCTTTGTTAAGATAGTCATATCTCCATTTGTGGCAGAGAGCCGAGAGAAGGCTATACAGATTGTCATTGAAAAATTAGGATTGGAGAAAAAATAATGCCTAAAACAGTAACCTGTTTTGCCTGCAAAGAATGTTTAGAAAACTATACAACTTTTAGAAAGGCAGCTAACTGTGAGAAAAAACACGCCACACAAAAAATAGCCGAACAATCTATAGAACAAGCATATAAAAATAAGCTGGCTATATCGGATGAGGTTAGACTTAATTCTTCTAGCCTTTGTGAAATAGAAATTAATTTAATTAAATGGATGGAAAAACACCATAATCTTCGTTTATCTTTTAAACAAGGAATTGAATCCCTAACTATGGGATGGATAAGTAATTCTCATAATTTCCCCATCAATGGAAAAACTAATTGGTGCGGTGGGGAGGGGGGACCTAATGGCTACATTGGTTGGAACGGAGAAATCCGGGGTACTTTAAAATCTTTAAGTGGGAAACAATTCGAAAAATATGGTATATATGATATTCTTAGTGATCGTTTTGGTAACAACGAGGAAGCAACACTTAGGGGAATTAATTTAGGTTCCGGGGGCGGGTACAACGAATCTTTTACTTATAATTGTAAAATATTTGTTGATGATTTTCCCATTTTAAAAGAAAAGGCTTCTTTAGTTATTACCCAATGGAAACTTAGAAAAAATTATAACAATGAGGTCAAAAGATTAGATGAAAGCTATCAATGTGGGGTGAAGGATTTATGTAAAATTAATCCTGATCATATGATAGCTGCAAATAGATTGGACAAAGTTGTTTATGAACAAAAATTACTAGCCGACGAAAGAGAAAAATTGATAAATAAACTCGCTAATATTAAAGAAAATATTAAGAAACAAGTTCTTGCCGAAAATGAAAATATTTTACAACCTGACCCCAATAAATTTAAATTTCAATCAAAATTATTTGATGAACTAACTTATGACCTTAATTGTAATTATAATGTGGACTCGGCGTTGTCCGAAATTATAAGTAAACTTTAATTGAGCACTAGAACTAACAAATCAAAGCCAAGGAGAGATAGATGAAGCTACAAACTCTATATTCACGTAGGGGTGATGAAGGTATTCAAGAGTGGACCATTGAGATTGAGAAAAATAAATATCGAACTATCTCTGGTACACAAGACGGAGAAAAGGTTGTAGCTAAGTGGACTGAATGTCAAGGTAAGAATATTGGCAGGTCTAATGAAACTACTCCTGAAAAACAAGCAGAATTAGAAGCTCAAGCTAAGTGGCAAAAGAAATGGGATAAAGGATACAGAGATTCCGTGGACAGCGTGGACTCTCATGGAATGTTCAAGCCAATGTTGGCCCATTCATATAATGATCACAAGAAAAAAGTTTTTAAGACAGGCCGAAAAGTATTTTCCGATCCCAAGCTTAATGGGATGCGGTGTATAGTTAAAGCTGATGGTATGTGGTCTCGCGGTGGTAAACCAATTGTTTCTTGTCCCCATATCTTTGAAGAGTTAAAGTCTAGGTTTGATGCTAATCCAGATTTAGTTATTGACGGAGAGCTTTACAATCATAGTCTTAGACATAAACTTAACGAACTAATGGAGCTGGTTAAGCGCACTAAATGCTCCACAGAAGATTTAGCAAACACCAAGGCTATGGTTAAGCTTTATGTGTATGATGGTGTGGGGGCTGATGGACTAGATGAAACAAAGAATTTTTCTGTACGAAAGCCGGCAATTACTACGGCCTTACAGAACCTTAATTTCATCGTAATGGTGGAATCTAGGGAAGTAAAGAAGGTAGAGGAGTTAGACACAGCCTATAAGGATTTACTGGCAAAAGATTGGGAAGGGCAAATTATTCGTATCGATGCTGCCTATCAACATAAGCGCACTCAATTTCTATTGAAACGCAAAGAATTTCAAGATGCAGAATATGTAGTTGCAGACATTCTTGAGGGCGAAGGTAACTGGGCTGGGGCAGCGAAGACTATTGTGTTAATTAATCCAGAGCCAGACAGACCCGAGGATGTTACTTTTAGAGCCGGTATTAAAGGAGACTTTGCTTATCTTGTTCAGGTTCTTAAAGATAAAGATAAGTACATTCACAAAATGGCTACCATTAAATTCTTCGAACTTACTCCCTATAAAGTGCCACAATTTCCCGTGTGCATTGCTTTAGGTAGAGAGGATGGAGACTAATGAATATAATCGGATCGTTGTTTGTTATTGCTGGTTTAATATGGGGGGCTTGTTATGCCCTTGAATCATATGCTAAGGGCGTGAATAATAAAACAGCTATTTTTATTATTCTTAATATATTCTTTTGGTGGATTGCTATACCGATAAAAATGTGTGACGGTTCTTGGTTTGAAAAAGATATGAAAGATGAATATGATTTCTCAGATGGTATTCGCGGTAAGGCTCGTGGTAAAACTAACGACATTTATATTAACGACATTTATATACCGCTAGAGGACGAGAATAATGGGCAGAAAGAAAGAGATTAATAGATTCTTGGTTGTGAGGGCGGAGCCTGGTGATAAAATATATACCACCATTCATAGTGGGCCCTATGATACTATCTCCGAAGCTAAGATTGCACAAACTAAATGGTTTTTAGAGTGGACGCAAAGTAGCCAAATAGTTCAAGTAAAAACTACTGTTTCTCATTATGATTCATCTGTTTATTTAACCGGACTTACTAATAAACTTAATATATTTTTATCTGAACCAACTGTTTCTAATTGGAAAACTCTTCATAAGTTCGCTAAAATTTCATGTTGGGTAAGAGATAGTAGAAAACTTTGTCAATGCCCCAATGAAACCACAGCAGGCGTGGGACTTAATTCATGGTCAAATACTGATTGCACTCGTTGTTCTTATAATATTAAAAAGAACAACACTATAAATGATTTTACTAATTTCTTTAATACATTTGAAGACAAAAGATTTAGACAGGTAGGAGTGGAAAATCCCATGGATTTTCCATGGTCACGGTGCATGATTAATATTATTGCTCAGATTGATAGAGTTAATAAAAAGAATATGGGGGCCTTAGTTAAACTCGGCCTATCATTATCTAGTGTTTTACAAACGCCACCTAAGTATATCTAGGAGGATAAATGACTAGGGGTAAGGACACACATTATGTTATATTAGAGTTTTCCAATCCTGAGGCCACTTGGGTTTCAAATAGCTATATGGTACATGGGGATGAGGCTAGAGATAAAGCTATAGAAAAACTAAAACGTAAAATTATTTGTCATTTAGTTGTCCCCATTCTTAAAAAAGATTTAAATAATTCTATAGCTGAAAGTAGAAAAAACTTTTTTACAATATTGCAAACAACTTTAGAAAACACTATTGTTAATCCTCAAGTAAAAAACATTACTTCATTTCTATCTGATCTTAGATATTTTGTATCTTTATATGATAATGTAAAGCGCGAGTTTATTCATTGTGAGAAGATTAATTGTAAGAATTGCACATGGAAAAACAATTCCGTGACCTCTTCTATGTGCGTGGAAATGTTAGAAAAAACTGGAAAGATCCCTGTAAATTCTTGGAATAGAAATTATGTTATTAATAATATTCAAAATACTGGTTGCACCTTAAGTGCGATTAATTCAATGATGTTACAGTTTAAAATTAGTCGTATCAGAAAAGAACACATTAGTTTATTCTTACCAATTTTAATGTCTCTTCGTGCAACCATACAGGATAAGCCTCAAAGCTTAAAGGAGTCTAAATGAATTCTCCAATGTTCATAGTAATTGAATTTAAAGCTCCGCGCAGTAGCTGGGTTAAACAGGTACATGGACCGATAAGTGCTGAATCAGCAAAAGCATTATGTGCTCAATTGAAGGAAAAATATATTTGGCATACAATTATTAATGTTGATGATGTTGCTAATTCCATTCCAGGGGCGGGTATTTTCAGAGAAGAACTTATTAATTTGGTACAAACTGCTATTGATAAACCCATTCTTAATAATATTAAGGCAGTTACAAGACACCTTAGGGGCTTTAAACGTAATGATTGGGGAGATACCGGTGAAGAAATAGATATGTTAAACTGTCCAACCAAAACAAAAAATAACCCTAAAGGTATTATAGAGTTACCAGACTGTGATCATTGCTCTTATCATGACATTATGATTAGTTTTGCTCCGTCTTTAAATAGTCTAATTGATACATTTGCACCAGCATATAAAAATCAAGGCTTAAAAGCCGTTGCACTTGGAAATGCTTATTACTGTAAGTGTTCATTACATGCGGCAAAAGTAGTGCTTGGAGACATAGGAGTTTCAAAACTTAATGCTACAAATGTGGGCCCGTTTATGGCGATGTTATTAAGTTTAAAAGTAATTTTAGATAATCCCCCAATAAGGACTTCAGAAAGTGAGGAGTCAGGTGACAGTGACGACAAAAAAATCCAAAGTTAAAAAGAAAATCGCACCAAAATATCCCACCAAAGCCGAAGATAGACTTATAACCCTCTGGCTAGAAGACGATGAAGAAGTAGAATATCATGAACCATACACCAAAAGTATAAACGGTGGGGTATGTGGAGCCTTTAGAATTACTGAATTTAAAAACCAAAAAGAACAAACAGAATGGTTGTCTATTTTAGATGAGCGGGGCACTTTTCATTTTGACATTCCATCTTCGTCTAATAGTATTTTAAATGTGTTTAAACGAAGTATGGACGCCTTTATTAGTAATCCTACTCCAGAAACATTAATACTTATGTCAATGGTAAATCTCAATTGGACTGAAGATAATGATACGGTTGATGACAGCCTTGTGGGGGTAAAGTTTGGATGTTTTTGTACTGCTAGGGGTGATGTAGATAAAGTCTGTAAACATTGTGACTATCGTTCTTTTTATAAATCTACTATAGCTGTGTGTACTAAAATTGGAGAAGCTTGTTATAGTGTTAGTAAAGATCTAAAGGAAATGAATTACAATGATACATTTGATTTTGATAATTGGCTTGATATGTGTTTAGATAATTCCCTTGACTTAGGTAGTAGTTGTTCAGCTGTAATGATAGCTTTAACCATTCAAGCGTGTGCCATGGAAGTACAATGTCAGGCTTGGACGCCATCTCGTCCAATTGGAAAAAAAATAAAGAAGGGGCATCGAGACTATTTAAATAATGTAATTCCATTAGTACTACCACATATTATGTGTTTAAGAACTCTACTTGAGAATCCCCCCTCGATGTCTATCTTCAGGCCAAAAAATGAATAAACAATTTTATATTGCGGAAGTGGGCAGCGATGGGATTCTTTATAGAAGTGAAGGCCCCTTCATTGAAAACGAATTAAATGAAAGAATTAATAAACTTAATGCTGAATATAAAAAATATATAGTCTTTAATTCAGATTCAATTCAATATCCAAAAACTATATTTAGAGAAGATTTTAAAAAAGCAATTGAATTATTTGTAGAAACGCCAGACTATAATAATGCTAGAGAAGTATTTAAATTGCTTCGGCTAACCGGAAATTTTTTATGGGGTTGGGGTGAGGATAGAAGAGAAATACTTCGTTGTGCAGGTATAAATAATGAATGTACCTCCTGTTCTTATACGATAACAACTCCAACAATTCTATCTACACTTAAAGTTGTTATAGATCAGGTTGGAAAAAACGGAAGCAATGTAGAGTGGGATAGTGCATGGTCAGAATATGAATATGAAACTGACGGTGATGCTTATCGTCCTCCCTTAAGATATTGTCCTATTGCTGTAATGGCAAGAGTCGCCACCATGATTAATCTTACTAAAATTAGTACAGATAAGCTAGGCGTTCTAATTCCTACCATGTTAATGCTTTTACCAGTATTATCTGATGACCCGTATACAATAAAGAAGGTTAGGAATAAACGTAAAGTTAAAAAGGATGTAACTTAAAAGTTTAAAGGAGTATAAATGAAACCTACAAAAAATCAAGAAGCTTTGGATATTGGTATTTCTTATGCTTTTAGAATGTGGCATGATCTCGAAGAAGCTTTTAGTGAAAATACTCTATACGGAGATAAATGGACAGCAGAGAAAATTAGAGATTCCATAGCTCAAGACTTATCTTTTTCAATGCCTTGTACTGATAGGCAGCGTAAGGTGGCAGGGTATGCTGCTTGGGTAACTTGGAAGCAATTACAAAACAAAAGGGGTGGAGCGTAAATGAACGGTATGGTGTTGCCAAATGAAATCGTCACCATTGACAAGAAAGACATCAAACACTGTAAGGTGCCAAAGAAAGCCACCCCGATGTTAAAAAATTATCCTAGTGATAAAGTATTTGCTAGGGTTAATTTCATTGATGAAGAGGGTATTGGTATTTTACTTATGGTTCCCATGTTAGAGGGAGAAAATGTAGTGGGAACTGTTGATACTGGTATTCAACTCTTGGTTCCCCATAAGAAAGCGGAACGGGTGTTGGGTAAATTTTATGGTACTGATTTTGGTACTGTGGATTCTCTTCCTGATGCCATTCATATTCCCAGCCGAGATATCCCCGCCTCCGTTAAAGTACATCGCCCTGGAGATGTGAGCCTTAAATTTACTTCTTTACTCACTGAAAACATTGCCGCTGTGGCAAATCAAATTAAAAATGGCTCTAATCCTATGGCTCGTATTATGGTTTTCGGTGGAATAGGTTCTGGTAAAACAACTCTCGCAGAAACTCTTTTTAGTTCCATTGGGACTCCATATGTTATTATCAATCAACATTGGTGGGCCGCTCTTCCTTTTGAAGATTTAATCGGTGGGCTTAATTTCATGGCGGCCACCGGTGCAGAAAGAAAATTTGGAATTGTATTGGATAATCTAGATGAGCTAGTGGCTAGCACTAGTATTGGTTTAGGTCCTGATGGACACAATGTAAGTAGCGATAAAACTGCGGCCATCCTTTTACATCTATCTCGTATCTTTCGTTTATTTGAAGGTACAATTATTGTGACTACGTCTGGCATTGCTGACCTGGGACATCTTAACACTCAGACTCAATACTTCTTCAATTTAAGTCTTAGTGAAGCAGAGCGAGCTAACTTTTGGGAAATGATATGTCCCACCGCAACTAAAATGAAAGCTGAAATTGCAAGAGAAGATTTACCAATCAGCTTGATGTGCGCCTTACTTAAACAAGCTGAAGCTATTGGCGTTCTACATAAACGTAAGCACCCCTCTGAAGATGACGTAAGAATTGCTCTGCAATGTTTTGGCAAAAAAGAAGAGGGGCAACAAACTGGATTCAATGCTAAGCAACATTCCGAATAGAGAATTAAATGTCAATAAAAAAGGTGTGGAAGATACTGGTTCTTCTTGTAGTGTTCGTAGAAATGGATGTTAGGAGATAAAAATGAAAGCTAAAAGCAGATATTTTATTAATGATTTTACGCCTTGCGTCGGAAGAATTATTACATTTAATGTAGATGTGGCTCACTCTGGACAGGACGAGGAAACCCAGAGCCCCCTTCTTTTACTGCGAGAGGTAAAAGAAACTGGCGATGGACATTTTGTTTTGGTTGGTGTAAACTTAAAAAGGATTGAAGACCTAAAAACAATGGACCATAAAACCGCTCCATTCAGATCCTTTAGAGTAGATCGTATTGAGTTTGGGTCATTAAAAGTAGTAGTATAATGAGCAAGAAAAAACAATTAACTGTGGATCAGTTAGAAATAAAAATTGAAGAGCTTAATACTAAAAGAAAGGAACTCTTTGAACAAAGGGACCCAATTGACAAACAACTTGTACTAACTTATAATCGAATTAAAAAACTTGAAAATGAAAGAGATGAGTTAATACTTGCAACAAGCGCAACTCCATCCTGGCCCTTTCTTTTAGAGGAGACTGGAACTTCTTCTGGTATAAGACATGAGGCCGCCGAAAAAGAGTTTGCAAAAATTGGCTTACAAATAAGTGGTTATCATCCCACTATTAACCAACGTGGTCTGGAAATTAAAATTGGTTTTCTTAATACTAATGATGTTGATAGTGTTTTAGTTGGATTGGAAACTATTACACCATTTCTAAAACCAATTAATAATGTATATCTGTTTGGAATTTTTGAACATACCCTCGCCGAAAACGGTGTATATAATTTAATTTTATCTACAGTTGGAGAAAAATGTAAAATTACTAAAACCACGCACGGTCATGAATCAGATGTTATGAAATTTAACACCTGGAGGAAAGCTTTAACATATGTTTCTAAAGTGTTGTGGTATGGTGGATATCCAAGTGGAAAAAACGATAACGATAACGAAGAAGATGAAGAAGATTAAATTAACGATATTGTAGGTTTGCTATTAACATTATCCTTTATTATTGGAGGATAATATGAGAACATTACAATATGTGAAGGAAAAAATATTAGAAAAATATAATGAAACCATTATCTGCTTATCCACAAAATACATTAACAATAAAAGTAAACTATCGTGTCGTTGCAATACATGCCAACATAAATGGTTAATTAGTTTTAACGATTTAAGTAGTGGACATGGGTGCCCAAAATGCTCTAAGAGAATACATAAGCAACCAGAAGAAATATTAAGTCTGGTGCATAGTCGTGGTGGCCAGGTGTTATCTATGCCAGAAAAAATTAGGCTTAATATAAAATTCTTAGTTAAATGTAAAAATGGCCACGAATTCAAAACTTCTTGTCGCGCTCTGTTTCACGATAAAACCTGGTGTCCCATTTGTAAATCTAATATTGAAGAAAATTTTTGTAGAAAGATACTTGAAACATTGTTTAAAGAAAAATTTCCAAGCGTAAGGCCTCACTGGTTAAAAAATAAAAACGGAAACACAATGCAACTTGACGGCTATTGTTGTGCTCTTAATCTAGCCTTTGAATACAATGGGGAGCAACATTATAAAAATATTAAATTTTTTAAAGAAAAGGCAGTGATGATACAGAAAAGAGACCAAGAGAAGGCTAACCTATGTTCTACATTAAACATTAAGTTAATTGTAATTCCATATACTGTGTCCAGACAAAACGTGGAAAGTTTCATAAGAATCGAATGTGAAAGGCTTGGGATTACAGTTCCCAATGATGATAAAATAGATATTAAAAATTTAAAAGTATATTCCACTAAATTAAAAGAATTTCAGCAGCTATGCCTTGCACACAATGTAGAATGTAAATCTACTCAATATATTGGGGCCTTTAAACATATGAATCTAAAATGTCTTAAGTGTGAGAATGAATGGGTTTCATCTCCCATTAATTTCAAGAAACATCCCAACTGCTCAAAATGTCAAAAGAGAAAGGAAACAAATGGAACTTAAAAAGCTTGGTATTTACGGATGTGAGGCAATTGAGGATTTAGTGTCGGCTGCACTTTTAACTGGTGACTCCGCTCTTTTTGTTGGAGCAGCTGGAAGCGGCAAAACTTTTATGTTAGAGAGAGTTGCCCAAACGCTCAATTTAAAATTCATTGCATACAATTGTTCCTCGGCTAATTTTGACGACATATGTGGATTTCCTATTTTAAACACAGAAAAAACTGAAATGAACTTTATCTCTACTCCGACTTCTATTTGGGGAGTCAACCTTGTGTTGTTGGATGAAATTAACAGAGCAAGGCTTGATATTCAAAATAACTATTTTCAGCTCATTAGAAACCGTAGTGTGCAGGGTAAGCGTGTAGATACATTGAAGTGGGTTTTTGCCGCCATGAACCCATTGAGTTATGCTGGAACTCAGCCTTTAGATCAGGCTCTTGCAGATAGATTTGCATGGGTGATTAGAACTCCAGCATTTCATATTATTAATGAAGAAGACAGACATAATATCATCGGGAACATTACTGGTGATGATGCCCCTGCGATGAATCACTGGGGATTTTCTAAATCTTATCACCGCGATGAACAACTTACCGTGGGGCTTAAATCTTTCTTTGGTGCGGCGGCGGCTATATATAATGACTACCTTAATAACTGTAATGATGTTGTTAGTTATGTGGATGATTTTGTAATCTCAGTTAATAATTCTAGTGGATACTCTGGAGCAATTGAAGGTCGAAGAGCTGGTATTCTTCTTCGTAATATTCTATCTCTTGCTGCGGTGCGTGATGCTAGTGGTCTTCCTGGTGGCCTAGAGGCTGCTGCAGGTAAAGCAATTTTTCATTCATTTGTAAATGAAGCCATCGACCAGCCAATCCCAAATAAAATTTTAGAAACGGCTCATGAAAAAGCTAAAGTTTATTTGAGGAAATCGGCATCTTCTATTATGGAAACTATTGAACGATTGCCATTTTCCATTCAGAAAATTTCTAAGGGTATGGAACATAATATTGACCCCGTCGTTCTTGGTGGTTATGTGAACACCCATCTCACGGAAATTAATAAAGATGCGCCATTAACAGCGGCCTTTGCACTTGCTGTGTGGCCATATCTTAAAAATTCCAACGTGACTAACGATGCCTTGGCATCTGTGGCTGAGATTTTATCTGTTGCTCTGTCTAATCATAATTCTGATTTCTATCGTTGCCCCGTTCTGTATGATATGCTTAATCCTAACTTACATTCTTTTACTGGTTTAAATGAAGTTATTAAATCTATTACTCCTGTTCCTGGACAAAAATTTAATAACGTAACAGAGTTGTTAAAATCTGGTGACGCATTAGATAGCGTAGCTAAAAAGCTTGATCTTAATTTCCGTTATTATTATAATGATGCCCGGCTATTATCAGACTCTGCAAGGGCCATTAAAGCTTTGAAGGCTTATATGCGTATTTTATCTAATAATAATAAATTTACTCCGGCTAAGTTTGCCACTTCTCAACAGAAGGGAGAATAAAAAATGGTAAAAATTACTTGCTTTACTACTGATAAGCTTCGAGCAACTCTTGAACCAGTTTTAATGATTTTAAGTGATGGAGACGAAGCCGTTAATAAACTAATAGTTCTTAGGGAATTTGAAGATTCTGGTGACCCAAAATGCAGTGGGTGGGTTGTTAGTGATCAGGTTGGTCTTGATAAGGTTAAAGCCATCGTGGAAAAAAAGAAACTTAAGGACTCTTTTATTGTAACTGGTAGTGATTCTAAAAATTTTAATGTTGTTGATAATATTATGCGTAAGACTGTATTTCCAGGTAAATTTCAACAGATGGTTGGTATTTCTGTTTCTGCAGATTTCTGGAACGCTGCTCGACTTAATGCCAACCGTCCCCCCAGCCATGGCGAAAATTCTGATGTGTTTACTTTTGAGGCTCTCAAGGAAATGTGGCGAGCCATTGGCAAAGGAGGTTTTAGTAGCAAAAGTAAGACAGACCTATATGAAGGGTTTGCTGAATCAGCTAGTGAAATGGCTACTGGACCAGAGAGTACTATCTGTGATAAACTACCAGCAAAAATGATTAAACTTGAAAGTTCTTATAATACAACTAAACTTAAGACTAACTTTATAGCAAAAAATGCAGCTCAAGTTCTTGCGCTTACCTCTAGAACGTCTGGAAAAGTTCTTTATAATAAAGAATCTTCACCAGAAATTACCAATGATACTATTCGAGTGAGCCATGTTTTGGTTGATATTGTTGATTTTTATGGAGACCCATCAATTGAAGATGGATTTTCTACCGACCAGGAGGCTCTTGAGGTTTTAAAGCCCGTTGTGGATAAAGGATAAATAATAAATGCCTGACAAAAAAGCGTTCGAGCCAGATGAATTTCGTAAAGATGTTATCAATGCTATGGGTGCAAACGCTATGGCTATGTCTAACTTTGTACGTGTGTCGGATATTCAATTCGATACTATGGTTTCTACAGCTTGTATTACTCTGGATGGTTTACCCACCATCCACGTTAATCCTGATTTTGTTGAGAAATATGCCACCACTCCAGAACATAGATTTGTTTTAATCTATCACGAACTTTTACATATGATTTTGGGACACGGAACTAAGATTAGGGACACTGAAGATAATATTATTGCTGATGCTCTTATTAACGCAATGATTTGTTGCCAATATCCTCAGGCTAGATATACTCGGTTCTTTACTAATTTTTATGATGCTAAGGAATTTCCACAAAATATTTTAAGACCATATTCTAAATTTCAAAAGTTTACTCATCGGCAAAAATATAGAAAGCTTTATTCTTTTGCTGGTATGTCGTGGGTGGATTTGAAGAGATGGTATAATGAGAATGCTAAAGAGCAAGAAGAAGATATTCAATCTCCTATTCTGCTAGGCTCTCATGGTAATATTAAGTCTTCAGATAGTGGTAGTGAAACTCTTCTTCCTATTGCAGAGGGGATTCAGGGCTCTATTAAAAGATCCATTCAAGAGGACGTTAAGAGACAACAGGAAAAAATTAGAAAGAAATATTATAGTCGCAACTCTCACAACTGGGATAAAATGAATGAAGAGCTTAAAGAATGTGAAAGTCAAGGCTTTAATGATAACGTATTTCTTCGCGCTATTACTCGTATGACGGAGTCCATAAAAAAGAAAAGCGTTATTGAAAAGGCTTTGCTTGAACAGTCAAAACAGAGTCTCTCGTCTCAAATTGAAACTACTATTAGAGGAATGTTTCCTAAAATTCCTGTCATGACCCCCATTCCTAATTTTAGAGATAGGTATGCCATTGCGGCCCAGCAAGCTGGGGTATACCGCCCATTCTATAAAAACCCATTAATTCCCAAAGACTATGGTGTATGTAATATTTATGTTGACGTCTCTGGAAGTATGGGAAATTATGTGAAGTTAGTATATAAAGTAGCCGTTGATTGTAAGGACTACCTTGATGATAAAATTTTCTTATTTTCAAATGTCATTGAGCCAATCACTAAGGATGAACTATTAAAGGGCGTAATGAAGACCACCGGAGGAACGGATTTTGATATTATTGTTGATCATATGAAAAAAAATAATATTAAGAAAGCCGTTTTATTTACCGATGGGTGCGCTAGTATTAATGCAACTAGCTTAAGAACTATTGAAAAAAATGGACTAAGTATAATTTGTGTATTAACTCCCGGTGGAGATAGTAGAGTGGTTAATAAAATGTCTAAAAAAATTATAAATATTGAAAGAGGAGATGTGAAATAATGAAAACTAAAGTTACTATTCCAATTTTAGGTGACAATAAAGATACTGATTTTGATCCGGCCAATGACATGATGGTAATGGTTATTGCCACCACTTCAAAAGGGAATGACGAAAAATGGAAAGTAAGAGTTGGACGCAAGATTCATAAGGGAATGGGAACCTTAGCTACATCTCGGGGGTGTTATGGGTCTGGGTACACTACTAATAGTAATGCTGGCATTGTAGAATCTTTTGATTATAGAAAAAATATTGGAACTGGTTGTGTTGTTATGATTAATGGTATTGCTCGTCATGTTCAACTTCCCCCAGAATATAATGCTCCTAAAGAATATGCTCTTGACTATGATGATAGTTGTGTAGATATCATTGCGGTGGAATCTGAAGATCAAATTACGGATTTTTCTAAGGGCAACCTCACATATATTGGTGGATGTATTATCAATATAAAAAATCAAAACTTTGCCAGTGGTTCAATAAACATTATTGAAGACGCTGGATTTATAAATGAAAATATATTCCAATTGGCTTTTTCTCCTTCTAATTCAGAAAAAGAATATAACGATCTTATTTGTTTAAATACTAATTTAACTTGCGTAGAGGGAGTTGAAGTTTGCTTAAAACCTTCTTTGTTATTTATTTCTTATAAAGTTTCACATACAACTATTTCAAACGTTTTAACTTGTTATTTAGAAAAATATATTGACAAAAGTAAGAAGGAGTATTATATTGGGTGTAGTGGTATAAAAGAAAATAAACTAAACGCTAGTATTATGTTAAATGTAGGAGACAATTAATGCGGGACTATAAGGCGTTTACAATAGAATTGTCTGGAAACAGGAAGACAAAATATATTGTGGACGTTACTAAAGGTTGTGTTGGGGCAAAGGTTATTGATGGAGGGTGTTATAGTTCTTGTTTCTCATTAAAAATGGCAAGGATGGCGGGGGTTAATTTTACCCACACCATAGTAGGGACCCTCAATGAAGAGCTTTTAAAGAAACAATTAAATAAAACAGTGGATCAAAATTATATTCGGATTGGTGTTACTGGAGACCCATCTGAAGCGTGGCCTCTAACCGTTCGCGTTGCTCAATTAATAAGGGAGGCTAATATTGCGCCAATCGTAACCACTAAAGCGTGGAGAGTTCCAACTGTAAAACAAATAAAGGATATGGTTGATGCGGAAACATTTCTTCATGTATCTTGTTCTGGTTTAGATACTAGGGGACAAACCGTACGCAGATTAAACGTATTGGATTCGTTTTGGAGGGCGAAGGGAAATGCTGTAATGCGTATTGTTTCTGCTCCTTTTGTATTTGGAACTAAAGAATATATTTCACAGGAATATCTTATTGGATTTGCTAATTCAAGAAATATTCCAATTTTAGAAACCCCTCTGCGTATGTTTAAAAACGTACCATTTTTTAAAACCATAGATGAAACGAAGCTTTCACATCACGTTTCTATTTTTACTGGGAAGCCTGATTCTCAGTTGACCGCAGGGTTTATATTAACTACTAATCCCCAAAATATGTGCCACAAATGTGAGGAGTGTGCAAATGAGTGTCAACCGAAAAGCTAAAACTAAAAACCTTAAGAAGTATGAAGAGTATCGTACGGCTCTAAGTGGATTTATTGCTAATCCCTCTAAAGAGACCCTATCTAAATTACGCGGAATAGAGTATACACAGAATGCGTGTTGCCCTAAAAATGCTTATGATACTCCATCTGACCCTACGGCAAACTGTGACAAGTGTCTTGTAAAACAACCTATTGATAACATGGAAGCGATGTGTTTGCTTTGTTATATTGACGATGCCGATATTGAGAATAAAGCAGATCCAATTGCCGCAGCTCTTGTTGCCGCTTTAATGCTTCAACCCCTGTTTGAATCGGAGGAGTCGGAACCTCGGGCTAAAGATGTATAAGTAAATGAATTTTTAAGCCACGACTATAGAAATATATTTAGGAGAATATAATGATACAGTGGACAAAAGAAAGTAAGATTCCGATTAAAAGCTGGTGCCTCAATATCGAAGGGGAAGCCCTTAAGCAGGCAATTGATTTATCTCTATTGTCCGTGGCTAAGCACCATGTTGCATTGATGCCAGATTGTCATAGTGGATTTGGTATGCCTATTGGTGGGGTGGTGGCGTTGGAAGACGCCATCGCCCCTAATTTAGTGGGGGTGGATATTGGTTGTGGTATGGGAGCTATTAGAACTAATATTAAAGCTGGTTTAGTTTCAAAGGCCGATATCGAAGAGGTAATTGAAAGACTAGGTAAGTTAATTCCTGTTGGATTTAATTCTCATGACCATCGTATTGAGTGGACAAGTTTTGATAATACCCCATATAAGACTTCGGTGAAAAATACATTTGTTTCAGAAGAAGAAATTAATAAAGCTAAGTATCAATTAGGAACTCTTGGAGGTGGTAATCACTTTTTAGAATTAGATAAAGATACTGATGGAAAAGTGTGGTTGCTTTTACATTCTGGTTCCCGTAATTTCGGATATGGTATTGCTAAGCGCTATCATGAAAAAGCAATTAAATATTGTGAAGATAATAAATTAGATTTACCAAATAAGGGGCTTGCATATTTTCATTTATCGTCCGACGAGGGTCAAGATTATTTTAACGCAATGACTCTGGCTTTAGATTTTGCAAAAGAAAATCGACGTATTATGATGGAAGCCTTTAAAAAGGTAGTTAATAAAGTTTTTAAACATGTTGAATTTTTAGATGAATTTAATATTCACCATAATTATGCTGCTATTGAAAATCATTTTGGTTCTAATTTAATAGTTCATCGTAAGGGCGCCGTCGATGCTTCTATCGGAAGTAAGGGCTTGGTTCCGGGTTCGATGGGAACCTCTTCTTATATCGTTGAGGGACTTGGTAACGATGAGTCTTTTAGATCTTGCTCTCATGGAGCTGGAAGAAAGATGGCAAGAGGAGCGGCAAATAGAACTATTGATAAAGCGGAGGCAGATCGTCTGATGCATGGCATTGTTCATCAATGGGGAAAAGATAGAAAAGGAAGTTTAGATTTATCTGAAGCCCCTCAGGCTTATAAAGACATTGATGTTGTAATGGAGGCTCAATCTGATTTAGCTAAACCAATTCATTCTTTAACACCTATGGGCGTTTTGAAAGGCTAAAATGACTAATGATATTTTTAATACTTATTTATCGGTTGAAGATTTCCAAAAAACACATGAACTAAGCATTAAGAGTACCTGGAAAATATATGAATTAAACATATCGGAAGATCCAAATCTATATACTTTTGGTGCTATGATGAAACGGATTATTAAATGTCCTTAAGTCTTAAGGGGGCCGAGTCAGAAGCTATGTTTGCATATGTGTCCCTAAAACAGAAATGGGAAATTTCAGAACCCGTTCATCATTCTCCATATGCATATGATTTTGTGATTCGAAGACATAGTAAAAAGTGGGAAACGGTACAAGTTAAAACAGCTTGGGCCGCAAAAACAAAGTCTAATAAAAAAGAAATTAGAATTACGCTCAGAAAAACAAATGGAAAGGGTAAGGTTTCCAAATATGAAATGGGCGATTTTGATTTATTATGTGTTATTTATTATGACGATATGTGGTTAATCCCATGGAATCAAATACAATCTCAAACCACTGTGGTTGTTTCTTGTGAAAAGTATGATGGATATAAGGTAGACACTAATCGAGGAATAAAACCTAAGACCACTATCCTGAGGAATAAAAATGTCAAACTTAAAAATGTTAAAATTAAAGGGGTTAAACCCAGGAAATAGTCATCCAATAGATTTTCTTGCAAATCTTAAACGCTTTGTAAATAATCCCACAAATGGAAATTGGAAACGGTTATGTGTTAAAAGGCCCCCATGCGGTTTAAACATGGGGGGGTTTTGTCTTCATAGCCTCTTGTTCATCTCGATGTCATTTAATGTATGACTATTCTACTTTATCTATGAAAATAATTAATGCAGTAGAGATGATTGCTAAGATAGAGATATGGAAAAATGAACACTACCTTGGAGAAGAATATGACAAATAACAGTATGCAAGTCGGTGATCGTGTCTGTTTATCTAACTATGAATCTGTCAGAGGTTTTGTTGAATCTATAGATGGCAATGTAGCAACGATTAGATTGGATTCCGGTTATAGTATTATTGTAACAATTAATTCTTTAGAAAAAGTTATTCTATATACTGCTCATAGTGTTGATTGGTTAAAATCGCTTGACCCCTGCGATTCCAGAAAACCAAGATTAGAATGAATAATTTTGATATTATTAAATGGTTGATTGTTAAGGCAGAAAAAGATCAATCTAAAAACTCAACTTCAATTCATCTGACATTGAAAGTATTCTTCGAGAAATATCAAATGACCAAAGTCATTTTGAATATAATCCTAGTGCTATTCCAGTAGAGGGGTGTAAAGTTATACATTATCGTATTACTATAGAACCCATTAATATGTCTGATAGTACTTTTTCAGGATAAATAGCGATGTCCTCCTTGTTTATTTTGGAAAGGGCTCTTGATATAGGATTTAATTCCTATAAGGCTCCACATTCAAAATAAAAGATTAATTAATAAAAGATATCACTCAAGTCTTCTTCTCGGATTGTGGAGGCTATTAGAGAGTCTGGAGGGGTAATGAACCATAGAGGTATTAGTATTTCATTCACTTGGAGTAGGTGGAAGAGAAATAAAAAACTCATTTGGGTACGTAAACTTATTGAATCTTTTAGAAATGAACAGCTGTTAGTTATAAATACAAATGGAGATAAGTATGAATAATAAGGATAATCTATTATTTCTTCTCCAGATTAATTCTATTGTGGCTTTATCTGGTCTTGCCTGTGTTGTTGGAGGGTTTGTAGAATTAATTTGGCCAGGATTAATATGGTTAATATCACTAATATGGGACTGTTTGGTTTTTTGGTTTTCAATTGAAGCTAGCTCCTGGTGGGTTGCAATGAATACAATAATTATAGGTTGTATAATTATACCCACTTGTTTTTTTATTGAATCTAAATTAAATCCAAAATACGAAGAGGCTTTAGCTAAATTTAAACCTACAAGTAAAATTTGGCAAGGAAGTTCTGCTCGACAAATATCAATAAGGAATAAAAGAAAGTGGGGTAGGTGATTATGAAATATAGAGTTTATTTAATGGTAAAGCAATTATGTCCTCAGCCGTATCCATTGAAGCTGACAGTGAGGAAGAGGCTAAAAAATAAAGCTTTGGAAATTGCTGATCATGGAAACGTTGTTTGGGATTATATGGGTTTGGTAGATGGATTTCCTATAGAAGTGGATAAAATCCGAGGAGAATAATATGAATAATAAAAAAGTTAGTGGCATGACTCTTAATATCGCTAGAGATAAAATGTTTAAAGTGAGTAAAGATTTTGAAAAATTAACTAAGGAGCTTAGTTCTATTACCGCTTTTTTAGAGGAAAGGGGTAATCAAATTGAGAACCAACAGGATGTGGAAATTATGCGGGCTGCGGTTGAATCATTTAAAAGCTTATCTCAGGCAGTAGAGGCGGCTAGTTCGTGGATAAATTTCCTAGATCAATATGGCCCGACATCAGATTAATTTTCAGGGGGAGAATAAAGACATTAGCTCTGATTTGCTACCTAAAACTATTTTTGATACTTGGTTAGCCTATGAGATTGATAATCTTGAATTTAATGAATTGGTTCGTCAGATGCTAGGAGTTGAACCCTAGCATCTGACACTTTATTTACTTTACTCGGGAATATTAATTACGTAATCAATCTTAGATAGATCAGTCATAGTCATTTCATAATTTACAGGCAGATCAAATTTTTGAATATCAATTTCTACCTCTTCATCTAGGACCGCATTAATTTCAGAAAAATAAGAAGTCTCATTTTCTGTTTCAATTACTATTTCGCCCTTTTCTTTCTTCGTGCCATATTTATCAAATAGTTCTTTGCGTTTATCTTCAAAGAGTTTAATGGCCACCTCAAGTTCTGCATAGTTCTTACGAAGCTTAAATAAAGTTGAGAGAGGGAATTTTTGCAGACTGAGTGCCCTAAGAGCCTCAACTGACTCAAGAATCTTACTAACCTTTACCTTCATTTTAAAATCCTCCTAGCTTGTTTGCTAACCAAATATAATTTATTAATTAGAAAAAGTCAAGTTAAACCGTAAAAGTTATTTTTTAATAACAATTAATGAAGTTAATAATCAACATGGAGACTTTATGTGGAAAATAAAATGTACTAAATGTAATAGCATATTAAATGAAAAACAAGTTAATGAGAGAAACGGTAATTGTACTGAGTGCCATGAGTTTAAACTTTGTCTTAAAATGATTTGTCCAATATGTGGACATCGTTTAATGCGAAAAGAAATTAAAAACGTTTTTATGATGTGGAGGCTAAAACAATTATGTTAGATAAAGTAAAAGAATTTATTAAATCCACAGATAATGTTTTAGTAGAAGCTATAGAGGCTAGGGAAGGTACATTGAGTACTGAAATTATTTTAAAATTACTTGATTATAAAAAAGTAAATCATGTAGAAAAAAGCTTAGATGGTTTGCCATTTTTTCTAAAGGCTCCAGCACATATTTTAATTCCAGATACCCTGTGTGGTGGATTTAGATTAGTTATTCCACGCGAGAATATAGAAACTGTTCCATTTCGAGTGGGTAAGATTATTAAACCTACTCAAATTTTCCTTGGCATTAATGATAAGGGAGAAGATTTAATACTTAATCTTAATGAAATAACACATACTATTATTGCTGGGGCCACTGGAGCCGGCAAATCAATGTGCATTCATACCATTCTCCATTCCCTTTTAGTTAAGAGTGGGGTTGATATTATATATTTGGACCCTAAAAAAGTAGAAAGCCAATTATATAGTGGTTTAATTAGTTCTAATGGAATTAACTTAGCTTCTAATTCCAGAGACATTTTAAATGAATTGAATCATATTCACAATTGGATGGAAGATAGATATAAATATATGGCCCAGCAACGTGTGCGTGATGCTATGACATCGTGGCTTACTGTTGGGGACCCTAAACTTAAACCAATGGTGTTGGTTTGTGATGAAGTTGGTGATATGATTTCTGAATCACCAGAGGTAAGAAACATTTTACTTTCTTTGTCGTCTAAATCTAGAGCCGCAGGTTTAAGAATTTTTCTAGCTACTCAACGCCCTGACGTTAAAATTATTGACGGAGCAATCAAAGCTAATTTTACCACTAGAATTTGTTTTAAAACTAGTTCTCGTGTAGACTCTTCCATCATATTAGGTTTTGGTGGTGGCGAACATTTAAGAGGAAAGGGCCATGGGATTTTACTTAAATCAGATGGTACTGTTATTACTTTTAAAGGGGCGATGGTTGATCAAGTTAGACTTAATAAATATAGTATATCTTCGGTACCAGAAGCAAATATTCCAACTCTGTTGAATTCTTCCATGGAGAGATTAAACCAATTAAAGAAATTAAAATAGGAGCAAACATGTGGTCAATATTTAAACAAGCAAAACCTGTTTCAAGAAATTTACCTGATTGGTGTTTTATAGAATATCCCAAACAACTATGTGAAACTTTACATCGCCTATACGTGAGAGCTTATGATAGTCAAATTCTTTCTGGTATGAATCCCAATGCATTTGTTGATAACATTGGTAAGTTGGGAAGGCTTGAAATTTTACCAAGCCAAAATATAATTTCATCTATCGAAAAATCAGCATATATATATGCGTCTCTTTTTGGAAATCGAGGTATAGATATACATCCTAATATTCTTAATTTTTTAAATTCTCCAGAACACATTGACACATATGTTCTTAATACTCTTTTTAGAAAGTTATCTGGAACTCGTAATAATTCTGGAACCCATCTTTTTAGAAGCGGCATAGCTCAAAACTTACTAGCTGATAATATAGCTATGTGCGTATCTGGATTAAATACTAATGTGATTGACACTATTCCAAATGAAACATTTAATGGTCCATATTCGTCAATCAAAAAAGAACTTAGTGTGTGGTCTATGGCTGTATTACCTTTAGTATATGAATATTTTGATGCGATGAAAATTGCAGATGAATATATAAGAGTAAGAGCTTTAGAATCAGAAGTTCCAGCATTATGTGTTCACCCTATGTGTTTAAAAACTTTTAAAATAGATAAACGTATTGTTGATTTATTTAAGTTCTATGTTGTAGATGGCAATAAAATGATTGCTACTTTCTGTTGTGATGCTCACGCTACTGCCGCTAAAGATAATGGCATTAATTATTTAACTGAACACGTTAATTTTGTATCCGGTCTTAATAAAAATACTAATATTAAATTTGGGCGCATTAATAAAAACATGTTTTCTGTGGGCTGGGATAAATGGAAAGAACGAGATTGTATTGTTACATATATAGAATACCCATTATGTCGTCAACCATTTGTAGCGGAATTAAATAATATTATTGCTTCGGTGTGTGATGATAATAAATGTAGTCCATATTACCCTAGGCTTTACACTCCATTGGAGATTTATAACACAATTTCTCAATGCACTGTAGCTGAATTATCTAGTTGGCGAGAGTTCTTCATGGCCCATGGTTTAAGCGTTGATGTTGTTGCGTCTAAAAATGAGCGTGAAATATTACAGAGAATGAGAGAAACATGGGCTCAAGATAAAGACTTTGGGTTCTTTTCTATGGATGAAAAATTTAAGAAAAACTATTAATAAAACTGTATAATGTAGGAGGAAAGATGGCTGGAGATTCCCTTTCTAAACTGGTTGAACAATATTCGCAAGTCTATGGCAGAAAACGCCTTACTAATCAGGAAATGTTCGACAAGATCAAAGAGTTTCAGGCTACTGAAGATGAAGCGGCTATGATTGAAATGATTGGTGCTAATATTGGTCTCATAATTAAAGACACCTATAGTATTGTTAAGGATTACACTCAAGTTGAATCGTATATTGGTAGTGCCATCATTGGCTTTATCGAAGGTGTTAAACATTTTGATGTTGCTAAAAGTGCAGGTTTAACTAATCCAAATGGTTATATTTTTGAATGGGTTAGAGCGATGATTCATAAAGATTTTTATAAGGATAAGGCATTTTTATCTGGTCTCACTGGTAAAAATAAAATGATTGTTAATGCTCTTATCCAGGCAGAGAAGTCTGGGACTCTTTCTACGCCGGATCTTATCGAATCTGTGGCAACTCAATTAAACGAGGATAAGAAAACCGTAACCACCGTTCATGCCACCATTGGATCTAAAATTAGTTTGTCTCATATGGACGGTAATGACGTAGTTGATATTCATTATGTTGAACATAATCCAATGGCTGCTGTTAACATGGCTCATATTAAAACTTCTTTGATGCCTGTTCTTAAAGAAATTTTAACTGAGAGGGAGTTTGATACTGTTCTGTCGCGTATTATGGACGATGAAACTTTAGAGACCATTGGTAAGCGTTATGGTGTGTCCAAAGAGGCTGTTCGAATTTATGAAAAGACTGCGTTTAAGAAGCTTCGTGGTGACCATCGGGTCAAGGCGTTTTTCAATGCCCTGGATTAAATAATGAAAAAGATATATAGTTCATGTGGGTTAAGTAAACCATTATCATGCTTAACTCGCATGACTATATATCGAATCATAAATAAAATTAAAATAGGAGGTTATATCTTACGAAAAGAAACCTCAAAGAAAGATAAAATAATAAAATAAATTTACCTAGAGGGGTACTCTTATGCCTACTTATGTTGTTGACACTTCCGTCCTACTTGAAGATCAATCTGTACTTAATGACATGCAAGATTCAGAGCTTATTATCCCATTAGCTGTACTTCAGGAGTTAGATAATCATAAATGTGATTTAGGATTAGTTGGATATAACGCTCGAACTTTCGTTAAACAACTTGAAAAACTAAGACAAAATGCTTGCTTGACGGATGGTGTATCATTCGGTTCTTCATGTTCTTTAAAAGTGGACGTTACAGAGTTTCCCAATGCCACAGCCGATCAAAAAATTATAGCCCTATGTGAGTCCCTAAAAAAAGAAGCCAAAGATAAAATATTCTTATTGTCTGAAGATATATCTTTGAGGTTAATTGCTGAAGCAAAAGGAATATCTGCTAAATCTGGAATGTATATGCAAGATGAAAGTTTATATAAAGGTGTTAGAGAAATTAGTCTTGAAAAGAATGAAATAGATTCTTTCTTCAAAACAAAACGGGCGCCTATTGATTTTGCATACCCTAATGAATATTTTATTATGAGGGGAAATGGAAATGGTGGTGCTGTTGGAAAATATAAACAGAAGTCTGGATGCATAGTTCCACTGGGAGATGTTGATATTGTAAATGATTTTGTGCGTGCTAGAAATGCAAACCAAAGGTTTCTTGTTGATGCTATTCTCGATCCGGATATTTCGATAGTAATGGCGGCATCTAAAGCTGGTTGTGGAAAAACTATTCTATCTCTTGGGGCAGCTTTATATCTCACTAGACACGCTAAAAGTTATCAACAGGTTGTAATTACCAAGGCCGTGACTCCCGTTGGAGGAAAAGATTCCATTGGTTTTCTTCCAGGTTCTTTCGACGAGAAAATGCGTTTCTGGACTTTAAATTTTACTGATAATTTATCGGTGGTTTCTGATGAAAAGGGTGGTTATGGTTCAGATATTTTTACCTCAGATGACATTGAAGTTTGTTCTTTAATGCATATGAGGGGAAGGTCACTTCATCATGCGATTATTATTGTAGATGAATTTCAAAACCTCACTCCAAAAGAAGCAAAGACAATTATCACGAGAGTGGGTGAGGGATCAAAAATTATTTGCTTAGGAGATATAACTCAAATTGACGTATCGTATTTAAATGAATATAATAATGGCTTAACTTATATTACTAATAAATTTAAAGAACATGATATTGCAGCTAGCGTATATCTAGATAAAAATGAAAGATCTCGTCTGTCTAATTTAGCCGCAGAGATTCTGTAAAATAAATTACTTAGTTAAGTTGCTACTGCATGGTTATTTTATCATGCAGTAGTGTCTTAATTTGGAGGCACATATGATAAGTACTGAAGACAGTGTAAGAACATTTTTGGAATGTATTTCTATACAGCCCACTGGAGATGTGGAACAAGACGCTAAGATTAAAGAAATACTTAAGAAAAGCATTTATGATTTATGTTTTGTTATGGTTCCCGATGTAGATTCTTTAGTTGATGATCGGGGTGTGTTTAAACCAAGCTCTCCAGAACATGCCGCTGTAATGAAAGCCTTTCTAGGAGAGCAACGTAAAGTTATTTTTTCTGTATTTAGTGGAATAGCTAAACTCAAAGAAGAAGATGAAAACACAAAATCTGAGCTAAAGGCTGAAATTAAAGAACTTAAATTAGATATGAATAAAATTATGACTAGACTTAAAGGTATTATGAAAAATCAACTCACTTCTTAATTTTTTTAATTGGCATGGAAGTTGCTACGCGCGTGCGCGCGTATTATTTAGTATTATTATATTATTATAATAATAAAACAATACGCCTCAATTGAGGACCACTATTGAGGGGCTCATATGAGGACATCATATGAGGTAAACATATTGAGGCAAACATAATGCGGCGAATATATTGAGACAAATAATTAAATTATTAAATTATTCGTCTCATTTATGGTCTCATTATTCTATTGTCTTTGCTAAATAAGGGAGTATTATAGTTATATGTATTATATAATAATTTCTTTAAATAATTTCTTTATAAGAATGTTTTAAAGACATTACGGGAATCTTAAAAGTGTATTTGAAATACAGAGTAAGTTGGAGGAAATATGATAGTGCTAGCAATTCTTCTTGGGGCAATAGCAACTGAAGCTACTGTAAAAGTTCTTTTACGTGGATCTATATTTGAATCTCCTAGAAATTGGATTTATTCAAAAATATCTGATCAAAAATTTATTGGCAAATTAATTCGTTGTCCTTATTGCTTATCGTTTTGGGTATCAATGTTGATACTTATATCAGCATTACATTTACCTAGTTGGTTCTTGGTTTATGTTTCATGGATGTCTATATGTAGACTTAGCAATATAATTCATGACATCTCTGATAAGATTTATTATACGCAATATGGAACTGGAATCTCCCAGGATTCAAAATAAGAAAGAAGGCTGACATGCAACAAACTGAAATCAATATAACATTTCCTGTAATTATTGGAGCCCAAGACTATCATGAGTTTATGGATTATAGAGATGTTTTAAAAGATATTACTGGTGAACCTATTAAATACATTGAAATACAATCGGAACTTTATGAAATAGAAAACTTTACAGGAAACAAAACAGATAAAGATAAACTTATATTTGAACTTACAAATAAATTATCTGGATTAGTAGATATCAAAAAACTTCTTAAAAGAAACCATACTCCATATTGTGCTGTGTTTTATATTTAACACTATTCTTGATTGACTTTTTAATTTATGTATATTATATTTTATAAGCAATAAAAAGAAAGGACTAAAATGATAAGTGAAAGCAAATTAAAGTTTTGGATTGAAAACAATCAAAACGTTTTGTTCGTTGGTAAGCACGGAGTGGGTAAGACCGCTAGAGTTTTAAATGCCTTTGAGGAATCAAAACTTAAATGGTTATATTTTAGTGCTTCCACTCTAGATCCATGGGTGGATTTTATTGGCATTCCAAAAGAAGTAAAAGATGCAAATGGCAATAGTTACATAGACTTAGTCCGTCCAAAGGCTTTTGCTGAAGACGATGTAGAGGCTATTTTCTTGGACGAATATAACAGAAGTCCTAAAAAAGTTAGAAATGCAGTAATGGAACTCATACAATTCAAATCTATTAACGGTAAGAAATTTAAAAACCTTAGAATTATTTGGGCTGCTATTAACCCAGACGAAGAAGGAGATGGAGAAGAAGGTTATGATGTGGAAAAACTCGATCCTGCTCAAAGAGATAGGTTTCATGTAATCGTGGATGTTCCATATAAACCAGATCGTGGATATTTTGTGTCTAAATATGGAAAGGAAATTTCAGAAGATGCTATTGGGTGGTGGACTGATTTAGATAAAGTTTCTCAAAATAGTGTGTCTCCTAGACGATTAGACTATGCATTAGATTTGTATGTTAAAAAAGGAGATCTTAGAGACGTCTTACCAAGCAATGTTAACGTAACTAAACTCATACAAGAACTAGGAGGAAGAAGTACAAAGAAGGCTATAGCTGATTTATATTCCTCTCAAGACGTAGATAAGTCAAAAATCTTTTTATCGTCTAGAAATAATGTGGATGCTATTACTAAACTATTGAATATAAATGAGGGTTATAGAAAATTCTTTTTGCCTTTAATTGGAGAAGAAGATCTTGCTAGACTTATGTCAACTAGCAATATCATTTATGAAAACGTTATTCAAGATAGTAAGTATGAAAGTATTATACAGGAAATTAAGAAAACAAAATCTTCATTAGCTAAAAGACTAATGAAAGATGTGCCACAAAAAATTAAAGGATATACTTTTTCTTCTGTGTCTTTAGATAATCCACCTAATGCAAAGCGTTCAAAAAAGTTTACTATAAAAACAGGGGTAGCTATAAGTTACGTTTTATCTAGCAAACGTAGTTCATTATATGGAACGTACGATAGAGTATGTGCTATTAATTATATAATTCATAATATAAAATCAACAGATGATATTAAAACTTTTAAAGAATCAATTGAAATTATGAAAACATTATTCGAGAGATCTAATTTTACTACAATAAATAAAATAACTCACATAGATCATATTTTTGGTTTTGTTATTAAAAAATTAAGTTTACTGAATGGTAGAGATGCAGGTAAAGAACTTTCAATCTTTAATGCTAGCCTATCGGCTATTGGCAAAAATAAATTAAACTTATTCTTAGTAAGTAGGGGCATTATGTATGTTTAATACAAAAGATGAAATCAGTTTATCTAACGAAGAATTTTCTACTATAGCTAGAGGATTAGATTCTCATCACGCTGTATTTTCTACTTTGTGGAATTTAGGGAAACCAACATTCACAAACTTAACAGATACAGCAATGGTGTCTTTTGAAGACAACAATGAAAACCGTGTTAACTTTTATTTTAATCCTTCCTTTTGGAATGAGCTAACAGAATATGAAAGGAATTTTGTAATATGTCATGAATGTCTCCATGTTATTCTTGGGCATGGAGCAAGATTAAAATCTTTATTGAATGGTAAATCTAATGCTAGTATAGCTGCGAATGCTAATATAGCTGCGGATATAGTAGTTAATCATATGCTTACTGGGTCTATGGGATTTGATAGAACTAAGTTAGTTAAACTAAATAAGAATGGATGTTGGGTCGATATAGTTTTTAAAGAAACAGATAAGATTGAAAAGGATAGGTGTCTAGAATATTATTATAACCTTCTAAATAAATTAGATGAACAAAGTGAAAAAACAACCATAGACGATCATTCTAATCTTAGTGGAACCAATATAGACGGATCAAATAATAATCTTATTGAAGATTTAGTAGACGATGTCATCAGGGATTTAAGCCAGGATGATATGAAGTCATTCTCTGATATGGTAGGCCAAAATAAAGAAGAGTCTAATTCTCAACAGCGCGGAACTATTGCTGGTAATATTACTCAAGTTATAAAACTTACAAAAGTAATTACCAAAAAGAAATGGGAAACAGTTATTAATAAATGGGCACAAAAACAAATTAAAGATTCTAATAAAGACCACGAACAATGGGCTAGAACCAACAGAAGATTTAATGAGATATCTTTACTTTCAAATCTATTTCTTCCATCCGAAATGGAAGTGGATGAGAGGGAACAAGAAGAAACTAAGATAAAAGTTGTATTCTTTCAGGACACCTCTGGATCTTGCCGGGGGTTTGCTAAGAGATTTTTTACTGCAGCCGCCAGTCTTCCTAAAGATAAATTTGATATAGATCTTTATTGTTTCGATACTCAAGTATATAAAACATCTTTGGAAAGCGGTAAACTTTATGGTTTTGGCGGAACGTCTTTTTCGATATTAGAAAGTTATGTTTGGAATAATATAGCTCAGCGCGATGAAAAGAAATATCCCAAAGCTATTTTTGTAATTACAGATGGATATGGAGATAATATTAATCCGAGAATACCTAAGAAATGGTATTGGTTTTTGTCTTCGTCTTATAGAAGTTGTATATCAAATAAGTGTAATATTTTCAAATTATCTGATTTTGAATGATTTGACTTTTTAACATAATAATCTTATATTATATAGGAGGAGTAAAAAGATATGGCTAAAGTGTATGTAAGAGATGGTGAGCCGATTGATAGAGCGTTAAAGCGTTTTACTAATGCAGTATCTAAAGATGGGATTCTTCGTGAGCTTAAGATGAGGGAATATTTTCTCACTGCAACTCAAAAGAAGAGAATTAAAAAAGAAGAAGCTAGAAAACGTTTCATGAAAAATCTTAAAAAGAAGTTTTCTAAGGAAGACTCACTAAGTAAACGCTAATGGTTGATAATCATATTGACGAAGTCAAACTTAAATTTGCTAATATAAGACAGGCTATCAAAAACTTACCAATCGATGAAGAAGTTAAGGAACAGCTAAATAAAATTTTATTTTCTCAGCTAAGGACAATCATAGCATATGTCGGATCAACCGAAGAAAAGCAAACTAGATAAAAAATTAGTAGACGAAATAAAAAAAGAAACAGATATCCTCAAGCTTGTAGAAGACTTGGGGCTTAGTGTTATTAAGTCTGCGGGTGATCGATGGATTACCCATTGTTTATTTCATGACGAACGGACTCCCAGTATGACCCTATACAGGGAGTCAAATAGTTTTTATTGTTATGGGTGCACAGAAAGTGGTGATGTAATATCTTTACTGCAAAAAGCAAAGAACCTCTCATTTATGAATGCTGTTAAATTTTTAGCCGAGAGAGGCGGCATAGATTTAGAATTCTCTAAAAAAGCCACGTTCAATTGGGACGGATACGGCGAATACTCTGAAGAGCCCGGTACCGCGCTCGACTACGAAGACATGTTTACTTTTGTTGCCATAGAAACTCGCAAGCTCATACAGCAAATCAAACAGACTTTCACAGAAGAATCTGTGGAGTTTAGCGAGGCTATGTCTTCGATGGAGAGTATTTACCAGAAGTTTGACAACGCCGATATGATTGGTGTAAAGACGATGGCACTCTCTCAGCTTGAAGACTTAGCAAACGAGCTAAGGGAGATATTAAATGAAAGTGGGAGTAATCGGGGACATTCACCTCGGGGCATCGTATCACTTCGGACACACTCTTAAAGATGGACTTAATTCCAGATTAACGGATTTCCGAAAAACTTTGGCGTTTTGTATCGATAAGGCTGGTGAGTTTGAAGCGAAGATAGTGGTTCTTGCAGGTGACTTATTTAGAAATTCTAAACCAGGAACATTTGAACAAGATGCTTTGTGGGAAGAATTAAAACGTGGATACAAAGTGTATGGAATACAATATGTTATCGTGGCGGGTAATCATGATATGCCATCATATTGTCGTAAAACAATTAGCACCGTAGCTCACAACATCAATGATAATAGTTATATTACAGCTGTTGATACAATCCAATCAATTGATTTTATAGATGACTTTAGTATTGTTGCTATTCCATTTTATAACAAAGTAACTGAAAAAATGAGTAGTACAGAAGATGTATTAGCAAAAATAAAATCAGAGTTATCTATTTTAAAAACAAACAAGAAAACATTAGCAATATGGCATTGTATCTCAGAGGGAACTATGTTGGGTGATTTTGTTGGTATGGAAGTTGATGCCCTCAATGAACCAGTAATTCCACTAACCCTTAGTAAACAATACGATATTTCTGTCTTTGGACATGTGCATAGACATAGTGTTATAGCGAAGGGAAAGAAGTTTGTAATTAATATTGGATCCATGGAAGTTAATGATTTTACTGATTCAGATCAAAATAAGTGGATGATATTATTAGATACGACAGACATGAAACCACAGTTTGTTCAGCTTCCAGTAATTAAAGCAACCACTTTACATCTTACATCTTTTGCTTCTATTCTTCCAGATATGGAAGAAACAATTAAAAAAGAGGACGTAGAAAATAAAATAGTTAGAATTATAATAGAAACTAATGAAGACGCCCTTAGAACATATAGTGAACAGTTAGCTAAAGAACACATAGAGACACAATTAGGTGCATATAAATATATGGGGGCTACATTTAAAATAAAATCAGAAGATGAAAAAAATATCAATGTAGATGTTTCTTCGACCCTATCTGCTAGTGGCTCTATATTGTCTCACATAAGAACGTTCTTGGAGGGCCATGATAAAGAACTTATTGATGAGACTATTTCTTATGTTAAAGGCATCCTATCTCAAATTGAAACTCTAAACGAGGACTAACATGAGACTAATATATCTTGAAATGACAGACTTTATGGCCTATCACCAGCAAAAAATAACATTCAATGAAAACGGATGCTATGTTATTTTAGGCAGGAATGTAGACCGATATGGAAAATCAAACGGCGTGGGTAAGAGTGCCATCTTTGTGGCTATCTATGCCGCATTATATAATCAGATTCGTGGTAAAACTTTAGCTCAGGCTATTCACGCAGGTGCAAAGGGATATAAACTTGAGTTGGTATTACAATCTACAGATGGAACATATTATCAGATTCTTAGAAGTCGTAGAAAGGATGGAACTTCTACAACATTTTTATTTTCGGATAAAACTGGGGAGTTCAAAGAAGACATAAGAATAGACTTAACGTGCCACGATCAAGATGATACACAAGAAAGAATAAATTCTTTATTAAAAATGAATGCAAAGTCTTTTAGTCATTCAGTATATTTTAAAGAGGATATGGCCTCAGCTTTTGCAAGGGCTAAAAAGGGAGAAAGATTTGAACTAATAAAAAATTCATTACAGATCGATCAATATGATAAGATAGTTAAAATAGCTAAGGTTGAATTAGATAAAATCAATATCAGCGTGTCAGAAATATCAAGTTATGTTGTTGCTGCTGAATCTGGTTTAGCTGATATAGATAATAAACTCATTCAACAAAACATCCACAAAAACGATTTAGATACATATTATGCTAGCCTTTCAGAAATAGATTCTAAGTTAGCTGAAATTGCTGCTATAAAAATTGGAGTATCTGATTTAGAACAAATGAGGGTGACATGTACTAATAAAGTAAAAGCAGCTCAAACAAATTTAGAATCCTCAAATAATAGATTCAATGATTTAAATAGAAAAATTAATGAAGCCAATATTAAATTAGAAGAATATAGAGGGGACCTTGCTAAACTTAGAATACATTATAAGACATTGTTTGATAATAAGAAAACTATTTCAATTCTTCCAGATGAAGAAGTTTCTAAATTAAATGAAGCAATTGCAGTATGTAAGGCTGATATCAAACAGAATCAGGGGACAATAGAATCTTCCAATGAAATGATTATAGCTTTAGGAAAAACCAAAGGAACCTGTTGCCCTACATGTACAAGTACATTAGATAATAAAAAAAGAAATATACTGATTGATATTGCTAATAAAAATATAGAATCAGCTCATATGTCAAATGCAGTTTCAAATAAGAAAATGAATGACTATAACATATTAATTCACGGCAACAATATAAATCTTGGTAAACTTAATGATACTATTAAACAACTTGATCAACTCACTGCAAAAGGTAATTCCATTAAAGAAGCCGGAGAGGGATTAAAGAGTATTATATCTTCCCTTCAACCAGAATTAAATGTGGCAGCAAAGCATGTTCAAGATTATACAGAACAACTTACAAATGCTACAATTGAGTCGACGGGTGTTGAACAACAAATATCTTTAAAATATGACGATAAGATAGAATCACTTTTAAGTACACAGAAGCAGGAACTACTATCTCACATAGCCACTAGCAATCAAAAGATGGGTATTCTTGTGGAGTCTATTAGGGGTATTAGGGAATCCACTAAAGACATTGGTGCCAAGCAAGAAGCTTTATCAGCATTAAACACAAAGAAAATTGTTGTGGAAAATGTAATCGATAGTTGTTCTAAGAAAGGAGGTATACCATCCATACTAATTGGTCAAGCATTAAAAGAAATTGAAAAATATGCGAATCAAGCTTTATCAAGTTTTGATGATTATGATACTTTATCTATTAAGTTTATAACATCTAAACCAGATGAAATAGACATTATGGTTAGAAAGGACCCAGAGTCTGACTTCAGAGAGTTTGATACATTTTCTGGAGCCGAAAGGTTTATTGTTTCATTTGCGATAAGAATGGCTATGTCTGAAATTCTATCACATAAATATGGCTCAGACCTTAAATTTATTTTATTAGATGAGGCAGGAACAGCTTTAGATGAATACAACATGGGTTTGTTTGCTAATATGCTTAAGAGAATGTCTACAGATAAGTTAGTGTTATGTATCACACACCAAAGAGAGCTTAAAGATCATATTCCACAAACGATTTTAGTTAAAAGAAGTGGGGGTAAATCAGAGATAGTGGTCAACAATAAGGAGGAAGTTTAATTGACTATTAATAAAGTTTCCTCCATATGGCGTATCACTATGCCTGAGGAGATACTATGACAATCTATATTTCTAGAATCCCTCTTACTGATGAAGAGATAGAAGAGAGAAGGACAGAAGAGGCCGCGTTAGCGGGGGTAAGAAGCCAGCACTGTGCTTGTGCTTCTCCTAAACCAGATGCCTGTGATGTAGCTTATGACGCCTGTGGAACCCCATTGTATACGATTACCGCTACCGAAAGAGATCCATATTACATAGATGATTTAGCTAAAGCAGTTCAAAATGGAAATGGCAGAAATACAATCAGAGTTACTGTAGATGGAAACATTCCCATTATTAGAAATGTGGGGCACAAAGGATTTGTTTATCCAGGATATGACGGCATTCCAGATAGTGTTAGGAGTGATCACGCATTTAGATATTTAGCAGACGAGCCTGTAAACGTAGTGTCCACAATACCACAATACGACGGACTTAAGAGAGTGGTTGGGGTGATAGAAAGATCACAAGAATTTGCTAGGTGGTTTATTATTGAATCAGAAATTCAAAGCACACCACCTCCAGCTAGATTAACACCCGCGTATTTCCCAAGAGGGAGAGGAGCAGCACCGTGGTGGAAGACCCAGTATCCTAACGGGTCACCGTCATCGGGCACAACAACATGATTGATAAAATTAAGAAAGAAAGATTATCATACTCAAAGATAGATTGTTATAAACAATGTCCTTTTAAATATAAAAAGATACACATTGATAAGGATGTACCATTTAAAGAATCTATTGCCGTTAGATATGGACAATTTTTACATGGTATTCTTGAGGACTTAGGTAAGGCAATCAAGGACAATGATAATGAGTTTCCAGATAATGTAAATGATATAGTATCTAAGTCTTGGAAAAAATATAAGTCGGCACAGAAGATTTTTGATGGTGCATTAATTAAAGAGGCTGTAGATATCATACATAACGTTGGTAAAAAATTTAGAGCTACGCCTGATGAAAAAATAGTTGAAGTCGAAAAATCATTCAAAATGGATTTGGATGATAAATATTATATCCAGGGTAAAATTGATCAGGTTCTTAAAGTGGGAGATAGGTATTTAATTAGGGATTATAAAACAAATGCAGATACTAAATACTTATTAGCTGATCAATTACAACTTAAAATATATGCTATGGCATATAGTAGATTAAATAATATCCCGGCAGATAAGATTGATTGCAGTTATCTTATGTTAAGAATTGATTGCCAGGAACCTAAATCTAGTTTTGAACAAAAAGATATCGATGAAACAGAAATTTATTTAAAAACAATTATTAGGGAAATGGAAGTATCTAGATCCACAGGGACATATAAATGTGTAACTGGGGGTTTATGTCCATGGTGTCCTGTATTTGAAAACTGTCCTACAGCTAGTAAAAATCCTAGGTTCTTAACTAAGCGAGCTGAATTAAGGAGCCTTGGTAAGGTAGATTAATGAGACTCTACAAGTATTCCGATGATAACAAAAATGTTAATGAAGAAACTAAAGATGGTCTAGAAGAATCAAAACCTCAATCTTCATCAACAATCCCAGAGATAGAGCCTGGGGAAAATGATGAAATGATTGGGATACTTGTAGAGAGTTTTGCCGATACTCTTATATCTTCTTTATGGTCAGATGATTTTCCAATTCCACTATCGGAATTGACGCATCACATAGGACAATTAGGAGAAAATAATTTTATAAGGTCCATGGAAAATATTAGGACCTTTTTAAGTAAAATTGGGGCTTTTAAATATGAGGTGCCAATCAACAACAAGGAAGATGCCCTCCAATATATACAATCGTTTTCCCCTCAGATTAAAGATTTAGGTAAGTCACATGCGATGGCACTGTTACAATTACTTGGTATTAGCGGAAGTAGACCAGAGGAAATCTCATTAGAAACCCCTATTGGTAGCCCATCAGCTAAAGGCGAAGAAGGTCGTCCAACTCTAGGTGGGACACTTACAGATAAAAATACACCTCTTAGTGAGTTATTAGATAAAGAAACCTATGTAGATAATTTATCTAGGATAAAAGATGTTTATGAAGAAATAGAAAATTTAGATCAGTTGTCACCAGAGGAAGCAGATACAAAACGCGGTCAATTACTTACACAATTAAAATCAATTGAAAAATCTTTTTCAGCTTTTGATGTGCCAGAACAAGTAGAAAAAAAAGTAGAACAGCTGTCTATTAAATTACAATCGTCAAACGCTTTTCAAAGTAGAGTAGAAGAACTTAAGGATAAATATGGTTTAGTGGATATGAAAGATCCTAAAATTTTAGCGTATGCTGCTCAGTTAGATAGGATGCCACCGATTAAACCAGGTGAGTTTAAAGAGGGGTTTCCAGTTGTTGACTTGTCTACTATTCCAGATATAGCTAAGACTGGCGCCAGCGACATAGCAAAGTTTTTATTGATAGCTAGATTATCAGAGTCTAAAGTCTTCTTAACGAGAAATCAAAATTCTGGTAGTCCGGTTGGTGGAGGAATGGCCACAAAGTGGCCCACTACTATATCTGGAACAGATACATTTATGGACCATAGATTTTCATCTAAGAAAGCATTCGTGAATTATTCTGGAAATATTAGCTCATTAAGTTCAGAAGAGTTTAGTAAAATATTAGATAAATATTTAGGGGGGGCAGAGAAAGCCGGTTCGGGTAGACAAACTTCTTATACATGGCCCATGGTGTTTAGTCAGGCCTTAGGGTCCTTTATAGGTATGCCCGAAGAAGCTATGTTAAACCTTGGTGCAGAATTAGCAGACGCAATAGAGACTGAAGATAAATCTCAAATTAAAGCTGTGTTATCAAAATATAAATATAATTCATATGGAGTATTAACAGATACTTCTCATGACTCTTTATCTAAAAATAATTATACTTTTAGTTCTATTTGTACTCCAACTCAAATGGTAAAGTCTTTAGCGGAAGCTAAGGGAACTAATGCTGAAACAATCCATGAAGAAATGAAAGGTCTTTTACCGAATAGTAAAACGCTTCAGGGGGCTATAGGACAACCAGTATTTGATAATAGAATGCCAATCATTCCAATGCCCCCAGAGGCACTAGTGGCCATTGCTTTCTATGTTGTGAGGTTATTTATAGCCACATGTAGAGCTAATGTAATATCAACAATAGAAGAATATAATTCTAATGAAAAAGTTCAATCAGATATAGAATCTGTTATTAATAATTTAATGGATAATTTAAATTCATCTTTAGATTCATCTGGCGATTTTCGTTTATCTGGTGTGACTAAAGCATTTACGAGACCTATTATACAAACCACTAAGCTTCAAAATTTTGGGGTATCGGTGGATAAACTTAAATCATTAGCAATGGAAGGTATTAAATTATCATTGCAAAGTGGAGCATTATTATCTTCATCGGAAGCCTCATTCGATTTTAAAAAACAGTCGTCATTTAATAGAGAGGCAATTTATAATATTGCCACTACTTTATCTAAAGCCACATTAGATAGTATCCAAGTTGGGGATAAAACCATCCCGACCAATATGACTAGTGTAACTTCTGGAACTCGTCTTACGGATTTTAGTTCCAGAAGATTATTAGATGTAGAAAAAGCCGAACAGCATGGTAGATATTCATTATCTCAGCCCGAGCAAATTAAAGCAAGCACATCTGAAACTGTTCGTAGATCTATGGGTAGAATGTCAAGTCTTGTTGATAATTGTAATCTAGTATCTATCATTGGAGTGGAACAAAGCGAAGATGCCACTGTATTTGCCATTCGGTCTAACTCTAGTCCCGTAATACAAAATGGCGGTAAGGGAGCAAAGATTACTATCTATACAAATACGGATGGAAAAAGAGAAGAGGTATTATCTTCCACAACTGATAGAATTTCAGTTAAACCATCAATTGGGGACGATAGTGGTAGGCTGGCATACAAGTTGTTTATATCACCAGCAGTTGATTTTTCTATGGAAGACTTTGATTATGAGCTTAGTATAGGTCAAGAAATTATGTATCAAGCTAGATTAGCCACTGAGAAAAACACTCTTGATGTTTGGATTAGAGAAGTTAACAAAGAATTATTTAAGTTTAATGAAATGAAGTCTGAAATGATTCAAGCTATTTCTTCTAATAATTTATCAAGGGCTATGGAAGTTATGAGAATTAATGAGCTATCTTTAAGGGTGGACCTAAATAGATTTAAAACACTTAATTCAGATTACAAATCTATTGTAGATTCTGTAATGAATAAAATTAAAGATAAAGAAGACGTAGATGCATATTCTATTTTTATAAAAGATTATGTATTTAAATGTATAGTGGCTATTAATCAAATCAGAACTCAAATTGTTGATTTTAAAAAACAAGCAGCTATTATTCTTGGGGTGGGTAAATGAAAGAGTTTGCATATGTAGTTTCCAGACTCAAAACAGCCGCTCAACAAACCGGTGAAACTTGCTATATAGTTGGTGGAGCCGTGAGAGATATAATATCTCTTAAGAAGATTAAGGATGTTGATACGGTGGTGGCAATAAATCCTGAAAAATTTGCCTCAGCATTAGCCTCTACAACGGAGGGAGCAACCGCAGAAGAGGTTCATGCTCCATTTCCATTGTGGTCAGTGGATATTAGCGACGTGTCTGTAGATGTAGTTGGGTTAAGAGGAAAGAGTCTTCAAGAAGATATTCAACATAGAAATTTTACTATCAATACAATATACTATGACGTAGTAAGAGATAGGTTTGAAGATCCAACTGGAAAAGGGTTTACTGATCTTTATAATGGAGTAATTAATACTGTTACTCCAGATTCTTTTGTTTTTTTTAGTTCTAGTCCACATGAAATTAATAGCATATTTATAGCAATAAGATTAGTAGCGGATTCCGGATTTAAATTAAGTGAACAATTAAAAAGCGGAATTAGGAAAGCCTTAGAGCATGGCCTCATTCCCGCTGAGTTATCTAAGAGATCTAAAAAGGAAATACTAAGAACTAGGCTTTCACATAATTTTAAGACCAAAGCTCTCCCCATAATTGAAGAGCTTGGTTTGGAGCATTTTTATGAAGCTGCCGCTGTTTCTCCATAAAACCGCCCAGGCGGGATTAAATCAAGCTGTATTTAATATGGTAGCAGCCGCCACTGATGCAGGATTTAATGCACCAATCTATTTAGCTGGTGGTGCCGCTAGAGATATCATTCTTGGAAAGTCTCCTAATGACCTAGATGTTATGATAGAAAAAGAAAATGGAGCTGAAGAATTTGGAAAAATTTATTTAAACTATTGTGAAAAAAATAACATTAAAGTTTCTACTCCAGGTAAAGCTGTGGGTGCTAATTTTGGTGTATATAAATTTAGGCACGATGGTTTAGAATTAGATTTTGCTACTTCGCGTACCGATACTTATACTGAAGATTCTAGGAAGCCTACAGTTGAATCTGCAAGCCTTAATGAAGATGCGGAGAGAAGAGACTTCAGTATTAATGCTATGTATGTTTGTATATACGGCACTCCCTCTGTTCAACCAGATGACAAGGTTGATATTGGAGGAAGAGAGTTTGGAGTTTATGACCCAACTCATAAAGGAATTAAAGATTTAAAAAATGGAGTTATTAGTTTTGTAAATGATGATCATGATTTTACTTTAAGCGAGGACCCCATTAGGGCTCTTAGGGCAGTAAAATTTTCTGGTAGAAAGTTTGGAGAAAAAACTTTTACAATTGAACCAGAGACATCTAAAAGTATTAAAGATTTTTTAAATTCAGAAAAAGGTAAAGAGCTATATCTTAAAAAGGTTAAACCGGAGAGGCCCTGGAAAGAATTAAAAGATATTCTAACTGCTCAGAATTTAAAAGAAGCTATGAAACAGTTTAAGGAAACTGGAGTCAGGGACTTTATTTTTGATTTACCAAAAGAAGAATTTAATAGTTGGGACATGGATCAACTTAACAAACATCATAATCTTAATTTATATGATCACACAATCTTTGCTATGGAAAATCTTGGAGAAGGACTTCATACTATGGGGGAAAATGGCCTTCCCATTTCCAAAGACACTGAAGCCACTATACAACTAGCAATGTTATTACATGATGTGGGAAAAAGACATAAAGAATTTAAACCTAGAGAAGATGGAACAGTTAAATATTTAAAGCATGAAAATAAATCTACAGATGTTTTAAAAAAATATGTTTGGCCGAAGCTGGCACAGTTACCACCAAAAACTCAAGAGATTGTTAATTACTTTGTGAAGAGTCATATGGATTTTCATAAGTATCCCAAGAAGGATGAGGGAGATATTAGATTTTTAAAGCAGATGATTTATAATCTATTGCCTAAAACTTTTGGTGGTTCTCTTGGAGCAGATAAAGAAAAACAGATGGAGATAATGTCTTATGTTGTGAGTTTCTTTGGTAGCGCAGATTCTTCTGCAAAACAATTAGAGGATGAAGAAAAAAATAAACTAACAAAAGACTACGAAGACTTTGGTAATAGACTTAGATTGTCTAAACCAAGGAACCTTTTGTTTAATGTTGCTGCTCCAATCATCAAAGAAATATTGACTAATCATGGAGTTCAAATTTATAATAGTGCAATCGGATCTATATATGAATACTTAAATGTTTATATTATTAACGTTTCAGAAGAACCAAAAGATATAATTCAATTTGTATCTAAGCAGACAGAACAAATTCTAACCAATGTAAAAAATTTTGTTAAAGAATTTATAAATGAGCATGAAGGAACAAATGAACAAGAGGCGCTTGATAAATATCTTGCCAATGCTCATAAGTTTTCTGGATCAATTAAACATAGGTTTAAAAAAGATGCAATCTTTGAAGTGTTGTCGGATTTATATAAAGATAAAAAAATAAATGGAGATGTAAAAATGCCTAAGCTCGTTATTGCTAAATATAAATCTAAAAAGAAACTCGATACCGGTACAGTTGTATATGAGTATGGAGAAGCCGATAAAAAGAAACGAGCTAAAAAAAAGGCACGTCAAGTGAGAAAGGTGTTTCAAAATATTAATAAAATTAAAAAATCTTTTGAAAAAGATCTAAAGTCCGATGATAAAAAAATACAAATGACGGCTTTAGCTGTGGGAATTATTTATCATATTTATGAGCGGGTAGGCGATAGAGCTAATGTAGGAACAGGCGTTACTTCATTTAGAAAGAAACATATTACAGTAAAAGGAAATAAAGTACAGTTTAAATATGTGGGAAAATCACATATGAAACAAGATAAAACATTAACAGATTCAACTATAGCCAAAATCATTAAGGAGAATTTAGAAGGTAAAAGTAGTAATGCATATCTGTTTGACTATACAGATGAAAATGGTAAAAAATTTGATGTATATTCCAGTGACATTAATGAATATCTTAAATCTTTTAACATTACCGCTAAAGATTTAAGGGCCCACGCAGCTAATGATATTTTAATTGCTAAACTTAAATCAGCTGGAAAAGCTAAAGGTGAATCTCCAGAAGAAAAAGAAAAATGGCGTAAAGAAAAACTCAAAGAATTAATTGAAGAAACAGCTGATGAAATTGGTCATACTCCCGGCATTTGCAAATCATCATATATAGACCCATCTCTTATGGATGAATATATAGCCAGTGGTAAAATTATTAAATTAGCTGCTGATTTTGATTTGACAGTAATAATTAAACTTGCGGATATTTCTGTTAATCCAAAGATTAAAGAGTTAATGGATAGAGAATTCACACCAGAAGAACAATCAATCATTTCAAATCCACATGATGTAAGATCTACAATTAATGATGAAGTGTTCTTACAGGCCTTAAGTAAAGCTAAACAACAAGGAACTTTATCTGGTTTATTAGAAATAGTAGAAGATAATGACCCTTCTGCTTTTGGAGTTACCCCGGTTATAGTTGGTGGTAAAGCTATTCCCATTATTGGGCTCAATGTTAATAAAATTAAAGAAGAGGCAGCCCAGAAAGGTAAATCGATTGAAGAGGTGTTGTCAGAACAGGTTAAACAATTTTTAGGAGTCATGGCCCATGAGAAAGAACATGTCGAAGGCAAAGGTGAACCTGAAGCTGAAAGAGTACAAAAAGATGAAGTGTCTAAACAAACTTCTCAAGAAGGGTCATCATCTAAGCTAACAATGGGCTCTCTTAAGTTGGCATCTACAGATAAATCTCTTTTTCAAAAACTTGGTATTAGAGATATTAGTAATGATACCTTATTAAAAGTATCCAATAATGTTTTAAAAATTCTTGGAATCCCAAATACCAATCTTAATATAGGACTATTGTCTCTTGGGTATCTTGTTATGCTTGGTAATCACCCCTATAGGTCAGAATGGAATATTAGACAAGCTACGGGTTTATCTGAACCAATTAATATTAAGGAAGCACAGACCCTATATAATATTTTAGATAACGCAATAGATGAGAAACCTATTGAAGAAGATAAGGCAAAAGAATATTATTCTTTTTCCGATGAAGATAAAATGAATCTAGGTGAACTACAATCACTTAAGTGGGAATCTGAACCATCCTATGCGGCTGGAACAGGTATGGGATTTTATCCTCAAACACATCCTTTTAATTACTAATTATATAAGTCAACACCATGTATGCTATTTATGGTGTTGACTTTTTCTATTATAATAATTATATTTATCTTAGACGGGAGGAAAGAATGAATAAACTTATTTGTAGGGGTGGTAAAACCTCTAATGTGGCTTTAGTAGCTGATGATATTCCTTATGGAAACTTAATTGATTTTAAGTGGACTATTTCCGTAGCTGATCAATATTCTAATTTTTTTGCTCAAGCAGAAAATAATCAAGATAGTGCTCCATACGTATGGATTGAAGGTCCCAATTGTGAATTAGAATATGAAAGTACCCATGGCCTATGGAAGGTTGTTAGTAATGGAACACCAGCGGGTACAGCAGTATATTTCAATGGGTCTAAATTAGATAACATGTTAATTCAAGTTTTAATTGTAGCGTACGGATTGTCAGCTGAGGTATCTCCTGGGTCTTAATGAATTCATTTTAATAATAGAGGATAGTCATGCCAATTTATGAGTTTGAATGTCAACACTGTCACGAAGTAACAGAAAAAATTTGTTCTTACACGGAGGCTTCATCTATGGAAGGGGCCCCCTGTGAAAAATGTTTGGAAGGACAAATAAAAAAGAAAGCTAGTGTGCCAGCATTAAAATTTGTTGGTGGTGGCTTTTATGAAACGGAATACGCAAGAAAAGATAGAGAGAATGCTAGAATAAGAAAAGACTTAGATACCGCCAGAGTCAATATTGACGAACAGGAAAGAGAAAAGAAAAAGAAATTAGGGTGATAATCTAGGAAGATTAATAAAACAAAATATTGATACAGGAGAGTAATTATGAATGTAATGCACCACGCTATGGCTCAGCCCCATAAGGTAATTGTAGTAATGGACGACAAGGAAGTTAAGACAGCCATCCATGATTTTTGGGCAGTTAATGGGGCCACTCTAATGAAAGACACCCCTGGCTCATGGACCAAAGCTACTGCCTTGAGGGAATATTTGGAAAAACAAAAGGGCAGTAAATTATATTGGGACATGATGTGGGAGTGGATTAGTGATGGTATTAAGAAAGTACCATTGAAGGTTTATAGAATTTCATCTGTTAGTGTGGACAAATGGGACGAAAAGACTGGAGCAATTCTTTCTGTTGTTGTCGACATAATTCCCAAAGTAAAACTTGGAGACTATAAAAATATTAAGTTACAGATGCCATCATTTAAAGCCCAACCCAAAGAGGTTGAAGGACAAATCCTGTTAGCGCTTAATCATTCACCGTTAGCTACTACCGAACAACTTCATAAGGTAATTGAAGCTGGAGACACAGTAGAGATGTCTTACTCTTTAACTAGAGTGGACAACAATGAAGTGCTTCAAACTAATGTTCGTGATATGGTCCATCTTAGTTCAGGCGCATATGCACCACAATTTGTTTCCGCTATTATTGGGGAGTCTGCTCCAGATAAATTCAATAAAACTATTATTTTTCCTGAAGACTATATTCACGAATCTTTACGTGGAGTAGAGGTTAATCTTCAAGTAGAGACCACTGGAGTAATAAAACGTACACTACCCACTGAGGAAGCTGAAGCAGTTAGAGAGGGGATGTCGCTGGAAGATTGGCGAGCTAGGTTTGTTATGGAGATTGAAAAAAATAAAAAAGAGACATTTGAAATTAAAAAAAGAGATTTTATTAGAGCAGAAGCAGAAAAAATTCTGTTAGCTACTTCTGAAATAGATCCAATTCCAGATAGTATGGTAGAGTCAGAAGCGGAGGCCCTTATGCAAAATCTAGCTAAATCTAAAAATATGACAGTAGATGAATATGCAGCAGAGATGAAGGTGAGTAAAGAATCTTTGTTTGCGGAGCTAGCATATCTAGCTGTAAGGCGACTTATGGTTAGGTTTGTTGTGGATGCTATCTGTGAAATGGAAGATTTTAAAGCAGATGAAAATAAGACTGAAGAATTTTTAATTAAATATGCAGCCGAAGCTGGCGAATCAGTAGAAAAAATAAAGACAGATGTTGGAGAAAAAGATATTTCTTTCTTAGTTAAATCTTATATGGTAGATGAATTTATTAATCAACATGTGGTTCTAGTGGAACCATCAGTTAGTTGATTCTTTATTGACTTCTGACATAAAACTATTTATATTGTAACTGAATGGAGGCGTAGATGTAGATGTTTGCAAACTTACATACTCATACCGATTATTCTGTATTAGATGGAATGATGACGGTAGATAAGGCTTTTGAAAAAGCCAAGCAGAATGGATACTCCGCTCTAGCAATTACAGAACACGCAAATATGGCGTCTTTATTTGTTGCTTTAAAGGCGGCTGAAAAATATGATGTAAAATTTATTCCTGGTATAGAATTTAATTTTGCAGATGACACGGGCGACGAGAAGGAATATCATCTCGTCGCTTTAGCTTCAACCCACAATGGACTTAAGTCTATTATGAAAGTTTCCTATGGGGCTTATTTTAAAGACTATAAGAATCCATATATCACATGGCAAGATCTAGATGAACTAGATAAAGATGGGGTATATCTTTTATCTGGATGTGAGGCAGGACTATTAGCAAGAAAAGCTTTATTTTTTGGCTCTTCTCGCGGAGGCCAAGTGTTAGATAGATTTTCATCTATGTTTGGTGATAGGTTCTTTGTTGAATTAAATGCCCCTTACAATGATAGGCAAAAAGATATCAATAGTATTTTATTAGATTTATCTAAACAAAAAAGTGTTCCAGCAATTATGACATTAGATAGTCATTATGCTAATGAAGCTGATGCGGAATTATTTCCAGTTTTTCAAGCAGTTCAATCTAAACGCACTATCTTTGATAAAGATAAATTTTACGATAGAAGTTCTTTAATCTCTGAGTCAGCGTTAAGAAATATGTGCGAGTCAGAATTTTCTTCCTCTATAGATAACGCCGCCGTATTAGCTTCTAGATGTCAGGACCCTAGGGAATATTTAAAAATTAGTGGCTCCTTTCTTATGCCAAAATTTGATGTGAGTTCAACGGACGACTATGAAGGATTTAAGAAGTGGAGGAAGGAAAACTATGGAGTATAATGAAAGTCATGAATATTTGACTTATCTATGTGTGAAGGGTTGGGATAAAAAACTAGTTCCCTTAAACTTATCTGAAAATAAAAACATAGAATATGCACAAAGACTTAAGCATGAATTACAAATGATTAATATGGCTAACTTAGATGATTATTTTTTAATTGTTTATGATATCATGAGATATTGTGATGAACAAGGAATTCAAAGGGGACCCGGGAGAGGGAGTTCAGGAGGATGTTTAGTCGCATATCTAACCAATATTACTCATGTAGATAGTATAAAATATGAATGTTTGTTTTCTAGGTTCTTTAATATTGGTAGACTTCAAACGGGAAATCTTGCAGATATCGATGTGGATATTGATCCTAGATATATTAATGATGTAATTGGATATATTAAAAATAAATATGGAGCAGATAAAGTCGCTGCCATTTCCACTGTTGTAAAGCTATTTGGTAAGTCTGCAATTAAAGATGTGTCCAGAGCGCTGGCAATTGGAGAAAACGGAACAGGTAAAGCCGAAAACAAGAAAGAGATATTCTCTTTAAGTAATCGTATTACTTCTTTCTTTCCTGATGATCCTAAAGCTACGGTGGCATCATCCGTATCAACATCCAGTGAGCTTAAGAAATATCAAGAACAGTTTCCAGAACTTTTCGATAAAGCTATTAAATTGGAGGGATTGGTTCGCTCCAACTCTATTCATGCATGTGGGATGACTATTTCTAGTGTACCCTTAATTGAACATCTACCTATGAAACTTTGTAAAATTAAAGGCGATGAAGATTCAGAGGAAGAAGATAATAGTTATGGTCAACAGGTACAACTCCGAGAAGTTGTAGACGTGGACATGAAGGTATTAGAGTCTAGGAAATTTTTGAAGTTTGACTTTCTTAAATTAAAAACTTTGTCCGTGGTTAGAGACACCTTAGATATGATTAAACAAAATCATGACGTTGATATAAAGCTTCAAGATATTAACCTTGAAGATGAAAAAGTATATGAATATATGTGGAAGGCTCCTAATTTATTAGGTATTTTCCAGTTTGAAAGCTCTGGAATGAGAGATTTAGTCAGAGCAGTAAAACCTAGAAGTATTGAAGAGTTGGCGCACTGTAATGCTTTATATCGCCCAGGCCCAATCGATTCTGGTATATTAGCTCAGTATATTAAAAGACGACAGGGCAGAGAGATGATAGCATATGATCACGTAGCTCTTAAACCTATATTAGAAAATACATATGGGCTACCGGTGTTTCAAGAGCAAAATATGAAGATTGCTCAAACTATCGCGGGCTTTTCAGAACAAGAAGCTGACATTTTAAGAGCAGCTATGGGTAAAAAAGATAAAGATAAAATGGCCTCTCTTCAATCTAAATTTTTAGATGGGGCTGCATCCAAGGGATATAATAGGGACTTAGCGGAATATCTATTTGATGCTATTGAAAAATCCAGTAGATATGCATTTAATAAACCACACTCTGTGGCATATTCTATTATGGCTTATTATACCCTATGGCTTAAATTTTATTATCCTACTGAATTTATTACTGCCAGTATTAATAATGAAAAAGATTGGGAAAAGATTTCTTTATTTGTTTTTGACGCACAAGAACATAATATTAAAGTTCTTCCAGTGGATGTATCTAAATCTCAAATTGAATACACCGTTGCAGGTGATAAACAAATTCTTACAGGCTTTAAATCTATTAAGGGAGTGGGGGCAATAGCTCCTCAGATTATCGTCGCCCGTGCCCCATACGTAGATTTTGTTGATTTTTTAATTAGAACCCATGAGAAGGGTTCTAAGGTAAGCAGTGCAGTTGTTGATGCAGCTAATGCGGTAGGTGGATTTGAGTCTTTAGGTTTAAACAGGGCTACAGTAGAAGCTCATTATGATAAAGTAGCAAGCCTACTTAGGGTTGAATATTTAACTAAGGAAAATAAAATTACGGAGATGGTGACAAAATACACTAAAGGCAATGAAACTATTGATATAGTGAAAGTTGTACAAGAATTAATTTCTAATTCCCCCACAGTTAGTTATGAGTTCGATAAGAGGCAAATGAGATATATTACTAAGGCTCTTTCCGCTGTATATCCAGAGAAGAAAGATACTGTGTCTGGAGTCCCTATCGAAGACCTACCAGATTGGCCTATGCTCAAAAAATGTAAACTTGAAAAAGCATACCTTGGATATTTTGTAAGTGGCCACCCCACTAAAGACGTTGCTATAAAACCCAAGAATCACCTTGGCTATGTGAGTAGTATGAATAACGGCGATAAAGTTGAAATCGTTGTTTTTATAGAAAGATTAGTAGTAGATAAAATTGTGTCTGGTGGCAAAAGAATGTGTAAGTTTGAAATTTCAGACGCCAGTGGCTCTACAGACTTAGCGGTGTTTATGAAATCTCATGAGATGTGTCCGATTATAGTTGGGTCAGTATGTCATCTTTTATGTGCGGTCAACGTATTTAACGGCAGAACCTCACTACAGTTTGTAAAGGTTTTATAGGTTGACTTTTAGAATACTTTGAGCTATATTGTTATAGGATGAGAGGTATAAATGAGGACAACTAAGAAATATTTTATTGATAAGATTCTTCATGATCCGAGACAGCGCTTTTATATGAAGAGATCTGAATGTGCAATTATCTTAGAAATTATAATGGAAGCAATTAAGGAATCAATTTTAAATCAACAGGTGGTAGAATTAAGAGGAATAGGTTCTATTGGTATTAAAGACGTTGGCCCAAAGAGTGTTTATGATTTTAAAGATAATAATACGTACACTAAGGAACATATATTGAAGTTAAAATTTTCAGCTTCGCCAGTAATTAAAGAGGAAATTAGAAAATTAAATTCAGAATTAGATTCTGAGGATAAGATTAAAAGCGACTCAGGAGATGACAATGCAGTGTAATAATTGTAAACATGATATTCCACTAAATATGGCCTTTGCTTATTCAAAGGGAGCCTGTCCATTTTGCGGTTCAGAATTTTTATCTGATTCAAAAGGATTAGCAATTCAACAGTTTTATAATAAACTATTTGAATGTTTTGGAACTAATCTGGAAATTGATAAAACTTTTACTATTCTTGGTTTTCTTTATAGTCCCGGCTCAGAAATAATTATAGAATCTTTAAAGAATTATGGTGACGCTTTTAATGAAATTAGCAAAGAAATATCTATTTCGTCAGCTTCCACAGTTGTTGATGTCCCGATAGCTGCCGATGAAGCCAAGGCTTCACCTCCAAATTCATTTAAGCCCCCTAAGCCCCCAGTAAAGAAAGTCATTAGGCGCTCTGATTCTTCTGAAGATGATTCAAATATCCCATCGGCACCAATGTCTAATACTGGAAAAGATTATTCTATTCCAGAATCAGAAATTATAGATTTACCAGAACAATTACAGTCCTTAGCTCGTAATGTAAAAACTAAAGCTGATTATGATTTACTGATGAAGATGGTGGCTGAAACAATGGTGCTGGGAGATCGTAGTGGCAATTGAATTTATTAAAGAAGTTTTATCAGCTATAGGTGGAATAAATGAAACTTCATTCCTAGATAAATACACATATATAGATGAGGTTATTAATCGTATTCCAATGTATAGTTGCATAGATCATAATGTGGCTAAGGAACTGGCGGCTATGTCATTAGCTGGGGCTAATATTTGTTCTGATTTAATTGGAGAGTTAACCCAAAGATATCAAATGTTAAATATTCTAATGAAAGAAGAGGAGGGAAAAGCTGGATTATTGAGAAGTGGTAAGGGCACAGCTGCAGCACAAAAAATGTTTGCCCAAACAGATAAGGGTTTCATTGATGCGGTTACTAAAAAAGCAAACGCAGAAACAATGTTAGAGGCATTAAAAAGAAAATATGATGTACTAATGGCTTTACATTATTTGAGTCGAGATATAGTAAAAAGTTTAGCCAAAGCTCCGTCATCGGAATCTTATGATGCGGCAAGCGAAGGTTCTTACGCAAGGCTATGAGCCTAAAATAAAAGGAGAAAACAAAATGAGTAATATTTGGGATGAGTTTGAAAAATCTAGCACTGGAGCCGCTAATGGTTCTCAGGGATCTGCCTCCGTAAAAGACAAGCGTATTGAGTTCAATAAGCCGTCTACTCAGGTTAGATTACTATCCAACAAAGAAGGTTTGAAACGTATGTTTCATTTCATTCGTGCCGCTGGAACAAAAGGGCGCTCTGTAGTTTGTTGTGGGGAGGGTTGTCCAGTGTGTGCAGTTGGCGATATTCCACAACCTAAGTGGCTTATGGTTGCCCTAGAGAGGGAAACTCTACGAGTTGGAGTTGTTCAACTTACTAGGGGAATGATGAAGGGAATCTCGGCTCTCCGTAAATTGCAACCTTTTGGCCCAGACATGACGTCGTACGATCTTCTCGTTATTAAGAGCACTGAAAGAAATAAAGATGGAAAGGATCAGACGTCTTATATGGTACATGGTCTACCACAGGGAACCGTTCCTCAGGTAGACGAAGCGACTCGTAACCGCGTAATTGCGGAAGCTAAAGAGCTAATGGACCACCTTGATGATTTTGCTAAAATTTATTCTCCAGATCAAACGCTACGGTATCTTGGTTGGGCCACTCCAGGACAAACGGGACCCTCGACTAGTGTTCCCCAGCCATCTAAAGTCACCGTTGCCACTTCCACCTCGGCTCAGGTAACCCCTCCAACTTTTACACCAGCTACATCAGAAGCGTTCAGTGTTTCCAGCTTCCTATCTAAACCAGAGCCGGAAGCAGATAATACCTTTAAAGTTGATCCTAAAATTGCCGAGGCTGCGCCATCTGTTGAGCCGGAAGATGAGGATACTCCGCAGTTTAAGCTATGATTGTTTTAGCTTTAGATGTTTCATCTATTAGTACGGGTTGGGCCAACTTAGCCATATTAAAGGCAAAGAAAGCCAAAGCTCCATTGGCCAAGGTTAAAGGCTTCGGTTGTATTATGCCGAAGTCTTCCTTGTCCACTGAAAGACTTATTATGTTTGAAAGTCAATTGAAGAGTTTAATTTATGAAGTCAAACCAGATATATGTGTTATCGAAGATCTAAATCATTTGAGAAATATGGATGTTGTTAAAGTCTTAGCTTCTTTTTTAGGTACAGCTAAAAAAGTGTGTTACGAATATCATAAACAAGAACCCATTTTGATTAGAAGATCTCACGTTCTTAAGCAAACTGTTGGCAATGGGGATGCTTCCAAAGAAGAAGTAGTTAAATATATTGAAAAATTATTTAATCTTACCTTACCTGAAATTGGGAAGGAAGATATTGCCGATGCCATTGTTACTGGTTATTGTTATGTTATTGAAGCTGGAAAAATCCCAACAACAGAAGGAGATGGTAATGGCAAAAATTAAAGAGAAAGAGGACAATCCCTTTTCTGATACTAAACGCACTGGTATTCTTAAAAAGTTTTTCGAAGAAGCAGCATGGAATGAAGATAGAGATGCCAAAATTACGGTTGTTCCAACATCTTCATTTGCATTGAATTATATTTTAGGAGTGGGTGGCCTTCCTCTTGGCCGTATTGTCCAACTTGCTGGAGCTGAATCTTCTGGGAAGACTACTCTCTGCATGGACCTCATGCGACATGCAGAGGATATGGGATACAGTTTTTTGTTTTTTGACGTAGAACAAACATATAGTGCTGATCTTGCAAACAAAATTGGTATTAAGACTCCTCCCTCTGAGTATATGGTTAAGGAGTCTAGGGCCGCTGTTATTTGGTCTAAGCTGATTGGGCCACATAAGGGACTTAAAAAACAAGAAGGAATTTTATGTCCAGATAGTGAAATTGGAAATTATTTCTTAAAGGAAAAAAATCTTAAACTTATTTTTATAGACAGTTTAAATTCTTTAATCGTTCCTAGGGTCGAAAATTCAGATTTAGGCACTCAACAAGTTGGAGCATTATCTTCTTTCTTATCTCAAAATCTTCCTTTGCTAGTGCCTAAGTTAGCCTTTGCTGGCGTTACCCTTGTTGGAATTCAACAGTTGCGCAGTAAGATTGGTGTAATGTATGGGGACCCCACAACAACTTCTGGAGGTCGTGCCTGGAAACACGATGTATCTGTTTCAATTAACTTGACACCAAGTGAAGCTAAAGACAATAAAATCTTTGATGGCGAGGGTGCGGTTATAGGTACATCAGTTACCGCTTATATTTCTAAATCTAAAGTTTCTAGACCATATATGAAGGGCCATTATAAAGTAATTTTTGGCCAAGGGGTTGTTGAGCAAGAGCGTGAGGTTTTTGATATTGCACTTCGTCGTAGGGTAATAACTAAACCAAACACTCAAAGTTATGAATTTGAAGGAGCAACGTGGCGAGGAGAAAAAGCAATTCTGGAATCAATTGCAACAGATGAATCTTTGCGTAATAAAATTATTGCTAGTATTTATGCTCGCCGTTATGAAACTCTAGATGGTGAATTTGATGTAGCTCCACCAGAGGGTATGATTTCAGATGATCAAGATGTTTAAATCCAGGAGGATAAAATGTTAACTACTTGTAATAAGTGCGGCTCACAAAAAGAAGTAAGGCTTAGAAAAAGTGACAATAAACCAGTGTGTATTGAATGTGGAGCAGAAGTGCCCCTCTCCAATATTATGATTGAAAATATGAAGAGGACTAACGATTATATTACCGCTTCAGATAATAAAGTACCATTTGGATGTAAGTGTGATAAGTGCGGAGCTATTGCTGAACTTATTTTTAACTCAACAACTAATAAAGCTGAGTGTACCATTTGCCATAAGACCATGGACATTACACCGTTTATGATTAAAGCACTTCAGATTTCTGGTCATTATAATCCATCTAAAGATTCAGTGGTTTCTCTCGAAGAGAAAGAAGAGGTTAAAAAGAATGTGCCTGGACCCAATAAGCAAACTCGTGGAGCTGTGTCACGCAAATCTAAGTAACCTTCATAGAGATTATTTTATGAGACGTGGGTATAGTTCTGACGCTATGGATTCTTTTAGTGTCGGAACTTTTCCCTTAGATTTAATTGTTGCCTCATTAAACTGTAATCAGTTAATTAATCTTAAGATTTTATACGCACCTAAGCCAGGTTCCACATTATATTATTCGGAGTTCAGGGATAGAATTATTATTCCAGTACATGATGCATATGGTAAGGTAGTGGGTATTACTGGGAGATTGTTAACAGAGGATCCAAATAGAGGTAAATATTACAACAGCGATTACCCAAAGGTATCTACATTATTTAATTTACATAGAGCTAAAAATGAAATTATAAAATCTGGATATGCCGTAGTAGTAGAGGGTAATTTAGATGTGGTGGCTATGTGGGATGCCGGAATTAAAAATGTTGTGGCCTGTACTGGGGCATTTATTACTCCAAAGCAAGTTCGTAAGTTACTTAGGTATACCGATAAAGTTTTAGTGGCAACTGATAACGATAATGCAGGTCACGCTTCTTATACTAAGTTTCTTAAAAATTCAGCGTATTATATTGAAAACAAATCGCTTAGCTCTATTAGAATTATTCCTCCATTCGGCTTAAAAGATCCAGATGATTTTATTAAAAAATATGGAGCTAACACATGTCGGGAGTGGGTTGCCGCAGGCGCCCGGCATCTCACATGCAACGATGGCAACGATACTACTAGCTTCAAAGGAGTGTGGAATGTCTGTAAATAAAGGACGCAGTAAGCGTTATCAATATAAGTTTAGAGAAATACCAGTGGAATCTATGGATGTTTTTTCCGATAACATGGCCCTTCACAATGCAGAAAATATATCTAGTGCACAAAAACAAAAGCAAAAAGAAGGAATTCTAGGTGCTATTTTTGAAATAGCAGACGAACAATTAACACAAAGACAAAAAGATATTTTGTATTGTAGATATGTTTTGGGCTTAACTCAGGTTGAAATAGGTAAGCGACTCGGAATTACTCAGAGTTGTGTTTCCCTTCAAATTAATGGTATTCCTAATTATACTTATTCTAAGAAACATGGTGGAATTTTACCTAAGCTTAAGAAAATGTGTGTTGGAGAAGCGGCTGTTGCCTCTGGGTCGGCTACAACTGAAGAGACAGACGCCCTTCTTAAAACAATCAAGAGTAGAATTAAAAAAGCTCATCCCGAATATACAGAAATAGATTTAACTAGAAAGGCAGTAGAGAGCTTATCAAACATGGGGAAAATATCAGATTTATTTGAAATGTTAGTTAAAGATGACATTGAGTATGACGAAGAGGATCTTTCTCACACATAATCTTCCTATTAATAATTAAGTATACCATTGGCGTGAGCCATATTCTTTTGTGGAGGACACAATGGGCTACTGGGAAGAGTTAGATAAAATTGTAAAAAGAAGTACTGACAGGCAGGTAGAAGGGGGCCCTATTAATTTAAAGATTGGGTCTGAACTACCTGTCGATCAGTTTAATCTATATTTTGTTAAGACTGCTTTTGATCTTTGGCAGCTTGATCCAAACGTACAAATGGACGATGCATACTGGCGACTAGATAAGGATCGTGGTTGCTTTGTAAAGCTTTATGAGGGCCAAGCAGAATCACACGATCACCGCTGGAGTGTATATGCGGACAATGATAATGATAAGATTTCTGTAGCATACAAGGGTGATGCCATTGCCACCATGGAGCTTAAGAGTTTTGGTTTCGGCGCGGGCATCGATTTAATTACTATTAAACGCAGTCTACTTAAATTATTAAGCACTAAAGAGGGACAGGATTCTGTTCTTAGTCTTGTAGCAGAAACTGAGCGTAAATTAATTACTCGCAAATATCCTGAGTTGTCATAAGAGATGATATGAGATTAACCACAGCTGAAACTAAAGCAGATATTTTTTTATTCCCCAGACTACAGCTTATTGCTGCTAATTTAGAATTACAGGGATTATTACAAGATTTATTACAAGTGGCTTTAGATAATGAAGTGGAAGCTGAGGTAGAGGTTCCAGAAGAGGAAGCGGTTATGTCGGAAGAAAATACAATTCCCAATGAAAAAGCTCCCACTGAAACTAAATCTGAGACCTCTTCTGATTTATTAAACGTTCCCTCTTCTGAACCTTCGATTATGGAAAACAAGAGTGCCACCATTCAGGGTAAAATTAAAACAGCTGTTCAAATGGAATCAGCTTCTAAAGCTGAAGCAACAGATGCTTTAGCCAATGTGATAGTAAAATTAGCTAATTTATCAAAACAAATTGTTAGAGTTGTAGACGGGGCATCTGAAATAACATCTACCTTGGGACTAGAAGACGATGAAGAGTTTTCAAATAAAATGTTAAAAATTCTTATATCTGGTCTTTCTTCAAAGGGAAATAATACAGCTGTAAAGAATTTTCTTAATCTTAAGGATGCTCCTAACTCTGTTCCATCAGATTTATATATTGTTATCGATGATGTAATTAAACAATATTTTGAAAAATCTGATCATAAAAAAGAAATTACGGGCCCCATTAGACAAATATTACAAAATGGATCAGCCCGAGCCCCCTCTGCTAGAGCCCTACATCAGCATTGGTTTTTGGTGAAACTTCAATCTGAACTTAGGAAAGTTATTAAATGGACACCATCCACTACACCAACTGAGGTAGCTCCAGAGAAGAAACCAGAAGTACTTGAGGGCAATATATGAAATACGATAAATTAATTAAGTTGTCTTTTTTATCTAGAAAGCTAGAGTTATTAAAATTAGCGGAACCAATGCCCGCAGTGTCGGCTACCCCTCCACCTAAAAAAAATCCACAACTAACAGTCAAATTAATGCAAGCATTTAGTATGTTAAGTAGTTTGGCCGCCGGTGAGGATTTGAAAATTATTGAGCAGGGTATAGCTAAAAACCCCACTTTAAAAGAGTCGTGGGATAGAGTTAAAGGCATGCAATCTAAAATGTCGGGCAGACCAGAAATAATGAAAGATATAGAAGAGGCTAATCGCTTAGCTGTAATTTTTTGGCAAGCATTAAATAATCTTGAAACTTTATCTGAAAAAGATGTAACTGCTAGAACAAATAAAATTAAAGACTCCGTAGAGGCTTTAAAGAAAAGTGTTAATGAAATTTTAAAAAAATCTGATACTAATTCTGCTGACAACAATGCTACCCTATCAATTATGTCAATACCAGCAACCCGTAAAACGTTGCAAGATATGGCGAAGATTTTAAATGCTAGTGGGGCGTTGGAAGATACTAGAACTAATGTTCTTAATGTCGTAGCTAAACCAGAATCTAAAACGGCGTTGGCTAACATTGCCACTGGAATAACGGCCACTGATATATTATCAAAAATTGAATCAGTGGATAAGCCATTGGAAAGAAAACCGATAAGCACTAGAGTTCCAAGCTCTCGTACAAGAACAGAGGCAGAACCAAGAGCAAAATATAAATTTAAAGGAAAGGCGGCAGCAGCCCTTAATAATATATCTAAATGGTTTGATAATTATGCAAATTTAATTGCATCTAGTATTAGATCTAGTCAAACAGATAAACTTGTAAGAAGTGGGCTTGCCTCTAAGATAGGAGAGAATCAAGTCGACGCAGTTAAAAAAGAAATCAAAAAATTAACTGGCAAATAAAATGGAGGATTACATGAGTAACAATATTTTTAGATTAGCTAGTAAACTGGCGGCGGCGTATAAGGAAATTCCTTATTCTGTCTTGAATCGCTTTCTATTAGAAAAGACAGCACAGTTCCCGCAAGATAGAGTTCTACAACACGCTGGCGCAATTATTGAACGTCGCACAGCCAGTCAGCCTTTTGGGGTTATTACTGTTAAAGATTTAGATACTTTAATTGGTGAGTTGGCATCGTTTGGAGATACAAATCATACACGTAATCTTTTTAGTGTATATTTAACCGAAGGGCCAGCTAACGCCCCTGCTCGTGCTGGTGAGGTTTTTACTGATGACACAAGAGAGATGAAAAATTCCAATAAAGAAGTAGAAGATATTGCTCCTGTTGCTGGAGTAGATCCAAAAGAAATTTTTTCTGAATATACAATATCTCGCAAATATGATGCCCAGACCATAGCTAAGGGAGCGGATGTTGTTATGAGATCTGTTCAGGCTTCCTTTGGAGCAGTTCCAACTTCTATTAAATTTGCCAAGGATACAGAAAAGGGTGTTTCTTATTTTGTTAAAGTTACGGCCAAAGTGGGTAAAATGGAAATTGAGGTCCCTATCGAGAAAACAACTATGGGATTTCATAAACCTATTTCTTTTTTATGTAAGTCCGCAGCAGAAGAGGTTATAGAATATACTCTTAATGCCGATGGCGCCGAGAAGGCCACTAATATTATCGAGCAACAAGCCTCTTTTACTTTTGATGCTTCTTGGTTGAAAATGAATTTTGCTGAATTACGTAGTGAAATGTTGAAGTCTGCCATAAAGAAAGATTATAAACAAGCAGAAGAAGCTATTCGTCTTATTGGTTCTAAATTTCCTACTATGATGAAAGCTATTCTTGATGATTTTCAACATGTCTTAGTGGCTTTTCAAAAAGCCGAGAATACTCATTTTTGCAATAAGTGTTCCTTTTATCAGCCAGCTGGGGTTAAGTCAGCCAGTGTTGATAATTACTGTGCAAGGCTAAGAGCTTCCACTAAGCAAATTGTGAAGTCCGCTAATCCAGAAGAATGTGAAATGCTAGGAGCTTCTATGAAGCGCACTATCCCTGGGTTTGAGGGAACAATAAGCACAAGCAATATCAAGCTTACTTAAGTGGGAGCCGTTATGAATAGTAAATTAGTGGTTGCCACTTTTATAATGGCTAATGAAGTTCCAGCTCCAGGAGAACTGGAGCATGATATGATTTATGGTCCCACTTCGGTTCAAACCAGAAACTGTCCAGATATGCATGGGGTTCCTATGCAATATATAGGAGAGGGAACATATGTAAATCCTATAACTGGCCAGGTATATGATTTTAAAAATGGTTTTAGATTAGGAGATGAAATAATATCGCCAGCCAGTATAGAGGAACAACATATAGTGGATAATCCTTTTACTAATGGTGTCCCACATGACGTATATACATTTAGGAGACAGATGTAATGCGAGGCGCAAGTGTTGCTAGACATCCCGACATAGATCATATAATAAGGTTAGTTAAAGCCGGTCAAGGTGCACGCAACATTACGAGTATTATTAATCGTAAATATGTAGCGGCTCCTAGATATCAAGTCAATTGGATTACCGTAAATGATTTTATTAAAAATTACTTACATTTAGATAAAAAACAAAGAGAAGTTCTCCGGGCCGAAGCTAAGGCAAATGGAATGGTGGTCTCTAGTGGTCAAATGAAAGAATTAGCCATTCAATCAACCCTGAATCAAAAGACTGATATATTAGATATACAAGAGATATTAGCTGAGCGTGAGTTAGATGTTAAAGAAGAACTAGAAAAACTTTACGGTACAGCTCTTTCTGAAATAGATTCGATTAATGCTAAAGTTACTTCAATGGGAGATAGGGATTTTGTTGCTGGTAAGGCCACTTTAATAGCAGCTATTGATCAGGTGCGAAAAATTATTGCGGATGTTAGAACTGATCAGTTGGAAGCTAAGCTATCTAAACATAATGACAATAATCAGGTTGTCTTAAATTTTAATCAAGTTAATGCTCACGTAGATGCTATTAAGCAAGCAGTGGTAGAAACATTTAGGGAGCAAGGTATGTTACAACAATTGCCAGATTTTCTTAATAAATTATCTGGTAAACTATCTAAGTTGAGCGAAGTTAAGGTTACAACGGCAACGGGAGAAACGGTTACAATTCAACGACAGAGTTTATCCAATGGAGGGCACGATGAATAAAGCTGGGTATCCTCAGCCGACTACATATAATATGAATGAGTTTACAACTCAACCCACAGATTTAGAAAGATGGTCTGTGGCATATAAAAACATATGGAGGTTGGTTGAAATTACAGGCACTCCGTTAGGACAAGCTAAGTCTATTATTTTGCGTGGATGGAAAGATACTGAGATTTCTAGATTTTCATCTTGGATGTCTTATTATGAAAATAAAGATGACATTAAATATAAAAATGTAGATAAATTGAGTTATTTAGATTGTGATTTCAATATGATAAAACAGGCCGCGCTCAAGGTTGCTGATAACCAAAAATTGTCTACAGAAATGATTAGTCGTATTAAAGAAGCTAAAACAGTCCAAACTGTTGTTGATTTAATTTATGTGATGAAAAAAGATAAAGTAAAAACTGCAGCCGAAGAAGGCCCGCATAATAAAGAAAGAATGATGAAAATTTTTAATGTAGTTAGAGATGTTAATAATGAAGTGGCAAGAAAAAAGATAGTGCGTAACTTAGCTCGTGTCTTGTCAATGGATACAGAGGGTTTGTTTCCAGAAATTCCACAAGCGCTTTCTAAGCTTATTGATGCTTATTCATATTCCGCATCTCGAATTCAAGATGTAATGAATAGACTTGGATTACAAATTAGTATGATTCCATCTGAAGACGATGGCGAAGAGGGAGAAAAAATTTCACCCGAGGAAGCTAAAGAGAGTTTTTTAGCTCCTAAAGAAAACAAAGAAAAGGCGAAACCATCTTCCGCTCCAACTCCCGCCATCGCCCCTTTAAATAAACCTTCAACGAAACCAGAAACGCCAATTATTCCCAGACCAGAGAATAGAGGGGTATAATGAAAGACGATATTAAAGGGCCCATGGATATAGACATTAATGACGCATCAAATTCTCCCCCAATTGCGGACACCACAATGATTGGGGGTGGCGATGATAATGTTCTTCCGTTGGACACTGACGTGAGAAAGTTAAAAATAAAACTACGAAAGATGGCAGAAGCGGATGAACCATCAAAGAAAACATCTGTATTAGGTGACGATTTATTATATGCTAAAATATATGCTCCCTTTGATGATATGGTATCTAAAACTGTTATTTTTTTCTCTTCAGACAGATTCAAAAATATTATAGATAATGATATATCATTATCTAATCACATAAGAGAAACATATGAAACTATAGAAAAAATTAGAAAACCTCAAGCCCAAAACGCAGACGTGTCTAAGTATTGGTTTATGGGGACAATAAGTAAGGTATTTAAAGCCTATGTTGATTCGGTAGATGTTAAATCTAAATCTATGTTTTCAAATGCTAATATAGCAAGTGGTATGTTGTCAACTCTTATTGAAAAACATCATGACCCCGAAGCAGGAAGTTTATATGCGGGGGGAATGGAGGAGAATGCAATCGGGTCAGCTAAGCATGTTCTTGAATTGATTAAAGATCTTAATCCACAAGAACTTGTTCAAAATGCTTTATTACATCACGCCTTTGCTAGATTATTATATATTTATGTAACGTATCAGTGGTTCAGTTCACTTAAACGTTTGGAAGGTGGGCTATCATCTATCTATCCTACGGCTACTTTAATGTCAGTTAAATCAAAAAGAAAAATTATTTCCACTATTCAAATGGCGCTTGACTCTGCCGGATTTCTACGCCCACCTAAACCCTGGCCCTCTTCAGTGTCAGACGTTAGAATTATATCCTCTAAAGCTTATGAAGTTTTGGGAGATTTTCCATTTTTAGGTGTTGCTATTGATAATGATGTAGCGGTGGCCCTTGAGCGTGCTTCTAAAATTAAAGCCATAGAATTTCTTCAAAGTAATTATGATAACATTATACTAGAAAGAAAAGACAGAAAAGGAAAAGTAATATATGATAAATCTTTTTTTGACGATGTTAGTCAAATAGAAGAGATTAAAAAACAAGATAAACTTTTAATATATATGAAAATAGTAAATCAAATTTTAGCAATAAAATTACCAGAACTGTTAGATATCAATAGATATAATTTTAAAGAAAGTCGCCTCGCTCCTAGGGCACATACCCTGAGCACTATGAAGGCTATTTCCACATTACTTTCAGCGGTTAAAACTCGTCCCCTCGCGGAAAATAAAATTGACGAGTATTCCACGTTTATTATGCAATTGATATGGGCAAAAATCCAATATGATTGGCGTACCTCTATGCAAGATTCTGATATAATTGATTCTCCTGTGTTTGTTTCTTTAGATAAAGCTGTTTATCACGAATCTAAAGCCAGTCGAGCTAGATTTAATTTCTTTTTTAATCAACAAACAGCCCCTAAGCAAGACAAAACCATAGACACGGAGTGGTCAAAAACAGTTGTATACTCAGATAGAACAGATAAATCTTTTAATACAGCGGCAACCTGGAAGGAGACACATCCCCTAAAACCAGAAATAAAAATACAAGATGTGGACTTAGTCGGATTGTTTAATTCAATGCTGAAAGAATTGAGGTGATAAATGTCTAATATTTTAATTGCTGAGGATAAAACCGCTCCCTCGTATGTAGAACAATTTAATTCTAAGATTGCTATAGATGTAGATCAAGCAGGACAATATAGTGGACTTAAGGTTTTATCTTCTGGTAAAGATTATTTTATTATGACTCGCTCATCTAGATCGGAAGATATAACCGTTAATCTTATTTTAACAATAATGTCTGGAAATTTTAGCGGCTCCTCAATTAAAAGAATGGAAAGAGTTTCTCCAATGGTCCCCGGGACCCAACGTCTATCAGACCAAAAAATAGACACAACTTCAACCAATGTGTTTAAATCTACAGTAGGTGTGGCCCTGAATGATATTTATATGAGGGCAATTGGAATGCATAAGGTTTTATCTGGAGAAGATGTAAACCTTTCTCCTCTTGGTGGTAAATCTATAAAAGATGAAATTGAGGAATCAAGAAGAGAGGTATCACAATTATTACAAAGTTATCTTCAAATATATAATAAACCATTAGGTTCAGTTTCAATTGATGTTAATGAAATTTTATCTTTTGCAATGGCTAAGTATGCAATTGAATTGGAAAATTTAGCTATGCAAAATCTCAATAGTTTAATGATGCCAATTATGAGTAATGTTATAATTCCAGAAGCAAAAAAACTCACTAAAGATTTAGTTAACAAAACAATTCAAGAGTGGAAAGATGGTATTAAATCTGGAGATCCAAGAGAGATTTTGGGATCATCAGACTATCAAGCTTTAAGTTCCAATCTCTTTAAGCCCCTAGAGAACATGTATAGAGATATGGTAGTATCAGCTAACAAATCTGCGGATGTTATGATTAGTGTTGTTGAAAGAGTAACGGATGGATATAGCAAAGCTTTAGATAGCGTAATTAAAGAAGGTATTGATAATTATTTTATTTCTTCGACTCTTAAATTAGCCACAGATTCTGCATTACAACCAAGTGTTATACATATGGTTTCTCAATATTCATCGATAAATGCAGTAGCACAGGCAATTCCCCGAGCAGCTAAGGTTTTTTTCCATGCCATAGATGACAAAGTAAAAAACACTTCTGGCGAAAATAAATCGTGGAATGTTGTTAATATAGCTCCACATTTGATTCAAACAAAACCAATGGATACTTTTCAGGATAGGGCTATGGCTGCTTCTCCATCGGTAAACTTATTATCATTAACTAAAACAGCTGCCCTTGAACTTATGGCTAATGGAAAAATTAATGATGCTTTGGTGGTTACTAAAATAGCAGCGAATTTATCCCGAGCTGATAATTTCAGTACAGATAATCTTAATTTACTTTATTTTGCTTTACAGGCAGTGGATAGTATAAGTACGGGAGAGGGAGGAAGAGCTATTAAATTGACGGGTATTGTTTCTGGTCGTGCTAAAATAGGAGACTCTATTCGCAAAATAGCTTTTCCATTAACTAAAAACATTCCTATTCTACAAGACAATCTGAGAGTTATGACGAGTATAGATAAAGTAGTTTTAATGTTGGAAGTAAAAGATGAAATGCTTAAAGAATACAGTGAGGCTATAATGGCCACCCTTGACTTAGACTCAGTTAGAAAGAAAGAATTAAGTCAATTTGGGGAGTGGGGACAATTTGGTAAAGATGGAATAATGCTTAGAACTTGTCAGTCTGTAGCGGATATTATAGAGGTTTTACAAGAGTTATTTATTATATCTACGGCCATTGCTGTGGGACCATATGGTAAAGATTTATTGATTTCTTTATCTGCTGCTAAACAGATGGAAGATTTAGATGAAAGAAGACAAAGTTTAGCTACTGAAGTTAAAAAATCTATAGATTGGTATAGTGCAACAGTTCAAAAACATAAGGGTCAACTTCCTCAATCAGCTTATACAAAAGACTGGATGAGTCAATTAAGGGCCCACACGATTACTTCTATGCGGGATATAGATGATTACTATAATAGTGTATATATACCTTCCCTTGAGGCTGTGAGAGAGGCTGGCGCCTACATGGGACAGCTTATGAGGTCTGGTAATTTACCAAATAGTTTTGCTCAATTGGTGTATGCAAAAGTTAGGTCTCAAACATTCGACTCTTGCCCATTCGGTTTAATAATTCCAAAGGGGTGTCAGTCGGCTGGGAGATTTATTGATAAATTAGATCCTGTTTTGCAAAATGATAAAGAGGAAGAGGCTGCTAAAAAAGAAGCAAGTAATAGATATAAATTACATGAAGCAATAGAGGACAGTAAAATTGAACCTTGTAAATGTAAATATTTACGTTCCCTTATGGAAGAACATAATGTACCCTCAGTGGTGTGTAATTGGGGAGAGGGGGACGGATTAGGACACGATTCAATCGATTTTACTGAAGGTTTAGGAGCATACTATCCGAACACCTTCATGAGTGGCTTGTTCAGTTTGCCGTCTGCTTTGGGCCCAGAGGGTCGTGAATCTTGGTTTGCTAGGTCACCCGGCACCACCCCATTTGGGCAGACCTCATGGACGACTCCCGGCCTATAGTATATTAATAAGTTTATATCTAAATTGCAATGTTGGAGGAGTAAAATGAAATATGAGATTGCCACTGATCTTCAGGTAAAGAGCGAAGCTAAAGAGCCTGTTGTCGCAGCAGAACTTTCTATTAACGATAAAATAAAGAAAGAAGCTTCTGGCCGCCACGTTTATGATGTAGACTCTGCTAGTGGGAAAGAGGCATACGGTAGAAGTCTTGATTCCGCTATTGAATTTCTGTGGGAAAAGGTAAATCGTAGTGTTGACGTGAGGGCAGATAATAAACTCTCTATTCAACGTGCAGCTAGCTATTATGGTGAAATTGATAAGGCTATTTCTACCATCGTTCGTTCTGATGTAGCTGGTATAATGTCTAATGAAGATCTATCTAAGTTTGAAGAAATCCGCATTGCTATTAATAAAAAACATGAGGATGTTCTTAAAACCGCATTAGCAGTACACAACAAACCATCTAACGATGAGTGTTTGGAATGTGGTACGTTACTATATGGCGGTAAATGCATTGCCTGTGAGGGTGATGGCGATATGGTTAAAGAGGCAGGTTCCCCCGCATTACAATTCTTTGAGAGTGGTTTTATTGTTGGAGTTGCCACCGACATTATGAATTATGTTGTTACTTCAGGTATGAACTTAACTGATGCGGTTAACACTGCCAAAGAATCATTCGGACTTACAAAACGTGAGGAATATCGTTTGCGTAAATATCTTAACTATATGGGAATGGTTGCGCCGCAAATGATTTGGCTTCCTCCTTCGGAAACTAGATTTTCTTAAAAATGGGGGCTCTCACATATGGCAATAAAAACCTGGAAGGAGTTGCTATCTGCCATAGATCCAACTCTGGACGCATCTAATATAGCTTTAACACAAATTTCTGCTAGTTTAGAACTGCCCGACGGAAGAAAGATTGACCTTCCAATCCGGGCAGATTCTACTGTAGATAGTCTTAAAGCAGCCTTTACTCTTCCTTCTCCCCCAAAAGAAGAGCCTGAACCTGAATCTCAACCACAGATTTTACCAACGGCTCCTAAAATAACAAGTAAAATGCGTCAGTTCATGAGAGAGTTTTTTGAAACTGAAGCTGATCAAAAAGAATTTATAGAGTTTGCTGCTTTTGATGATAAGGCTAAGCAGTTTTTTGGCGACGTGTCTAATCCTATAGAGGCCTATGAAACTGAATATCAAGCTATTCCTGGTGTTACAGATTTAGAAAAATTTAAGAATTTCTTATATAATAAACCCACGCCCGCATCCCAACCTACCCCTGAGGCAAAAGTTGAGACGCAGCCTATCCCAGCTCCCGCTCTTACTAATAAATCGGTAGGCAAGGGCCCCAAGAAAAAGAAACAGTAAGACAGATTAGTCCCCTATTATAAGACGGAGGAACGTATGGCTTTCACCCTGTATTCCGCTAAAGGTAAAGAAAAGGAAACTAAGACACCTAAAGGCCTAGAGGAAGTTGAAACTTTATTTCCAGGCCAGGGCTCTCTTCAGTCCGCACAAACCGCTCTGCAGGCTACCCCTAAAAAACCTAAGGCCGAAAAGAAAGAGCTGGTAAAATCCAAGGGTAAACCAAAATTAACAACTAAAGAATCTCCAGAGGCACTTGATTTAGAGGAATCTGAGCAACCAGAAGATACTTCTAGTTCTTTGGCGGAAACTTTTGAAAAAGCGGAATCGATTACCAGGAAAAAGGGACCATATAGTTTTAATGCTAACTCTCAATATGAAATTGATACGGACCCGTATTATAGAGTATTTGAACATCGTGGTAAAACTATTATTTCTAGTCAGCCAGACACATATATCGTTATGGATTATAAAACCGGTTCTTATAATGTGGGATATAAACTTGGGGATGGATCTGTATCTTGGTCTAGATTAACTTCACGCAGTAAAGTTTTAGTTGCTAAAATGGTTAAAGCTTTGGAAAATGTACCAAGTGATCCAGAAGCAATCAACAATCCCAATGAACCTCAAGGGTCCATGGATTGGGGACAAAGACTCGGAAAATTCTTACACCTCACTAAACGCGCAGTTGCTTATGGTAATGCTGCTATCTTTAATATTTATATTGCGTCTGGTGAAGGAATTATTCCAGAACCAGATTGGCAAAATAAAACTTTTGTAAAATCTGGCGAGTATTATAAGCCGGTTGGGGAAACTTGGGAACCAGAAGAAGCCTTTGTGTGGTATAAGGTTATAGCTTCTGTTTTAGGAACACCACAAGAGTGTTTACTTGGAATGGCTAAGCATCGTGGAACCTCTACATTTGACATATATATTGCTGATGTAGACGGTTCAAATTCTCATAAAGCCAGAATAGCTGATATAAAATTGTTTAATTATATTTCTGGTGATCAAATTGATATCACGGAAATTAATGATTATTATGAAAAATTTTCCAATAAAGAATCAGCCAAGCAAGTTGTTTCGGCAGACACAATTGCTACAGATCTTGCCACTGAAGAGGTTAACAAACTTGATTCTTCTACATTCTTCTTTGTTGATGGAAACGCCCCCAAAAGAATTATAACAGGAACTAGATATGAAATTTTAAGAGAAGGAAGCAAAGCATATATTAAAGCAGCTAGTGGTCCAGCTAAAGCGTTTCATTCTGATCTTAATTTAAGAACAGCTTTAAATGCTGAATCTATTCCCCTTTCAGAAATAGACCAGGTAGCCAGAATCACCAATAGAAAATCAGGTTTTTACCATGCTGATATGAAAGCGAAAATGGAAAATGTAATAGCCCAAGGACACGCTGTTCAGTTTGAAATAGGGTCTATGGGAGACGATGGGACTTTTTATCCAACAGGTAAAGATGAAGACGTTTTCTGGGCAATCATTCCTACAGGTAGGGATTTTTATATGGAGGTGTCTAAGATTGAAGGTGGTTCTGCTTCTATTACTGCTGACACTAAAACATTGGAAATGGTGTCTACCTCCCCTGCAAGTCCAGATCAACTTAAAGTAGTGTCTAAACTTATTAGTTCTGTGTATCCGGTTTTCTCTAAAGAAACATATGGGGATGAGGCCCTTAGAGAGCAATTCTCATCGTTATTAATTACACCCCCACCCAATCCATTATATGGTTTTGATTTAACTTCTAAGCATAAACAATCTAAAGAATTGCTTTTATTATTTATAAATTATATGTTTAATAATTTAGAAGCTAAATTAACTAAAGACACTGATTATGCAATTACAAGTAAAGAAAATGTGCTCGCTAAAGTAGATTCTTATTTAGGTAGAGTCACTAAATTAGATGCAGATAGCTTAGCACAATTGTTTTTTGGATCTCCTATAACTCATATTAATGCTGATTATATTGATAAATTTTATGAAGATATAGTGGGCGCAGGTGCCGATCAAGACTTAGCCTCCACCGAAGAGGGTTTAGGTCAACTTCGCCGCCGTGGTAAATTTGTAGATTCATATATTCAAAGCCCCATGATAGGGCAGCAAGAAGCGGGTAAATGGTTTATTAAGGCTGTGGAAGCAGTTACTATTGAACCCAGTGGTATATATGTTATTGAAAAAACTAAACATGGTACGACTAAGAAAAAACAAAATATCTATTTAGCTGAAAGAAATCTTGATTTTGAAAGTGGTACAGACACTAGTCGTTTACCTTTTGGTGCTGTGTCTTTCAGTATGATAGATTTTAGAACTGGAAATATAGTCGCCAATGTTATGGCTAAAGAATCCGGTAAATATAATTTTCAAGAAATATCTAAAGATGATTTTATTAAAGCATTTTACTCCAGTAGGCCCACTCAAGAGACGCTTGCTCAACGCTTAACTTCCGATCTGAAGGGTATCGGATTAACCACGCCTAAAGCAAAAACCGTGTCTAAGCAATTGGTTGGTCAATTAGCAGCCTTATTATCTGACCCAGAAATTATTGCTAATATTCTTGGTGTTCCAGAAGAAGATGTAGCAACCTGGTTACACGGCCCCGATAAACTAGATGAAAAAATTCTTGCAGAAACCATTGCGTATTTTTCTTCGTTGTTAGGGGAAGATAAATACATGGGCCCATCCGTGGCCCTAGAATTAGAAAAACTAGTTTCGCAGCTCACGACTAAAGCTAAAAAATTTAATGCTAAAGATTTTATAGAATCAGCTCCAACAATTGCTGCTGAACTTATGCTTATTGTTTTGAATAAATTACGTGGGACTGACCTTATGTATAAGGTGGCTACTGAGGCCCGCAGGTCCCTAGACGCTTACTATAATAATACTGGTACTGCCGCATTTGTTAAGGTGTCCACTGGCTTATATAGTGGTCCATGCGCAGTTTTTTCTGATAAAAAAGATGAAAGCAAAATTATTCTTTATCAGGAAGGTAGAATATACAATATAGATAGTGAGGATGCAAAAGAAAGTTTAATTACAAATACCATATCTAGTAAAAATGTATTTTATGTTGCCTCTATGGGGCAAACGGCAGTAAAAGCTGATGTGACTATGGTTGATAAAGCTGACCGTCTTGCAGCTGAAAATATAGCAATCAAAGATATTATGACGTTTGTAACTAGTTATAATGGTGACACTATTTCTCCTGCGGATTTTATAGAATTTTTACAAACCACTATTGTAACTAAACTCAATGTTAAGCTTAGTTCTAATATGCTTAATAAAGTTGGGCGTATGGCGGCGATGCCTAAGGATGCATTTACACAAGAAAAAGCCCAACAGATTGCAAAAATATTTTCTGCCGCTGCATTTATTCCTAGAATTTTAGGGCATATTATGATTTATGATATTGCTGCTGGAAAATCTGGACAAATGCTTAAAATTTACAGAGATGTGGTTACCACAAATGGATTCTGGGCACCAGTTCCAAGCGATTGGTCTGTGGATCCTAAGGTAGAAAAAAGTGGTATTGTGGTTTATGGAAATTCTAGAGAGTCTTATATTAAAAATCTTATCACGGCCACTCGACCCGCTCCAGCGTTTGGAGATATGGAAACAACTATTGCTTCTATGGATAGAGATTGGGGTACTTCTCCAGAGTCTCAGGCAAAAGTATATGACTTTTTTAGAAAGGTTAACTATGTTTCTGGCATGTGTTTAGCTAAAGTGGTTTCCTTTGAGGATGGTGAGGAATCAGGTGAATCTGAATTTCAAAACATTCAAATTGTAAATCAAAAAATTCAGACTTTCTTTATGGGTCCTAATAAGAAATCATTAGCTTCTAATCTTAGATATGTAATTGAATCTGGACATAAGAGACTTAGTAAAGATGTAAGACTATATGACCCATCCACTCTCGCCAGAAAGGTGGCATACTGGGCCATGCAGAATTTACATATCTCAGCTTCGTTTATTGGGCTGTCCTCTAATAGTACAGTAGAATTTAATCGATCTTCTTTTGTGGATTTGATTAATGCATACTTAGCAATGCCAGAAAAATTCAAAGCGGATAATTTATATACCGATGCTTTGTATGCCGCTATTAAGGTTTCTTTGAGTCGAGCGATGAATATTATTATGACAGATCGCCGTTATCAATTAGAAAGAGAGACTATCTTAGCTAGAATTCCAGAAGAATATCTTAGTGACGATGCGGTTAGTCGCAGCAAACAAGTTGAATTGGTTCAATATTTAACTCAAGCGCTTATGTCTTATTGGCTTTCTAATCTCGCAAGCATCTCAGCTCCATCTGGTAAAATGAAAGTAAATCAAAAATTTACTGGTTTTGAAGATTTAGTCCGTGATCCAGATGAAGTGGTAGCGGGTTTAGCGGCTGCTTCACCAGAATATCTTATCGGTATGTTGTTGTGGACTTTAGCGGATAATAAAGTACAACGTGCTGTTCGTTCATCCCTGGGTGGCGCCAATACTGGTATTACTTTCCAGGATACTATGCAGCCCGATAAACTCACATTAACCCAGATGCAACAGTTACTTCATGAAACGTTAGGTTCCTTTACTGTGTCACTTATGTCTATTTTAGATAAGTCTGGACATATTTTAAATAAATATTATAACGTTGCTATTTTAAAAGATTATAATAAATCTAGGATTAAGAATAAAGATTTAAGTCTTAGAGCTTTTGCTGAGGCAACCATTAATGATGAATATAGGGCTGCTAAAATTGCCGAAGCCTGGTCTCCTGCATTTGAAGAAATGAAAACAAGGGCTACGGTTGCAGAATGGAAATCATCTGGTGTGAAGGGCGTTATGAGTCCATCTTTTGCATTGGCTTCTAAATTTGGGGCAGGGGCAGTAATAGCTCAAGGTATGAGTGATGAATCTCATGTGAATAATGGTGTACCATTCCTCATTACTGCAATGCAAGCAATGACTAAAGATCATAGATTCGCTTTTAAGATGACTGCTGATATTCTAGAACATGAAGATTTTTCAGAAACGCTTCCATTTGCAGCCCAAGAGATTAAACGAATTCTAGAGGCTGGTAAATTTAAGTATAATTATAAAAATAAATTAGACGCAGATAGTCTTAAAAAATATTTATTGAATGTTTATTTTGAAATCAGACGTCGTAGACAGGGTGCTTACTATGTTCGGCCAGAAGACTCTATGGCAACGATGGAGGGCCAGACCACTGCATTCGAGGAAGTTGTAAAGGAATTAGCAAATAAAAAAGATGGTCTTACTAAATATAGTTTTGGCGACATTCAGAAGGAATTTAATTTTGCTTCGCTTCCGCATAAAACTAAAAAAGAATTTACACCTATGGATAAATTCTTTGAGGTGTTTAAGAAACAGTTAACAGAAAGTGGAATGAATCATATGGGTGCGTTTTCTTCTATCATGCAAACGTTTAATTATAGTAAAAATTACGCCTCGTTTCCATTATTAGTTTATATGATGAAAAGAAATCTTGGTACTATTCCCAATCTTTCTGATATTCAATATAACAAAGATTTCTTTGAAACAATGGGCCGGGCTCTTGCAGCCACAGTTATGGATGTTTCTAAACTTAATACAATGACTGATGCTGCAGCTAGGGGAATGCAAAAAAGCTTTGTGTCTGGTGGTTTAAATATTTCGACTGTCATTTCTAATATTATGGCATTTGTATATTGTTTAAATAATCCAGATATTGGGCAACATCTTAGGGAATTAAATAAACTTGATTCAGCTGGAAGAGTATCTCTTAACAGGAAAATGATGTCTACTCGATATGGTATTTCATCTCACGCTAAAGAAGTATTAGGCGTTCCTAGTGTGTCTGTTTCACCGGATTTTGTTGGTATGTTAGATCAAAGTAGGGTAAGTAGTCTAGCGGAAGCAATTAGAGCCTTTAGTAGTAGGCATCAAGATATTGAAGATGTAGTAGACTACATTCATGGTGAAGCTACGTATATTCCAGAAGAAGCTAAAAAACTATTTGAAGTCTTCGCTTCTATGGCAGGGCACCAATTAAATTCTACATCTCAGGCAGTAAGAATTGGAAACGATGAAGCTATTGATAAAGTTACGTCTGGAAATTATGATGCTTCATCTGAGCCCAGTCACAACGCATTTGTTGTGGATGCTATAAATCAAATTAACGAAAATCTGGTTTATAATGTTTTTGGGGCCACTGAAGCTAAGATGAAGTTTAATCCTAAAAAACCATTTGACACCGGGGCCATTCCAGTAGATCAATTTTCTAACTTTACAGATGCTATGAAGGCCGCCATGAAGGCTCATAATATTAACACTTCTGATGATTTAATCGGAATGATTTATAATACCCGTAGAGATTTTCAGTCTAGTGGTGAACAGTTGTATGATATTATTTGCAAAATGGTAACGTCAATGTTACCAAAGCAAGCCCCAGATTCAGGGGCTATGCCAGCTTCTCCCTCTTCAGACGCTGCTTGGAACTTCTATGTAACTCAAGATGGCGTTGACTCACTAGTACCAAAAGCCCTTAAAGATGAAATTATTAATGCGGATGTAGAAGATATATCTGTAGCTGATGTATTAGCAATGGCAGAAAAGGTTTTTGAAACGCTTTCTATTAAATTAACGGGTAAGGCATTAGATGATTTAGCTACAGTAAAGCCTAAACTTTCTATTGGACAAAAGGCATTAGATAAAAACTTTTCTACGTTGAAGGCTGATATTTCAAACTTAATTAATAATAAAGAAGAATTAGGCGATGATGAATACGCCACACAGCTTTATAATATGTATAGTAAAAATAATCGTCTTGTGGTGTTAAAATTTGTGGCCGATAACTACCAAACTATTGGAACAACTCCTTTGGAGGCTTGGGACAAAATTGCCGCCATCATGAATAATAAATTATATTTAACGGATAAGTCTTCACAGACTATCGTAGATAAATTTAAGAAATCTTTACATAAAACAGGGGGTAATAAAGAATATCCATTTGCGTCCACTGGCTCCTTTGATAATGAAGTTCATGATTTAGCATATCTTGCCACAGAAATAGCTATTACTTTATCATTACCTCATGGTAAAGTTACTGAAACATTTTCAGTTCCCGTGGACATTCAAAACAATCAAATGGACGTACAACGATATTATCGTACGGTAATGGCTACAAATGCAGAAAAACATGTGGCCACATTAAGAACAGATATTAAATCATTAACTAGTAAATATCAAGACTTGGTAAATGGAGCACCTGTTAAAGATACGGTGTTAGCCCTATCTAAAATTATTTTAGATAAGAAACACCGCTTAGATTTAGAGGGAGTGGCGTGCAAGACTCTCATTAGGCCTATGCCGTTATCAGAAAGAATTGAAACTAATGTTTTAGAAGATGTTGCTAAAACAGTTTTAGTTTTACCAGCCCGTGCCCTTAAAAGCAGTGATGATAAAACTACCCATTATATTGTTATGCAAGATTTAACTTTTAAAAAAATTACCTTAATTCCATATAAAAATCTACCCACAGACATAGCAAAAGAGATGAAAGACTCAGGAAGCGTCGTAGTGGAATTATATCCTGGAGCTGAAAGCGATATAGCAGTTTTACCAAGTGTCATGGGTTCTGATATTTCTTCAGCCTCTTCAGCTGTGGCTTCACATCTCAACGAAGCCTTGGGTGATAAAGTTCCCACAGACAAAGCAGAAGCCCTTCTCGTTTTATTTGGCTATCAACTTAGTTCAATTATAATGGCATTAACCGATACGCTTACGACTTTTGAATCATATCGCATGGCTATTATTAAAAGAATGGGTTTCAATAGTGGGTCTTATGCGGTTATCAGTCCTTCATTATTGGAAATCTCAGAAACAGTTCCAATTATTCAAAAGAATGATTTACCTGTTTCTTTTAAAGAGTTTTTATCTGACATGGACATGGAAGATCAAAATATATATTTAGATAAAGAATCTTTGAAAGATTTAGTTAAAACTGTAGTGCCAGTTAAAGTGTTAAAGGTAGATAGGACTTTGAGTGGACGAAAGTGTGCTATTGTTTCTATAGACATTCCAGGTGAGGTGATTAAATCAAAAAGTGTCCCAACTGTACAAAAACCACCTAGCAGAAGAATTATTGCAAACGTACCATATGAATATTTATCTTCAGCCGCTGCGGAAAAAACATTACCTGGAGTATATTTTGCTGTTAGGGAAAGGTTAATTTATTCACTCAGTCATCCTATTCCCGGTAAAGAAGCCCTTCTTAAAAAATTTGAAATCGGGCCAACAGATCCAGCTATGATAAATACTACATGGTTACGTAAACATTTGAATGGTATTCAACAAGCTGAAGAAGCTGGTGCCATATTACCTGGAACCACAACCCAAGCTAAACGTCTTTTGGATCGAAAGTTTGCTGAGCCGGCGCGTACAATTGAGCCTTTAATTGGTAAACTTTCGATCTCTCCAGTTATTATTGCGCGTGATTTACACTCAACCGTTTTGGATGTGTTAAAGAGAACTTGTAAGGGAGATGAACAAGCATCGATGGATATAGATTCGCACTTAGCTCCAATTATGCCTAAAATGTATTCTCTTACACCAGTTAAAACCAGAACATTGGCAAATGCATCTGGACAAAAAAGCATTCGTTTTGATAGTGGATCCGAATTGGTTAATGCATATTGGTTGCCTTCTACAAATGCTGACGCTGATTTTCAGAAGAATATCGGTAAATATTATGATACGGCTAGGGCGATATACGGGGTGAAGAAAACCAAATCTGCTGGCCTTATCAAAGCTATGTCTGAGGCGACGATTATTGCTCCCGCTGAAAAAGCGTTGGCTTTATTAAATGAGTCTTTATTGGTTGCAGAAGAAGTAAACGACGATTCAATGATTAAAATTTTATCCGCTGCAATTGAATCCATCCAAGATCATTTTTCTGATGATTTAGTTTCCAATCAATCTTTAGTTCTCTTGACTAGGGCTCCTCTTGGTGATCGCTCTATTATTATACCAGTAAGTAAAAATATGTTTTGTTCATTACAACAGCTGATGGCTTATTATACAAACTGGAGTACATTAAAGAGTAAATTAGTTATGACTCCAAAGCTAGCAGAAGTAATGTCCGGCGGCCAAGAACTGCCATGCTCATTTACTTATTTGGAATCGTATGCGGATGGTAGTGAAATCAAAGTGCGTATCGCAGATATGGGAGATGGTTTTAAAGTGGTCCCCCATAAATTCATTTTAAAAAGCCCCACCACTGGAGCTGATTTAGGTGTAGCAACTGGCGGGTCTAACTCATATTTAGAAGATAGCTCTGCTAGAGCAGATAAAGACTTTGTTAAATCTAAGGACGATAAGGCGATTAAGGTATTAAACCCATCTGCCCTTTCTCGTATTAGAAATGTAAATGGGCTTAGATTAGTTGTCTATAATGGTCAGTCTTTTACTAAGAAATTCGAAGCACCTATTTTACCAAATGCAATTAGTGGTATTAAAATTAAATTTGAACCTCAGCGTGCAATTGTAATGTCTGGAGATAGATACGAAATAGTATCTGATGCTTCTGTGTCTCTCAATCCAGACTTTTCATTGCGGGCAACCAGAGAGCGCGGTAAACTGAAAGGCGGTGGTTACGACCTTAAGGTTAGCGATAGTCGAAGTACATTTGTTAGAACTATTTCTGGTGACGAGCAGCTTAAACGTATTAGAAGTATGATGGATAGGGATGCCACTATTTATGAAATACTGGGTGCTGAATTTGGCAACTTGGGCGATATTATTAAAGAACAAATGAATCAAATTGCCATTACACAGAAAGCACATCGCACTGCCGAACTAAGGCAAGAACAGGGTGGAGATGCAGATCTCTGCGCAGATTTAAGGGCCCTTGGTAGTAAGTTCCAAACCAAAGGTCGTGGATCAGATGAGCGCGTTATTGAGATTCCAGACAATACAATTTTTGATGATTTAAATAAACTTAAATGCATTGGTATTGGTACTAAAATACAACCCCTAATCCACCCCACGATAGAGGGGGTGGAAGATACTCCCGCAGTGAATGCTTCTATAGCATTAAATACGATTGATGTGGTAAAGCGTGCTAAATTCAAGAGGGCTGGATTTGCTTCGGGTGGGGGTGTAAATCTTTTAAACGATTTAATTGGTAAGAGAAAACCAGGCGCTACATCATCCCCATTACAGGCTTCTTTACAACATGTATACAATACCGTTCTTAATGATGGATGGAATGAATTTATTAATAAATATGAAATGTCTGCAAGTAAACAATTTGCTAAGAAAAATCCATATATAAATTTAATCGATAACTATAAGAAACTATTAGAAGCTAAACAAAATGGAGTTTCTCTTGGGACTGAAGCCGATAGGCAATTTAAAGCTTTGAGTGCTGTAATTGGCGCTGGTAAATCTTATTTAAATATGTCTATGTCTAAGGTAGAAGAACTAATTAAAGACGATACCCATAAAGCTGTTTTGTCTAGGTTCCACGATATTACAGACATAGAAAAAATGATTACGAATAGCCATAAAGATGGACGAGGACAACACGCTTCACGTGTTTCAAAACAATTATTTCTTTTGGGATCCATTCTAGCTTATTATATTTATTTAGCTAAACATGAACCAACAGTAGAGTCAGCCGATGCTCTTAAATGGTACGAGCGTTTTCTTAAAACTGAAGCCCAAGGAATAGTATTTAATTTTATTAAGCAATTTGGGTTGTTGGATGCGGGGGCTAGATTGGGTATCACGGGCGTTAGGGGCAAATCTAAGAATTTATTTATTGCTAAATCACCAGATCTTGCAAACGTTACTCGGCAGCTAGAGGAAAATATTAAAATCATAACCGATAGTATTGCTGCTAACGATGGCACAACTGGCTATGTAATGGGATTATCTAATTTCTTTGGTTTGATGCCTTTAAGTAATCGTGTTTTAATTAATGTATTGTTTAAAGATATTTCTCCCTTTGGTGTGAAACGGGATGAAAAAAATCCACAGGTGAAAGAGGTATCTGAAGCATTAAATAATTTATTTCAAGAAATAATGCTGGGAGATAGTTCTGTATTACAATTGGACGCTAGCACTAATATGGCTATTGGTGAATTACCAGCCACATTTCTTCCAGAAAATTTCCGTAAATTATTAGCCATTGAAGAGGAATATATTCCAGAAGAAGAACTAGAAATGGATGAGGGTGAAGATTTAACACCTGAACAAATTGAAGCTTTGGGGCGCAATGCCGATATGTTAATTATACAATTTAAGAAAGCTATGCCTATCCGATTTGCTAAATTAATATCTAAGCCTCGAAAACTTAAGGTGACCACTATGAAATGTAAAACTTTTGGAGATACAGACTTAGTTACAGAACCATCAAGTCCCATGAATATTCCAGAAGATAATAAACGTAGACAAGAACAAGCCTCGTCTAAACTGCTGTTGTTTAAATATGCAGATGAAAATGTTATTGATGCTCAAATAGAAGAATTACGCATTGTGTTAGCTGAAAACAATAAAAACATGCAAGAAATGAAAGAACAATGGACTAGGGTTCTTGTTAATTCTATAGACTTAAAAGACATAGATGAAAAAGAAAGAATCAAATTTGCAGAAGACACATTTAAAGATTTTACTAAATTTATTTATAAGCGTGATAATCTTTATAAGAATGTGGATCAATTACCAGCTATGCTAGAAAAATTGTATGAAATTATATCTGGCGGTCATAAATATGATAAAATACCAACAGCTTTTATGCAAATGTTTTTTAGCTATAGGTCTCCAGCGTATAGTTTAATGCGTAGTATGGTGTCGTTATTTAATGACAATAGTTTTCTAGCTGAACAAAATGCTTTAATTGAAGATGTTATTTCATCTAATAGTTTAGATACATTTGAAGATGGAAATAAATCGATGGAAGGAGAGGATGCGCCAGAAGGCACTTTAATGAATCCACACACCTAAAATGAAATGTAGTGTTTGTAAATTACAATTTGAGCCATTAACTAGCCATGAAATAAGTATGTGTCCTGATTGTAAAATTTTTTTAGCCCGTTCTCCAAAAGACCATCAAATAGATGTTCCTGAAGAGGCAAAGGAAATTGCAGTTCCAGTAGCAAAAACATTTGCTAGAGATTTGGCTTCTGCTTTTGAAGATGTAGACGTAACTAGATGGTGTGAAAAATACGTTAGCTTACCCGATAGTGATGCTCCCTTTGGCGTTAATGATTGTGGAAGGGATTATTTAAAAGAACCTTTTTATTATATTACTGGCGAGGCTTTATCTAAGGAAGGTAAACCAACTGTTATTCTTAAGGGTCGTCAAGTAGGTTTTTCTGTTTCTTCTTCTGCTTTATATTTGTATCTTTTAAATTGTGGTTTATATACAGATCTAAGAGTCCTTCATGCTTTTCCATCTTTATTAAACTCAGCTTCTTTTAATGATGAAAAGGTGGAAGTAATTCTTTCTAAATCGGAACACATTAGACGCAGAACATATACATCAGAAACCATGTGGTTCGATGAAGATTCTAAACAGTTAAATAGTAAACCCAAATACATTGGTAAGTGGACACAACGTGTTAAGCAATTTCAGGGTAATAATTTTTTAGTAATAGATGCTACCTCTAAGGACTCTGGCCGTCTTCGTGGTCAAACTTTCCATATTATATTTTATGATGAAGTTCAGGATATGGCTAGGAAAGCTATAGAAAATCTAGAAGAAACATTAACGACATCACCATATGGTCCACCAGGTTTAGGCGTTAAGGTGTATTTTGGTACCCCATTTAATGAAGGTACACATTTTCATGCTTTATGGCTTAAAACAGATCAAAGGTATTATCATTTAAAATGCCATACTTGTAATGAAACATATCCATTTTATCAATATGGCTCTGATTCTTGGCGTGAAATATGGGTCGAAAAACACACAGTTAAATGTCCTAAGTGTGGAGCATTGGAAGATAAACGTAAAGCTGTTACGGGTGGACTTTGGGTTCCGCAAAACCCGACATCCCCAATGCGAGGATATCATTTTAATCAATTATATGTTCCGACACTTTCAAAGGAAAGTGTTCTTTCTAAAGAAATTGATAAAGCTCCCCAACAGTTTCAAAATGAAGTCCTTGGGGAATTTTATGTTGGCGCTATGTCAGGGGAATCTTATAGAGAACTAGTATTAAGTTGTGCTGATAATCAAGTATCATATCCTCAATATATTGAGCCTTATACTTCTACCACAGTAACATTGGGAGTAGATTGGGGAGGAAAGATAGATGAAAGGTCCCCACAAGGTAGTTATACGTACATATTAATACTTTCGCATAAAGATGGGAAGATGCAAGTAGAAAGATTAGAAAGGGTGGACTCTCGTGACCCAAGCGAGCAAGTCCAAAGAGTGAAAGATTTGTTTATAAAGTACTCTGTTATTCAGGGTGTAGGAGACATGGGTTATGGTTTGGCTCAAATCTATGAACTCCAAAAGGAATTCAATCGCAGGGTATTAGGCTGCCACTCCGTGTCAGCTAAAAATGTTTATAACTACAATGAATCATCTATTCCTCCCTTCGTTAGTGTAAATAAAGATATGGTTATAGATGAGGTTTTATCTCAATTTAGAAATTCTAGATTTGTGTTGCCATATAAAACCACCGAAGATCAATTTTTAACAGAAGCCCTAGCAGAAGAAACAGCAGGTCTGTTGCCAGCTGAAAAGCTAGTTAATGGAAATAGAATTAAAACATATGGAAAACGTGGATCAAAAACAATAGATGGTTTTATGGCACTTATGTATGCTTATATAGCCATGAGATATACACTATCTGGCGGTTTTTCTTCTGATGTGCAAACCACTTACGGCGCGGGTAGAGCGATGCCCCTTCCAAGAAAAGTTAGTAATTTACCATCTAGTTTAATGTCAAGAATGAAATCGAGCGGTAGAAGATAATTTAGGAGATCAGAATGGACGATGCTAAATTTTACCAGGGTGACGTTAAAGGTTTCAACCCATTGGACGAGCTTTCTCCCGCTCGTCGTGACCAATTAAAAGGGGGGCCCAGTAAAAAGTCTACCGCCGGAGTTAAAACTGGTGATATTACTTTAAATATGCCCGCCGCCGCAGTTGATTCAACCAAGTCTTTATCTGCTTATAAAACTGCTTCAGAAAACGGTGGAGGCGGATCTGTTAGAACAATTCCGAGAGTTTATTCACCTCTATTTGAACTTTCTAATTTACAGCTTCCGAGGGATAGGCGTACTTTAAATGCGTGGTGTCGACATTTTTATTCCACTCATCCTCTAGTTAGAAACTGTGTTAATCTTCATGCAACGTTTCCAATTTCTAAATTTGAAATCACTTGTGATGAAAAAACTATTGAAACTGAAATGAATGAATTAGCTGAAGACATGAGACTAATTCATGTGTTGTATGGTGTGGCACTGGTTTATTGGATGTTGGGGGAAGCTTTTCCTTATGGAGATTGGAACGATAATGATAAGACTTGGCGCCGATGGGTTGTTCATAATCCTGATTATGTAGATGTTAAATATTCTGCCGTTACGATGGAACCACTTATTGCATTGCAACCAGACGATACCCTTAAGCGATTAGTTAAAAGTAATGACCCTAAGGATAAATATATTAGAGCTACATTACCAAAAGAAATAGTATATTATATTTCTAGAGGTATGAATATTCCTTTGGATTCTTTTAATGTTACGCATGTTAAGTTTTTATCTGAACCATATGATCATCGTGGTACAAGTATTATTGCCTCTTGCTTTAAGGATTTAATGTTATATGATTTACTTAGAGAAAGTGAATATGCTCAAGCAGCCAATCTTATTAATCCATTAACTCACGTGAAGTTGGGTGATCCATTAGGTCGTTGGCGCCCTTCCGATGAAGACTTGGCTCAATTTAGAGACATTTTTGTTGATTTGCAATTTGACCTTGATCCTAAATTAATTACACATGGCGCTGTTCAAATTGAAAAGGTCGGCAATGCGGGCGGAATAATTGACACCACCCCCAAGCTTGATCGTATTATTAAAAATATTATGGCAGGTTTAATGGTTCCAGAGGGAGTTATTACTGGTGAAGGTCCAAATTATTGTTACGATGAAGAAACAGAAACTTTAACTAAATCTGGATTTAAAAAATATAATGAAATTACTGACATAGATGAGATTGCTACGTTTAACCCCACCACCAAACTTATTGAATACCAACATTATAATGAGAAGATTGTTAATCAATATGATGGGAACATGGTTCATTTTAAAACTAAATTCATGGATATAAAGGTTACCCCCAATCATAAAATGTATGTTAGGGATCGTAAATCTTTGGAGTGGGGAACCGTAGAAGCCTCAGATGTTAAGCTTAGAAGTAATATTCTAGATCATGGAGACTGGGTTGGCAATACCCCGTCTGTAATTGAATATGGTGGTTTTACTTTTACACCTAAAGAATTTATTAATTTAATTTTCTACACGTGGACCAGAAGTAGGGTAATCGAAGAAGCTGGTGAGAAAGTAATGATTTATAAATATGCTCAACGCGGTCCAGCAGTGGAATGGAAAGATGCCCTCGTGGTGCTTGGCGTTAAGTATGATGCAAAGTATAAGGGTTATGTAATGCGGGACCAAAACTTTATAAACCTATGTCAGAAAGAAATTAATAGTGAATTTGATCATTGGAAATTACCAAGATTAATTGGCGAATGGAGTAAACACGACATTTATGAAGTCCTCAATAGATTAGCGGGAAAACATGGCATTGCTAAAAAGAGTTATGTTAGTAGACGTGGTTTATTATTACGTGCTTCTTTTGCTTTATATTCTAAAGAATTGTTGGATTTTATTCAAGAACTATTCTTTAAGTGTGGATATTCTACTAGAATCGAAGCTGAATTTAAACCATGGAGAAATAAAACTATTTATAGAATGAATTTTTCTCATGTTGCTAAACAGACGGCAAGAATTATTGACACTAGATCTAAGGGCAAGACTCGTAAAGATTGCAAAGCTGAAGTGCCCTACAATGGTATTGTATATTGTTTTGATGTTCCCCCTAATCATCTTTTTATCACTAGAAGAAATGGATTGGTTACTATACAAGGGAATAGCACGGCTTCTGTGGGATTAGAAGTCTTACGTCAGAGATATTTAATGTTCCGAGACGAATTAGAACATTGGATTCGTAATAAGGTTATGAAACCAATTGCAGTGGCTAGAGATTGGACTGTGACCGAATCTAAACAGAAAAAATTAATTATTCCAAGAATTCAATGGAATAAACTTACGCTTAAAGATTTAAATGATTATATGCAAAAGGTGGCAGAGGGACATAATACCGCTAAGGTTGTCTCACGCGATTCGTATTTAAAAAGCTTAGATTTAGACCCCGATGAAGAGCTTGAGAATAGAAGAAAAGAAATGATTGAAGATGCTATTCTTACAAAAGAAAAAAACATTCTTTATTCTCCCGCTTATACTTTATCTGAACTTCGTACGCTTAACACCGATTCTCTAATTGAAGATAGAGTTGTGCCTGGAGCTAATCAACCACCTTCTGGCCCTGGAGCAGGTGGCCAAGGTTCCCCAGATTTCTCTGGTGGTTTAGGTGGGTCTATGCCAGATTTAGGTGGTGGGCTTGGCGCCCCACCTGAAGGCGAAGCCCCACCTGGCGGCCCACCAGATATTGGTGGTCCTCCTGAAACGGGATCACCAGCATCTCCTGGTGGCCCCCCGCCCCCCGCAGGGCCTCCTCAATAATGGCTATTAATATAGTTGTGTTGTTTTGGGTCTTATTACTTATGGAGTAGTGTAAATGAAATTAGCTTCTAACACGAGTCGTACATATAGCCTTGAGGAAATTAAATCCTTAAAGGTTTTATCTTCTAAACTTAGTGACCATGCACGTATTATTGCTTCATTTGTTTCTGGTATTAAAAATAGCGATGTTACTAGATTAATTGCTAGCGATGAATTGATGAAAAAATTAACTGAGCTGGATGGAGAAGTAGATAAAGCTAAAGATATGAAAGAATTAAATGCTTTATTGAGCGGTTCCATCGACTTGAGGGTATCTAATCAACTTGATGTTCCACAAAAAGAGGTAGAATCGGTATCAGCTAAAGCTAAAGAACAGGCAGCAGGAACACTTTTACAGCCTACTGGAAGTATTAGGGAGAATAAATCTATGAAAAATATTATTAAAGAAGCATTAAACGATGCCCCTCCAATGCCGGTTCCAGATTCTCCAGCGGCAGCTGCTCCTCCACCATCCCAAGAAGACAACACCCTTGTTGCTATTTTAAATACTGTTAACCTTGGTCAATTTGTAGATGCTATGCAAGGTCAAAAAAATACAAATGTTCTTGCTGTTATGCAAGATTTGAAACAAGAATTAGATAATGCAGCTAAGACGGCTGGATCTGAAGCTTTATTTGCATATGATTTAAGAGGTAAAGCTGCCGCAGCTCAACAGTCTGCCGAAGACTCTATGCAGTCGGTTGCTGATATGAAAAAACAAATTAACGTTGTTTTACAAGCACTTAAGAGTTTTATGGATTTTGCTAAAACTAATTCTCCAAGTCAACCTTTACAGTCTCTTCAGACCAACGTTGAGGCACTTATCTCTGGTATTAATGATGGCATGAAAGATGCCGATGTGAAGTGAGGAGGATATATGTTAGTTAAAACTGCAATTGTTGGCGAGGTAATTCTTTGTGACAAATGTGGGCATTGTCATGAACTCGAATCCCCTTGTTTGTTTGAAACTCCTGTTGAAAAAATAAAAACAGAGGAAATAATCGATCAGAAAAAGGGCCAGAACGATTAGGTCTATTAATAGTAATTCATTAAACAGGCACAAAAGTGTGCTGTAAAGGAGAGTAGCATGCGAAAAAATTTTAGTTTTAGTGAGCTACAAGGGGCCCTTCGCACTACCAGCCTCACCAAGACGGCGTCGGCACTTAATCCTGGGGAGATGTCTCCAGAACAAGCGCTTGAAAACATTTGCACCGTTGGTGATACGCTGGATGCCCATGGCCTAGAGCAGGAAACCGAGAAGCTCACAGCTTCTATTCAGGTTCTTATGTCTCTGATTAAGACTGCTGCTAAAGAGAACAGTTTTGAGATGACATTTAAATGTCCAGACTGCGGAGCCGAGATTGAAGCTGAAGTTGAGATTGAGGGAGATGGAGAAGGAGAGACCGAAGAACCCAAGAAGGAAAAAGAGGATGAGGGCTCAGAGGAGTAAGTCATGCTTATTAAAATGGGCGAAGCCGCAGGACCCTCTTCAGCTTTTCAGTTTGTTACTCCAGATGAGGCTCTTGAATCTCAGATAGTGAGTGAGCGGTTCGCAAAGTTTTTAGAAAAATTTAAATCCGCTGCTGATAATCACTCTATCAAGGGCCCTTCTGTCGCTCCGTATCGTAGTGATGATTTTCTTTATTTTAAAACAGTAATTATGCACGCAGCAGAACGATCAAATTTAGATAAAGCTGGAGAACTTACTGGAGATGGTAAGTTTCTTATTACAAAAGAAAGTGATAAAGAAATTTGGCGTTGGACATCCGATAAGGGAATCTATCCATATGCAAATGCTAATGGAGATATTTTTCCAGAAGATGAGCTAGTAAAAGCGGCAAGTACTTGGGTTGGCAAGGGATTATATTGTAATCATCAATCTAATGATGTTGAAAAGCTTAGAGGTATTATTGTTGATACCATTTATGATAAGGCTTCCAAAGAATTGTGGGGCCTGGTTGCATTAGATAAGAAAAATTTTCCCATTCTTGCTGCTCAAGTAAAAAACGGTACTATTCGTAATGTATCTATGGGGACAGCGGTAAAGCGTTCCTATTGTACGCTTTGCGGAAACATGGCCGTTGTGGAAGCAGATTATTGTGATTGTATTAAGCGGGGAATGAAAAATCGTGTAGTTGGTAATACATTGGTTGGGGAAATTAACGTTGGGCTGACTGGTGTGGAATTATCGTTGGTGGGTGTTCCCGCAGATAAAGATGCAACGATTAGACACGTCTATGCGAGCTTACAAGCCCAACTTGCAGAAATTAACGCAGAACTTAGTACCGAAGCTTCTGATGATGGTATACAGAAGGTTGCTGAGTTGAAAGAACAGATAGATGCAGTTGAGCGCACAATTAAGCGCGATAAGGAAAAAAAGTCTATAGGAGGCATTACAATGCTTACAGTTGAAGAGAGGGAAAAGCGTGCGGCAGATCGCCGTAAGATTCTAACTGCTTATATGCAGGGTACGACTGAACCCAAACCCGGCCAGGTAAATTATCCCCCTGAGCCTATGAATGAGCAGCTTCGTGGTGAGGAGCTTGCTAAATCTAAGAGAGAGGAGTCTGCTACCGCCCCCCAAATGGGTGATAAAGGTGGAGACCAGAAAGTGCGCACCGAGCAACAGAGGACTGTTGCTGAGAGAAAGACTGATCGTGAACAGCTTCGTCAGGCATACATGCAGGGTACGACTGAACCTACCCCAGGTGGTCAATATACTCCTGAACCTATGAATGAAAAACTTCGTAATGAGGAGTTGTCTAAAGCCAAGGGCGAAGAGACAAGCACTTGCTCTGCTATTAATCAGACCAACTCTATTAAAGAGAAGTTGCAACGCGCCTCTTATCTTGGCGCACGATTTGTGTATGCTAAAGATGAAGAAGGCACTGTAATTCCTGAGCAGTCTTTTTGGGCTGTACACGCCACTGATGCTCCTCAGGCAGAGTTCACCGAGGAAAATTCAATTCTAACGGTATCCGCTTCTGAAGCCTATGGTAATGACCTCCATAGAGTAGCTAAAGATGACACTGGTAGTGATGATCCTGAGGGACGTACTAATTGGCAGTTTATGGCTAGTAAAGCTTATGGTAATGAACTCGTAGCTTTTATTAAGGATGCTGGTATTGACACCGTGTTTGCAACATTTAAAGTAGCTGAAGATCCCGCTCTAGCGGCTGGGTTGGAAGCACCGCCTGAAAGCGAGCCAATTTCTGGAACGGATCCTTTGGCTGAGCCTGAAGCTCCTATCTCTCCTGAGCTTCCCGGTGAAGAGGGATCTGAGGAAGATAAAGATAAGGTTACAACTAGCGAAGAGGCCGGCGAGGCTCTTGAGAAGGCTAAAGAATCTCTTACTAAAGTTAAAGACTTTGTAGTTGATGAGCTAAGTTCTCCTGATTTCGATGCCTCTAGTGCAGATGCTGGCGTTGATATGGAGAACTT